>Ga0105164_10000035_pt1 | contig 95827 bp, 97 predicted proteins | sample VDWuncwatermetaG_FD_89674 | JGI IMG/M metagenome (GOLD analysis project Ga0105164, IMG submission 89674) | Wastewater microbial communities from Netherlands to study Microbial Dark Matter (Phase II) - VDW unchlorinated drinking water | ecosystem: Environmental > Aquatic > Freshwater > Drinking...
CCAACTACATTTTAATTGATATGTAATTAGCTTACAACCCTTATAAACATTGAGTTTTAATTGTAGTGGAATTTCGGGTTGTGATTCCTGTTGTCGTGGGTTCGAGCCCCATCAGCCACCCCAGTATAATCAAGCGCTTAGAGAAATCTAGGTGCTTTTTTTTCGTCTGTAATAACGTCATGCAGTGTAGTTTCATCGTGCAGCGGGGATCATTCATCTGTTTATTTGTTACCACGTTTTGCACCAAACAGCAGTTTTCAGAATAGTAGCGGCAGCCAGGTTTTCAAGCCTGGAATGAACCTAGTCGTAATAATTTAAAAAAACGCCTTCGATTTGTACCGAAGGCGCTTAGGTTGGACAGTGACTTCAATTGAAAGTCAATTTTGGCAAGCGAGCCATTTACTCGCAACTTATGGGATCCCGCATAAATTAACCGCAGGCGCCGATCGCGCCGCAGCTGGTGCAGAATTCGCAGCCGTCCTTTTTGATCAGCGTGGCGTTGCCGCATTCGCGGCAGAGCTTACCGCTCAGCGGTTTGATGCCGGTCGGTTTGATTTGCCCTTCGGGGATCTCCAGTACGCCCATTTGCTGCACCGGATAGCCGTGTTCGTCGAGTATGCCCAGCATCGCATAGCGGTGAATGATGAGGGTCGCGACATAGGACACCGTTGACGGGTAACTTTGCATCTTCGCGCTGCCGGGCACGCGTGCCATGAAGTCGCCCAGCGGTTCGCCGAAATTAAGCAGCTTGCGCAGCTTCATGCCTATCCAGGCCGGATCGATCACGCGCATATCCAGGCTCAAAACTTTGCACAGGCCATCGAGGGCGCGCGGATAGACGCCGGAGAGCCACATCGAATAGGGGCGGCGTTGCCCGTCCGGCAGCACCAGCTCTTTGAGCCCCAGCACGAAGTCGTCACCGGAGCCGGCATTGGAGATATCCACCGTCCAGCTCATGGTGCCATCGGTTCCCGTTTTAGGTTCCTTTTTGGCGAACAGGGCGTCCATCATCGGTGTGGTCATGCCGTCACAGACTTCCAGTGCACCCAGTGCTTCGATGCGGTATTTGAGCAAATGCGCGAAGGCCGCGACGAGGCTGGGCATGCGACGTATTTCGCCATCGGGCGGCATCGGCATGTCGAATGCATCATCCCCGGCTGTTTTCATCAGCATTTCGAGCTTCATGCGTACCCAGACCGGATCCCGGGTGCGCATATCCATGGACAGCGATTTGGCCAGTGCACCCAGGCCGCGGGGTTGTTCTGAACCGTTTACCCAGACTTCAAACGGGTGATTGCAGTCATTATTGGTGTGTGACACAAAGGCGACGAAACTGCCCAGCGTGTGTTTGACGACTTGGGATACCCAGCCTTCGCTGCCTGCTGTCAGTGCAGGCCGGCCGGGCCAGCGTAACGAGGCGAGCGCCGGCTTAGGCGTGGCTTCGAGCTCAATGCGTCTGTCCTGATCGAACACAAAATCCTGCGGTTGCTCGTCTTTTTTCGCCTCCGGCGTGATTGACAGCACCGAACCTAATACGCTGTTCGGCCGGTAGGTCGCCAGTCCCTTAAGACCGGCCCGCCAGGCTTCGGTATACAGATTTTTAAATTCTTCAAATGGGTAGTCGGCCGGTACATTGACTGTCTTACTGATGGAGGTGTCAATAAACGGGGCGACTGCTGCCACCATTTTCATGTGATCGAGCGCGGATATTTCCAGAGCAGACACAAAGGCTTCGGGCAGATGGTCGGTATCGCCGCCCAGTTTTTTGTAAAGACGCCAGGCGTGATCCTCGACGGAGTAATCCTTGCTTGTGCCGTCCATCATGCGTTTTTTGCGGGTGTAAAACCAGGAGAAGGCAGGTTCAATGCCATTGGATGCATTGTCGGCAAACGCCAGCGAAATGGTGCCGGTGGGCGCGATGGATAACAGGTGACTGTTGCGTATGCCGTGCTCGCGGATTCGATTTTTAATTTCGTCAGGCAGTCGGGATGCGAATGTGGGGTCGGCCAGATACCGGTTCGCATCAAGCAGCGGGAACGCGCCGCGCTCTTTTGCCAGTTCAATCGAGGCGGCATAGGCCTCATCGCGCATGATACGCGTGATGTCAGCGGCAAAGGCGCGCGCGGCATCCGTGTCGTAACGCATGCCCAGCATCACCAGCGCATCGCCAAGCCCCGTATAACCCAGGCCAATGCGGCGCTTGTTCTGCGCTTCAAGTTGTTGTTCAGGCAGCGGCCATGCGGTCACATCCAGCACGTTGTCCAGCATGCGCACGGCAACCTTGATCAGGTGCCGGAAGGGTTCGTAGTCGAATCCGGCATGTACGGAAAAGGGATTCACAATCATGCGTGTCAGGTCTATCGAGCCCAAACAGCAACAGCCGTAGGGGGGGAGCGGTTGCTCAGCGCAAGGATTGGTCGCCTCAATTACTTCGCAATACGACAGGTTGTTGTCGCGGTTCATCAGATCGATGAACAGCACGCCAGGTTCTGCGTGATCGTAGGTGCTTTCGATTATCTTTTTCCACAAGTCGGCGGCACGTACCTTGCGATATATCCATTTGCCATCAGCGCGCTGTACTGCACCCGCTGCCAATAGTGCTTCGGCGGGTTTCGCCGCATGCACCAGTTCGAATTCTGTCTCGTTTTCCACGGCCTGCATCAGCGCATCAGTGACGCCGACGGAAATATTGAAGTTGCGCAGATCGCCCTTATCCTTGGCTGAAATGAATTTCTCGATATCGGGATGGTCGCAGCGCAACACACCCATTTGTGCGCCGCGTCTGGCTCCTGCCGATTCAACCGTTTCGCAGGAGCGATCAAATACGCGCATATAGGAAATCGGACCGCTGGCGCGTGAGTTGGTGCCTTTGACCAGCGCGCCTTCCGGGCGGATACTGGAAAAATCATAGCCGACCCCGCCGCCGCGCCGCATGGTTTCAGCCGCTTGTTGCAAAGCGTCATAGATGCCGGGTTTCCCGTCACTGACGCCGGAAATCGCGTCGCCTACCGGTTGGACGAAACAGTTGATCAGCGTCGCCTGTATGGTCAGTCCCGCTGCCGAGTTAATGCGCCCTGCAGGCACAAACCCGTTTTCCTGAGCCAGAAAAAAAGCCTCTTCCCATCTTTCGCGATCCGCTGCCTCTTCGGCTTGTGCCAGACCGCGTGCTACGCGGCGGCGTACGTCCTGAACGGAGTGTTCACCTGATTCTGCATATTTTTCCAACAACACTTCAATGCTGATTTCTTGCGTCATTCTGGTGCTCCTTAACGTCATTTCTGCGAAAACGGAAAACTGGAAAAAATATTTTGTTATTTGGCGAACAGCCTCACCAGTCCATCCAGCCCGACAAAATTAAATGCATAACTTGCCTGTGCTCTGACCACCGGTTTTGCATGGTAGGCGATGCTTATTCCGGCCTCAGCCATCATTTTCAGATCGTTTGCGCCATCCCCCATCGCGATGACCTGTTCAGGCTTCAGACCGAGCAGGTCGCGGATTTTGATCAGCCATTGTGCTTTGCCTTGTGCGTCCAGTATCTCGCCCAGCACGCGTCCGGTGAGTTTCCCGTCCACAATTTCAAGCGTATTGGCGTGGGTGTAGTCCAGTCCCAAACGCGGCTGGAGGCGTTCGGTGAAGAACAGGAATCCGCCTGACACCAGCAGTGTTTTGATATTGTGTTTTTTCAACTCCGTCAGCATCATTTCTGCGCCGGGATTGAGTTTCAGGCGCTCATCATACACGCGTTGCAAGGCGCTTTCGTCGAGTCCTTCGAGCAATGCGACGCGCCGGCGCAAACTTTCCGAAAAATCGATTTCGCCCCGCATGGCTTCTTCAGTGATCGCCGCGACCTGGGGTTTGAGTCCCTGCATGTCGGCGATTTCGTCGATGCATTCGATACAAATCAGCGTCGAATCCATGTCCATTACCACCAGTCCGAAATCTGCAAGTGTGCTGTTCGCAGGCACATACGCATAATCGATCTGGTGTTCAAAGCAGTATTCCGCGATGTCAGTATGCGGTTTGTTGGCAGCGACGCCGCACAAGCGGCAGGTCTGCGCATCAATGGGTTCGATGCGGGTTGCACCGGCGAGTTGGGCCAGGTATTCGATCTGCAGCGCAGGAATCGTGTGTAAAGCGAGTAGGATGAGATTCATGATTTAAATTTTATTTAGCTTGTCCCGCGTAAAGGGGAATATCAGGTGCGCTATTTTATGCCATTCCGCATGTGGGCAATACATTCAAATGCAGAACAGGCCCCGGCAATTTTTATATGCCGAGTTTTTTCATCTTTTCCCAAAGATTTTTCCGGCTTATGCCAAGCGATGCTGCGGTTTCAGCGATACGTCCCTCATTGCTTTGCAGGCAGTTGCTGATATATTTCCGTTCACAGGCGTGGATATATTCGCTAAGCGACTCCTGAGTTGTACCGGTGGTTTCGGGGGCGGCAGGTACATTGTTGAACAACAGTTCCGGGCTGAGTTCGGTTTGCTGTGAGAGGATGCAGGCGCGTTCCAGGCAATGTTTGAGTTCTCGAATATTGCCAGGCCAGGGGTAGGCCAGCAAACTCTGTTCTGCCGAAGAGGTCAGCGTACGCGGATCGGAGTTTTGTGCATTCCAGTCTTCGAGCAGATTTTTAGTTAGCCAAAGGATATCTTCCTTGCGTTCCCGCAACGGCGGAATATTCAGATGTATGACATGGATACGATAGTACAAGTCCTCACGGAATTGCCCGATTTCCACCATCTGTTTGAGATCCTGATGGGTTGCGCAAATCAGCCTGATATCAACCTGGATGGGGGTTTCTGCGCCGACACGCACAATTTGTCGTTCCTGTATTGCGCGCAGCAGTTTAACTTGCATCGCCGGCGACATTTCGCCCACTTCATCGAGAAACAGCGTGCCGCCGTTGGCTAACTCAAATAATCCCCGTTTTTCACGCAATGCGCCGGTAAATGCCCCTTTTGTATAGCCGAATAATTCAGCTTCGAGCAAACTTTCAGTCAGCGCACCGCAGTTGACGGTGATAAAAGGCATTTTGTTTGCGGGATCATATTGGCTGCGCAGTGCGCGTGCGAGGCGTTCCTTGCCCACCCCTGACTCCCCTGTGATCAGTACCGACGTCGGGTTTTTCGCTATTCTGGGTAAAATGGACTCGATATTTCTCATCGCTCCCGATATGCCCAGCATGGTTTCGCGAGTGACGGTGCAGACATCGTGTGCGCAAAGTGTCTGAACGGACTTGAGGAGAGCGTGTATATCTAAAGGCTTGGTCAGATAGTCCTGCGCGCCTAATTTGAGCAGGCGCACTGCGCGGTCTATGGTGCCGTATCCGGTGGTGAAGATAAAGTGGGGCAGGGTGGTTTCAGTCGCTTTCAGTTGCCGGAACAGATCTTCACCGTTGATGTCCGGCAGCTGAATATCGCAGATCACGATATCGTATTTTGTACGGCTCAGGGCGCTGATTGCACTCAGGCCGGTTTTAAACCAGTCGCACTGATAATCCTCAAGTTCGAAACGATCGGAGAGTGCTTCGCCCATAATCGGGTCGTCTTCGATCAGGCAGATACGGTACATCTCCATCGTCAGGCTCCTGTCGGAATATCTATGGTGAAATTCATGTGTTCGTCGGCTTCCCTTTTGACGGAAATATGCCCGCCGAGCTGATTGACAATCTGATAGGTGACCCAGAGGCCGAGCCCGTGTCCGCCTTCGCTCAGGGTGGAAAAGGGTTCAAACAAATGGCCGATTTGTTCGGGACTGAGCATTTTTCCGTTGTTCGTGACGGAAATACGCAGCTGATCCTTGTCTATGCCGATATCGCAGGCGACTTCTCCTTGCTGTGTGGCCGCTTTGACTGCATTCATCAGCAAATTGATCATAATCTGGCGAATAAATGTAGCGGGCAATTCTACTTCTGCTTGCAGACTGTTATGCCATGCGATATGTAAGGCTTTGCGACTGCTCATCGGTGAGATGAGCGTCAATACGTCTTCAATGTCCTGCGGCAATAAATTGCGGCTTTTCAGTTTTCCTTCGACCAGCAGTGCAGCCACCGTATCCTTGATCTGGTTCAGGCCGCGCTCGATCAGGGCGATGGTTTTTTTAGTTAGCGGACTGGTATCCGTGTGATATTTCAGCGTGTCGATTGCGGTGAGCATGCCGCTTAGCGGGTTGTTGATTTCGTGCGCAATGCCTGCTGCAAGTTGCCCCAATGCGGCCAGACGATCAGACTGTACGATCCGCATTTCCAGCGCTTCCTTCTCTTTTAGATCTTTTAACAGTTGATTGTAGGCCTCAAACAGCAGTCCTAATTCATCCTGATATTCATATAACTCAGGATCCAGATTTTCCGGCCATTTTTTACCCAATTGTGTCATGCGCTCAGCCAGCTGTACCAGCGGCAAGGCCATGCGCTGCCCCCAATACCAGTTGAAGGGCAGCAGCACGGCAAGGATCACCAGCCCTATCCACAGTCCGTTCCATGCGTTATCAGCGAACAGCGGCAGGAAGACATCCTTCGAGTGAACAATGATCAGCGTACCCAGATTGGCATTGTCACGCGTGATCGGGGTCAGGGAGTAATAGTGTTTGGAGTGGCGTAAATAGACGGTTTTTGCCTGATCGCCATGCATGGCTGAAATTCGAGTCGCAAGCTCAGCGAATTCCGGCCCCAGTTCGTTCAGCGGTGTCAGCATAGGCGCGTCTGCCGGTTGGGCTGAGACCACAACATGCAGTGACTTGTCTACAACGAGCATGTTTTCCACACGAACCCGGTTGGTACTCAGGCGATTACTGGCTTCTGCAATGATTTCGAAGGCGCGCCATACGTCGTCTTGCAGGATTGCCGAGAACAGGTTCGATTTTAATGCATAACCCATTTTTTCAGATTCAACGGCTAAATCATTTTCCAGCTGGTTGTATGCATTGGAAATGAATGACGCTGAGACCGCGAGTGCGGCGACGAGGATCAGGAAACTGCCCCATAACGGAATTTTGTAGCGGTAACTGAGATTAAGGAAGTACCTCACAGATTACCCATCCGCTTCATCATGACTTCTGCATCCCGGTAGATCTTGCGATCCGCAATAATAAATTTATCCAGGTTAAGGCGTTTGAGCAACTCGGCTCCCTGAGGGGCATCGGACATCGTCAGCAAAGTGCGTTGTATCAGCAAAAAATCCCGACTATCCAGCGTGCTGCGCGCAACAACAGGAGGAAAGCTATATCCTGCAGACTTTGCGACGATGCGTGTTTTGCCGGTGATATCGGGGCGAGTCAATGCCAGCGTTTCCCAGGTAAATCCAGACAACGATCCGCCATCTGCCAGTCCGATTGCCACTGCTGCAATGACTTTCAGATGATCATGAGTGAAGAAGGATTTTTTGAAAAACTGATCGGGCTCCTGCCCGGTTTGCTTCAGTTGAAAACGGGTTGTCAAATATCCCGTGTTCGAATCAGGTTCGACAAAAGCGAATACCCGGCCTTTGAGATCCTGCAAGTCTTGTGTATTGAGATCGGTTGAAGGAACAATAAGATAGGCGCGGTCGAAGGTTTTTCCCTGGTAAACAGGTGATACAAGCAATTTCATATGCTGCTTGTTTTCGATATAGGCGGGGGAAGAAACCCAGGCAATATCCAGTTTTTTCTGTTTCATCAAGTTCACGCTGTCATGGAAACTATCGCACAGAATAAACTCCACTGGTTTGTCCAGTTTTTGTTGCAGATACAGGCGCCACTCTTCAAATAATGCGTACTGGTTACGGGCAGTGGCAGGTGTAATTCCCATTCTGAGTGGCCGTGATTCGGCCAGCGCTGCACTTGACGTCAGCAGTATGAACAGCAGGGTAAGGAGCCTGAATATGACGATCAAAATAGCCTCTGTAACTAAATGGTAACTAAATTGCGTGAAAACAAACTTTGTTACTGTTTGGGAACATCTCGCTGAACGTTTCGTGTCAGACGGGCACGGACTTCATTGAAGGTTGCGTGCCGGGTTTGCCGCGGTGTGCCGCAGGCATTCTGCATGTCACCTGTTGCTTGCAATAGGAAATGCCTTCATGCAGACCGGGTTATTTTATCAAGAAGCTCAGTCGCTTACTGTGATATCAAGCAAATATCATGCCGTGTTTTAAACTGGCTGCCAAACCTGTCAGATACCTTATTTATGGCGAATTCACGTAGATTTTCATCAACTAGCTGGCATGTGTCAGGATTGCGTCGCCAGTTGCGACGGTCATATTTCAGTTAACTCAGCGCGTATGTTACCAGAAAGTAACCTCATTCATTTTTTGTTACATACGGCTATCCATATTCACGGCAGACGATGATTTCTGGCTTTATATAAACTTGCTAACCAGTTTGAAATTACAGGATATATTTTATATTTATGTATAGATGTGATTTCTGGTATGTTTATTGCATGTAGTCAGGCAGTTAATTACTACGTAGCAATTTCAATATGATGAACTCAGCAAAAATTGTTTTTTGGTTTCTGGTGTTCTTTTGTATATCGGGTGCCGTGACCGCGCAAGGCGATGAGCACGCAGAGAATCCTGCTCAGGTCAGCAGCAAAATAGACAATGCTTCCTGTATCAAATGTCATAACGGCAGTAAGGAAATTAAAGTTGCGGGTGCCGACGATGAACAGCGTGCACTGCATGCGATCAAAAAGCTCCCGTTCAGCAAAAGCGTACATGGGGAATTGCAATGCGTCTCCTGTCATATTGGTATCAGGGATGGCAGCCGCCCGCATCAGGCCGAATCTAAAACCACAGGTTGCGTGCAATGCCATACCGTGCTGTGGGATGCGGCAAAAAAGGAAAATCTGACCGAGGAGAAATCGCGGCTGGGCGTGGTTGTTCAGAATATCGAAGCCTACAAGAAGACCTTTCATGCGCTGAAAAACAAGGACGATCCGACCCGCGCTAACGCGAGTTGCGATGATTGTCACGATACGCATTCATTCAATGTGCCGCCTAAAGGCAGCGCCGCGCGTACAGCGTGGCATTTGACTATTCCCAATACCTGCGGCGCAAAATGTCATACCGATGAGTTGGAGGAGTATGCGACTTCCGTGCATGGCAAAAAAGTACTGGACGAACATAATCCGAAGGCTGCTGTCTGTACCGATTGCCACACTTCGCACGGCATCACCAATACCTCCGGTGAGTCCTTCAAGCTTGACATCGTGCACGCGTGCGGTGGTTGCCATAAAGAAAACCTGAAGTCCTATTCCGAAACCTTCCACGGCCAGGTTAATGCGCTGGGCTACGGTTACACGGCTAAGTGCTACAACTGCCACGGCAGTCACGGCATTCTGTCCCCCTCCGATCCCGAATCTACGGTGCATCCCGATAATCGTCTTAAGACCTGTCAGCAATGTCATAGCGGTAATAAAGGATGGGCGGGCTTGCAAAAAGCAACGCCGGGCTTTGTCTCTTTTGCGCCGCACGCCAATACGCATGATTTCGAGAAGTATCCGCAGATGTGGATTGCGTCTAAATTCATGCTGAGCCTGCTGGCAGGCGTGTTTGCCTTCTTCTGGATACATTCCGCCTTGTGGTACTGGCGTGAGCACAAGGACGGCTGCCCGGTCTTCTTAAACGCCAAGGGTAACACCAAGTCTCATATCGCCATCAATGAGTTATTGAAGGGGCCGGCAAAGGGTAAACAGATCCGTCGCTTCAGCAAATTGACCCGCGCGGCTCACCTGATCTTTGCACTGGTGACCATGACGCTGATCCTGACCGGCATGCTGGTGTTCTACGCGGATACCGAGTGGGCGCATTTCGTAGTGCGTGTGCTGGGCGGTGCCAAGATTGCCGGCATTATCCATCGCATCTGTGCAACGCTCTTCCTGGGTATCTTCATCGCCCAGCTGGTGTATGTGCTGACCAAACTGCTGCGCAGCAAGACCTTCAAGTGGTTCGGGCCTGATTCGCTGATTCCTAACTGGACTGATCTCAAGAAGATCATTGAAATGTTCAAGTGGTTTTTCGGCCGCGGTCCGCGTCCTGTGTTTGATCGCTGGACATACTGGGAAAAATTCGACTTCTGGGCGGTGTTCTGGGGTGTGGGCATTATCGGCAGCAGCGGTCTGATGCTGGCCTTCCCTCATGTAACGGCTTCGATCCTGCCGGGCTGGATGTTCAACGTGCTGACCCTCGTGCATGGCGAGGAAGCGTTCCTTGCTGCCGTGTTCCTGTTCACCGTGCACTTCTTCAACAACCACTTCAGGCCGGACAAGTTCCCGCCACCTGATGTCGTGATGTTCACGGGTTCCGTGCCTGTTGAAGAGTTCAAGCGCGAACATACCGAGCACTACAACCGTCTGGTTGAATCGGGCGAGATTGAGAAGTATCTGGTTGATGCGCCGACTCGCCGTATGACGCTGGCATCCAAGGTGCTGGGGCTGACGCTGATCTCGATCGGACTGACGTTACTGGTGCTGGTGATTATCGGTTTTGTCGGTAACGCCTGAGATAACAGGGCGTGCAAGTCATGCCCTGTATTGACCGAACAGAATTTGTACAAAACTTTTTAAATTTCAAACTGGAGCAAACATCATGAAAAAACAACTTATCGCCAGCCTGACCTTGATTCTGGTAACCGGTTTCTTTACCTCGGCACATGCGGAAATCGATGAAGCCGCAGCCAAGTCACTGGCCAAGAAAAATGACTGTTTCAAGTGCCATGCCGTGGACAAGACCAAAAAAGGTCCAGCCTACAAGAAAATCGCCATCAAATATAAGGGTAAGCCTGATGCGGAAGCGGTGCTGATCAAACAGATTACCACCGGTCCTAAAGTTAAGCTCGAAGACGGCACCGAAGAAAATCACAAGATCATCGAGACCAAGGATCAGGGTGAAATGAAGAATCTGGTTGGCTGGATTTTGTCGCTCTAAGCTGAGTGGTTAAGTCGCCGTTCACGTTTGAGCGGCGCAGCAGTATTTAATGTCAGGGAGAATCAAAATGAAGTTGTTTGCAAAAGTACTCATCTCGTGCGCCTTGCTGGGTGCACTCGCGCCGGTTGCGTTTGCAGCCGGTCAGGGCAAGGATATCGGTCATATTTTTCTGGCATCAGCTGATGTTGCTGCAAAAAACGCCGAGGTTGTGAAGGCCGCTGCCAAGGATATCGTATTGAAGGGCGATGCAAAATGTACCGTCTGCCACGATGAAGCGGATTCTCCCAAAGTGCTGTCTATCAGCCAGACTCGTCATGGCGTAACCGCTGACGGGCGTACGCCGACCTGTACCAGTTGTCATGGCGATAGTATCGCCCACCTGGGTCATAAGGGTAGTTCCAAGCCGCCAAAACCTGATCATGTTTTCGGTAAGAATTCCGGCACTTCGGCTGCTGAACGCAATGGTGCCTGTTTGTCCTGCCATAAGGGTGACAAGCGTACGCACTGGGAAGGCAGTCAGCATCAGCGTAATGACGTGACCTGTACTTCGTGCCATACGATCCATAGTGCACACGATAAAGTTCGTGAAGTTGCAACCCAGGCTGAAGTGTGTTTCACCTGCCATAAGGAACAGCGCGCTGAAACGCACAAGATTTCCACGCATCCAGTCAACGCGGACAAGCTGGCATGTTCAGGCTGCCACAACCTGCACGGTTCAGCGGGGCCCAAGTTGCTGAAGAAAAACACCGTGAATGAAACCTGCTGGACTTGCCATGCCGAGAAGCGCGGCCCGTTCCTGTTTGAACATCAACCTGCAACTGAAGACTGCACGATTTGCCATGCACAGCATGGTTCTAATATCAGACCGATGCTCAGGACACGTCCTCCGTTCATGTGTCAGGAATGTCACGACGGTTCGCATGCGAGTGGTACGCCAGTTGGTTTGAATGCGGCGGGTTGGCAGGGTGGAATGACTGTTGCGCCGAGCAGGAATAACGTGGGTGGTTCATGTTTGAATTGCCACAACATGGTGCATGGCTCAAACAGCCCGGCTGGCGCCTTCCTGCAGCGCTAATCAAAGGACATTGGAGATAGCTATGAAAACGAATCAAGAAAATATGCGCGTCAGTCTGCTGGCGCTCGCTGTGCAAGGCGCTTTGCTTGCCATGTTTGCCATGCCGGTACACGCGGCCGATGCGGCGGATGATGAGGTTGCTGCACTGAAGCGCCCCGTCAACTCCATTGAAGTCGGCGTGACCAATGTGTCCCAGAAATCGGCCAAGTTCGGCGAATACAATGGCCTGAATAAATCAGGTGCAACCATGATCGGGAATTTCAGCCTCAAGGGCGGTGATGCGTATAACCCCTTTGGCGAATCCGGCACCATGCGCTGGGGAATGTACGGCACTGATCTGGGAACAACTTCGCGTGCACTGGGCGGTTCTGTTGGCAGTCAGGGTAAGTGGGACTTGAGCATCGGCTACGATGAATTACGTCACAATATTTCTGATACCTATCAAACGCCTTATGTCGGTGCAATGGGCGGTAATGCTTTTGTGCTTCCCGCAGGCTTCGGCGTTGCTGCTAATACCAACTTGATGACTGCGATTCAGAAAGCTGCTCTACACACTGTTGATATTTCTTCTACCAGAAAAAACACCAATGTCGGCGCCGGAGTCGTTTTGAACGATGAGTGGAGTGTCAAGTTTGACTTCAATCAACTGGTGCAGTCTGGCGCAAAACTGATGTCCTTCGGGTCAATGGCAGGGGGAGGTTCCACCGCTGAGTATGTCTCGGTATTGGCGAATCCCACCAGCTACAAGACGGACTCCGTCAATCTGGCGCTGAAGTGGCTGGGTGAGAATGCACATGCGACCGGTTCGTATTACGGTTCTTTCTTCCGTGATGCAAACAACGGTGTCAATTTTCAAACCTTCGCCGGTGTGAGTTCTCTTCAAACGCAGAGTACTATGCCCAGCAATGATTATCATCAGTTGAATCTGAACGGTGGCTATACATTAACGTCTACAACGCAGCTGACTGGCGGGCTGTCCTACGCCAGGAACACGCAAAATGCGCCCTATACCACAGACTTGTTTTCGATGGTAACCCCTTCGCCTGTTGCATCGCTTAACGGGGATGTCAGGACGACTCATGCCGATTTGAAGCTGGTTGATCAGACCACCAAGGCGCTGACGCTGTCTGCCAGTGTAAAGTTCGACGAGCGCAACAATAAGACTGCATCCAATTTTTATAACATGAATGCATTGGATGGTGCTGTTAATCACCAGGGGATTTTTGCGAATGCACCGGTCAGCAACAGTAAAACCCAGTTTGAACTTGCCGGGGATTATCGCATCGACAAGGATCAGTTGTTGAATCTCGCTTATAACCGTGAGGATGTCAAACGCTGGTGTAATCAATATGCGGTGAGTGTCGGCGTCGCTAAGGGCGCCAGCGGCTATTATCCAGCGGGAACCAATTGTGTCGTTGCAATCGCCAGCAAGGATGACAAGCTCAGTGCTGCTTATAAGCTCAAAGCGAGCGATGCTGTGAACCTGAACGTCGCTTATGCCTACAGTCAGCGTAAAACCACTTCGGATCCGAATGCGATCACTGTGCGATTAGGGACAAACGGTAATGTGCTCAATGCTGCAGGTACTGGTTTTGTTGCACCGCTTATCATGGGCATCAATGCCGGAGATTTCCGTGGCTTCTATCCATTTTTCAATGCTTCCCGTAAACAGCAAATGTTAAAAGGTGGCGTTAACTGGCAGGCCAATGAAAAGCTGGCGCTTGGTCTGGGCGGTAAAGTGACCGACGACAAGTACGACTCGCTCTATGGCGTCAAAAACGGAAATTCATGGAGTGTGAATCTGGATGCGGATTACAGCTATAGCGAGAACGGCTCCTTTTCCTTCTTTCTGACGCAGGAGCACAAGCAGCGTGATATGACGGATCTGCAAAATATTGCGGCCATTACTCCTACCGCCACCAGACTGAACGTGCCAGCCAACAGCACATGGTCCGACAGGCAAACGGATGTCGATACGACTATCGGTCTTGGTGCAAAGCAGAATGGTTTGATGGACAGCAAGCTTGATTTGAGCGGTGATTTGAGCTATTCGACGGGAAAAACGGGCTACACGACTACGCTTAACTATGTTGGACTAACCTCAGGAGGATTGACTTGCAGTGCGCCGAATATTGCCAGTTGCGGTGGTTTGCCCAATATCAAGAATGACGTGATTCAGTTGAAACTGACCGGTAAGTACAAAGTTGGCAATAGTTCTGAAATTATGCTCGGTTACCTCTATCAACAGATGAGGAGTACAGACTATTACTACAATGGACTGCAAAGCGGATTCACGCCAAATCAGGTGATGCCGACCAACCAGCAGTCACCTAACTATAAGGTCAATGTTGTGACGGCAAGCTATAGCTACTTGTTCTGAATGTCTTAGGTTGTTGTAACGCCTGAAAACCTGCTCGGAAGAGCAGGTTTTTTTTCGGCCTTTGAATTGGATATTTACAGGATTACATGCGCCAGACCAGCAAGGTGGACTGATGCAGATCGTCCACCTGTACTGTCATGTTGGGAGCCTGATCGGGAATCGTAAAGGTGCTGCTGATGAACATCGTGCCGGGGCGCATCTCTTTACGCGCCTTGTGCCAGAGCCGCTCCATCGGCACCGGCGACAGATAGGCGAACACCACATCGTACTGCGCAAGATCGCAGGCAGGCAGCTTTTCATCCCAGATGCTGCCCCAGTGAACGGTGCAGTTGCGATAAGGCTTGCAGCGCAGCCAGCTCCAGAACAAGGGCAGGGGGGCGGATTCGACGCCGGTGTACTGTCCGTCCGGGCGCACGCGGGCAAGATGGGTCAGCACGCCGCCCAGACCTGAACCCAGGTCGATAAAGCGGAATGATACGCCAGCGTGTTCGGGTGGTAACAGGCTTTCCAGCGCCGCCCAGACTTTATTGCTGGACAGATACAGCGGCACCTGAGTCCGGTAGGTACTCCAGTAAACGGCGAGCATGATTAAAAATACGACGAGAAATAGTACTGGCGGGATGTCGAGTGTCAGCATCAATACCAGCGCAGGTGCGAATATAAACTGGATGGCGAGCCACCAGATGGCCAGTCCTGCCATGCGGCTGAAAGCTGCGGCAAGCAGCCCGCAGATCAGGGCGAAGGTCAGTGGTTCAACAGGTGATCCGAGCAGACGCAGGCCGAGCAGGGCAAGTGCACATGCAATAATTTGCAGTAGCAGCGCAGTGACTGAAGGCGGGAGCTTGTGCAGCAATTAACGTACTAAACCGGCTTCAACTTCATCCCGTTTGGCTTTGCCCATCAGTCGCTCCGCCAGCAGCAGTGCGAAATCCATCGCAGTTCCCGGGCCGCGTGAAGTGATGAATTGGCCATCCTCGACGACAGCAGTCGTTTGCAGATCAACTTCAGGATAATCATCCAGGCAGGTCGGATAGCAGGTTGCGCGTTTACCGTTGAGTAAACCCGCAGCAGCGAGTACAGAAGGTGCCGCGCAAATCGCTGTCACGAACTTACCCTCCCGCGCCATGCGTTGCAACAGCTTCAGGACACGGGCATCTGCTTTCAGATTACGTGTGCCGGGTTGGCCGCCGGGTAAAATGACCATGTCGAAACTAGTGTGTAGCACCGCATCAAGCGTCGTGTCAGGCGTGATGGCAATGCCGCGGCTGCCAGGTAATGCACCCGCAGCCAATCCTGCCAGGTTGACCGTAACACCGGCGCGGCGCAGGATATTCACGATGGTGACCGCTTCCAGCTCTTCACTGCCGGTTGCGAACAATACCAGTGCGGTTTTCATGTCTTGCTCCCCATAAGGTAAGCTTCGGTGAGTGCGCGCTTGAGTGCGGGGTGCTCGTTCAGGTCCCCGATGCCTAATTCGCGCGCGGCGATGTGCTGCAACAGCACGCCGGTTTTGGCATTATGCCAGTTGGCGGCAAGTTCGGACGGGTTAAACTCTCCGCCGGTCATATACTCCGTTGCGCAGCCTTCAGGATTTGAAAACTCGATGTCAGCCGCTTCCATCACCTCGTACAGATAAGAGTAGGTATCTACATTGTGGTGCCTGGCCAAAATGACATGAAATGACGGCAGGCTGCTGTGCTCGCGTAGCAGCTGTTCCAGATCGATACTGGCAGCATAGCTGAACTCCTCACCCTTGAATGAGAACTCGATGTGCGCATCAATGCTGTTTTTAGGCATATTCGTTAGTCGCGGAAATTCTGATACTGCAGCGGAAAGTCGGTGATGGTCTTCTTGATGAAGGCAATCGCTTCCTGCAGGTCATCGCGGTTCTTGCCGGTGATGCGCACCGTGTCGCCCTGAATGCTCGCTTGCACCTTCAGTTTGCTTTCTTTGATGTGCTTGACGATTTTTTTCGCCAGTTCAATTTCGACGCCGACTTTGACTTCACATTCACGCTTGATTTTATTGCCGCTGACTTTTTCTATTTTTTCACTGATTTCCAGGCACTTGATATCGACGCCGCGTTTGGTCAGTTTTCCGTTAAGAATATCCTGTGCCTGCTCGAGCTGGAATTCATTGTCGGCCCAGATGGTGAGTTTGAGTTCGGCCTGTTCCACGCGCACGTTCGAACCTTTGAAGTCAAAGCGCGTGGAGACTTCCTTGTTGGTCTGCTCAACGGCGTTCTTGACTTCTTCTTTTTCTACTTCAGAAACAATATCGAATGATGGCATCTGTTTTCTCCCTTAACTTTAAGCGTTCCTCTCCCCGGTCCCTCTCCCGCAAGCGTGAAAGGGGGCGCGTCAGCGCGGAAGAGGGTGTGTTTTAACCAAAACTGCAAACGTAATCGACGACGTCGTCAGCTTCGATGATAAAACTGCCATTGGCGGGAACTGAAAACTGGCTGCCGGCTGTATACGTTGTATATTCGGCTGCGTCGCCGATTTTCACGCGGCATGTGCCGGAGGTGATCTCCATGATTTCGGGCACGCCCACGTTAAAGGTGAGGGTGCTGGGCAGTATCACGCCTAACGTCTTGCGTGTGCCATCGCTAAACAGTATCGAATGCGATACGCACTTTCCGTCAAAATACACGTTTGATTTTTTGAGAGCGCTGACATTGTCAAATTGAGACATCTGAATATTTCCTTTTAAGTGGGTTCTTTGGCTTTGACGCCTTTTTGATAGTTTGAATAGACATATACCGGGATGGACAGGTCGCCAAGATGATGTTCGATCAGCGACTTGACATCAGTCCAGGCAAGTCCTGTTAAGCCGCAGCCCAGACGAGGCAGGCTGATGCTGGCTACTTTTTCTTTTTTTACAAATGCGGCCAGCGCGTGCAGTGCATGATTGATGTGGCTTAAGCTGGCGCGTCCCGGATGGCTGCCGTGATTATAGGCCTCATCCTGCGTGAACAGACAGACGACGTGCCGCCCGTCGGGGCTGATCCATTCCCACATGCCGCCCGACTTCGGATGCCGGGTATGGCAGTGGTGGCGGAATTCCTTGTACATCGCCGGCATACGCTCCCGCAGTTGCAGGGCAAGACCATGATGAAAGTCATCGTTGGGCGCGACACCCTGAACGATTACCTTCGCGCTGCTGAATAAAATATCTCCGCTGAGCTCATGAATCATGGTCTTCTCCACGAAACGGTTACAGGATGATTACTTCTGGTGCAACTTTGCCGCGATGCGCAGACGCAATGCGTTCAGCTTGATGAAGCCTGCCGCATCCTTCTGGTCATACGCGCCCTTGTCATCTTCAAAGGTCGCGATGGTCGGATCGAACAGCGAGTCTGTTTTCGAATCCCGTCCTACGACGATCACGTTTCCTTTATAAAGTTTGACGCGTACCCAGCCGTTGACCGTTTTTTGAGTCTGGTCGATCAGGGTCTGCAGCGCGATACGTTCAGGTGCCCACCAGTAGCCGTTGTAAATCATCGATGCATAACGCGGCATCAGATCATCCTTCAGGTGTGCAACTTCGCGATCGAGCGTGATGGATTCAATCGCACGGTGCGCCTTCAATATGATGGTGCCGCCAGGTGTTTCGTAACAGCCGCGCGATTTCATGCCGACATAGCGGTTTTCCACCAGGTCCAGACGGCCGATGCCGTGTTTGCCACCCAGTTCATTCAGTTTGGCGAGAGTCTGCGCCGGGGTCATGGCTGTCCCATTGAGCGCAACGATGTCGCCGTTAATAAATTCGATATCCAGGTATTCAGCCGCATCCGGTGCCGCTTCAGGTGAGACGGTCCAGCGCCACATCGAGTCTTCCGCTTCTGCAGCCGGATCTTCCAGATGGCGGCCTTCGTAGGAGATATGCAGCAGGTTGGCATCCATCGAGTACGGTGAGCCGCCCAGCTTGTGTTTCATTTCGACCGGAATGCCGTGTTTTTCGGCGTAAGCCATCAGCTTTTCACGGGACAACAGATCCCATTCGCGCCAGGGTGCAATCACCTTGATGTTCGGGTTCAGCGCATAGGCGCCCAATTCGAAACGCACCTGGTCGTTGCCCTTGCCGGTAGCGCCGTGCGAGATCGCCTGAGACCCCGTCATCGCTGCAATTTCGATCAGGCGTTTGGCAATCAGCGGGCGGGCGATGGAGGTGCCGAGCAAATATTCGCCTTCGTAGACTGTGTTGGCACGGAACATCGGGAACACGAAATCCCGCACAAATTCTTCGCGCAGATCGTCGATGTAAATATTTCCCGGGGTAATGCCCATTTGCAGTGCCTTGGCGCGGGCAGGTTCCAGCTCTTCCCCTTGCCCTACATCCGCTGTGAAGGTGACCACTTCGCATTGATACGTGTCTTGCAGCCATTTCAAAATGACTGAGGTGTCGAGGCCGCCGGAGTAGGCGAGAACTACTTTTTTGATGTCGCTCATAATCGTTTTTCCGTTAAATATTAATCAATATGTTTTTTTACGCAGCTTGTTGTCAAAGCGATCTTTGTCGATCACAAAGCGCTGGTGTGTTCCTTGCGCTATTTTGTCGATGCCATCATGTGCACTCACCGAAAATGTCAATCTTCGGCCTTCGACCGAGATCAGTTCGACTGTCGTAGTCACCTCAAGTCCGGGCGGTGTCGCTGCCTCATGGCTCACGTTGATATGTGTGCCAAGGGATTGCTCATCAGGCCAATCCAGATGCGGTTTGATCGCCATGATGCACGCCCATTCCAATAATCCGACCAGATAACCCGTTGCAAATACGTCCGGCATGGCCAGAAATTCAGGCGATTCCGGATACAGTGCCGGTACGGTTTTCGATTCAGGCACGACAAACTTGTGCATAAAGCGAATTCCGGGTTGCAGTGTGGTCTTCATGCAGCTTTCAGGGTTAATTGTCCATTCTGCGCAGCAACAGGTAGCCCATCAATTTTTCCGGGCTGCGATTTTGGCTGGTGCCTTTGCTGCGCGACGGATGTGGCGTTGTGCCGAAGCAGATTGCACTCATCGTGTCGTGTTTCATCTAGCTGGACACCTTACCTAAAAGCAAGTATTCCATAAGAGCCTTCTGCACGTGCCGTTTTGGCTGCGCCGAAATCGCCTGCTCAGAGAGTCCTATTTTCATTGAACTTTTCCAAGTAGAAGGTATTCCATCAAAGCTTTTTGGACATGCAGGCGATTTTGGCTACGGCATCCGCTGCGCGGTTTAATATGCTGTGCATTTGAACCTGCGCCGAAACAGATTGCACTTATCTCGAATGGATTCATTTAACTGGCTACCTTACCTAAAAGCAAGTATTCCATAAGAGCCTTCTGCACGTGCAATCTGTTTTCCGCCTCGTCCCATACGACGCTTTGCGGGCCATCCATCACGCCGGCAGACACTTCTTCGCCGCGATGCGCGGGCAGGCAGTGCATGAACAGCGCATCTTTTGCTGCGACCGCCATCATGTCTTCATCCACTTGCCAGTCGGCAAAGTCCTTCATGCGCTCTTCGTTTTCAGCTTCAAAGCCCATGCTGGTCCACACATCAGTCGTCACCAGATCAGCGCCGCGCGCGGCTTCCATCGGGTCGGTGAACTCTTCGTAGTGTTCGTGACCGTACAGTCCGGCGCGCTCAGGTTCGACTTCATATTCTGGCGGCGTTGAAACATGCACGTTGAAATCCAGAATCTCCGCCGCCTGCAACCAGGTATTGCACATGTTATTGGAATCGCCAATCCATGCCACCGTCTTGCCCTGTATGCTGCCGCGCTGTTCAATGTACGTGTAAATGTCAGCCAGAATCTGGCACGGATGATATTCGTTAGTCAGGCCATTGATAACCGGTACGCGGGAATGGGCAGCAAAGCGTTCGATGATGGACTGCTCATAGGTGCGTATCATCACGATATCAGACATGCGTGAGATTACTTGCCCTGCATCTTCCACAGGTTCTCCGCGTCCCAGTTGTGAATCACGGGTATTGAGGTAGATTGCCGAGCCGCCCAGTTGCTGCATGCCTGCTTCAAAAGACAGGCGGGTGCGGGTGCTGGCTTTCTCGAATATCATGACCAGCGTGCGATCCGAGAGCGGCCAGTATTGCTGGTAGCTCTTGTATTTTTGTTTGATGATGCGTGTGCGTTCAAACAGGTATTCCAGTTCCTCGCGGTTCAGATCTTTAAATTGCAGGAAATGTTTTACTGCCATGATGTTTTCCAATCAGGAGTGCAAAAAATCTTTGATGAGCGGGCAGAGGATGTCCAGCAATTGCCGGGCTTCTGTCTGCGACATCGTAAGTGAAGGCAACAGGCGAACGACATTGTCTGCCGTGACGTTGATCAAAAGGCCTTTGGCGAGCGCGAGCTTAACCAGCTCTGCGCAGGGCTTGTTCAATTCCACGCCGATCATCAGGCCTTGTCCGCGAACTTCGCAAAATCCGTCTGCCCCTTGCAAGGCTGTGTTGAAACCCGCGCGGATAAACTGCCCCAGTTGTTCTGCGTGCTGAATTAACTGATCTTGTTCGATGATATTCAGTGTCGTTAATCCGGCGACGCAGGCCAGCGGATTGCCGCCGAAGGTCGAGCCATGATTGCCAGGCTTGAACGTGCCGGTAGCCAGACCCGCGGCCAGACAGGCGCCGACGGGCACGCCCGAGCCTAAGCCTTTGGCTAGTGTCATCACGTCCGGCAGGATGCCGGTATGCTGATGTGCGAACCAGCGGCCGGTGCGTCCGATGCCGGTTTGAACTTCATCGAGCATCAGCAGCCAGTGATGGCGGGTGCAAATTTCGCGCAGTTGTTGCAAGTAAGAGGCGTCCGGTGTGCAAATGCCGCCTTCGCCTTGTATGGGTTCGACCAGTATTGCAACGATGTTGGGGTTATGCGCGGCAATCTTTTGTATCGCTTCCAGATCGTTGTAAGGCGCACGCACAAATCCCGTGACCAGCGGTTCGAAACCGGCCTGCACTTTGCGGTTGCCGGTGGCGGACAGCGTGGCTAAGGTGCGGCCGTGAAAGGATTTCTCCATCACAATGATCGCAGGGGTCTCGATTCCCCGTCCGTGGCCGTACAGGCGGGCCAGTTTGATCGCCGCTTCGTTCGCTTCGCAACCGGAATTGGAAAAGAACACTTCCTGCATGCCGGAAAGTTCACACAGCTTGTCGGCCAGTTGTTCCTGTTCGCCTACCTGATACACATTGGAACAATGAATTAGCCGGTCAATCTGATTCCTGAGTGCCGCTGTAAACCTGGGGTGTGCATGGCCCAGCGTGTTAACAGCGATACCGGACAAACCATCCAGATAACGGTTTCCTTCGCTATCGAACAGCCATACGCCTTCGCCGCGTACAAACGCAACAGGCTGGCGAGCATAAGTATTCATCACATGTGACATACGGTACCTTTGAAAGCAGATGGCGGTCGTGTTCGCCGTTCAGACAAGTAAGTTATGACGAGCAAAAGACGTATATTGAGCCAATTCGCCCTATCCAGGCAAGTGAAACAGTTAAAATATGTCCATAAAACAAACAAGCCGACATTTCTGTCGGCTCGCAGGTTTTGCATCAAGTCTTCAGGTCAATTAAGCCATTGCCTTGATAGCAGCAGACAGACGGCTCTTATGACGAGCTGCCTTGTTCTTGTGAATGATTTTCTTGTCTGCAATGCTGTCTACGGTGCTAACCGAAGCCTGATATACAGATTGAGCAACCGCTTTATCACCGGCTTCGATTGCTTTGATAACTTTTTTGATCGCAGTGCGCATTTCAGAGCGCAAGCCGCTGTTATGAGCATTTTGTTTTACTGCTTGACGAGCACGTTTACGGGCTTGTGCGCTATTTGCCATGAGACTACTCCTTGAATTCAGCTTGCTGGAAAGGTCAACATTCTACTAGCTTCCGGAAACTTGTGCAATTTTTTTATGGCTTCATGTGTTTTGTCGCTGATCATGTTACATGTATTAGCAGATTTTGAAAGGTCAGTCTGACATATGCGTTTGAGTCAATCTGATGAAATGCTGATGAGTGAACAGTACAAATGTGATGGTCTGTTGCTATTGTCGTGGTGCCGGTTTGCAATAAACTGGCTGATAATTGCTGGCAAGTCGTCAGGCAATGAAGTGCATAATGCTGATGTTACTCACGAATAAGGCAGAGTGATCATGAGAAAATTTGTTCGGCAAGGGGCTTCAGTTGCCGGTAAGTATTAGCTGGTTGAACGGCATAATTTCTATATAATACAAAGTTCATCAAGGTGGCGTACGTGGCGAGCCGGATCGTGGTTTGACTTTCACCTGACCTAACTTAAAGGGGGGGGCATGTTTCATAAACAAGAAGAATGGGTGCTGCTTGGGATTACACTGGATGGTGAGGTTTTTTCTTATCCTGACTGGACGGATCATTTGTGCGGATTGCTCGCAGAAAAATCAGGCAGCAATCGACTGAGTTATTCGGACTACCTTCATCCTGTATATATCGATAGTTTGCCGGCTGTTGTGCTGGAGTCGGCGCTTGACGAGGTGGATCACGAATCTTTCAGGCTGGTGCGCAAGTTCGCAATGGATAATCGCCTCAAAGTTCGTTCAGGACGCACAGCGGGATCCGCCATTTCCGCGCATCCTGTATTGGGTATCGAACGGCGGGATTTGTCCGATAAACCTGCTTGTTGAGCTCGGGCAGGTTCTTCTTGTACTAACGTATCACTCCCTCATGTGCATTGAGTTGCCTCATCGGTGTGCGCCGGACTTAAGCGCCGATGAATTGTGTGTTGACGGTTTGCCGCAGGGCAGAAACATGCATGCTTTCTCACCGTTTGAGGGGCGTTGCTATCAGGCGTGATGGTATGATGCGCAGCGTTGATACTCTCCGGCACGGCTTTTCATGAACTTACTTAAATCACTCGCCACGATCAGCGGCCTGACGCTGGTGTCGCGTATCTTAGCTTTTGCTCGTGATGTGCTGATCGCAAGGGTATTCGGTGCCGGGATGGCAACGGATGCCTTTTTTGTTGCCTTTAAACTGCCCAATCTGTTGCGCCGCATGTTTGCAGAAGGCGCATTTTCGCAGGCTTTTGTGCCTATTTTTGGCGAATATAAAAACAGGCGCGGCCATGAGGAAACCCAGTTGCTGGTCGATCACGTCACGACCATGCTGGCGCTGATATTGTTCATTGTGACCCTGATCGGCATTGTCGCAGCCCCTGTTCTTGTTTATATCAGTGCGCCCGGCTTTATCAAGGATGCCGAAAAATTTGATCTCACGGTTCAATTGCTGCGCTTCACATCGCCTTATATCTTCTTCATATCGCTGGTGGCGGTGGCGGCCGCAATTCTCAATACCTATAACAAATTCTGGGTGCCGGCTTTTGCGCCGATTTTGCTGAACGTGTGTTTTATCGGCGGTGCGTTATGGCTCGCGCCGTATTGTCATCCGCCCATCATGGCGCTGGCCTGGGCGGTGTTTGTGGCAGGTGTTGTGCAACTGGCCTTCCAGATTCCTTTTTTGAAAAAAATAGATATGTTGCCGCGCTTTCGTTTCAGCTGGAAAGATGAAGGCATGCGGCGCGTCATCCGGCAGATGGGGCCGGCGATGTTCGGCGTATCGATCGCGCAGATCAGTCTGATCATCAATACCATATTCGCGTCATTTCTGGTGGCGGGCAGTGTTTCATGGCTGTATTACGCCGACCGACTGATGGAATTCCCGTCAGGTGTGCTGGGTGCGGCGCTGGGGACGATCCTGTTGCCGTCGCTCTCTAAATGTCACGCCGGTCGTGACACGGTGGAATACTCTAAGTTGCTGGACTGGGGGCTGCGGCTGACCTTTCTGTTAGCTTTACCCTCTGCGCTGGCGCTGGGTATGATCGCGGTACCGTTGCTGTCCACTTTCTTTCAGCGCGGTGCGTTTGCCGCCAGCGATGTGCTGATGACCAGTCATGCTCTGGTCGGCTACAGCGTCGGGCTGATCGGTATCATACTGGTGAAAATACTGGCGCCCGGTTTTTATGCGCGGCAAAATATCAGAACGCCGGTGAAGATCGGGATTGTCACGCTGCTCTCAACTCAGGCGATGAATGTGCTGTTTGTTTTTGTGATGCACTTGCAGCATGCCGGACTGGCGTTATCCATTGGTCTGGGCGCGTGTTTGAATTCTTCAATTCTGTTTTATTTTTTGCGAAAAAATGGGATTTATCAACCCGAGCCAGGATGGACTGTTTACTTTGCCAAAATAGGCTTTGCGCTGTTCGCGCTGGCCATCACGCTGTGGTTTGGTATGGGGACGCAGGAGAGTTGGCTGACGGGTGCGGGATGGGGACGTGTCAGTCATTTGACAGCGCTCGTGACCGGAGGGGTTGTCGTCTATTTTGCAGTGCTCGCTGGTTTAGGTTTCAGACCCCGAGATTTTTCCAGACGTGCGGTTAATTGATCTGCAGGATGATGTTCAATTTCGACAATATCGGGTGTTACAATAAAACCTGTTTACAATCCCGTAGATAACATGAACCCGAAGAATGCCGATCCCTCGGATGTGGTCATGTGCCATTGCAGTGGCACGCGGCGTAACAATATTCAAAGCCTGTCCGAGCAAGGCCTCGATATCGATGCCATTTCCAGATGGACGGGCGCGCTCTCCGGATGTGGGGGCTGTGAATGGGATATTGCACAGTTCCTGAAGGATCTCGCCGAGCAGAAGAATAAGCGTGTTTAACGCTTTTTTGTCTTGCGTCGCTTACCTGTCGCCCTCATGCATATGCTGCCTGTCAGCATTGGAATACACCGATGTGGCGGGGCTTTAAACAGGCCGTCCTCTGTGGAATGATGACCAACGCAATGCAGTCCCGCGCTAAGCCGTGTAGCGAATCCTGCCCCGGCAATTTCTGCGATACGGGCGCGTTTTGTTGCATCCTTCACCACCACCCGTAAAATTTCCTGTGCATTGATGGAAGTCGGCCCCCGCCATGCCGCGCGGATGATTTCGTCCAGCATGGCGTCGCTGACAGGTTCCTGCGGCAGCTTGTATGGGCTTGCATGAGTTGGATTGTGCCGTTCATGACCCGCCGTGATCGTTGGAGATAATTCGTTGGAATCAATTTTATCAATTGTAAATCAATGCATTATGGTTTTCGGCGTAAAAGTTAAATTGTTTGAAAGGAACTTTATTTCAGGCGGTCTGGTCTATGTTAGCGCTTTGATACCGGAGTACATTAAACTCCAGTGAAATCATCTGCCATTTTCAGGCACTGACGGCTCATCCTGATGTGCCTTTGAAGCGTTCGTTTTTACCTGTAATTTTGAAGAAAGTGTTATTAAAATGAAAAAAATTCTTGCTGTTGTTCTGTTGTCTGCCGTGACGGCTCCTGCATTTGCAGGTAGTGTTGATATGAGCGGTTTTTACGCCGGCGTTACGCTGGGTGCAGGTAGCGCCAGCTTTACCGCTCCTGCTGCTGGTTATCTTGTTGAAAATCCAAAAAACAAGCCAGTTTATGGCGTATTCGGCGGCTATCATTACAACAAGAATCTGGCTGTAGAACTGGCCTATACCGGCGCCAGCTATATTTATTCAACGCCTGCTGGCGGTGCACGTTATCTGTCGAAGCAGATGGTATTTGCCGTTGCTGCGGTCGGTACGATGCCTGTTAGCGATGCTTTCTCTGTATTCGGCAAGCTGGGTGTCGCTTCTGCATCGTCTGAAACCAATGCACTGGGTGAACAGAATACCCGTCGTTTTGCGCCTACTTTTGGCGCAGGTGTTGAGTACAAGTTCACGCCGAATGTGTCCGGTCGTCTGAGCGCGGATGTTTACGGCGTCACTGCAACGCTGCCAACGACTGTCGTTAAGCAAAACAGTACGGCAACCGTTGTGAACGCAGGCGTTTCATACTCGTTCTAATCTGATGTTGCTGTCATGATAAAAGCCGGGGATATCCCCGGCTTTTATCATTTTGCTGTCAGGTAACGGCTATTTAGTATGCCTAAAATAAGTCGATTTCGCCTTCACCATCGCCTTCACGAAGCGATGTCAGCACTTGTTCAAATTTTTCGTCGGTCCCTGCTCTGGAAGTTTCCAGCAGGCCGAGAATCTTTTCAACAGAAACATGCATGGTTTGATTGATTTGTTTTTCCTGATTGCGGCTTGTGCCTAACCATGCAAAACTTTTATCGACATTGTCGATCAGTTCTTGCAGCAGGATACGTATATCCAGCTGCGTGTTTCGGCTCATTTCCCGCAGTGACTCAATGGCGAAGAAATTCGTTGTCATGGCTACCTGAAACTGTTCCGCTCTGGCGTGAGACGTTTGCCGCATGGAGACATTTTCGCATAAGGTATCGGTCATCTCGGCAAGAATGGTGATGTTGTCGCGAAGCCGGCCGGATTTTTCAGTCTCTTCTGCGGGCATGTTGTCTACAATGACAGACACCCGGTCATAATTGACCACCATTTTTTGCTTGAACTGGAAAATGCGCCCCATGCTGGCAGAATGTTCCAGTATCGATCTTTCTATCTCGCTGGGGGGGTTATAAGATGAGATGATCGGGGAACCGGTATTGTCACGAATCAGGACGCTGCATTCCAGGCCGAACAGCCTGATGGCTTCCACCAGTTGCTCACCCAGTACTTTCGGAGAATTGCAGGTTAAACTGACTTGCATGAACTGTTGCAGTACGCCGCTCTCGCCGGCTGCAGACAAAAAGCTCATTGCCATGCTTTGCATGGAATCTTTTTCTGTCTTCAGATTGTGTTTTACCCGGTTGCTTTGTATAGCGAGTGACACTTTGCGCAATAGAATTTCTTTTACGACCGGTTTTGCGATGATGTCATCGCCTCCCGCATCAAATGCCTTCAGATGTTCTTCCAGTTTATCGTTGGCAGTGGCGAAAATAATCGGAATATCCGTGAACTCACGTAATTTTTGGCAGGTTTCAAAGCCGTCCATCTCCGGCATCATCACGTCAAGCAGTACCAGATCCGGTAACTGCGCCCTGCATATTTTCAGCGCTTCTTCGCCTGAGTCTGCGGTGACGACATCGAACTGTTTGGAAAGTACGGTGCGATGCAGGGCGCGTGTCGTTTTTTCGTCGTCTACAATCAGCACTCTTCCTGTAATTTCAGGTGCGCTTTCCAATTCAATCAATTTATTTTTCACTGAATTCTTTCTCGCGATAACGGCTCTTTTCCGATGCGCTTGACATTAAAAAAGCTCGATATCTCCTTCAGGCTGCTGCTCACGTTTGCGTTTGATGAATTCAGCGAGCGCCTTTTGCACATCGCGAGTTTCAATCAGTGTGTCGAACATGTGTTTGTCATCCTCCGTCACATATTTGGCGCGAATTTTTTGCTGCAGGGCGACCCAGGAAAAGGGGTTGTACAGGCGCACAGGATCATTGACCAGCACGCCTAAATCGTCCAGATTCCGGCACACTTGTGACAGGCGCTGCGATAACCGGTCATAAAACTGAAAAGCCATGATCGCCTGAGCGACTTTGCTGCTGACCTCATCTCCCAGGCATGTTATTTCCGACTTCGCTGCTGCCACTTCGGGTGTATCAGGTAACTGGGTCGCGACTTCACGAATGGCACTGAGCGCATCCGATATGGACGTGAATGAATCAGTCAAATCCCCTACTGAGCTCGATGAGTCATGCAGTGCCAACTCGATTTGCGTCATCGACAGATTCAGCATCAGTATGGTTTCCCGTACTTGGCTCCAGTCCAGATCCGGTTTGCTTGCCATCGACGGGTTGAGCGTGCTGTTGGTTGGATCATCCATTTTTTTCTCCACAGTTTATTTATTGTGAGTGTATCAAAGCTGCATGTTTTAAACAGTGAATTCTTGAATTCATCAACGATGCTTGCAGGCGGTTACGATTCAGATGTATCAGGCAGATGCATCGCAGCTTCAATAACCTGTCGGGTCAAGGGAGGGGAAAACAGTTCAATGAAATCGTAGGTGTAGGCGCGCAGGTATTCATGCTTGCGGACTGCAAGCCGCGTGGTGCTGGGTTTGAACAGGTGTCTTGCATGCATTTTGCGCAGATGGGGTTCCCGTTCAGGGATGAAGGCAATTTCGGCCAGTATTCCGATACCCAGCCCCAGTTCCACGTAGGTTTTAATGACGTCAGCGTCGATCGCGGTCAGTGCTATCTCGGGTGTGAGGCCTGCTTTTTCGAATGCTTCATTGATTTTGCTGCGTCCTGAAAAAGCGTAGTCGTAGGTGATGATCGGATACTGTGCAATTTTTTCAAGTGTCAGTGTTTTTTCTTGCAGTAAGGGGTGATCAGGCGGGCTGATCACGCAATGATGCCATTCGTAGCAGGGCAGGGTCACGAGTCCTTCATACAGCGCAAGACTTTCCGTTGCGATACAGATATCAGCCTCGCCGTGCAATACCTGTTCGGCTATCTGTGTCGGCGTACCCTGATGCAAACCCAGTTTGACTTTCGGGTAACGCTCGATGAATTGTTTGACGACCGGTGGCAGGGCATAGCGCGCCTGCGTGTGAGTGGTCGCAATCGTCAGGTGGCCGGTGTCCTTTGAGTGAAACTCCAGCGCATATTGTTTGAAATTTTCAGCATCGTGCAGCATGCGCTGAGCGATTTTGAGCAGGCCTTTTCCAGGTTCTGTCACCGCGCTGATGCGTTTTCCGTTGCGCACAAAAATTTCAACGCCCAGTTCCTCTTCGAGGAGCTTGATCTGTTTGCTGATGGCCGGCTGCGAGGTGAACAAGGCATTCGCCGCCTCGGAAATTTTAAGATTGCGACGTACGATTTCGTTGAGATAACGCAATTGCTGCAAATTCATGGCGACCCTTTAGTTGTCTATATTCCATAAGGTTATAAAGTATTAGCATAATATCATTTAATGTATTGATAGAGGTGAGGTAATATGCGCGCCTGATTTGATTTACAGGTGGTGCACAATGGACTGGATGTACACGATATCCGGCTTTCTGGTAGGTTTGATTGTCGGTCTGACAGGCGTGGGCGGAGGGTCACTGATGACGCCGCTGCTGGTGATGTTTTTTGGCGTCTCGCCTGCAACCGCAGTCGGTACGGATTTGTTGTATGCCGCACTGACCAAATCGCTTGGTGTATGGGTTCACGGTCGTCGCGGTACGGTTGAATGGAAAGTGGTCGGGCTGCTGGCTTTGGGGAGTTTGCCCGCTGCGCTCGCAACCATTCTGTTGCTCAAATATCTGGCGTTTGATGAAAAGACGCTGCGCAGCGTAGTGACCAGTGTGCTTAGCGTGGCATTGTTGCTGACTTCTGTTGTGCTCCTGTTCAAGGAGCAGATTGCAAAAATCGGTCGCAGTCACGATGGCCGTGTGTACGAATTGCATCACCGCTATCTGCCGGGTGCGACGATTGCCACCGGTGTGGTGGTGGGTGCGCTGGTCACGGTGTCCTCTATCGGTGCCGGCGTGCTGGGTACGGTCGCCTTGCTGTTTCTGTATCCGCGCATGTCGCCTGTCAAGGTGGTCGGAACAGACATCGCGCATGCGGTGCCGTTAACCGCTTTTGCAGGCATGGGTCATCTGGCGCTGGGTACGGTCGATCTGGTGCTGCTGGGCAGTCTGCTGGCCGGTTCTTTGCCCGGCATCTATTTCGGCAGTCACATGAGTGCCCGTGTGCCCGAGAGAATATTGCGTCCGGTGTTAGCCGTGATGCTGATGATGATTGGTTTGAAGATGGTTTTCTATAAATAGTTGTGTGTGGAAAAGGAAAAAATGATGAGTGAAAATAAAGCCAACAAACCGCTGCAAGTGAGCTGGTTCAACGGATGCGGCGGACGTATCGGTGTTGTGGTTGGGCAGACGGGTGAGTTTGCCTATATCGGCGCGGCCTTGCTGCATGACGAAGATTCAGACGTGGCGCAAATTATGGCTTATGGCGCGAAGTTTCCGCGGGAAGCAGCCTTATTGTTGCCTGTTTCCAAGCATTATCCGGCAGAGGAAATATAAATGTACCGTTACGATCAATTCGATCATCAGCTGGTCGCAGAGCGCGTCGCACAGTTCCGCGGCCAGATTAATCGCCGTTTGTCCGGTGAACTGAAAGAAGATGAGTTCCGTATACTGCGCCTGCAGAACGGGTTGTACATGCAGATACATGCGTATATGTTGCGCATTGCCGTGCCCTACGGATTGCTGAGCGCCGCGCAGTTACGCATGTTCGCGCATATCGCGCGCAAATACGATCGCGGCTATGGTCATTTCACCACGCGTCAGAATATCCAGTTTAACTGGATCAAGCTTGAGCAGGCTGCGGATATCCTGGCTGATCTGGCAACTGTCGAGATGCACGCCAATCAGACGTCGGGCAACTGCATACGCTCGGTGACTTCAGATGAGTATGCCGGCGTTGCGCGCGATGAGATCGTCGATCCGCGCCCCTATGCCGAAATTATTCGTCAGTGGAGCACGTTTCATCCCGAGTTCGCCTATCTGCCGCGCAAATTTAAATTTGCGATCACCGGTGCAACCGAAGACCGTGCGGCGACGCTGGTGCATGATATCGGGCTGTCTGTGGTCAAAAATACACAGGGTGAAGTGGGTTTTCGCGTCACGGTCGGCGGCGGCTTAGGCCGTACCCCGATACTGGGCACCGAGATCAATGGGTTTGTTGCATGGCAGGATATCCTCACTTATGTTGAATCCATCCTGCGCGTATACAATCAGTATGGTCGCCGTGACAATGCCTACAAGTCGCGTATCAAAATACTGGTCAAAGCATTAGGAATCGAGGAATTTCGCCGTCAGGTCGAAGCTGACTGGGAATTTTCACGTGGCGGTCCGGCGACGATCACCGTTGAAGAACTGAATCGCGTTGCCGCATTCTTTGATGTTCCCGCTTATGAAACAGCCCCAGATATCGACTTTGCAGCGATTGAAGCTGAAAATAAGGGTTTTTCAAACTGGATGAAGCGCAATGTCAAAGCGCATAAGGTGGCAGGTTATGCGACGGTTGTTCTGTCTTTGAAAAAGACCGGTGTCGCGCCGGGAGACGTGACGGCGGAGCAAATGGATGCCGCTGCCGAATTGTCAGAGCGTTTCAGTTTCGGGGAATTACGCGTCACGCATATGCAGAATCTGGTGCTGGCCGATGTGAAGCAGTCGGATCTTGTCGAACTTTGGAAATCGGCTAAGACACTTGGGGTAGCCACACCGAATATCGGCTTGCTGACCGATATCATCTGCTGCCCGGGAGGCGATTTTTGCTCGCTGGCAAATGCGCGTTCCATTCCGCTTGCGAAAGCGGTTGCAGAATGCTTTGATGATTTTGATTTTCAGCATGATATCGGCGAAATCGAACTCAATATCTCCGGTTGCGTAAATGCCTGCGCGCATCATCATGTCGGTCATATAGGCATACTGGGGGTGGATAAGGACGGGAAAGAGTGGTATCAGGTGTCGATAGGCGGCGCGCAGGGAAACAGCAGTTCAATCGGAAAAGTCATCGGACGCTCTTTTGCTTTTGGTCAGATCCCGGAAGTGCTGGCACGCCTGTTGCAAGTCTATGTGAACGAGCGCTATGAGGACGAACGTTTCATTGAAACCGTCCGGCGCATCGGTCATGAGCCATTTAAAACGTATGTTTATGCGACGCCTGTTGACGATGATGTCACGTTGTCGGGTCCGGCTTATGACTTGTTGAAGGTCGGTACGCCCTATGACACGCCCTATTATTCGCCGAGGTTTTAGAAATGATTATTAAAAACAGAGAAATCGTGCAGGATGACTGGACGGTGTTGCGCCTGAATGCCGGGGATACGCCGCAGACGGTTAACGTCCCTGCAGGGAAAGTGATCGTGCCGCTCAGGGTGTGGCAAGCGCAAGCAGATGTACTCAACGCGCGTGCGGATCTGGGGGTGTGGCTGGAAAGCTGCGACCGGCCGGAAGTCTTGCTGCAGGATATCGAGCGCTTTGCGGTGATTGCAGTCGAGTTTCCGGCGTTCGGGGATGGCCGGGGCTATACCATCGCCTATCTGTTGCGAGAAAGACTGGGATATAAGGCTGAGTTGCGTGCGATCGGTGATGTGTTACGTGATCAGATGTTTTACATGCAGCGCGCAGGTTTCAATGCCTTCGCACCACGCGAAGACCGAGATATCAACGAGGCATTGAAAGGACTGAGTGACTTTTCTGAGGTTTATCAGGCGTCGAGCGATCAGAAATTGCCGTTGTATCGCCGTGTACAGCGAGGTGTGGTATGAGTGAACTGCAAGAAAAAATAGCGCAGGTCAAGGCGCTGCTGGCGCAGGCTGCGGATGAGTTTCAGTCAGTGACTTTTGCCAACAGTCTGGGTGCGGAAGATATGGTGCTGACGGATCTGATCGCAAAGTTTCAGCCTGATATCGAGATGTTCAGTCTGGATACCGGCCGCCTGCCGCAGGAGACTTATGACCTGATGCAGGAAGTGCGTGCACGTTATACTGTGCCGCTCAAGGTGTATTTTCCTGAAGCGGACGCTGTTGAAACGCTGATTGAAAAAATCGGTGTAAACGGTTTTTACGACAGCGTGGAAAATCGCAAGGCTTGCTGTTTCATCCGCAAAGTAGCACCGTTGAAGCGTGCGTTGAAGGGTAAAAATGCATGGATTACCGGTATGCGCCGCGATCAGGCCGTGACCCGTGGCGCGCTGGCTGTGTCAGCCTTCGATGCGGATCAGGGATTGCACAAATTCAACCCGTTGCTGGACTGGACGAATGCAGATGTCTGGTCATATATAAAACAGCATGACGTACCCTGTAACAAGTTGCATGACCGGTTTTATCCCAGCATAGGTTGTGCACCCTGTACGCGTAATGTCACACCGGGCGAAGATATCCGCTCGGGCAGATGGTGGTGGGAGAGTGCGGATGGCAAAGAATGCGGTCTGCATGCAGGAAAAGTTACGCCGCTAAAACAGGTTTGATCGTTAAAAGAATTGATTAAAGAGAAAGAATACATGAGCCAACATACTTTTACCCATCTGGATGCGCTAGAAAGCGAATCAATACATATCATGCGCGAAGTCGCAGCGGAATGTAAAAACCCGGCATTGCTGTTCTCCGGCGGCAAGGATTCTATCGTGATGCTGCGTCTGGCTGAAAAAGCCTTTCGTCCGGCGAAATTCCCGTTTCCGCTGGTGCACATCGATACGGAGCATAATTTTCCGGAAGTCATCCACACCCGCGACAAGCTGGCGGCTGACCTGGGCGAGCGACTGATCGTGCGTTCGCTGGAAGGCTCGATTGCGCGCGGCACCATCGTCATTAAAAATCCGGATTTGCCGCGCAACCCGTATCAGTCCGTCACGCTGCTCGAAACCATCGAAGAGTTTGGCTTTGATGCCTGCATGGGCGGTGCACGGCGCGATGAAGAAAAAGCGCGTGCCAAGGAACGCATTTTCTCGTTCCGCGATGAGTTCGGGCAGTGGGATCCGAAAAATCAGCGGCCTGAGTTGTGGGACATCTACAATACGCGCGTGCATGCGGGCGAAAACATCCGTGTCTTTCCGATTTCCAACTGGACTGAGCTGGATATCTGGCAATACATCGGTCGCGAAAAGCTGGAGATTCCATGCATCTATTATGCGCATGAGCGCGAAGTGATCCGCCGTGGCGGGTCGGTGATTCCGGTATCGGATCTGGTGCAGCCTAAACCCGGCGAAAAAGTCGAAGTGCTGTCCGTGCGTTTCCGTACGGTGGGCGATGTGACCTGCACGGCGCCGGTAGAGTCGACTGCCCGCACGGTAGAGGAAATTATTGCTGAGACCGCCACTACGCGCATCACAGAACGCGGTGCGACTCGCATGGACGATCAGACATCGGATGCCTCGATGGAATTGCGCAAAAAAGAAGGGTACTTTTAATCATGAGTGACACGACACAATTATTACGTTTTATCACTGCAGGCAGCGTTGACGACGGCAAGAGCACGCTGATCGGACGTCTGCTGCACGACTCCAAATCCATCTTCGAAGACCAGTTCTCGGCCATTTCGAAGACCAGTGAAAAACGCGGTATGGCAGCAGTGGACTTATCGTTGCTGACCGACGGGCTGCAGGCCGAGCGCGAGCAGGGCATCACCATTGATGTGGCTTACCGCTATTTTGCGACGCCGAAGCGCAAGTTCATCATCGGCGATACGCCAGGCCATGAGCAATACACGCGCAACATGGTCACTGCTGCCTCCACCGCGAATCTGGTGGTAATACTGATCGATGCGCGCCGCGGTGTGCTGGTGCAGACGCGCCGTCACACCTATCTTGCCAGTCTGGTCGGTATTCCGCACATCGTGCTGGCGGTCAACAAGATGGATATGGTTGATTATTCTGAGGCACGTTTCAACGAAATCTGCAGCGAATATCTGGCCTTCGCTGCACAGCTGGGTTTACAGGATATCACCTGCGTGCCTTTGTCGGCTTTGGTCGGCGATATGCTGGTTGATCGAGGCGAACATCTTGACTGGTATCAGGGCCCGACGCTGATGGAGTTACTGGAGAATGTGGAGATCGATCACGATGTGAATACCACCGATTTGCGTTTCCCGGTGCAATGGGTGTGCCGTCCGCAGACCGAGGCGTATCACGACTTCCGCGGCTTTATGGGGCGGATTGAGGCAGGTTCAGTATCGGTGGGGGATGAAATCACCGTGCTGCCGTCAGGTCGCACCAGCCATGTTAAAGAGATCGTCACCTATGACGGGAATCTGCAGACGGCTTATGCGCCGCAATCGATTACGATTACGCTGACGGATGAAATCGATATTTCGCGCGGCGACATGTTTGTTAACACGGGCGCTATGCCTGCGGTTGCGAAAGAATTCGATGCCATGCTGTGCTGGCTGTCCGAAACACCGCTGGACAAGAATCGCAAATATCTGGTCAAGCACACCACGCGTACGGCTAAGTGCCTGTTTACCAGTATTGATTATCGTGTGGATGTGAATACGCTTGAGCAACACGCGAATCCGGTCGTCAATATGAACGACATCGCGCATGTCAGGATGAAGGTGCAGCAACCGTTGGTGATCGATGCATATAAACGCAATCATGCCAGCGGCAGTTTCATCGTGATCGACGAAGCGACCAATAACACCGTTGCGGCGGGCATGATCGCTTAGTTTTCATTTGTATTTAACAATAAAAAAGCCAGCGTAAGCTGGCTTTTTTATTAAAACTGCTCGTTCTCGCTCAGATAGCGCCACTGCCCCGGCGGTAATTTACCCAGCTTGATTTTGCCGATGCGGATGCGTTTGAGACCGGTGACAGTCAGCCCTACCAGTTCGCACATGCGGCGGATCTGACGTTTTTTCCCCTCGCGCAGTATAAAACGCAGCTGATCTTCATTCTGCCAGGACACTTTCGCCGCTTTTAGATATTCACCATCCAGTTTCAGTCCCTGACAGAGCAAAGCCAGACCTGATGACTCCAGTTTTCCCTGCACGCGAACCAGATATTCTTTGTCTACTTTTGAGTCTTCGCCGATCAGTTGCTTGGCGATGCGTCCATCCTGTGTGAGGATCAGTAATCCTTGCGAGTCGATGTCCAGACGACCTGCTGGCGCTAATCCGATGAACTGGCTGCGATGAAACTTGATCGGGGAGGGGTCTTCCGCCCAGTGGCTGGATTCATCGAGCAGGGCGGATGCCGGTTTGTAGCCGTGTTCCGCCTGTCCTGATACATAGCCGACCGGCTTATTCATCAGGATGGTGACGCGTTCATGCTGGACGATTTGTGCGGCTGTGCGCAAGGTGATCTGCTGGTTCGGATAGACTTTGGTGCCAAGCAGGCTGACGGTTTCGCCATCGACATCGACCCAGCCTTTTTCGATATAGCCATCCGCTTCGCGGCGTGAGCACAGACCGAGTTCGGACATGCGTTTGGAGAGACGAATTTTTTCCATGATAATCTTGCGTATGAGTTAAGGCGCGATTTAATCACAAAGCGGCCTTCCTTGAGACAAAAAACGCAGATAAAAAGCAAATTTTGATGAAAAACGGCGGAATGAAGCCGGATTTCAGGATGTCAGGCGGATGTCTAGCGGGCAAACAGCGCCGAACCTTTACCTTCGATAGCCTGTTCGATTTCATTTCGCGTCAGCGGGCCTGCGTGTTTTCCCTGCAACTTTCCGGTCGGTGCATACAGAAAACTGGTTGGCAGACCTTGCATGCCGCCAAAATCGCTGGCGGTATCTTCATCGCCGAATACCACGGGATAGCTGACTGCCTGACTTTTCGCCATTTCTGTCACTTCACGGCGGTTTTTGTACATCACCGCCACGCCGATGACTTGCAGATTTTGCGTATTTTTTTGTGCTGCATTCAGTTCCGGGATTTCCTCAATGCAGCTGGGACACCAGGGCGCCCAGAAGTTGATCAGCACCCAGCGACCGTGCAGGCCGGAAGCGGTATAGCGCACACCGGCCGCATCGTTGAGCGACCACTCGGACGCGCTCACCGATAGCGATGCCAGAAGCAGTGTGATGAGCAGGAGGAAGCTTCGTAAGGCAGCCAAGGAAATTCCCTTCGATGAAGATTATTCGAAAGATTGTCGCACACCTAGCGTTAATGTGTATTGCGGAACAATTTGCAGCGAGTTGACGGCCTGGTATACCGGCAACTGGACGAAGCCGTAGGCTGTTGTGCCGCCACCCAGACGGATTGAAGCACCGGGGGCCAGATAGGCTAAGGTGCCACCGCTGACGGGAGTGCCGGTGATCATATCGGCGGGCACACCGGTTCCCGTATCGGCTTGCCGTTTGATGATGTTCAGCTGCAGCATCGGCGTGAATTTAGCGCCGAATTCGGCATGACGCAGGCCGGTATTGACTGTATAGGTATCTCCCGGACGATAGCTTGCGCCTGCCAAGGCTATATCTGTAGCGACTGCGTGCTGCACCGTGCCCTGAGCGAACCAGCCGTATTCACCGGCTGAACCTGAGGTGTAACCGCCCAGAATCAGGTCGGTAGAACCGGTGCCGATTTGCAGACCTGCATCAAGGGGGGTGACGCCATCAGCGAAATAGGTGCCTGTATTGCCTGTCGGCAGCTTGATGCCGGCGATCATGCCGGAGGTTTTTTCGCTCGAGAACCCGGTGTAGCGGCCGATGATGCGCACATCGCCCAGACTGTTGTCGGCAGAGGCCAGGTAAGTAGAACCCAGAGGAGCCGTATTGCCATAGGTGCCGTGCGTGCGGTTAACGAAGGGTGCCTGAATGCTCAGGCCGACTGTGTCGCCGGTATAATTGAGCGTAGCGGTGACGGTTTGCGTCTTGGTGAAGGCTTCTATCTCCTGTGTTGCGGCAAGCAGCTGGTTGATCAGCACGCCCGATGCTTTTGCAGAGCCGTAGCGCTGCTGGTTCTGATTGAGATAATCGAAGGACAGGTCGGCAGTAAAACCGGTTTTGCTGGTGATGCCTTGTGTGTCCCAGTCTTTTGATAAGGTACAGCCGCAAGCGGCACAGGCCATCGCTTGGCCAGAACAGGCTAAGGCTGCAATGCTAAGTACGATCAGACGATGTTGCAAGTTGATTCTCCCTGTAATTTGTTATGCGCACTCGTGTATTTTATATGAACGGTTCAGGTTATTCCTGCGGCATATTGTCGCAGTTGCCCGGTAAATATCGGCAGTAGGGCAGCGCAGAATCGGTTATGCTGCGCGCGTTGTAAACCTTGTCAGGCACTAGCGTATGAGCTTATTTATTAAACAGAACGGGCTGGCATGGCTGGCAGGCATGTCGTGCGTGGCAGGTTTTGCACCGTTCGGCATTTTTCCAATTCCGGTATCAGCCCTGGCGGTGCTGTTCATCTTGTGGGGACGGGTGGACACCCCGCGCGCAGCAGCTTATCTGGGTTTTGCTTTTGGACTGGGGCTATTTGGCGCCGGCATTTCATGGATATACGTCGCACTGCATGATTTCGGCGCCATGCCGGTGTGGCTGGCGGCACCGGCCATGCTGTTGTTCGCCGCTTTTTTATCGCTATTTACGGCGCTGGCGGGTTATTTGCAGGCGCGGATTAAAGGCGTGCAGTGGTTCGTGCGTCCTTTGCTTGTGATGCCTGCCTGCTGGGTGCTGATCGAATGGGTGCGGGGAATGATTTTTACCGGTTTTCCCTGGCTGACGTTAGGCTATGCGCACAGTGGCAGTCCGCTGGCAGGGTATGCACCGTTACTGGGGGTGTATGGTGTATCGCTGATCGCGGCCGTCTGCGCAGGGGGCCTGGCCGTGTTATGGAATGAACGCAGCGACCGCAAAATCGTGCTGGTTTTGTTGCTGGTGCTCTTCGGGGGGGGCGTGCTGTTGCGCGGTGTCAACTGGACAGCGCCGTACGGCGCGCCTTTTTCCGTGACGCTGGTGCAAGGCAATATCGGGCAGGATATCAAGTTCAGCGAAGAGGAGCTGGAAAATACGCTGGATACCTATCGGCGGCAGGTGATGCAGAATCCGGCACGACTGACGGTGCTGCCGGAAACCGCTTTGCCTGTGATGCGCGATGAAGTGCCCGAGGCTCTTGTTGAGCAGTTGCGCGAACATGCGAAGCGCAACGGCGGGGATGTACTCACCGGTGTGTTTGAACGCGACAGCGGCGGCTATTACAACAGTGTGATTGCGCTGGGTGCATCTGAAGATGCTTTCGCGGCCCAGCAGCCGCATTATCGAAAACACCATCTGGTCATTTTTGGCGAGTTTATCCCGTTGCGCCCGGTGTTGGGCTGGCTGATCAACGAGGTGCTGCACATTCCAATGGGCGATCTGGCGCGTGGCGATATCAGGCAAGCCCCGCTCAATGTGGCAGGGCAGCGCGTGGCGGTGGATATCTGCTATGAGGACGTATTCGGTGAAGAGATCATCACAGCGTTGCCTGCGGCTACATTGCTCGTGAACGTGACTAATGATGCCTGGTACGGGCATTCGTTTGCCGCTGCGCAGCACAATCAGATGTCGCAATTTCGCGCGATGGAAACCGGACGCATGATGCTGCGCGCAACCAATACCGGAGTGACCTCTATCATCGGGGTGAATGGACAAATACTGCAGCAGTTACCGCAGCATAAACAGGGCGTGCTGCAAGGGATGGCGCAGGGCTATGATGGAACGACGCCTTATGTGCGCTGGGGTAATGCGGCTGTATTAATGCTGATTGCGCTGATGCTCGCAGGAGCGCTGTTCATCAGACGTGGCCGATTCTGCGATGGCATATGAACTGGGTCTGTTATTTGTTACGCTGTGCGGACGACACGCTGTATTGCGGAATAAGCAACGATATCAATAAACGTTTGGGCGTGCATAATGCGGGTACGGGGGCGAAATATACACGGGCGCGAGGACCTGTTGTGCTCGTGTATGTGGAAGCGTGTCCGGACAGATCTGTTGCATCCAAACGCGAGAGGGCCATCAAAAAACTAACCCGATCAGAGAAGCTGGCGTTGATCGATTCAGTTTGCCTTGAACCGGATTTAGGATTCAGAAATAGCATTTAAAAAATCAATTTAGTGCGAATCTTATCCTTGCTAAGGCATTTTATGGTGTCATGAAAATATTTAGTCTATGATGCAAATATAAAAAAAGTTGTGCTAACAGAACCGTTCATTCACTCAGGGAGAAGAGCATGAGAATAGTCACCACGTTGTTGAGCGTCCTGCTGCTGAATCTGTCACTTGCGGCGTCCGCCGCCCCCATCATCATCAAATATAGTCATGTTGTGGCTGACAGTACGCCGAAAGGTCAGGCCGCAATCAAGTTCAAGGAAGTCGCGGAGCGTTTGTTGCCGGGCAAAGTTGAGGTGCAGGTTTTTCCGAACAGCCAGTTATTCGGCGATGGTAAAGAGATGGAAGCACTGATGCTGGGCGATGTGCAATTTCTGGCGCCTTCTTTGGCCAAGTTTGGCAAGTACACCAAAAAGATACAGATATTCGACCTGCCTTTTCTGTTTGATGACATCGATGCGGTAGGCCGTTTTCAGAACAGCGCAAAAGGTCGCGAACTGCTGACTTCCATGTCCGCTAAAGGAATTGTGGGCTTCGGCTATATTCACAACGGCATGAAGCAGTTTTCAGCGAATGTGCCGCTGCGGAACCCCGCTGATGCGAAGGGTCTGAAGTTCCGCATTCAGGCCTCCGATGTGCTGGAAGAACAGTTCAAGGCAGTGGGCGCAAATCCGCAGAAAATCGCCTTTGCCGAGGTGTATCAGGCGCTGCAATCGGGCGTAGTGGACGGCGCCGAGAATCCCTGGGCGAACATTTATACCAAGAAATTCCATGAGGTTCAGAAATACATCACCGAGAGCGATCACGGTGTGCTCGACTACATGGTCATCACCAACGCGAGCTGGTGGAATGCGTTGCCGGCAGACATCAAAAAAGGCCTGACACAGGCGATGAATGAATCGATCGCTTACGGTAACAAGGTTGCGCTGACCGAAGATGACGATTTCCGTGCCAAGGTGATCGCCGATAACAAGGCGCAGGTCATCAAACTGACCAAGGCCGAAAAGGACGCCTGGCGCAAGGCCATGAAACCGGTCTGGACAAAATTTGAAGCCGACATAGGCAGTGATCTGATCAATGCTGCCATCGCGTCCAATGTCGTGCCTGCTGTCGCGAAACCACCCGTACAAGCCACAACGGGCAAGAAGTAATAGCCCTAACCATTCCCGGCTTGTCCGGGCGTCGGTATGTTGAGCGTATTTTTCAGGGGCGGAGCCATGAATTTTCTCAAACGGCTGGACGAATGGGTGATCGCGGCCTTGCTGGCGGCGATGACGCTGCTGACTTTTGCACAGGTCGTGATGCGTTATGTGTTCAATTCCGGTTTCACCTGGGTCGTGGAGTTGACCAGTGTCATGTTCGCTTTCATGATCTTCATCGGCATCTCCTACGGGGTGAGGGTCAGCGCCCATATCGGTGTCGATGCACTGGTCAAGCTGCTGCCCAACAAACTTCGCCGGGCCACGTCGATACTGGCTGTGCTGCTGTGCCTGCTGTACGCCGGCATTGTTATCGCAGGTTCGTATGCCTATGTGATGAAGATGAAGCAATTCGGCATCGAACTGGAAGATCTGCCAATTCCGATCTGGATAGTCAGGTCTGTGCTACCGGTAGGCTATGCGTTACTGGCCTTGCGTTTTCTGCCGGTGTTGTTCAATCTGGTGACGGGCAAGTCGGATCGTTTACGTCTGGCGGATGAAGTAGAAGAAGCGCTCAAGCTCAAGGCTGTGGAGGCGAACAAATGAATACATTTTTTCTGTTCGGCAGCCTGTTCTTCTGTATGGCAATCGGCATGCCGATTGCCATCAGTCTGGGCTTGTCCAGTCTGCTGACCATCATATTCTTTGCTCAGGATTCGCTGGCCTCGCTTTCCATCAAACTCTACGAAACCAGCGAACACTACACCCTGCTGGCCATTCCGTTCTTCATTCTGGCTGGCGCCCTGATGTCCACCGGCGGGGTGGCCCGTCGCATGGTGGATTTTGCCATCGCGGCAGTTGGTCACCTGCGTGGCGGACTGGCCATCGCCTCCATCTTAGCCTGTATGCTGTTTGCTGCCGTGTCGGGTTCGAGTCCCGCAACAGTGGTGGCGGTCGGTTCTATTGTGATCGCCGGCATGGTCAGGAACGGTTACCCGAAGGAGTTTGCCGCAGGCGTGATCTGCAATGCAGGCACGCTGGGCATCCTGATCCCGCCCTCCATCGTGATGGTGGTGTATGCCGCCGTGACCGACGTGTCGGTCGGCCGGATGTTCATGGCGGGCGTGATTCCGGGAATCATGCTGGGGGTGATGCTGATGGGGGCCGTGCACTGGCGGGTGCGGAAGCTGGATATTGCACCGAATCCGCGCGCCAGCCTGAGAGTGGTGCTGACCAAATTCAAAGAGTCGATGTGGGGGCTGGCTTTGCTGGTTATCATCATGGGCGGCATCTATGGCGGCGTGTTCACGCCCACCGAGGCGGCCGCCGTCTCGGCGGTATACGCGCTGTTCGTGACGGTGTTCATCTACCGTGACCTGAAATTCAGCCAGCTGCCGCAGGTGTTCGTGGATGCCAGCCGCACCACGGTGATGCTGATGTTCATCGTCGCCAATGCGATGCTGTTCGCTCATGTACTGACGACCGAGCGTATCCCGCAGACCATTGCCGAGCATATCGTCGCCTACGGCATGGCGCCCTGGATGTTTCTGCTGGTGGTGAACGTGATCCTGCTGATCGCGGGCAACTTCATGGAGCCGACCGGCATCATTCTGATTCTGGCACCGATCTTCTTTCCGATCGCGACTCATCTGGGTATCGACCCGATCCATCTTGGCATCATCATGGTGGTGAATATGGAGATCGGCATGGTGACGCCGCCGGTAGGGCTCAATCTCTTCGTGACCAGTGGCATCACCGGCATGAGCATTTTGGAGGTGACCCGCGCGGCGCTGCCCTGGCTGATGGTGTTGCTGGTGTTTCTCGCCATCGTGACCTACGTGCCACAGATTGCCCTGTTTTTGCCTGATCTGCTGTTCAATTAGACAGAGGGTTGCGCCTGACCTGGTGCTTACACCGGGCAGGCCTTCTGCTGCTTGTCCTCATCAAAAAATGCGACGGCTTCGGATTCAATCCGTGTACGCTTCATCGGCGGCAGGCTTTGCCAGATGCGTTTTCCGTATTGTTTGGTGATGATGCGCGGATCGCAAATCATCAGCACGCCACGGTCGTTTTCATCCCTTATCAGTCGCCCTGCGCCCTGTTTGAGGGTGATGATGGCACGTGGTAGCTGGTATTCCATGAAGGCGTTGTGACCCTGTTTGGTGATTTGTGCGATGCGTGCAGCCAGGACCGGATCGTCGGGTGGTGCAAACGGCAGCTTGTCGATGATAACAAGCGATAAGGCTTCCCCTCTGACGTCCACGCCTTCCCAGAATGACTGGCTTCCCAGTAATACGGCGTTTCCGTGCTCACGAAAGTGGCTCAGCAGTTCATTGCGAGATCCTTCGCCTTGCAAGAGCAGGGGGTAGTTCAGCCCGCGCCGGTCAAATTCAGCCAGCAGTATTTCATGCGCGCGCTGCATGGCGCGCAAACTGGTAAACAGCAAAAAGGCGCGCCCGCGGCTCGCTTCTATCATCGGCAGGGCAGCCTGTACGACCGCTTCCGTGTAGCCTTCGCTGTTAGGTTCCGGCAAACTGGACGGCACATACAGCAGCGCCTGTTTTTCATAATCGAACGGGCTGTCCCAGCAGGCTGTTTTGGCCTTGAGTAATCCCATCTCAGACTGATAGTGGGAAAAGTCCTGCTTGACTGCCAGCGTGGCGGAGGTAAATATCCAGGCACGTGCCGTGCTGCCGATCTGTTTTTCGAATATCTCGGCAATAGACAGCGGGGTTGAGTTCAACTGCAATGAATGGTGATAGATCTCCAGCCAGCGCACCTTGTCCGGTACATCGCCATCCTGCCATTGTTTCAAAAGCTGGGTATAGGATTGCGCACGTAGCCAGCAATTCTCCAAGCCTTCGCTGCGTTCAGCCTGCTTTTCAAGCATGCTTTTGATCTGCGTCATTTTTTCGATCAGTAATTTTAAGGCAGGGGCGAAATCCTTAAAACTTTCAGTTGCAACAGCTGGCATGCGGCCTTCTTTTTTGAATACCAGTCGCAAGTCGCGCGCGGCCTTGTCCAGTTCATCACAGGCCTTGGGTAAGGGGGCGAAATCTTTGGCGGAAGTCAGCGCTTCGATGCGCGTGTCCTGAGCCAGATCCAGCAGCAGCGAGGTGGACAGATTCTCACCGAAAAACAGGCTGGCTGTTTCCGGGAGCTGATGCGCTTCATCGAAAATCACGGTGTTACAGGCAGGTAAAAGTTCCGCTACGCCCTCATCCTTTAACATCACATCGGCAAAAAACAGGTGGTGGTTGACGACCACGACATCAGCCTTCATCGCCTCAGTGCGGGCGTGGAGCACGAAGCATTCCTTGTGATTGGGGCATTCCTGCCCGAGACAGTTATCGCGTGTCGAGGTTACCTGCAGCCAGATCGGTGCATTTTCAGGGACGTCGGCTATACCGCTTTTGTCTCCTGTATGGCTGATTTTTGCATATTTTTTAATTTTGCCGAGGTGCTTGATATCGTCGCGCGTGGCGAAACGGCCATCGTGCGCGGTGCGTTCCAGATGATAGTGGCAGACATAGTTGGATCGCCCCTTCAACAGCGCGATTGATACCGGCGCCTTGAGCGCATCGCGCACCATCGGTAAATCCTTCTGAAACAGTTGATCCTGCAAATTTTTGGTGCCGGTTGAGATGATCACCTTGCCACCGCAAAGCAACGCCGGTACAAGATAAGCGAAGGTTTTTCCGGTGCCGGTCCCGGCTTCCGCCACCAGAATCGCATTGTTTTTTATCGCATCTTCAACGGCCAGCGCCATTTCCCGCTGCTGTGCGCGGGGACGAAACGAGGACACTTCAGTAGCAAGCGGGCTTTGTTCTGAAAAAAAACGGGCAACTTCGGTGGTCATGGCGGTGGCTTGAAAAAATTTATCCGCGATGGTAGCGCAAACAGACGTGCTTGGGCTGAATAAACTGAACGCTCAGTATGGTTCGGGCTTTATCATGCCAGCCCGTCCGAGTGCTGCAAAAATGGCGTTAGGGATATCAGGCGCCAGATTTTTACCGGTATATCAGGCTCTTTCATACCAGCGCTTGCTTCTTTTTACGAGATAAACCACGCTTAACATCACAGGTACTTCGATCAATACGCCGACGACCGTTGCCAGTGCCGCACCCGATTCGAAACCGAACAGGCTGATTGCGGCCGCAACGGCCAGCTCAAAAAAGTTAGACGCGCCGATCAACGCAGAGGGACCTGCTACGCAATGTGCCTCACCAACGCGTCTGTTAAGCCAGTAGGCAAAAGCAGAATTGAAATAAACCTGGATGGTGATTGGCACGGCGAGCATAGCGATGATCAGTGGCTGTTCTACGATGGCTTTGCCCTGAAAAGCGAACAGCAACACTAAGGTCAGCAGCAGGGCTGCGATTGACCAGGGGCTAATCTTTTCAAGTAGATTGTCGAAAGCGACCTGTCCTTTTTGCAGCAGTGCCCGGCGCAGTAGTTGCGAGATAATGACGGGTATCACAATGTAGAGCGCGACCGACACCAGCAGTGTATTCCACGGCACCACAATCGCAGACAGACCCAGTAACAGCGCCACGAGCGGTGCGAACGCGAACACCATGATGGCATCGTTGAGCGCGACCTGACTCAGGGTGAACAGGGGTTCGCCACTGACCAGACGGCTCCAAACGAACACCATCGCAGTGCAGGGTGCCGCTGCGAGTAAAATCAGTCCGGCGACATAGCTGTCGAGCTGTTCCGCGGGAAGGTATGGCGCAAACAGATGACGAATAAACAGCCAGCCCAGCAGGGCCATGGAGAAGGGTTTAACTGCCCAGTTAATGAATAGCGTGACGCCGATACCGCGCCAGTGTTTGCGCACTTCATGCAATGCAGTAAAGTCGATACGCAGCAGCATGGGAATAATCATGACCCAGATCAGCAGGCCGACAGGAAGATTCACGCGGGCTAATTCCAGGCTGCCCAGCCAGTGAAAAGGCGCGGGCATCATCTGCCCTGACACCACGCCGGCAATGATGCACAGTAAGACCCACAGGGTGAGATAGCGTTCAAATATGCTCATGATTCAATCCTTATTATTTGATTTTGCACACTGAACATCATTGCCCCGAGAGGCGTCTGTTGCATTGAGCGGAAGCCTGATGTGGCCGGTGCGGGTATCCATTGCCGCATCGCCATGATTGGAATTGTGGATTGCATACGAAGCTTGCCGGGGTTAGGCGATCAGTCCTGGATGCGACCGATCTCGGACAACTTTTCCTTCAGGGTAAGCTTGTCCAGTTTGTCGATAGGCAGGCTCATGAATAACTGGATACGTCGTGCCAATTGTTCGGCTGTTTTATTAAAGGCTGCACGGCGCGCTTCATCGCCTTCGATATGCGCCGGATCAGGAATGCCCCAGTGTGCGGTAGCGGGCTTACCCGGCCACAGAGGGCATGCTTCACCGGCCGCGTTGTCGCATACAGTGAAAATAAAATCGAATTCTGGTGCGCCGGGCGTGGCAAATTCGTCCCAGCTTTTGCTGCGCAGTCCTTCAGTCCTGTGCCCATTGGCTTTGAGCCATTCCAGCGCGCCAGGATTGACTTTTCCGGCCGGTTTGCTGCCTGCACTGTAAGCGTTGAATTTTCCCCGTCCTATCGTGTTGAACAGTACTTCAGCCAGGACGCTGCGTGCAGAGTTCCCTGTACATAACACCAGCACGTTATATTGTTTTTCACTCATTTTATTCTCCTGACCCGATCGAAATTTTTCGTGCGATGATACGGTTTGATTGTTAAACAATTATTAAAGTAACGTCGTCATTTAATCAGATTGCTGGCCATATTTCAATCCGGATTTAATTGTTTGTGCTGACCAAAAAGAATTGAGAAATTTTGCAGGTGATTATTTGATGCGAACAGCCGCTTGCCAGGGTGCAAGCGATGCTGTTTTAGTGTCTATGAAAGCGGGTGAAGTCCAGTCCGGGCGGCAGGCGTCAATGGAATTGAGCAATCTGAAGCACATGCTTGCGCGTGCATCGGTATCCCCTGTTGTGAGAGGGGGCGTGCGCCGCAAAAAAAGGCTGAATAATTAGCCATTTTTTGCGCATCTAAAGCGATGTCCGAATTACCTGGCCATCAAACTTCCAGATTGTTCGGGTTGAACTCGATCGGATAGCATTTTTGCTTAACCGCGACCATCCGCGTTGCGGATGGTCTGCGTACCGCTGTTGTGAGGTATTACCCTGCGGGTAACAGCCCTGCAAAGCAGATGGGGAAAGGCTATTTCGCCATCTGCTTTTCTCTGATTTCATCCAGAGATTTGCAATCGATGCATTTGGTGGCGGTCGGGCGTGCTTCGAGACGTCCCAGGCCTATTTCGATGCCGCAGTTTTCGCAGTAACCATATTCGTCTGCATTGATCTTGGCCAGCATTTCATTGATTTTCTTGATCAGCTTGCGTTCACGATCGCGGTTGCGCAGTTCAAGGCTGATATCTGATTCCTGAGTGGCGCGGTCGTTCGGATCGGCAAATACAGTGGCTTCGTCCTGCATGGTGTGCACGGTACGGTCGATGTCTTCACCCAGCCCTGATTTAATTTGCTGCAAAATGTCGCGAAAATGTTCGCGCTGTTGCAGGTTCATGTAGGGTTCGCCTTCGCTTGCTTGGTAGGGGGCGATCGGTTTTAGTGATAGTTGCGACATTGCACTTCTCCAACGTGAAAAAATTAAGTCCGCTTTAATATCAGATTGCGGCGTATCTGGCAACTAAAAACGGATATAAAAGTCCGTTAACGGTTCGCCAGCAGTAAAAACAGGCTGGGTCGCTTGTTCAGTTGCGGTGCAGCTTGTGATTTCCATTGTGCAATTGAACGTGTCTGGATCTGCTCGGAGGGCAGGCTGATGTCGGTAGCGATGCACAGCTGCGTCTGCGGTTTGCATTGACCCAGGAGCGCTTTAAACAGCTTCTCGTTGCGGTAGGGGGTTTCAATGAACATCTGGGTCTGGTGGCGCGCGGCGGATTCAGTCTCGAGTGTTGTGATCATTTTATTTCTGTCCGCATCCGCAATCGGCAAGTAACCGTGGAAAGCGAAGCACTGTCCGTTCATGCCGGATGCCATTAAAGCCAGCAGGATGGATGAGGGGCCGACCAGCGGGATGACACGAATGCCCTTCTGGTGTGCAAGATTGACCAGTACGGCGCCGGGATCCGCGATGCCGGGGCAGCCGGCTTCTGAAATAATGCCGACATCGTGTCCGGCCATGAGTGGCGCGAGCAGTTCAGGCAGTTCCCGTGACTCGGTGTGTTCATTGAGCGTTGCAAAGTGCAGCGACTGTATGGGCTGTTCATGTTTGAGTGCGGAGAGGAACTGCCTTGAGGTCTTGGCTTGCTCGACAACGTAATGTGTCAGCGTGCGCGCAATGTCGATCACGTGTTGCGGCAGAACCTGCTCGGCCGGTGTATCGCCCAGTGTGCAGGGGATTAAATAGAGTGTGCCAGTTTTAAGCGTCATAATATTTTTACATGTTCGCGGCGCAGCATTTCAATGAGCAGGATCAGTGGCAGTCCGATCAATGCATTGGGATCATCGCCGGTCATTTTGCTGAACAGTGCGATGCCCAGGCCTTCTGATTTGGCGCTGCCAGCGCAATGGTATGGTTGTTCCTTTTGCAAATATCCTTCGATTTCCTCATCAGTGAGATCGCGCAAAGTCACCCGGTTTTCAGCGACGTCGGTCTGCATCTGTCCTGTCCGACTATTGAGCAGGGTCAGTGCAGTATAGAAGCAGGTGGTCTTGCCGCGCATGCTGCGCAACTGCCGGGTTGCATTATCGTGAGTGAGCGGTTTGCCAATATGCAGTCCATCGAGGAGCGCAACCTGGTCGGAGCCGATGATCAGTGCGTCAGGGTAGTCGCGTGCGACGGCCTGTGCTTTTTGTTCAGACAAGCGTCGAGAGGTATCGCGTGCGGATTCACCGGGAAAAGCAGTCTCATCTACATTCGGGGCTGCCGTGACAAAGGGGAGTTGCAATCGCTGCAGCAGTTCACTGCGGTAGGCGGATGTCGAGGCTAAAACAAGTTGCACAGAACTCAAAACCATTCCTTAAATATTATTTTAATCCGCGAATTTTCTTCGGGAGCTGTGAGTCAGGCTCATTAAGACGTGCGAAATGTACCTGTTAAACAATACGCTGTACAACAATTTAATTGAATTTATAGTTTTTTTAGCAGGATTTTTGACAGACTGCTGCGAAAAATATATCATGCGCGGCTCATGTACGCACGCCCTTTCATAGATAGCCTGGATTTTGCCGGAAATGGCATGCAAATAGACACGCAAGTGCCCTTTGCTGAGTTGCCACGTTTACAGGATGTGCTCGATAGCAACCTGGGTGATCTGCATTATGTTTTGCAAGGCGGGACGGATGCGTCAGGGCGTCCTGTACTGGATATCAGCATCGATGGGCATTGTCAGTTGCGTTGCCAGCGTTGTCTGCACGGCATGGATTATGCAATCAGCCATGATGCCCGTGTCGTGTTGTGCGATCAGGCCAGTCTGGATGCGTTGGAAGACGAGGAAGACGAGTTTGACGGTATCCTGGCCGACGCGCATCTTGATGTTCTGGCGCTGCTCGAAGAGGAAGTTTTATTAAACCTGCCAATTGCACCCATGCATGAATCGGGCGCGTGTCAGGTTGCAGAAGGCGTAAGCACGCAAAAGGATGAATTACACCCTTTTGCCGCATTAGAAAAATTGAAACGTAAATAGTTTATCCAAGGAGTAATAGCATGGCAGTTCAGCAAAACAAAAAATCCCCATCCAAGCGTGGTATGCATCGCGCCCATGATTTCCTGACCGCACCGGCTCTGGCAATTGAGCCTACCACGGGAGAAAATCATTTGCGTCATCACATCAGCCCGACTGGTTTTTATCGCGGCCGTAAAGTTGTAAAGACCAAGGCTGATTAAGTCACCCTGTCTGTAGCGCAGCCGATTTTTCGGCTGCGTTTTCATTTCTACCGAATTTGGATTTGTCTGAATTCATCGTCAGGAATCTCAAAGTGGATGTCACATTAGCGATAGATGCGATGGGGGGCGACCACGGTGTTGCCGTCACCATCCCGGCCGCCGTTGAGTATCTGAAACAGTACCCGCGCGATACCATTATTCTGGTGGGCAATCCGGACGATATCAATACTGAATTACACGCTGTCGGCGTTAAAATCGATAGTGTACAGTTCGGGGATCGGCTGCGCCTGCATCCTTCGACTCAGGTTGTGGGGATGGACGAACAACCACAGTCAGCCTTGCGCGGTAAAAAAGATTCTTCCATGCGGGTGGCGATAAATCTGGTTAAAAGTGAAGAGGCGTCCGCCTGCGTCAGTGCCGGTAATACCGGTGCGCTGATGGCGACGGCGCGCTATGTGCTTAAAACGATTCCGGGCATAGACAGGCCTGCGATTGCATCCTATTTGCCAACAAAAAACGGTCAGGTTTGCATGCTGGATCTGGGCGCCAATACAGATTGCACATCGGAGCATTTGCTGCAATTTGCGATGATGGGCTCGGTGCTGGTCACAGCGCTCGAGCACAAACCCAATCCTTCAGTTGGTTTGCTCAATATCGGTTCCGAAGATATCAAGGGTAATGAAGTCGTCAAGCAGACTGCGCTGTTGCTGCGGGCCAGTGATCTGAATTTCTACGGCAATATTGAAGGCAACGATATTTTCAATGGCGTCACGGATCTGGTGGTCTGTGATGGATTCGTCGGAAATGTGGCGCTTAAAACGGCGGAAGGGGTCGCCAAGATGATGGGCGGATTTTTGAAGGAAGGCTTCTCCAGAAATCTGTATACCAAACTCGCGGCGATCATCTCGCTGCCGGTTCTCAAAGGATTCAAGCACAGGCTTGATCACAGGCGCTACAATGGCGCGAGTTTTCTTGGGTTGCGCGGTATTGTGGTGAAAAGTCATGGTTCGGCGGATGTGTTTGCCTTCCGTTGTGCAATCGAGAAAGCGGCTGAAGAAGCCCGTGAAAACATGTGGCAGCATATCAGCGAGCATATCGAAAAATGGCACAATGAACGACAAAATACCCCACAGGGAGCGTCCTGATGCATGCAAGAATTATCGGTACGGGCAGTTATCTGCCAGTCAAAGCGCTGAGTAACTTTGACCTTGAGAAAATTGTCGATACGACGGATGAATGGATCGTTTCGCGCAGTGGCATTCATGAGCGTCATATTGCCGCTGCCGGCGAAATGTGCAGTGATCTGGCATTGCAGGCGAGTCTTCGTGCCATTGAAATGGCGGGGATTGCTGCTGATGATATCGACCTGATCATCGTTGCGACTACCACGCCTGACAAAATTTTTCCAAGCACAGCCTGTATTTTGCAGGACAAGCTGGGGATTAAAAATGGCGGTGCTGCATTTGACATGCAGGCGGTGTGCGGCGGTTTCGTTTATGCACTGAATACGGCCGATCTGTATATTCGCGGCGGGCAGGCCAAAACCGTGCTGGTGGTCGGTAGTGAAATAATGTCGCGCATGCTGGACTGGACTGATCGCACAACCTGCGTGCTGTTCGGTGACGGTGCCGGCGCTGTGATTTTGCAGGCGTCTGACACCGCCGGTATTCTGGCGGCCAAACTGCACTCAGACGGTCAGCATCACGCGCTGCTGCGGGTTGACGGAAATGTCTGTGATGGCGTGGTGCAGGGTGACCCGTTCATCCGTATGGAAGGTCAGGCTGTATTCAAGTTTGCCGTGACGGTGTTGAGCCGTGTGGTGGATGAGGTGCTCTCGCAGACCGGACTCAAAGGCACGGACATCGACTGGCTGGTGCCGCATCAGGCGAATATCCGCATCATCGAAGCTACGGCCAAAAAACTGGGACTCAGCCTGGATAATGTGGTGGTGACCGTTGCCAGCCACGGTAATACCTCTTCAGCTTCGATACCGCTGGCGCTGGATGTCGCGGTGCGGGATGGCCGCATTAAGGCCGGACAGCATGTGTTGCTCGAAGCAATTGGCGGCGGATTTACCTGGGGCGCGGTGTTGCTCAAATGGTAAGGCAGTTGCCAGCTGCTGGCAGCGTATCGGTCATCACCAACTAACAATTCTTAACTACTACCAACGTACGACTGGTTCTTTCCATGACTAAATTTGCTTTCGTATTTCCAGGCCAGGGTTCGCAATCGCGCGGCATGATGAATGGCTATGCCGATTACGCCGTGGTGCGCGACACATTTACTGAAGCCTCCGATATCCTGAACCAGGATCTGTGGCAGTTGGTGACGGACGGCACGGATGCGGAACTGAATGCGACGGTGAATACGCAACCTGTGATGCTCACTGCCGGTGTGGCGGTTTTTCGCGCCTGGCAGTCGCAGAACGGTGCAACACCCCTTATGATGGCCGGGCATAGTCTGGGCGAATACACCGCGCTGGTCGCCTCAGGCGCACTGGCTTTTTCGGATGCGCTGCCGCTGGTGCGTTACCGCGCGCAGTGTATGCAGCAGGCCGTGCCGGAAGGCGTGGGCGGCATTGCGGCCATTCTGGGGTTGGATGATGAAGCCGTGCGCGCGGTATGCATTGAAGGCGCGCAAGGTGAGGTGCTCGAAGCGGTCAATTACAATTCACCGGGTCAGGTGGTGATCGCGGGTAACCGAGCGGCCGTTGAGCGCGGCATGGAGCTGGCAAAGGCTAAAGGCGCCAAGCGCGCCATCATGCTGCCAATGAGCGTGCCGTCCCATTGCAGTCTGTTGAAGGGTGCTGCCGAACAGTTGCGCGCGTATCTGGCTGATGTTGCCATTAAAACCCCGCTGATTCCGGTGTTGCACAACGCCGATGTCGCCGCTTATAACGATGGCGAGCAGATTCGCGATGCGCTGGTGCGCCAGTTGTATTCGCCGGTGCGCTGGGTCGAGACTGTGCTGGAGTTTGGCAAACAGGGCATCACGCACAACGTTGAGTGCGCGCCGGGCAGGATACTGGCAGGACTGAACAAGCGCATCGACACAAATCAGCAAGCCTCTGCCATCAACGATGGGGCTGCACTGACGCTGGCTTTGACTACATTTGCATAAGGAGCACAACATGACGTTGCAAGGACAAATCGCGCTGGTCACCGGCGCATCTCGCGGTATCGGTCAGGCCATCGCGCTGGAGTTGGGGCGCCAGGGTGCGACCGTATTAGGTACGGCGACTTCCGACAAAGGCGCGCAAGCCATCAGCGACTATCTGGCAGCAGCAGGCATCAAAGGCTGTGGCTATGCGCTGAACGTGAATGACGTGGCGCAGACCGAAGCTGTGCTGGGAGAGTTGCGCACACAATACGGTGAAATTTCGATACTGGTGAATAACGCCGGCATCACGCGCGACAATCTGCTCGCACGCATGACGGATGACGAGTGGGATGATGTGATCGCGACCAATTTGAAATCCGTGTTCCGCTTGTCCCGCGCTGTATTGCGCGCGATGATGAAGGCACGGACGGGGCGCATCATCAGTATTTCCTCGGTGGTCGGCAGCATGGGCAATCCGGGGCAGGCCAACTACGCGGCATCCAAGGCCGGCATGATTGGTTTTACCAAGTCGCTGGCGCAGGAAATCGGCAGCCGCAACATCACCGTGAACTGCGTTGCGCCCGGTTTTATCGACACCGACATGACGCAGGGCTTGGGCGATGAGCAGCGCGCCAAACTGGTCGAGCATGTGCCGCTGAAGCGTCTGGGGCAGCCTGCCGATATCGCCAATGCAGTGGCTTTTCTGGCCGGCCCTGCTGCAGCTTACATTACCGGCGTCACGCTGCATGTGAACGGCGGCATGTATATGGAATAGCCGTCAGTCTGTCTTGTGATACAAAAAGCCGCTTCTATGCGGCTTTTTTATTGCCCGTTGTGTTGTCGGTTGCGGATTGCCGGCAATCAATCGCAGGGTAGGGCAGGGATGAATATGCTGTCGGGCATCCGCCCGTGATTGCATGACAGTCAGGGCGCAGCACCAGGTCGGATATGCATAAGCTGGTTGAGAAAAACACGCGTTGGTGCTAGAATGCGCGTTGCATTGGAATTGGCCAGTGCAAATATCCCGCTCGCACAAGTTGGGGTGCTCGAAAGAGTCAGGCTGGCGAGTGGTAGTTTTAACCCTTACGTTAGGAATAGACATGGCTGTAACAATGCGTCAAATGCTGGATGCTGGTGTTCACTTTGGTCACCAAACCCGTTTCTGGAATCCCAAGATGGCACCGTTCATCTTCGGTCACCGTAACCGTATTCACATCATCAACCTGGAAAAATCCGTAGCGCTGTTTGCAGAAGCAGAAAGCTATGTACGCAAACTGTCCGCGAAAAAAGGCACGGTTCTTTTCGTTGCGACCAAGCGTCAGGCGCGTGAAATTTTGCAAGAAGAAGCGGTTCGTGCAAATTCGCCGTTCGTCAATCATCGCTGGTTGGGTGGTATGCTGACTAACTACAAGACTGTTCAGCAGTCTATCAAACGTCTGCGCGAACTCGAAGCAATTGCAGCCGATGGCGCGGCTGAAGGCGTTTCCAAGAAAGAGGCGCTGATGATGGCGCGCGAACTGGAAAAGCTCAATCGCAGTCTGGGTGGTATCAAGGATATGCCTAATCTTCCGGATGCAATTTTCGTTATCGACGTCGGCTACCAGAAGGGTGCCATTGTTGAAGCTAAGAAATTAGGTATCCCGGTTATCGGTATCGTTGATACCAACAACTCACCGATCGGTGTGGATTTCGTGATTCCTGGTAACGACGATTCGACTCAGGCGATTCGTCTGTATGCGCGCGGTATCGCTGATGCGGTACTGGAAGGTCGCGCTCAGGCATTGAACGAGCTGGTTCAGCAAGTTGCTGAAGCAGCGGTAGAGCCGGAACAGGCCGCTTAAATTTAATTTCAGCGCAGAAAGGGGCGCAAGCCCCTTTTTTTGTAAGTTTTTATCAGAAATTCAGGAGCTAAGCATGGCAGCAATTACTGCAAGTATGGTCAAGGAATTGCGTGAAGCAACAGGCCTTGGCATGATGGAATGCAAGAAGGCATTGGTTGAAGCGGACGGTGATTTTAAAGTAGCTGAAGAACAAATGCGTATCAAGAGCGGCGCAAAAGCCAGTAAAGCGTCTTCTCGCGTAACCGCTGAGGGTGTGGTCAATGCATTTATCGCGGCTGATGGAAAAGCAGGTGCGGTGGCTGAAGTAAATTGCGAAACAGATTTTGTAGCGAAAAATGATGATTTCATCGCGTTTGCTAAGAATGTGGCTGAAACGGTTGCAAAGCACAATCCTGCCGATCTGGCTGCCTTGTCCGATCTGACTATTGCGAATGGTACGGACAGTGTGGAAGAAACCCGCAAGGCGCTGGTGATGAAGCTGGGTGAAAACCTGACGGTTCGTCGTTTTCAACGCTATGAAACAACGACGGGTACCCTGTCTAGCTATCTGCACGGCAGCAAGATCGGTGTATTGCTGAACTTTACCGGCGGTGATGAGTCACTGGGTCGTGACATCTGTATGCATATCGCTGCCTCTAAGCCTAAGTCAGTTGATATGACCGGTGTTAATCCTGTTGATATCGAAACTGAGCGTCGTATTGCGATTGAAAAAGCGCGCGAAGCCGGCAAGCCGGAAGCGATGCTGGAAAAAATTGCTGAAGGTACTGTTCAGAAATTCCTGAAAGAAGTGACTTTGCTGGGGCAGGTGTTCGTCAAGGCTGAAGACGGCAAGCAAACGATTGAACAGTTGCTCAAAACGAAGGGTGCGTCAGTTTCTGCATTCCAGATGTTTGTAGTCGGCGAAGGTATCGAGAAAAAGGTTGAAGATTACGCGGCAGAAGTGGCAGCAACCATCGCAGCGGCACAAGGATAATCATCATGAGCGCACCCGTCTATAAACGTATTTTGCTTAAACTCTCTGGCGAAGCCCTGATGGGCGATGACAGTTATGGGATCAATCGTGCGGTAATCGAGCGCATTGTGGCTGAGATTGCGGAAGTCGTGGCGATGGGTGTGCAGGTGGCGATGGTGATCGGCGGCGGCAATATCTTCCGTGGTGTCGCGCCAGCGGCAGCCGGGATGGACAGAGCGACTGCCGATTACATGGGTATGCTGGCCACAGTGATGAACTCGATGGCGTTGCAGGATGCGATGAATCGCGCAGGGCTCGATTGCCGTGTGCAGTCAGCGCTCAACCTGGAGCAAGTCGCAGAACCCTTCATTCGTGGCAAAGCACTGCGTTACCTGGAAGAGGGTAAAGTTGTTATTTTTGCAGCCGGTATTGGTAGTCCGTTTTTTACTACCGATACGGCAGCTGCCCTGCGCGGCGTGGAAATGAGCGCTGAAGTGGTGATTAAAGCCACTAAGGTGGATGGTATTTATACCGCGGATCCTAAGAAAGATCCGCACGCAGTTCGCTATCAATCCTTGAGTTTTGATGAGGCGATCAGCAAGAATTTACAGGTAATGGATGCCACAGCACTGACTTTGTGCCGTGACCAGAAGTTACCGATTATTGTATTTAGTATCTTTAAGCCGGGCGCATTGAAACGCGTGGTGTTCGGTGAAGGTGAAGGTACCCTGGTGCGTGTTGAATAACGTGGTGTTAACCACGCTCGCTAAATAGGAGAAAACGGTGATTTCTGAAATCAGAAAAGATGCTGAGCAAAGAATGCGCAAGTCGATGGACGCGTTGCGTGCTGACCTGGGTAAAATTCGCACCGGACGTGCGCATACCGGCTTGCTGGATCACGTGATGGTGGATTATTACGGTAGTCCGACGCTGGTAACGCAGGTAGCTAATATCACGCTGGTCGACGCACGTACCATCGGCGTGCAGCCCTATGAGAAAAATATGGTCGGCAAGGTCGAGCGCGCGATTCGCGATGCGGATCTGGGCTTGAATCCGGCGACCAACGGGGATTTGATTCGTGTGCCGATGCCGATGCTGACTGAAGAGCGTCGTCGTGACATGATCAAACTGGTTAAATCCGAAGGCGAGGATGCGAAAATTGCGGTGCGTAATATTCGCCGTGATGCAAATGGCTCGCTCAAAGATTTGCTCAAGAAAAAAGAGATTTCCGAAGATGATGAACGTCGGGTTCAGGATGATATTCAGAAACTGACAGATCGTTTTGTGTCTGAAATCGATCAGGCGTTATCTGCTAAAGAAGTTGATTTAATGGCCGTATAATGGCTATTTTACCCAGTTCCACGCGCGTAATTCCAGACGTGAACCATGTTCCGCGCCATATCGCCATTATCATGGATGGCAATGGGCGTTGGGCCAAACAGCGTTTCATGCCCCGTATCATGGGGCATCAGCGCGGCGTGGAGTCTTTACGCGCATCAGTCAGGGCATGTCGTGACCTCGGGGTTGAATATCTGACTGTATTCGCATTCAGCAGTGAGAACTGGCGTCGTCCGGTTGATGAAGTTTCTTTTTTGATGTCGCTGTTCCTGAAAATGCTCGAACGCGAGGTTGCCAGCCTGCACAAAAACAACATCCGCCTTAAAATTATCGGTGAGCGCAGCCGCTTTGACGATAAATTACAAAAGACCATGTCAGATGCAGAGTTGCTCACTTCCGGCAACACGGGCTTGACGCTCACCATTGCTGCAAATTACGGTGGTCGCTGGGATATGATGCAGGCGGTGCAGCGGCTTTTGCAAGATCATCCGGAACTGTCCACTTCGTTCAGTGAAGAGGATTTGCAGCCCTATCTGTCGATGGGCGCAGCGCCTGAGCCGGATTTGTTCATTCGCACCGGCGGGGAAATGCGTATCAGTAATTTCATGCTTTGGCAGTTAGCTTATACGGAACTGTATTTTACCGATACCTTGTGGCCCGTCTTTGACCGTAATGAATTGGATAAGGCGATCGCTTCATACCAGAACCGCGAACGCCGTTTTGGTCGTACCAGCGAACAGTTAGTCAAGCGTTAAGCCGTATAGGAGAGCCGTGTGCTGAAGTCCAGAATCATTACTGCTGTCATTTTGCTCATATCGTTGCTGCTGGTTTTGTTTGTTTTGCCGGACAAATGGTGGATTGTCGTCGTGGTGCTGATAGTCATGCAGTCTACCCTCGAGTGGTCCAAATTATCTAAATTGTCAGGTACGGCAGCCTATGTGTATGGCGGGTTAACGCTGATTGGCATGCTGGCGCTGATCTGGTTTGACAGGAATTACTCTGAAGCTGAACGGGTTGTTCTTCACCTGATGCTCTACTCATTATCTGCGCTGCTATGGCTTGTTATCGTACCTGTCTGGATGATCGCCGGTTGGAAAGTTCAAAATCGGCTGCTGATGTGCCTGACAGGCTGGCTTGTGATTATCCCGACGGGTCTGGCCATGCTGGATTTGCATGCGATCAGTCCGTGGGTCTTGCTGCTGTTAATGGGGTTGGTTTGGGTCGCTGATATTGGCGCTTATTTTTCAGGCAAGCGTTTTGGTAAAACTAAGCTCGCGCCGAGCATCAGCCCCGGAAAAACATGGGAAGGCGTCGCAGGGGGGATGTTAGGCGTCTCAGTGTATGTGCTTATCGTTCATTCGTTTGTTCCTTTTGCAGCGCTGTACATGGTTTTGCTGGCAGCCTGGTGGTGGGTCGGTCTGGCCGTTGTCGGTGATTTGTTTGAGTCGGCCATCAAACGTCAGGCGGGCGTCAAGGACAGCGGTGCATTGCTGCCCGGACACGGCGGATTGCTGGACAGGATTGATGCACTGACCTCTACCTTGCCTTTGGCCACGATGGTCATCCTTTTGCAACAATATTCCTGAACATGCAAAATATTACAATTTTAGGCTCCACCGGCAGTATCGGCACCAGCACACTGGACGTGATTGCGCGTCATCCCGATAAATACAGGGTGGTTGCGCTGACGGGAAACCGGCAGGTTGATCTGCTGTTTCGTCAATGCGTGCAATTTAAGCCCGCTATGGCCGTCCTGCTGGATGAAATATCGGCTTCACGGTTGCGGACCATGTTGCAGGAGGCCGGAATAAAAACTGACGTGTTGTGTGGTGTGTCAGCCCTTGAGCAAGTGTGTGTGTTGCCTGAAGTGGATGCGGTGATGGCTGCGATTGTCGGGGCTGCGGGGCTGCGTCCCACGTTGGCGGCCGCCCATGCCGGCAAAAAAATTCTGCTGGCGAATAAAGAAACACTGGTGATGTCCGGTAACATCTTCATGGATGCGGTACGCGCCAGTGGATCGGCCTTGCTGCCGATAGACAGTGAACACAATGCGATCTTTCAGGCGCTGCCACGCGCGTATGACGGCAATATGGCCGGTTCCGGTGTGCGCCGCATCCTGTTGACCGCTTCAGGAGGTCCGTTCCGTAATACGCCAATTGATGCATTGCAACATGTCACCCCCGATCAGGCATGCAGTCATCCTAACTGGGTGATGGGGCGAAAAATTTCGGTCGATTCGGCCAGTATGATGAACAAAGGACTTGAAATCATAGAGGCGCACTGGCTGTTCAACGCCCCTGCTGATGACATACAGGTGGTGATTCATCCTCAGAGCGTGATTCACTCTTTGGTTGAGTATGTCGACGGATCCGTGATCGCGCAACTGGGCAATCCTGATATGCGTACGCCGATCGCGTATGGTTTAGCCTATCCGGAACGTATTAATTCGGGTGTGGCGCCCCTGGACTTATTCAAAATTGCCACCTTAAGTTTCACTGAGCCTGACTTTACACGCTTTCCCTGTTTGTCCTTAGCCTATCAGGCATTGCGTACGGCAGGCACCGCGCCTGCCATACTGAATGCTGCTAATGAAGTTGCCGTTGCGTCATTTTTGGATAGTGAAATTTCATTCTTGTCGATTCCCCGTGTGATAGAGGCCGTCCTGAATACCTTGCCAGTCAGTCGTGTGACGTGTCTGGATGATGTGCTCGAAGCGGATGAACTCGCACGTATCGCGGCGCATCAGCAGGTCAAACATCTGCACCTATGATTACTCTGATTTCCTTTGTTGTTGCGATTGCGCTGCTGGTCGTGTTCCATGAATACGGCCATTACTGGGTCGCGCGAAGATGCGGTGTCAAAGTGCTGGTATTCTCTTTAGGATTCGGCAAGGTGATCTATCGAAAACGTTTTCGAAATTCGGATACCGAATGGGTGGTTTCGGCGATTCCTTTGGGCGGCTATGTCAAAATGCTTGATGAGCGCGAAGGTGAAGTCATTCCGTGCGAGTTGAATCAGGCGTTCAATCGTAAACCGGTATTGCAACGGATGGCGATCGTCGTAGCCGGGCCTGTGGCTAATTTTTTGCTCGCGATCGTGCTGTACTGGATATTGTTCATGCACGGCGTGCCGGGTTTAAGGCCAGTGCTGGGAGAAGTTCCGCAGGGTACACCGGCAGCACAGGCGCAACTGCATGCCGGTGAGATTATCGTCAGTATCAATGGTGAAGCCATCCCCAGTTGGCAGGAGCTGCGCTGGAAATTGCTGACGCTTGCGCTGGAAAGCGGCGAGGTCAGGGTTGAGACGACAAGCGATCAGGGCGCAACGGCGTTTCACACGCTGAGTTTGAGTGGTTTGAAGGCGCGCGATCTGGAAGGCGAGTTTCTCGATAAGCTGGGCTTGCAACTTAATCAGCCGCCGCTTTTACCCATCATTGGCAAGCTGACTGAAACAGGGGAAGCAGCGCGTGCCGGGATGCTGGAAGGTGACCGGGTGCTGCGTGTGAACGGCGAGACGGTTACAAGCTGGGGTGATCTGGTGGCGCGTGTACGGACCCATCCCGGGCAGGCGCTGTTGCTGGAAATCGATCGGGGCGGTTTGTCACAGACTATTTCCGTGACGCCGCAGGTAGTGACTGAATCCAAAAATGTGGTCGGCAAAATTGGTGCTGCACCCGAGGTCGATCAGGCAGCATGGAAGTCGATGTTCACCGAAGTCAGCTATGGCCCGCTGGATGCGACCGGACATGCGTTGCAGAAAACAGTCGATACAGCACTTATCAGTCTGAAAATGCTGGGTAAAATGGTGGTGGGTGAGGTTTCTCTGAAGAATTTGAGTGGCCCAATTACCATTGCAGACTATGCAGGACAGTCAGCTCATATGGGGTTAGTCGCCTATCTTGGATTTCTGGCCCTGATCAGTATCAGTCTGGGGGTGTTAAATTTGCTGCCGGTTCCCTTATTGGATGGCGGGCACTTGCTGTATTATGTTGCCGAATTACTCAAAGGTAGCCCGGTATCCGAACGGGCTTGGGAACTCGGCCAGAAAATTGGCATTGCATTGCTGGGTACATTGATGGTTTTTGCCATTTACAACGATATTAATCGCCTCATCTCAGGTTAGCGCTAAATGAACAAAACAAAACTTGCCGGAATTATTTCACTGTTATTTATGTCGCCTGCATGGGCGATTACGCCATTTACAGTCAAAGATATACGTGTTGAAGGTATACAGCGTACTGAAGCGGGAACCGTGTTCAGTTATTTGCCGGTCAAAGTCGGTGAAGTCATGGATGATGAACAGGCTGCCGTTGCGATTCGAGCATTGTACGGCACGGGATTCTTCAAGGATGTGCGTCTGGAAGTTGAACAGGGCGTCTTGATCGTACTGATCAAAGAGCGTCCGTCGATCGCCAGCATTGTTGTCAACGGCGTAAAGGATTTTCCCAAGGATCAGCTCAAAGCGAACATGAAATACGCAGGTCTGGCCGAAGCGCGTATTTTCGACAAGGGCGCGCTGGATAAAGCAGTGCAGGCGTTGAAGCTGCAGTATGTGGCGCGCGGCAAGTATGGTGTGTCCGTCAATGCTAAAGTCACTGAGCTTGAACGTAATCGCGTTGCGATTGTATTTGATGTGGTTGAGGGTGACGTTTCCAAAATTAAACAAATCAATATTGTCGGAAATAAGTCCTATGACGAAGCGGCTCTGCTTGATTTGATGAAACTCAGCACGCCGGACTGGTGGACCTGGATCAGCAAAAATGATCAATATTCCAAACAGAAACTGTCTGCCGATATTGAGACTATTCGTTCATTCTACATGGATAGCGGGTATCTGGAATTCAATATCAATTCCACGCAGATATCGATTTCCCCTGATAAGAAAGATATCTATATCACGATCAATATTACCGAAGGTAATAAGTATACGGTGTCAAAAGTGGCAGTTTCTGGCAATACGATTGTTGCGAAGAAAGAAATTGAAGATCTTGTGCAGGTTAAGCCTGATGATGCATTTTCCCGCAAAGCGTTATCCGAAACCAGCAAACTGATCGGCGACCGCCTGGCTGCCGACGGATATGCGTTTGCCAACGTCAATGCTAATCCTGATCTGAATAAAGATAAGCATGAAGTCGCCTTTAATTTCGTGGTTGATCCTGGTCAGCGTGTGTATATACGACGCATCAATATTGCCGGGAACAGCAAGACACGCGATGAAGTGATACGGCGTGAATTCCGTCAGGTAGAAGGCGCCTGGTTTGATGTCACCAAAATCAAGAAATCCAAGCAACGGGTTGACCGCCTGAATTTCTTCTCCGAAGTCAATGTCGAAACACCGGCTGTGCAGGGTACGTCTGACCAGATGGATGTGAACATGTCGGTCAAGGAAAAATCAACCGGTAACTTTACGGTCGGAGCCGGGATCAGTCAGGGTGAGGGGCTGGTACTGTCCGGGGGCGTTTCACAGGCTAACCTGTTCGGCAGCGGTAACCAGTTGTCGACCCAGATCAATACCAGCAAAATCAATCAGAATATGTCGGTATCTTATACCAATCCTTACTATACCGATGAAGGGATGAGCCGCGGGTTCGACGTGTATCAGCGCAATACGAATGCGACCAGCACGGTGGTCAGCCAGTACACCTCATCGACTAAAGGCCTGGGGGTTCGTTACGGCATTCCAATCGGCGAAGATGAAAGTATTTCTTTTGGTGCGTCCGTCGAAAAGTCCAGTATCGGTTTGACTGCCCTGAGCCCGCTTTCCTATAAGAATTATGTAGCTACGTTTGGCGCCTCAAACACAACGGTATTAGGTACGCTGGGCTGGGGGCGCGACAGTCGAGACAGTGCGATTTACACCACTGAAGGTACGGTTCAGCGCGCCTATATGGAAGTCGCCTTGCCTGTCATGGACATGCGCTATTACAAGCTGAACTATGAACATCAGTGGTTCTATCCGGTGTCTTCTGACATCACCCTGATGATGAATGGTCTGGCGGGTTTGGCATCCGGGTATGGCGGAAAGCAAGTCCCCTTCTTCAAGAATTTCTATGCAGGTGGGACGGGGTCTGTGCGGGGGTATGAGGCAAACTCACTGGGACCGCGCGATGCCAATAATTTGTCGCTGGGTGGACTGAAACGCGTTGCCGGCAGCATGGAACTCATGGTGCCGATTCCGGGTATCAAGGATAAATCGGTCCGTTTTAGCGGTTTCCTGGACGGGGGGGCGGTGTACGGTACGGGCACGCTGCCCGGTACGGCGGGGATGCGATATTCGTATGGCGCTGCTGTCACCTGGTTGTCACCGATGGGGCCGCTCAAATTCAGTTACGGTAAACCGCTGAACGCTCAAACCGCAGATAAGTTGCAGGCATTCCAGTTCACACTGGGCACGATGTTCTAGGATGTGACGATTTATTGCGTTGGATGCGACAGACTGCAAATAATGAATGAGGTATATCAAATGAAAAATGCAATCGTAAAAACTGTCCTGCTGCTAGGTCTGCTCGCTGCAGGATCGACCTTGGCAGGTGAATTTAAAGTGGGTGTGGTTGATACTGAACGGGTGCTGCGTGAATCCGTCCCTGCATTGAAAGCGGAGAAAAAAATTGAGAAGGAATTCTCTGGCCGTGATCAGGAAATCAAAAAGACAATGAAACAGGCAAAGGATCTGCAAACGTTGCTTGAAAAAGATGGCAACAGCTTGCCTGATGCGGATCACCGCAACAAAGAACGTGAGTTGGGCGCCCTGAATGTGAACCTGCAGCGCATGCAGCGCGAATTCCGCGAAGACTTGAGTCTGCGCAAAAATGAGGAATTAGCCATTGTGCTCGAACGTGCCAACAAGGCGATCCAGCTGATCGCTGAAAATGAAAAATACGATCTGATTTTGCAGGAGGCGGTTTATCGCAATCCCAAAATCGATATAACCGATAAAGTGATTAAAAATCTGGCCTCAGATAAGGCTGATGGCAAGTAGTCATGCCCTGCACATTATCTGAGATTGCAGCCCTTTTTGGCGGCCGGGTATTAGGTGACCCGCAGGTTGAAATCAGTCAAATTGCCACGCTTGAGCATGCCACGGCAGGCCAGATCAGTTTTTTGACCAATAGTAAATATCGTGCTCAACTAGCCTCAACCCGTGCCGGTGCCGTGATACTGGGAGAGGCTGATGCAGATGCAACTGATTTGCCTCGCATTATTTCGACTAACCCGTATGCGTATTTTGCCCGTGTATCGGATTTACTCAATCCGCTGCCGGCAGTAACATCAGGTGTGCATCCGACGGCAGTCGTCAGTGCAACTGCTCGTGTGGATTCAAGCGCCAGCATCGCTGCGATGGCAGTGGTCGGCGAGGGGGCTGTCATCGGTGCACATTCCGTCATCGGTGAGGGATGCTGTATCGGTGACAATGTCGTCATTGGGTCCGGCGTGCGGTTATATCCGCGGGTAGTCATCTATCACGATTGTCTGATCGGGAATAATCTGATTGCGCATTCCGGTGTGGTGATCGGTTCTGACGGATTCGGCATCGCGATGGATGAAGGGCGATGGATCAAGATTCCTCAAATCGGTCGTGTCGTGATCGGCAATGATGTTGAAATCGGTGCGAATACCACCATCGACCGGGGTGCGCTGGATGACACCGTGATCGAAGAGGGTGTGAAGCTGGATAATCAGATACAGATCGCGCACAACGTGCGTATCGGTGCACATACTGCCATTGCAGGGTGTGTGGGTATAGCCGGCAGCACAACGATCGGGAAGTATTGTCAGATTGGCGGGAGTGCGGGCATATTAGGCCATTTGCAAATTGCCGACCGCGTGGTGATTTCTTCCTTTACGCTGATCGGTAAATCCATACGTGAAGCGGGTTCCTATGCCGCCATCTATCCCTTCGGAAAAACAGAAGACTGGCGCAAAAATGCGGTGCATCTGCGTCATCTTGATGACATGGCAAAACGCCTGAAGGCGCTGGAGCACGAGTTGCGATTGTTAAAACAAGAATCACTGAAAGGTAATACAGAATGAGTACGCAAGCACAGACAAAACCATCCGCTCCTGCGATGGATATTCACGCCATCCTTGAAAGTTTGCCCCACCGCTATCCTTTTTTGCTGGTCGACAGGGTCTTGTCTGTAGAACCTGGCAAAAATATTGTCGCGCTGAAAAATGTAACGATCAATGAACCCTTTTTTCCCGGTCACTACCCTCATCATCCTGTGATGCCGGGTGTGTTGATTATCGAGGCGATGGCTCAAGTGGCTGCCTTGCTTTCATTTCAGACCATGGAAAAGAATCCGGATGAAAAATCTGTATATTACTTTGCCGGTATTGACGGTGCGCGCTTCAAACGCCCGGTGACCGCGGGCGACCAGTTGATCATCAAGGTCGAACTGACACGCAGTATGCGCGGCGTGTATAAATTTAAAGCTATCGCTGAAGTTGAGGGTACATTGGCTGCCGAAGCTGAGTTGATGTGTACCGTAAAAACGGTGGCTTGATGATACACGCAACCGCTATCGTTCATCCTAATGCCAGACTCGCTGATGATGTAGAGGTGGGGGCGTATTCGATCATCGGCGAGCATGTCGAGATAGACTCAGGGACCGTCGTGGGCCCGCATGTCGTGATCAATGGACATACTCGCATCGGTAAACACAATCGTATCTTTCAGTTTTGTTCGCTGGGCGAAATCCCGCAAGACAAGAAATATGCCGGTGAACCGACAAGATTAGAGATTGGCGATCACAATACGATACGTGAATTCTGCACCTTCAATCTAGGTACCTCTCAGGACGTCGGTGTCACAAGGGTCGGTCATCACAACTGGATCATGGCTTACGTGCATCTGGCGCATGATTGTCAGGTCGGAAATCATACGATTTTTGCAAATAATGCTCAGCTGGCCGGACACGTAGAGGTGGGTGATTACGCAATTCTTGGCGGGTTCACGGTCGTACATCAGTTTGTTCGAATCGGCGCGCACATCATTACCGGAATGGGGACTATCCTGCTGCAGGATGTACCTCCTTTTGTTCTCGTTTCAGGCAATCCGAGCGCACCGCACGGCATCAATTCTGAAGGATTAAAACGCCGTGGTTTTTCCAGTGCCTCCATTATGTCAATCAAACGTGCCTATAAAACCCTGTATAAATCCGGTCTGAGTCTGGCTGATGCGCGGAATGTGATTAGTCAGGTTGCATCGGAGAATCAGGATATTCAGCCGTTGTCAGATTTTCTGGCCAATTCACCACGCGGTATCGTTCGCTAAGGATAGTTTATGGCTTCAAAAAAAACTGTCATTGGTATCGTCGCGGGCGAAGCATCAGGTGATCTGCTTGCCAGTCACTTGATGGCGGTATTAAAAAAATCACGTCCGGATGTGGAATTCGTTGGTATTGGCGGACCAAAAATGCAATCGGTTGGGATGAAGCTTTTGTTCCCGATGGAAAAACTGGCTGTGTTTGGTTATGTTGAAGTATTGAGGCATTACCGGGAAATCACCGGTATACGTGCTAAGGTTAAGCGCTACTTTATAGCTAATCGACCGTCGATTTTTATTGCGGTTGATGCGCCAGATTTCAATCTGGATCTGGAACTGACGCTCAAGCGGCGCGGTATTCCCACTATTCATTATGTCAGTCCGTCGATCTGGGCCTGGCGCGGCGAGCGTATCGCAAAAATAAAGCGGGCGGTGTCGCATATGTTGGCGCTTTTTCCGCATGAGCCTAAAATATATCAGGCGGCGGGAATTCCAGTGGAATACGTTGGTCATCCACTCGCTGACATGCTGCCCATGGATCCGAACCGAAGCGCAATGCGTGAAACGATGCGCATACCGTCAACTTGCAAGGTGTTCGCTTTTTTGCCAGGAAGTCGTCAATCTGAAGTTCGCCAGCTGGCACACTTGTATATCGAGACGGCAAAATTGATACTGACTCAATTGCCAGAGGCGCGTTTTCTTGTACCGCTTGCCAGTCGTGAGACGCGAGCCATCTTTGAGCAGGCGATGTACGATTGCAATGCAGAAACATTGCCTTTCTTTCTGTTGTTCGGCCATGCCCAGGATGCGATGATCGCGGCGGATATGGTGCTGGTAGCTTCTGGTACGGCAACGCTTGAATGTGCGCTGCTCAAACGTCCGATGGTCATCACTTACCGGCTGAACAAATTGACCTGGCGGATGATGAAACGCAAAAGCTATCTGCCTTACTTCGGTTTGCCGAACATTCTGTGCGGAAGGTTTGTGGTATCTGAACTGCTGCAGGATGATGCGACGGCTGATAATCTTGCACAAGCACTCTTGAATCTGTTGAATGATCAGGATGCGATCGCACAGCTAGAACAGACTTTTACGCAACTGCATTTAACTTTGCGTCAGAATACCGCCGAGCGCGCAGCCGCGGTTATTTTGCCGTATCTGCCTGATGCCGCTCTTTAGTTCTGCTGGATCGGAAGGCACTGAGTTCAGGCTGATCTGTGGTGTGGATGAGGCAGGGCGCGGTCCATTGGCAGGGCCTGTGTGTGCTGCTGCTGTGATACTCGATGAGTCTAACCCCATAGCCGGACTGAACGATTCTAAAAAACTATCTGAGCGTAAGCGCGATCTGCTCGCACCTGTCATTCGTGAGCGCGCACGGGCCTGGTCAGTCGCGTATGCATCCGTTGAAGAAATCGATGAACTCAATATTCTTCAGGCGACATTACTTGCGATGAAGCGCGCGGTGCTGGCATTATCTGTTCAGCCGCAACTTGTGCTGGTTGATGGTCTGTACTGTCCGCAAACCGGTATTCGCAGCGAAGCGATAGTCAAAGGAGACAGTAAAGTCGCTGCGATCTCGGCCGCTTCCATTTTGGCGAAAACTGCACGTGATGCATTGATGATGCAAATGCACGAACACTACCCCAACTACGGTTTCAATCTGCATAAGGGCTACCCGACAGCTGCACATATGGCAGCCTTGCTTGAGTATGGCGTTTCAGATGTACATCGCAGAAGTTTTAAACCCGTCAGGCTGCTGCTGGTTTGATTTTTTAAAGATAAGCGCGATGCCTTGATCGGGGCTAAAATAAACACTCTATTCGATCCGGAGTCGAACCATTTTGGCTATTGCACCCACACAGGGGATGTTCAGCAAGTCTGTTGAAAACGAATATATCCGTTTTGATCGGCTTTGCGCGCTGGTTGTCGACGATATCAGTGCGATGCGCCACGCGATTCGATCACAGTTGCAGTCCATCGGCATGAATTCAGTCAGGGTGGCCAGCAGTGCGCAGGAAGCCCTGGACCTGATCAAGTCCAGTTCATTTGATTTGATACTCTGCGACTACAATCTGAATAAGTCCAGTTCAGGTCAGCACTTTCTTGAATATCTCAGGCAAGATAAGATTGCCAGTGCAACAACTTTGTTTATCATGCTCACGGCAGAAACTGAGTACAGTTTTGTTGCGAATGCGGTTGAATTTATGCCGGATGATTATCTTTTAAAACCTTGTTCCGAAACGAAACTGCGCTCACGCATTGAACGATTAATTGATCGCCGTACCTATCTGATGCGGGTTTTAAAAGCGCTCGATGCGAAGCAATATCATGTGGCGGTTAACGAGTGCAATAAATTACTGAGCCAGCATCCTGATCCTCGTCGTTTACTGGATATTTTAAGACGCAAATCCGAAGCGCAGCTGAGTCTTAAAGACTATACGCAGGTGCTGGATACCTATGCACGTGCATTGACCATCAGGCATGACACGCCCTGGGTGATACTTGGCATGGCGCGTGCACATTATGCATTAGGAGAACTCGGACTTGCTGCACAATTAGCCCATGAACTGATCGAGAAAAATAAATACTACGTCGCTGCATATGAGTTACTGGCGAAAATCCAGTTTGATATGGATAATTATGATAGCGCGTATGATTTACTGAGCCGGTCATCCAGTATCCTGCCAAGTGCGAAGCGATTTCGTTCGGTGTCCGAGGCCGCATTTTTGCTGGGTAAACTGGACGATGCTAAATCTAATTCTGAGGCCGCTATTCGATTATCGAACGGATCCATCGTCGAGCGCTCTGGAGATTATTTGTCACTGGCGCAAATTCAGGTGGATCAGGGCGAACATAAGGCGGCCATAAATACCCTGGAATGCAACGCAAGGAAGCATGGTGATGTGGGTATTTTCGGTGTGGCGAAAGATGCAATACTGGCGCAAGCCTATTTTGTCGTGGGTGATGCTGAAAAATCAAAAAAACTGCTGTCAAGAGCGATAAATCTGCTTGCAGATCGAAAAAATAGTTTTGTGATGATGTTGGTCGGAAAGGCTGCGCTTACCGTCGGCGATATATTACTGGGTTTGAAATTATTGACGCAGTCCGTTCAATGTAGTGGAAGCGATGAGAAGCGCATCGCTCGATATGTCAAAAAATCCATGACGGATACCGGGCACAAAGATAAGGTCGAGGATGTAATCGATGGCGGACGCAAGCGCATTGCAGTGCTGGTTGATGAAGCAACCAAACTGATGCGTAGCGCTCATTTCAATGAAGCAAACCAGAAAGTACTTGAAGCACTAACTATTCAGTCTGAAAATCTGGATGCGTTAATGACGGCCGCACAGTTGCATTTGTTGTGGTTAAAGCATGCAGGAAGGGATGCCGAGGTTACGGCACGGGCCAGAGTCTATCTGGCGACGCTGGATAAGCTGCTGCCTAATAATCCTAAAGTGATGAATTTTTACCGGTTTTTTAATGAAGTTGTGAGCGGCTAAATGAATAAAACGTTGTCTGCACTGGTCGTTCACGATATAAAAAATGCGCTGGCATTGCTTGAGATCGATCTTGAACAGTTGAATCATCATGTCGACATTCCCCCGGAGGGGCGGCGTGCTTACCGGCGTTGTATCGGACTCAAAAACAGGATGATCAGTTTCATGACACTCTATAAATATGAGCAGTCAGGGCTCAATCCCATGCTTGTGGAAGTTGACCTGCCCGAATTCATTGAAGACCTGGTGCTTAATAGTCAGTCAGCCATGATGGCCGAGAATCACCATGGACATCCGATTGTGGTCCGTGTTGCGATTGAGCGGGTTAAAGCTGATTCCGACTCTGGCAGCGTGTGTCTGTTTGATGAAAATCTGGTTGAGATGGCCATTGAATCTGCCCTTAATAATGCGGTTCGTTATGCCCGTCATCGAGTTGAGCTCTGGTTTGAGCAGTATGAAGATGCGCTTGCTTTTAAAGTGCTGGATGATGGTGTGGGCGTGAGTGAACAGATGGAGTTATTGCACAGAAATATATCTGAAAATTCCTCCTCGACCGGTCTTGGCGTCGCGCTATGCAGGGCTATTGCTCAGGCGCATGGAGGCGGGTCGGTATCGCTTGAAAATGCTGATGGCGGAGGGGCGTTGTTCACCATGGAGTTGCGTCATTGCAGGTAAAAGAGTACGCATTGATTGAGAAGGCCATGCATTGATGAACCTGTTCCCGGTAGCAGTTTTTTAGTTCAAAAAAAAAATTGTCTGAGGCTATTTAGCGCAGCCGAGACTCACCAAGTACCTGATGATCTGCGGCTGCCCGGGGGCGGTTAAGCTTTCAGCGTATTCCTTTGCCAGGCTAGGCTTCGGTGGAACCCAGTGAGGTTGTATTAAACCCCCCGTCTACATAAGTAATTTCACCTGTGATTCCGCTGGCCAGATCGCTGCACAGGAAGGCTGCGGCGTTGCCAACTTCTTCTGCGGTTATATTGCGTTTGAGCGGAGAATGCTTCTCGTTATAACCCAGCAGTTTTCCAAAGTCGGCTATCCCTGCTGCCGCAAGTGTCCGGATAGGGCCTGCTGAGATGCCGTTTGCACGAATTCCTTTTGCGCCCAGTTGCATTGCCAGATAGCGTACGCTGGCCTCCAGGCTGGCTTTGGCCATACCCATTACGTTGTAGTGTGGCATGGTGCGAACTGCACCCAGATAGCTCAGTGTCAATATGGCTGCATTGCGTCCTTCCATCATGGGCAGGGCGGCTTTAGCCATGGCAGGAAAACTGTATGAGCTGATGTCATGCGCGATGCGGAAAGCTTCCCGGCTGAAACCGTCGAGGAATTCACCTTCCAGCGCTTCGCGCGGGGCAAATGCTATCGCGTGTACAAAGCCGTCAAAGCCGTCCCAGTGCTGCTTTAAGTCGATGAAAAGCTGGTTGATGTCGTCATCCGATGCGACGTCGCATTGAAATACCAATTCGCTGTCAAATTGCTTGGCGAGGCCGAGTACCCGTTCATGTACCCGTTCACCCTGATAGGTAAAGGCCAGTTGTGCGCCCTCACGATGCATGGCTTGAGCAACTGCATAGGCGATGGATCGTGTACTGATCATGCCGGTAATCAAAATTCGTTTGTTGGCCAAAAATCCCATGTTGTATCCTTCAGGCTGGTCAAAAGTTGTCGGATTATAAAGCAATGTAGCCCGATTACTCATTTAAAACGCACCCTGCAGTTTCATTCGTTGCATCTCTCCGTATCAAAAGTCGTGAGGAGGGGCGTCAAGACGATGGCAGGAGGTCAATATCACTACGTTTGGTTACATTTTTGCCATGCTCAGTTGAATCAATCGTATATAATCCAACGTTGTTCAATTTAAGGTCTTTCTTCATGCTGGATGTGAGCAATCTGTCTTGTTGTCGGGGTGATCATCGCCTGTTTTCCGGATTGAGCTTCTCGCTGTATCCCGGTCAGATCATGCAAATCCAGGGCAAGAATGGCAGCGGAAAGACCAGTTTGCTGCGCACGCTGTGCGGTTTTATCATTCCTGATGAGGGCAAAATATCCTGGGACGGTGCCGATGTCCGTGAGCTGGGTGAAGATTATTTTTCGAAGATGATTTATCTGGGGCATTTGAATGCCATCAAGGATGAATTGAGTGCGCTGGAAAATTTGCGGATTTCCGCCGGATTATCGGGCGTGGAGCTGAATGAGGCGGATGCCATTTCCGCCTTGAGGCGTATGGGGTTGAAGGGGCGGGAGCGATTGCCGACCAAGGTGCTGTCTCAAGGGCAGCGCAGAAGGGTGGCTTTAGCGCGATTGCTGGTCAATGATGCCTTATTATGGATTCTGGATGAACCTTTGACTGCGTTGGACGTCGGAGCCGTAGCGCTTATTCAGGAATTGATTGCAGAACATCTGACAAGGCAGGGGATGGTTATATTTACAACACACCAGCCGTTGATTGTTGACGGTATGGAAATGCGCAGTTTGTCGCTGTCATGAGTATGGTTAAGCGTTCCTTGTTTTCATTATTTGTTCTGGTGTTGAGGCGTGACCTGATTTTGGCTATGCGTCGGCGCGCGGATGTGCTGACCACCCTGATATTTTTTGTAATGGTCGTCAGCCTTTTTCCGTTAGGGGTGGGGCCTGAGGTGGATATGCTGCGCAAGATGGCGCCTGGCGTGTTGTGGGTAGCAGCCTTACTCGCATCAATGTTGTCGTTAGGTCGCCTGTTTTCGGCAGACTATTTGGATGGTACGCTAGAGCAGATGTTGCTCGCGCCTCAGTCGTTGTCCATCCTGGTGCTGGGGAAAATGGCCTCGCACTGGATGGTGTCCGGTTTTCCGCTGGTTTTGATGTCACCGGTGCTGGGGGTACAGTTTGATATGTCGATGCAGGCAATCGGCGTGCTGATCCTGACTTTGCTGCTGGGCACGCCGATACTCAGCATGGTGGGTGCCATTGGCGCTGCGTTGACGCTGGGGTTGCGGGGCGGAGGGGTGTTGCTATCCCTGCTGGTGCTGCCGCTGTGTATACCTGTGCTGATTTTTGGAACCGGTGCGGTGCAAGCGGTAACGAGTGGTTTGAATGTGTCTTCCCATTTGTCTTTGATGGGGGCGTTGTTAGTGTTGGCTTTGGTGTTTACCCCCTGGGTGACAGCTCAGGCCTTACGAATTTCGATGGAGTGAGATTTTGGCAATAAACTGGTTTAAATATTCTGCACCGACTACCTTCTATCCACTGGCCGGCAAGCTAATCCCGTGGTTCGCGATTCCCTCGGCTATTTTATTTGCGATCGGCCTGTACATCGGCTTCGTGGTTGCGCCTGCCGATGCGACGCAAGGTGAGTTTTATCGCATCATCTTCATTCATGTGCCGTCTTCAATTATCTCCATGTTTCTGTATCTGATCATGGCAGGTTACGCCGCACTGGGGCTGATTTTTAATACCCGATTATCGTCCATGATGGCCAGTGCGGTTGCTCCCACCGGCGCGCTGTTCGCATTTATATCGCTCTGGACCGGTGCGCTTTGGGGTAAACCGATGTGGGGCGCATGGTGGGTATGGGATGCGCGCCTGACATCCGAATTGATCCTGCTGTTTTTGTATCTGGGCTTTATTGCGCTGCACGCATCGATTGACGACCCGCGTCGCGCCGACCGCGCTGCCGCCCTGCTGGCAATTGTAGGTTCAGTGAATGTGCCGATCATTTACTTCTCGGTGAAATGGTGGAACACCCTGCATCAGGGTTCTACCATCAAATATTCGGGCACCTCCATGCATATTGCGATGCAGCAGGCGATGTTTACCATGCTGGCGGCGTGCTGGCTGTATGCCATCGCCATCGCGCTGATGCGGGTACGCAGCATTATTCTTGAACGTGAGAAAAATACCAAATGGATAACTGAACTGGCGGAGGTGAAAGCATGAATATGGATATCTGGATGAGAGAAAATCCGCTGACCTACATCTGGATAGGATCTTATGCCGTGGCATTCGTTATTTTAGCGATTGAAATTGCGATGGTCGTACATAAACGGAAAATAACGCTGCAGCAGGTTCGCCAGTTGCGTGATGCGTCGGAAGAGGAATAGCATGAAACCACGTCAAAAAAGAGCGCTTTATATCGTTGTTGCCATCGCTGCCGTTGGTCTTGCGGTAGGCCTTGTGCTTAATGCGCTCAAGGATAACGTCAGTCTGTATTTCACACCGACGCAGGTTTATAACAAGGAAGCACCTCAGGATCGCAGTTTTCGCATCGGTGGTCTGGTTGAAGAAGGCAGTGTTCAGCGTGAAAATGATGGCTTGACGGTGCACTTCATGATCACTGATTTGCACCAAAAATTGCCTGTTGTCTATAAAGGGATCCTGCCTGACTTGTTCAAAGAAGGTAAGGGTGTGGTAGCTCAGGGGAAAATGGAAGCAGACGGGCTAATGCATGCCTCGGAAGTGCTGGCTAAGCATGATGAAAACTACATGCCACCAGAAGCTGCAGATGCGCTCAAGAAAGCCGCAGCTGCAAACGCAGCAGCAAGTTCGGTTTCTTCCTCCGCGAAATAATTAAGAAAGTTTTTACATGATTCCAGAGCTAGGTCATTTATCACTCATTATCGCGCTGTGTATGGCGATAGTCCTGGGCATACTCCCTATATTAGGCGCGGCACGCAACAACCGGGTTTTGATGGGCGTTGCCCGTCCGTTAGCATTCGGGCAGTTGATGTTTGTGGGCATTGCGTTTGCCACACTTGCACATGCATTTTTGAGCAATGATTTTTCCGTGCTGTATGTTGCGCAACACTCCAATTCTCAACTGCCTGGTCAATATCGTTTTGCTGCAATCTGGGGCGGTCATGAAGGTTCTATGCTGTTATGGGCTTTGCTGTTGTCTGTCTGGACAGCGGCAGTTGCCGCATTCAGCCGTCACCTGCCAGAAGAGATGGTCGCCCGCGTGCTGGGTGTGATGGGGCTGATTTCTGTCGGTATTTTGATGTTCATGCTGTTTACCTCGAGCCCGTTCGAACGCCTGTTGCCTGCCGCTGCAGATGGTCGTGATTTAAACCCGTTGTTGCAGGATCCGGGGCTGGTGATACATCCGCCGATGTTGTATATGGGGTATGTCGGGTTTTCAGTTGCCTATGCCTTTGCCGTTGCCGCTTTACTCGGAGGTAAACTGGATACAACCTGGGCCCGCTGGTCGCGTCCCTGGACGACGGTTGCCTGGGTGTTTATGACCTTCGGGATTGCATTAGGCAGCGGCTGGGCTTATTACGAGCTGGGCTGGGGCGGCTGGTGGTTCTGGGATCCGGTTGAGAATGCTTCATTTATGCCCTGGCTGCTGGGTACTGCATTGATACACTCGCTTGCGGTCACTGAAAAGCGGGGTGCCTTCAAAAGCTGGACGGTATTGCTGGCAATTGGTGCCTTTTCACTGAGTCTGCTGGGAACCTTTCTGGTGCGCTCCGGTGTGCTGACGTCAGTGCACTCATTCGCAGCTGACCCCAAGCGCGGTGTGTTTATTCTGAGTTTTCTTGTGCTGGTGATCGGTGCATCCTTGTTGCTGTTCGCCTGGCGTGCACCCAAAGTAGGCCTGGGCGGAAAATTCGATATGCTCTCGCGTGAGTCACTGCTCCTGTCCAACAATGTGATGCTGTCGGTTGCCTCGGCTTCCGTATTCATCGGTACGCTGTATCCGTTGTTTATGGATGCGTTAGGGTATGGAAAGCTGTCGGTCGGCCCCCCTTATTTTGAAGCTGTTTTCGTGCCTTTGATGTTGCCGATGGTATTTATGATGGGACTTGGGCCGCTGGCACGCTGGAAAAAAATGGCGCTGCCGGATCTGGCTCAGCGTGTGAAGTGGGCTTTTGGCAGTGCCCTGGTATTAGCTTTGCTGCTGCCATTGCTGATGGGCAAATTCCTGTCGCTCGAGTCTAATAAATGGTCGCCGATGATTGTCTTAGGCTTGCTGATGGCATTCTGGATTATTGCAACGCTGGTAGTCGGTTTACGACAGCGCCTGTCAGGTGATGGAACCGTGATGGCACGAGTGCGTAAGCAAAGCATGAGTTATTACGGGATGCAGCTGGCTCACTTCGGTGTGGCGCTGTTCATCATCGGCGTGACGCTCGTCAAGGGCTACGAGACCGAGCGCGATGTGCGTATGAATGTCGGAGATACGGTTGCCGCTGGCGGCTATGAGTTCAAGTTTAACGGCGTGACAGAAACCGATGGTCCGAATTATGTTGCGGGTGTCGGGCATGTGATGGTAAGTAAAGAGGGTAAAACGCTGGGTGAGTTAACACCGGAAAAACGTCAATACAACGTGTCCGGCATGCCGTTGACTGAGGCTGCCATTCAGACGGGCTTCTTCCGCGATCTGTACGTGTCGTTGGGTGAGCCGATTCCAGAATCCGATGGTGCATGGGCAGTACGCGTTTACATCAAACCCTTCATTGACTGGATTTGGGTCGGATGCTTCTTCATGGGCCTGGGCGGTATTTTTGCAGTGAGCGACCGGCGTTACCGTATTCACAAGAAGGCCGGCGGTGCGGAACCCCAACCTATTGCAACGATCACACCGACTTCAGAGGGGCTGACATCATGATGCGTTTCATCCTTCCATTTATTATTTTCGTGGTTTTGTCGGTATTCCTGTACAAAGGATTAGGCCGGGACACACGGGAAGTTCCGTCCCCGCTGGTGGGGAAAGCGGCGCCTGCTTTTGTTTTGCCGCTCCTGCATGAACCTTCGACGCAATTTTCACCTGAACAGATGAAGGGGAAAGTTTGGCTGTTGAATGTGTGGGCGTCCTGGTGCGGTGCGTGCAAGGATGAACATCCTATTTTGATGGAATTATCCCGTCAAAACATCGTTCCGCTTGTCGGTCTGGACTATAAGGATAAGCGTGAAGATGGGGAAGCTACGTTGAAAAAAGCGGGTGATCCCTATACTTTGGTCATCTCTGATGCAGATGGAAAAGTCGGATTTGATTACGGTGTATATGGCGTGCCTGAAACTTATGTGATCGATAAAAAAGGCATGATTGCCTATAAATTGATCGGTGCTGTTACACCGCAAAACTTGCAGGAAACCATCCTTCCCCTTGTTGCGGAACTACAAACTAAATGAGATATTTTTTAATTGGCCTGTTGTGTCTGCTGCCGACTTTTGCTGTCGCCGGCGTCGCAAAAGATATCGCCGATGATCCGGTCACGGAACGTCGCATGATGCTGCTTGCTGAAAAGGTGCGCTGTCTGGTGTGCCAGAGTGAGCCTGTTTCTAACTCGCACTCTGACTGGTCCAAGGACGTGAGACAGATCATGCGTGAAAAAATGAAAGCGGGCGCGACTGATCAGGAAATTCTCGATATGCTGGTTGATCGTTTTGGAAAGTCAGTGTTATTTGATCCTCCGGTTGACAAGGAAACCATGCCGTTGTGGTCCGCTCCCTTTGTTTTGCTGCTGCTAGGCGGTGCTGCGTTGTATTTTCAGTTAAGGAAACGCAAAGGGCTGGTTGTTGAAGCTTCGCTTTCCGCTCAGGATGAGCTGCGCGCTGCCGGGTTATTAAATGAATCTCAGGAAAATGTTCAGACATTTTCTTCATCCAATACAACGAAAGATTCTCAAGCATGACTTTATTCTGGATATTAAGCGCAGCGCTGGTTATGAGCGCGCTGCCATTCGTCGTATGGCCTCTATGGCGCAAATCAGCTGCCAATAATGATGTATTGCGTGATGCGGCCAATCTTGAAATATTGCGTGATCAGGCAAGCGAGCTTGATACGGATCTGAAAAACAGTCTGCTGTCACAGGAATCCTTTGAGCAAGGTCAACGTGAATTACACGTTCGCTTGCTGGAAGAAGTCAAAACGACGCAAGCTCCCACTGTCGCGATCCGTCATCCTGCACGCATACTGGCGATTACGCTGGCTGTGCTGATTCCATTGGCAAGCGTAGCGCTGTACATGAAGATAGGCAATACCCGTGCGATGCTGCCTGCACAACAGCCAAGCGAAGGTGCCGAGGGGTTTGGTGTGCTGCGATCAGACGCTGCGTTGCAGGAACTGGAAGCTAAACTTGTCAAATTGCCGGAAAATCCGGATGGCTGGATGATGCTGGCGCGTTCTTATAGCGAATTGCAACGCTATGCTGATGCTGTGCGCGCATATGAACATCTGGTGAAATTAGTGCCGAATGAAGCGCAAATCTGGACCAGTTATGCTGATGCGATGGCGATGAACAACAATCAGTCATTGTTGGGAGCGCCGACGAAATTCATCAACAAGGCGCTGCAATTAGATCCCGAGAATACAACAGCTTTGGCATTGGCAGGTTCTGCCGGTATGGAACGCGGTGATTATGTGACGGCCATAATCAGCTGGCAAAAGCTGGTTACGCTGTTGCCGGTAGACTACCCGCAAATTCAGATGATTCATGATGGTATCAACCAGGCTCGTGAATATCTGTCCAAGCAAAAAGGCGGAAAGGAAATGCTTGCCAAATTGCCTGCGGATAACATGCCGGAAAAAGCGGCGACCAATCCGGCTGCCGCAATAACCGGCAGCGTCTCGCTGAGCCCTGAGCTGCTTGCCAAATCTTCACAGACCGACTTTGTGTTCATTCTGGCTCGTGCTGCTGAAGGTCCAAAAATGCCGCTGGCGGTGATACGCAAGCAGGTCAAGGATTTGCCGATCAGCTTTACGCTGGATGACAGCATGGCCATGATGCCGCAGATGAAACTCTCCGGTTTCGACAAAGTGGTGGTGATGGCCCGTGTCTCCAAGTCTGGTCAGCCGATTTCTCAGCCGGGTGATCTCGAAGGTACGGCTGGCATCGTTAAGCCCGGTACCAAGGGACTCATGATTAAAATTGACCGCGTTGTGAAGTAATTTAATACGCGCTATGAAAGGCATTCATTCAAAATGGATGCCTTTTTTATTGCTAACACAATAACTGAACACGGTATTCAGGGATCGAAATTTGATATTTTTGTACTGCGAACAGGGCGAAATTCCAACTTAAAATTATACTAAAACCTATGGCTCATATTGTTATTGACAGCTTGTGGTCACGTACAGGAGAATACACCCTGTAGTTCATACTTAAACCCATGGGAGGGATTCACCGATGAAAAAAGCATCATTCTTGCTGCTCGCGCTTTTTGGTTTAGTTAGCTTTTCTGCACAGGCAGATGTAGCAACCGCCGAACAAGCAGCGACGCAATATTCACTCTTTGCAAAATCAACTTTGTCAGCGGATGAAGGCAAAGAGTTCTATACGAAGAAGCAGATGGTTAAAGGCAAGGAACTTGCCTGCGCAACGTGCCATACTGACAACCCAGTCAACATGGGTAAACACAATGAGACCGGTAAAGCAATTCAGCCTATGGCTCCTTCTGCTAATCCTAAGCGTTTTGCTAATGTTCAGGAATCTGCAAAAGGTTTTACCAAGCATTGCAAGCAAGTTTACGGTAAAGATTGTTCTGCTAAAGACAAGGGCAACTTCATCACTTACATGCTGACATTCAAATAATATTGTCTGTCTCTGTGATGAAAAAACCCGCCTCGGCGGGTTTTTTTGGGGTCGAAATCATATAAAGCTATTTGACTGAGGTTGACAGGATTCCCCGAATGACAATTCTGCGCTCAGCTTCGCTCAAATCCGGATGGTAGGGGGGGCATGTCCATTTTTCCCCATGAGCCCGATCCGCCATGTGCTATTTTATTGACCAGCAGCGTTTCTGCATCCTTATTGCCTTTATATCTTGCCGCTATCTCAACCCAGGTAGGCAGTTTCATCTGATTTCCCGTCTGGTGGCAGGATAAACAGCCGGACTTCTCAACAATTTCAGCATATGTGCCAATCCTGACTTCAGCCGGAGGCGGGGGCTGTTTTTCGCCACAACCTGCGATTAATCCAAATGCTAACAACGCAATCCATTTTTCCATGTCGTTCTCCCCGTTAAGCTAAATTTGTACGCGCCTTATTCTGTACCCTGATGAAATTTATGGCAGCTATCGCAGCCGCTTGTAATTTTTCCTCGTGCAGGATGGTTTCCGACATGACATTCACGGCATTTTTCAATGGTCGGCATTGAAATATCTGCGCTGACTGTTGAATTCATCTTGTCATGACAGTCTGTGCATTGCATGGCGTTGTGTTTTGAATGTACGAATGATGCACCTGGCTGCCAGTCGCGATTGATGCGTACCGGGGTAATTTTCCAGGGAACTTCATCGTCGTCCCCCTGCACGATTTCATGGCACTCGCCGCACTCCTTGTTTTTTCTGAAAAGGGTGGAAGCTGCATTTTGTCGTGCCAGCTTGTCAGCACAGGCTGTGATTCCTTGAACAAGCAAATCGCATGCGGACCTGTTATCTGCGGAGTCGTTCAGCCACTTTGCGTAAAATAGCCGTAAATGATTCATGACGGCACGTTCGGAGCCGTGAGGCGCGTATCCTTCGACAGGTTCAGTAAAGTCCAGCGAGTGGCACTCTGACTGCTGACAAGTTTTTTTCATGGTCATCGGTTCAAAGTGACGGCCTGATTCTCTTATGATATGGCAATCCTGACATTTCATCACGGTATCGCCTTGCGGGCTGGAAACCCCTGTTTTCACCAGATGAATTTTATGCGAGTATTTTAATCCCGGATTTTCAAACAGCTTATTTTTATCGCTTTGCAGGACTCGAGTGGCTCCTTTTTCGTCACGCAACGTAATATGAAATGGCGGGTGATCGGTTGCAAAATCGTGCACATTGGTAATGGGGGTGCTTGCCGACTTTCGTTTGATATCGCCATGACAGCTTACGCATCTTGAAGAGTCGTGCAGTATCAGTTTTTCGCTGCCTTTATGATCCGTATGGCATTCGGTGCAGGGCATATTTTTAAAGGATTTTAGCTGTAAGCTCTCATTCGACATGTGATGTCCAACCTGCTTGTGGCAGGCTGTACAAACTTTGTCGGCAACGGGCTGAAAAGGCTGCTGATGGCACGTTGTACACTTCGCTTCATACTGAATGTGCCCGCCTGCCAGGGGGCCCGGACTCCAGGCGCCGGTCAGCGTCACGGGAAGGCTGGCCTGCCATTTATCCAGCACCACCGATGCGCTGGGCAGCATAGGCAGGATCATGAATAAAAACAGAATACCGGCCGCCAGATTCAAACCCAGTTTACGTTTACTCAAACCCAGTTCGTTTAATGTGACCGGTGTGTCATAAGTCACCGTATCTGATGTCGTTAGCAGATGTATCAATTCCAGCGACAGGATGAGATCGTGTCCGCCTGCCGAAGGTTCGACTACCAATGAATAAGGGCCTATTTCAACTTGTGTTCCCGGCTGTAGCGGCTCTCGCTGAGCGATGAATCCGTTAATTTTAAGGGTCGTATTTTTATCCCCTTCAATATACAGCAGGCCATTTTCAGACCGTGTAATTGTTGCGTGCAGCAGGCTGACTCGGTGATCCAGCAGGTGAATTTTGCATCCAGCACCGCGGCCAATCTGCAGCGTTGAACCCGTGATGACGCTATCCTTGCAAACGGGGACCCCTTGGGCGTTGCGTGATACATGAATCAGCAGGCAGGAAATCATCGCCGTTTACCAGTAAAAATAGATGGATACAATGTGTGCAGTCAGCGCGGACAGCAAAGCGATTCCCAATGGTGCGTGCAAATAAAGCCAGCACTCCATACGGGCTTTGAGCATAATTTCGGTGCGTGCGCGCTGCACCAGTTTTTCCTTGCGCAGTAACGCTGCGTAAAGATCACGAATGATCTTCTGATCATCTTCATTATTGTGCTCTGTGCATAACTGCAGAAGTTGTTCAACGGCCAGGCGGGTCGGACAATGCTTTTGTTCTGCGCTCAATTGCTGTAGCAGCGTGCCGCCGATGCGTGTATCACGGATTGATTTCAACACCAGGGAATTGACGTCGTCTGGCAGGCCGAGTGCGCGGACTCTGGCGAATTCATTGAGGTCTGCAATTTTAAGCAGCAGATCATCCAGCGTGTCCTCGCCCATATTAAGCGTGATGAGCCTGGGGTAGTTCAGATACACCGTCAGCCCATAGAGGCCGCTTGCGATGACCAGTAACATCAGGATATATGCCAGTGTATGGACATTCAGTCCAAAGTGAAAGCCGGTATGTAACGTGACCAGTACGAGCAGGGATGCACCCAGATAGACGTGCGCAGAAAGCCATTCCTGCAAGCTTGCACCGGCAGAAAAATCCCGTGCTTTATTTGCCGGGTTTCTGCGTTCATTTTTTGGAATAACGTCGTACCTGAGGTGGCTCTGGCGCCGTTCGGGTGTGCCGGTAATGCGTCGTTTGGTAATGCCATACCACATCAGCAAAAGCATGATGAGCGTTGACAGGATGCCCAGAGCATAGCCCAGCCATGTTCCGCCGTAAGGTGTATCGGTAGGCAGCGCATACGCTGCAACTGCCAGGATCATCAGCAGGCTTGTGACCTTCAAATACCGGTAATTCTTGTATGCTAGCAGCGTGGAACCTTGCATTTTTTTCATTCAACACTCCGGTTGATGCTATTTGACATACTCAATGAACTTTTCCGGACTCATACGGAATGCAGCACCCGTCGGACACGCACGCACACAGACAGGGCCGCCGAGAATATCTTTGCACATGTCGCATTTGACGGCTTTTTTGGGTAAATGGCTTGTGTCCGTATTTTTGAGCGTGTCAGCCGGTTTTTTACTGCCGATCATGATTTGCCAGATACTGCGTTTCTTATGTTCTGTTGTGACCGACATCTGGATCACACCATACGGGCAGTTGGTTTGGCAGTTTCCGCAGCCGATGCAATTGTCGCTGATATACACCTCACCGTTGATCGAGCGATGGATCGCATCTGGCGGACAGTCCTTCATGCAGTGCGGGTGTTCACAATGCCGGCACGAAGTGGGGACGTGTATCTGTGCAAAAGTTGATCCTGCTTCCCGATCCAGGCGTGAGGTGCCGTCATGGGCATCGGCACAGGACGTTTCACAGTTGTTGCAGCGTATGCAGCGCGCATAGTCAATCAGCAGGACATCGGTGGCTTCCCCGACACCCTGACCCATTAAAAAATTGATGAGTTCGCTCGATTCACTCGATAGTGTATTTTCATCTGAACGCACATGTTCCAGATATCGGCTGTCCACTTTTCGGCGCATCGAGGTGTTTCTGCCCAGAACCTCGGCCACCCTGACCGCTTCGAGCAGGACGACTTCGGTGGTGGAGGCCGCGCGGACGGTTGCGGAACGGGGTTTGTTCGAGATCAGCGCCATTTCACCGACATAGTTGCCCGCTGAAAATATAGGCGAGCACCACTTCTTGTCCTGCGACCATGCGAGACACGGTAACGGATCCGCGCCGGATCATATACAGCCCGTCTGCTTTGTCTCCTTCACTGAACAGTACGTCACCTGCTGCATAGCGTTTTGACTGGGATTCGTGCACCAGGTAGTCCAGCTCATCCTCAGGTAGCGATGTGTCAAGACAGCTGCGAACGACGCGTTTGAGCGACACCTCGTCCAGTTTTCGTTGTACGCCGGCTGCGGAATAGAGCAGTTTAAGCATGGAGCGTCTGGGTGTTTCAACCAGTACGCAGTTCTCGCTGGCAACGGCAGTTCCTGAGCGACGGCGCCCCGACAATAGCCCCATTTCTCCGAAAAAATTTCCAGCCTCCAGCGCAAAGACTATATCCTCTCCTTTTTGTCCCAGCGTTTCAATTGCAACGCGCCCTTCCAGTATCGAAAAAAAACTGTTGCTGTAGTCGTTCCGGTTGAAAATAACGCTGCCGCGTTGCGGGACATGCACTGTGCTGTCGAGCATAAATTCCCGCAATTGCAAGGTGGTGAGGGGGGCTAGCAGCGGCTGGTTGTTGCGCAGCAGCGCAATGCCTTCATCAACTGAATGTATATCGGGTACATCTGAAAATTTTGCCCGCAACAAAAACTCATCAGCAGGTTCGACCGGATTGCCCAGTATGTACTCGATGACTTCATACCCCTGATTCATCGCCTGCTTGATTAACGGATAACCCGCTAACGCCCCTACGATGTACAAGCCTGTTACGTTTGATTCATACTGCTCAGTTAATTGAGGGACTGATGTTGAATCGCTGTTCGGGAAGGTGACGCCGAAACTCTCCACCAGTGCGCGCGGCGGTTTCGCTCCCAGACGGGCAATGACGCGGTGGCAATCGATCTGTTCATGCCCCTCCGGCGTCTGTGCGATATAGCTCAGATTGAAATGATCTGATGTTGCAGGGCTGATTGATTCTGTCAGGGTGCTGATCCTGGTTTCAATTTTTCCCTGAGCGATCGCTGCCATCAGCAGGTCAAAGTTGGCTTCCTTACAGGTGCTGAATTCTTCCTGTCGATTGATTAAAATGACGCGGTTTTTTTCGGTCAAAGCCAGCGCGTTTTCTACTCCGGCATCTCCACCTCCCACCACGACGATGGTTTCGTCTGTAAATTCATCCGGGTCGTCAAGATGGTATTGCACGCCGGGCAGATCGTCTCCGGGCACGGCAAGTTTACGTATGTTCCCCTGAACACCGATGGCGAGCACGACAAATTCTGACGTGAGTGATTCGCCAGATGCCAGTTGAATATTGAATGCGCCGCGTTGTCCTGAGATCGAAGTGACGGTCGCCGACGTTTTGATGTTGACTTCAAAGCGTGCGAGTTCTTCGCGCCAGGTATCGAGAATATGCTCACGGATGCCGGCCCCGAAGCTCATTGAGCTGCGTAAAGGCAGGATCGCGGGCTCCGCCATCACAGGCTTGCCTTTCTGGAAGTGATATATCGTATTGGCGACATGGGGCGCGGCTTCCAGCAGGACATGGGAGATGCCATGCTCTGCCGCGCGCGCGGCAGCAGATAAGCCACCGGGACCGGATCCTATAATTACGATTTTGAATTCTTTGCTCATCACTCAGACGTACCCGATTGGTATCAAATTTCACCGCCGTCCTGCTGAACGTAGCACAGGATGTGTTGATTGTTCATGGCATGGCGGGGGATGTCAACAGAAGTCTTGTTGCTTGGCGCAAAAGCTTCATCGCAGCCATATATGTGGAAGGCTGGCGTGTAGTTGAGGCCGGGATTTGTACTCGGGTCAGTTGTGCGGATTTTAAGTGTTTTTAATTCAGATCAGAGCTCGGTGTGAATGATGGATTCCGTATCGATATAGAGCGCATCCAGGTCTGTGCTGTTCAGGTTCAATACATTCAGGCAGGCGTCGCCCAGCTTGCTCCACTCCTGGGTCAGGCTCAGACCCAATTGGTGTTGCACGATGTGTTCAGCCAGTTGAGATGTCGCAATCAGTCTGCGGCTTTGCATCGGGAGTTGTGAGTCAACTGACGAGATCGCTCGCAGATCATGGTGATTGCGGATGGCAAGACAAATCTCTTCCGGCAACCACCAGCTTTGCGCCAGAATACAACCCACCATCGCGTGATTGGTCGGCAGCGCGGCTTCTTCAATTGCGATAAAGCTTCGTTCAGTCTCCTGATTGGCGTTCATCAGTACTTTTTCATAGCCTGGAAAGTGCCCGAGCAGAACCGGAATGCCGCAGTCGCGAAACAGACCGAAAGTGTGGCAGTCCTCAGCGCGAAGACCGCGTATTTCCAGATGATGAGCCAGCCATCCGGACATGAGTGCAATGCGGGCGGATGCGTCCCAGAATCGTTGCAGATTCTGTACGTTCGGAAAAGCTTTGCGCAAAATGAGACCGGCCACGGTTTGACTGGTTGCCATTAAACCTAATATTGTCAGCGCCTCGTTGACCGAGCGTACGTGTTGGCGCATACCAAAAAAGGGTGAGTTTGCTGTTTTGATCAGTCCGGCCGACAGCCCGACATCCGTTCCTATAATGCTGGCCAGTCGGTGAAAATCAGGTTCATCCCGGCGAACTTCAGTCATGAATTTTTCAAGTATGACAGGGCAGGGCGGGATGCCGATATCAAGTATAGAGCGCTCAATCAGATTGTTGATTTCCGACGGAGCCGCATTGAGCAGAACTTCATTCATATTGGATTCCTAGTTTTCAGCCAGTTGTAAAGGGCATCTGCCGGCATGGGTCTTGCGTAGAAAAATCCCTGGATCGCATCGACACCCGCTTCGAGCAGCGCATCAATCTCTTCCTGACGTTCGCAGCCTTCGGCGACAACGGTCATGCCCAGTTCATGGCCCAGTTGAGTCATGGCCCTGACGACCGCCTGCGCGCGTTTATCTTCCGGCAGCACGGTCACGAAGGCGCGATCAAGTTTAAGCTTTTTAGCCGGGATGTCTTTGAGATTAGCCAGACAAGAATAGCCAGTGCCAAAGTCGTCGATGGATAAACTCACACCGGCAGAAATAGCATTTTTAAGATTGGACTGAACCGTATCGGAAATATCCATGAATAAGGATTCAGTGAGTTCCAGCTCGATCAGTGCCGGTTTGACATTCGAACAAATCAGCGCGGCGTGCAGTGCCTGAGTGAATTTGGGTGAAATCAGTTGCGCGCGGGAGACGTTGATGGCGACTTTGGTTTGATAACCTGCAGTCTGAAGCTGTTGTGCCTGCAACGCACCCTGCAGCAAACTCCATTCCCCGAGCCGGATGACGAGGCCGGTTTTTTCTGCAACGGGGATAAATTTTCCGGGCGACAGATTTTCGCCGTTGACTGAGCAGCGCATCAGCGCTTCAACAGCCTCTATTTTACCGTTAGCCAGAATAATGGGCTGGTAATGCAGACTTAATCCACCGGTTTCAAGCGCGACATGAAGTGTACTTTCAATCGATAGTTCCTCCCGCGCCAGTGTAATGCCCAGGCGTCCCGGTATAGGCTCATCGCCTGAGCAGACTATGCAGTTTCCTCCGCGTGTTTTAGCCGCATACATGGCGCGATCTGCGCGTTCGAGCAAGGCAAGTGAATGCTCGTTTTTTTCCTGTATTGCGATGCCGATGCTCGCGGTGGGGCACAGGGTCAAATTTCCGATGGGGAGCTGTTCACCTGCCGTGTCGGCCAGTTCCCGGGCAAATTGTTCTGCCTGGTTGCGAACGCATCCGGGAACAAGGAATACAAATTCGTCACCTCCCATGCGGGCAATATCGGCTCGACCACTGGCGCGCGCGCGCAGGCGCGAAGCCAGGTTTTTGAGTATCTCATCGCCGCCCGGATGTCCAAATGATTCATTTATTTTCTGAAAGCGATCAATATCGATCCAGATGATCGCTAAGGGTAGTGCCTGACCGCTTGCAGTGAGGCTTTCTGCAATTTGCAGGCAACCGACTCGATCCAGCAGGCCTGTGAGGGGGTCTTTGCTGATCATAAGGGGGGGCAAGAGGCAAAACGATCGGTGGTGAGCGCGTTATTAGCTAAGTATGCTTGCACGTTTTATCTTCCCTTGGGATATTGTTGTAAATCCATTCTAATCTTTAACAAGTTACGCGTATTCGGTAATTTACCTTACTTGTCACAGGGATACAATTCCGCCTGTCAGGAAACCGGATTCAGGCGTGAACGGTGGTTTTTATTGCATGAGAGGTTAATATTTCAGACGAGTGGTTTCTATTTTCGGGAAAGCCGCCGGAAAGTGAAATGGCAATAAATCGCATCTGAAACGACGTTTTTAATTGGCATTCTTATTGAGTGAATATCAATATATTCACTATTTTTTATAAGCCGCTTGGTGGATGGTGAGTGCAAACTCGATAATACTCAGAAGAATTGAGGAATGATTACATCTTGATACAAAAGATGGAATTTATTTACATGTTTCGATTTACCTGCTTTGCAAAAAATGGGTAACATGCTCTGAAGGTTGTTGATCTCAATTCGACACTCACCGTTCGCAAGCATCATGGTGAGTGCACGCTCAGTGACCATTTATGGCTCATATAGCCAATCATTCAGATAATTAAGAGGTAAATCAATGACTTTTGTATCATGGTCTGTTTTTGGTATTCTTTTCATGCTTTCCGAGTTTACAAGCGGTACTTTTTTTCTGCTGGCGATCGGACTGGCTTTTATTTATCCGGCTATCGCCGATTATAACGGCCTGCCGCTCTATATACAGCTGGCGCTGCTGGGGGCCGGGATCTGCATTCACGTACTGGTTGTGATGTTGTTGCGCAGAATCAGTCCCGCCCATCCATCTTTGGATATTGAATCGGATGTGGGGCAGCAAGTTGTAGTGATTGAATGGATTGATGACTGCACCGCACGGGTAAAATATCGCGGTACAGAATGGCAGGCTGACAAGCTCAAAAGTGAAATGGCCGATGCGGCTTATGGCGTTATTCAGTCACGACATGGCAGTCGCCTGATTATTTCAACTGAACCGGCAACGATGTAAATCTGTCTGGCCTTCTGCAACATGTAGCGTAAATGAGCTCGTTTTGTACATTTCAATCAATCTTATTAATTATCATGCTCAAGGACTGTTAATCATCGGGTGACCAACATGAAAAGATTAAGAATATTGCCCGGTGCCGCCGGACTGATTGCACTGACTTTTGTGATTGGCTTTGTGGATGGGTGGAATGAAATCGACGCTGAAAACACCCCCTGCAACAGGGTCGGGGTGACGTCAACGCACATGCAGGAAGGGACACCCGGTAAACAGGAGATGCGTACCATTCCGGTATACCTTGTGGAATTGATGCGTGGCGATGCGGTGATCAATGTGCAGATTAATGCGGAAAATGGGCTGTTGTCTGACGCTTAATTTTGTATCTTTCAATCCATACCTGTGTTGACAGGATTATCCCTTTCGCTAAAAACCGGGAAATTCAAAAATTACACTACTGATAAGGGTTAAACAATATGTCAGAGCAATCCGTATCACAGATCGCATTTCAATCGCTTAAAAAGTATATTTCAGGTCAGATAATCGGACAGGAGACGCTGATTGAACGATTGCTGATCGCGCTGCTCGCAGACGGACACTTACTGGTTGAGGGGGCGCCGGGGCTGGCCAAAACGCGTGCGATCAAGGTGTTGAGTGAAGGCATCGAAGGGGATTTTCATCGCGTTCAGTTTACGCCTGACCTGTTGCCTGCCGATTTGACCGGGACCGATATTTTCAGGCCGCAGGACGGTTCATTCCAGTTTCAGAAAGGCCCGCTGTTTCACAACCTGGTGCTGGCCGATGAAGTCAACCGCGCACCGGCAAAAGTGCAGTCAGCCCTGCTCGAAGCGATGGGCGAGCGTCAGATCACGGTAGGTTCGACCACCTATGCACTGCCGAAACTGTTTCTGGTCATGGCGACACAGAATCCGATTGAACAAGAAGGTACCTATCCGCTGCCCGAAGCGCAGCTCGACCGTTTTTTGTTGCATGTGAAAGTGGATTATCCTAAGGCCGATGCAGAAATCCAGATACTGCAGCTCTCCCGTCGGGAAGCGTCGCGGCAAGGTGCGGCCCCGGTCATGAGCAAACTCAGTCAGCACAACCTGTTTGCCGCGCGTCAGGAGGTGTTGAGTATTCACATGGCGGATAATCTTGAGCGGTATCTGGTTGAAATTATTCTGGCCACTCGTAATCCTGCTATTTATAAACCTGAACTTGCCAGCTGGGTGCAGTGGGGCGCGAGTCCGCGCGCGACCATTGCGCTCGATCGCTGTGCCCGCGCTCACGCCTGGCTGGCTGGCCGCGATTATGTCGGGCCTGAAGATATTCAGGCGATGGCGTTTGACGTGCTGCGTCACCGGGTGCTGTTAAGCTATGCGGCAGAAGCGGAAGGACATACGCCCGATCAATTTGTCGAAACCCTGCTCAATCTGATTCCCGTGCCATGATCCCCTGGTTGCGTCGCGATAAACTACCTTCGCCTGTTTTGAATACAGAGGCAAACCTGTCTGGTGACGGTCTGGTTTGCGTGAGCTTGCAATCCTTGATCTCGCTGCACCGCGCGGCCGAATCGCTGCCATTAAAACCCGGTCGCATACGCGCGACGGGGGGCGGGAATTACCATTCGCCATTCAAGGGGCGGGGGATGGAGTTTGACGAAGTTCGTGCCTATATGCAGGGCGATGATGTGCGCACGCTGGACTGGCGGGTCACGGCACGTACCGGACGACCTCATACCAAACTTTTCCGGGAAGAGCGCGAACGGCCTGTCCTGTTATGGATCGATCTGCGCAGCACGATGCACTTTGCCACGCAGGGTGCATTCAAAGCGGTGCGTGCGGCCCAGGCTGCCGCATTGCTGGGCTGGAGCGCCGTGCATCAGGGCGAGCGACTGGGGGCGCTTATTTTTTCTGAGCATGCGCACATTGAATTGCGTCCCCGACACGGAAAACCGCCTTTGCTGCATATCTTGCAGCAACTTGCCACCCACCCCGCATGGCGTGATCATCAAGCCAATACGCAAAGCCCCGCGTTGAATCAGTCGCTTTCACGATTGCGCAGCGTCGCGCAGCCGGGTTCTTTGATCATACTGCTGAGCGATTTTTCAGGGCTCGGTGACACAGGGTGCGCGCATCTGGCTCAGCTTGCGCGCCACAATGAACTCATGCTGATTGATATTCACGACCCGATGGACAAGGAATTGCCGCCGCCCGGACACTATCGCCTGAGCGATGGAGAACACGATTTTTCCCTGTTTACCAGCGACAAGCGTATGTGCGAGCGTTACCGTGCGCGTTTTATATTGCAGCAGGCAGAACTTGCGCAACTGTGCCGCCGCTATAAAATGACGCTGCTGCCCCTGAGCACTGAGGACGATCCGCTGCGCGCTTTACAACAGGCGCTGCGAATATGACGCCTGATTTGAGCCAGTTGCGCGACATTCACCTGCCTCCCCCCGTTTCATGGTGGCCGCCTGCGCCGGTATGGTGGCTGATTCCGGTCATCTGCCTGTTTGTCTGTGCCGCAGTCTATCTGTTGTACCGCCGTCGTAAGCTTGACCAATGGCGACGCAGCGCACTGCTCGAGCTCGCCCGCCTGCGTCATCAGCCCTCCCATCTTGCCGTCAGTGCGCTCTCTGTGCTGTTGCGCCGAGTGGCGATCAGCCGTTTTTCACCGCAAGACGTTGCCAGCCTCAGCGGTGAACCGTGGCTGGCATTTCTGGATAAAACCGGTGGTGCAGGCTTTATGTCAGCGCAGGGGCGTTTGCTGGTTGTCGCCCCGTATGTGCAGGAAATGCACATCGCCCCGGCAGAGATGGAGAAACTGTTTATGTTATGCGAAAGATGGATCAGTCAGTTGCCAGCGGGAGACCGGTCATGATGCATTTTGAGTGGCTCTGGATGTTTTTGATTACGCCCCTGCCGTTGCTGTTGCGCAAGTTGGCAGCGCCTGCAGATACGATCAGTGAGGCTGCACTGCGTGTGCCCAGCCTGGATGCCTATACGATAGGCAACAGTTCCACTCAGTTGCGCGTGCTGCCCGGGCGCGGCCTGCTGTGGCTGGCGATACTGGCCTGGTTGCTGCTGGTGGTTGCCGCTGCCAGACCTGTATGGCTGGGCCCGCCCGTTGATTTGCCGGTCAGCGGGCGCGAACTGATGCTCGCTGTCGATATTTCCGGCAGCATGCAGATTGAAGATATCGTCAATCGTGACAAACTGATCAGCCGTCTGGCGGCAGTCAAAGCCATTGCCGGCAATTTCATCGGGCGACGAGTCGGTGACCGTATCGGACTGATTTTGTTCGGCAGTCAGGCCTATGTGCAAACGCCGCTGACTTTTGACCGGAAAACAGTGAATAGTTTGTTGCAGGAATCGGCTATCGGACTGGCGGGTGAGCAGACTTCGATGGGGGATGCAATCGGCCTTGCGGTCAAACGCATGCTGCAAAATCCAGAGGGTAAAAAAGTGCTGATCCTGCTGACTGACGGCGCAAGCAACGCGGGAGAGTTGATGCCGCTTAAGGCGGCTGAACTGGCAGCGAAAGCGGGATTGATAATCTACACGATAGGAATCGGGGCCGATGAAATGCAGGTGAACACGCTGTTTGGCAGTCAGCGTGTTAACCCTTCCGCAGATCTGGATGAAAAAACACTGGGTGAAATCGCAAAATTAACAGGTGGTCGATATTTTCGGGCGCGGGACGGGCAACAACTCGATCAGATATACAGCCTGCTGGATGAATTGCAGCCTGTGGTGCAGGATAAGCAGACGTACCGTCCGCAACACGCCTTGTTTTACTGGCCGCTGGGAGTGGCGATGTTGCTCGCAGGCATATTGATGCTGGCTCAAAAACGAGGGCATACATGATGGCTGCATTTCATTTTTTGCGTCCGGAGTGGTTGTATGCCTTGCTGCTCATCGGGTTGATGCTGCTGTGGCGTCGCCGCCTATCCAGCCGGACCTGGCAGGGTGTCGTGGATCCCCGCCTTCTACCGTACCTGTTGGTAGGCAAAGACGGCAGGAGAACATCTTCAATGCTGGCAGGGATTGCCGCATTGCTGGCGATCTTTGCGATGGCAGGACCCGCCTGGCAAAAACTTGAGGTGCCGGTATATCGGAAATCATCGGCGCTGGTCGTGCTGCTGGATTTGTCGCGCTCGATGGATGCCGAGGATGTCAAACCGAGCCGGTTGCAGCGTGCGCAAATGAAGTTGCGCGATATTCTGAGTCAGCAAAAAGAGGCGGATACTGCGCTTATTGTGTTTGCCGCATCCCCTTTTGTCGTGAGCCCGCTCACCCCGGATGCCAAAACGATTGCCAGTCAGCTTGCCAGTTTGAGTACCGATCTGATGCCATCTCAAGGATCGCGCCCGGATCGCGCCATCGGGCGGGCGTTGCAATTATTGCAGCAGTCGGGCACAGCACACGGCAGCGTGCTGCTGATCAGCGACGGAGTTGATCCTGAGGCTGCAGCTGATTTGAAAAACGCGGTGTCAGCGCTGGTCGGCGCAGGACATTGTTTGTCTGTCCTCGGTGTGGGAAGTGCGGCCGGTGCGCCGATTCCTTCGGCCAATGGCGGATTTTTAAAAGACGCAGAGGGCGCGATCGTGCTGGCCAAGCTGGATGAAGCCGGTATGGCTGAGTTAGCCCGTCAGGGCAATGGCCAATATCGTCACATCAGCACAGATGACAGCGATTTTCATGCCTTGCTCGCAACTGAATCGGCAGCATCGCCGCAACAGGCCGAAGGGATGAGCAGTGATCAGTGGCGCGACGAGGGGCCCTGGCTGTTGCTGCCGCTTTTGCTGTTGGGGGCGCTTGCCTTCCGGCGCGGTTATCTGCTGGCATTGTTGCTGTTTATGCTGCCGCTGCCCCGATCGGCTTATGCGCTGGACTGGGAGCAATTTTTGATGCGGGATGATCAGCGCGCTCAACAGGCCATGCAGGCGAACAAGCCTGAGCTTGCGGCAACGCTTTTTAAAAATCCGGAGTGGCGTGCGGCGGCCCATTACCGTGCGGGAAAATATCAGGCTGCGGCAGAAGAGTTGCAGGGAATCGACAGTGCGGATGCAGACTACAATCGCGGTAACGCACTGGCAAAAATGGGCAAACTTCCGGAAGCCGTGGGTGCCTATGAAGCCGCGTTGAAGCGGAACCCTGATAATGAGGATGCAAAATTTAATCGCGATCTGCTCAAAAAAATGATCACACCGAAAAATAAGCCGCAGGACAAGCAGAACGACAAGCAGAACGACAAGCAGAACGACAAGCAGAACGACAAGCAGAACGACAAGCAGAACGACAAGCCTAACGACAAGCCTAACGACAAGCCTAACGACAAGTCCCGGGACAAAAATGCAAATCAGTCGAACGGGGATAAGCCATCCGGCACGGAAAAAAACAGACAGGCTGGCAAGTCAGGCGCAGCCCCGTCGGACTCTGGTCAGGGTGAGCCTGCACAGCCTAAGCAGCCCGTGCAACCGGCACAGAGCAGCGCGAAGCAAACAGAACCACCAATGCAAAAGCAGGGGGCTGCAGGAGAGGGTAAAAGCGCAGCCGAAACTGACAATCCACAGGAAAAAATGAAGCCCGCCGACCGGCAGTGGTTAGGCCGGATTCAGGATGATCCGGGCGGTTTGTGGCGTCGAAAATTTTTGTATCAGTACAAACAGAATCCAGAAAAAAGTGAGGATAAGGCATGGTAAAGCCCCGATTAACACCTGTTTTACTAATGGCTGTTTCCGCTTTGCTGTTTTCGCTGCCGGCTTTCGCTGCATTTGAGGCGTTTGTCGATCGTAATCCGGTGGCTGAAGGGGAATCAATGACCCTTACTTTAAAAAGCGATAAAAGCCTGAGCAGTGATCCTGATTTGAGTGTGTTGCAGCCAGACTTTGATGTGCTGGGGCAAAGCAGCGGCAGCAGCATGCAAATTGTCAACGGTAGCGCGACGCGCAGTGTGCTTTGGCAGATTACGCTCATTCCCAAACGCAGCGGACAACTGGTGATCCCCTCGATCAGGGCGGGGCAGGTGGCAACGATGCCGATTGTGCTGAATGTATCTAAAACCAGTCAGTCTGCTCAGCAAAGCGGGGAGCTGTTTTTAGAAGTAGGGGCAGAGCCGCGTACGGCTTATGTTCAGCAGCAAATTATATACACGGTACGCTTGTATAGCGCGGCTAATCTGGGTAGTCAGAATACGCTGAGCGAGCCGGTTTTTCCGGGTATGGATGCCAGGGTCGAGCGCATGGGGGAGGATCGCAGTTTTCAGACTGCGCGCAATGGCGTCGAATACTCGGTGATCGAACGGCGCTATGCGGTATACCCTCAGAAAAGTGGTCAGTTCAACAGCAGCGAAATACAGTTTGACGGGGAAATCATCGAAAGCAGCCAGGGGAGAGGCAGTTTCATGTTCGATCCGTTCAGTCAGCGTAGTCGCCATAAACGGGTCAGTTCAAAAAAGCTGACTTTTACCATTAAACCTGCTCCGGTGACGGCCACCCCGTGGCTGCCCGCTACACAACTTCAACTCTCGGAGCAGTGGTCGAGCAACCCGCTTAAGTTTACCGCCAATACACCGGTCACCCGCACACTGGTGATCGCGGCTGACGGATTAACCGCTGCACAATTGCCTGTGCTTGAGAGTGCGCCAATTGATGGAATCAAACAGTATCCCGATCAGCCTGACCTTAAAAACAACAAGGACGATCACGGCGTCAGTAGCGTTCGCACCCAAAAGATTGCACTGCTGCCTGAACGTGCGGGCAGTTATACGTTACCTGCAATTGAAATTCACTGGTGGAATGTGAAAACGGACAAGACAGAAGTAGCACTCCTGCCGGAAAGACATATTACCGTCTTGCCAGGCAGTGATGCGGGCGTAAACCCGGCTGCATTACGGCAATCCGACTCAGCCGTGTCCGGGGCCGCTGTAAGTGTGCCGCTCAGTGTGGAAAACAATGCAGTTTACAAATGGCTATCCCTGTTTTTAGGTGCCGGCTGGCTGGCCACCCTGCTGCTGTGGTGGCAGCAGTCACGCAAGTCATCGCTTAAAGCCGGGGCGGGCGATGCGCAATCGTTGAAGCAGATCGAGCATCAGTTTAAAAAATCCTGTCTGGAAAACAACGCGGCGGGGGCGAAATCCGGGCTGCTTGCCTGGGCCAGATTGCGCTGGCCTGCGCATCCGCCAACCAGTCTCACTTCCATATCCTCGTTATGTCCGCCTGAATTAGCAAGTGCAATCAATGAACTGGACAGGGTGCTGTATGGTCGGGCAGAAGGTGTATGGCTGGGAGCTGCGCTATGGAATCTGTTTGATGAGTCCAAACCAGGACCGGACGACATGTCGGATGAAACAGGCGAGCCGTTGAAGCCGCTCTACCGGAGCGGGTTGTGACCCGTTGTGCTGTCACGGTATGGCTGAAGTTAGAATTAACAGTCAGCCTGCCAGTATAGGTCGTGCGTATTGCAAAATTATTGCAGATATCGTTTGACCTGATGGCGTGGTCTTGCTATAGTCCGTTTTCTGACGCGGGGTGGAGCAGCTCGGTAGCTCGTCGGGCTCATAACCCGAAGGTCATAGGTTCAAATCCTGTCCCCGCAACCAGTTTAGTGCATTGC
>Ga0105164_10000038_pt1 | contig 93192 bp, 95 predicted proteins | sample VDWuncwatermetaG_FD_89674 | JGI IMG/M metagenome (GOLD analysis project Ga0105164, IMG submission 89674) | Wastewater microbial communities from Netherlands to study Microbial Dark Matter (Phase II) - VDW unchlorinated drinking water | ecosystem: Environmental > Aquatic > Freshwater > Drinking...
AAAAAGCTTAACAACCGGCCGCGAAAGTGCTTAAACTATGCCACACCAAGCGAAGTGCTAAGTGGTGCAATAGCTGGTGGAATGTAGGTCTGTATAATCACTAATAAAGTTGTCAAGAAGTCCTGATTTTGCCAGCAATAGCAATGTAGAAGAGTCAAAGACAATCATGATTACAAATTATTATATTGGTAATAATTTTAAAAGTCAAGGAAAAGACAACATAAAATTAAAGCCCAGTTAAAGAGCTATGTTCTCTAATGGCCAAAGATGGCGGCATTTGCCTATAAAAATTTTTTTCCAATCTGTGACTAATCTGTGACTCCTGCTGTGTTATAAAGTTAGCAGGAAAGGCAAGATGGGTGTATGAGCGAATGGAGGGAAAAAATGGAGAGCTATGTAATCCGCATCTACAGGCGGGATGAGCAGAACCCGCAGGGCATTATCGGGCTTGTTGAGGATATAGGGCTTGAAGCAAAGACGCCGTTTCACAATGTAGAGGAGCTTATACACATACTAATAGGCAAATATACAGAATCTAAACAAGGATTGAAAGGGGGAGGAACAAGACAGGAATAGGGGCGGCATTTATCTAATAGGGGGTAGAAAGGAGGGTGGAGAGAAAAAAATGAAACGGAGAAAGGGAGAACGGGGGATTGTGGGAGAGGGCGCAGGGCTTAATATATTAAGCCCCTGCAAATAAACCTAATCAACATAATCAACCTAATAAACTCAATCAACAAGATAGAAAGGAGAAAAAATGAAAACAAAAAAAACATATCTTAAGACTAACTATTTACGACTTACGACTGCTTTTTTGCTCTTTCTCTTTGCCATTGCCGCAGCAGTTTCCTGCGGCGGAGGGAGTGGCGGGGGCGGCAACAGCGGCGGTGGAGGTGGCGCTGAACCCACCGCGGCCACAGCCGTGATCGACTCCGCGGGCGGCACGCTCACCGGGCCGGACGGCGTGCAGGTCGTGGTGCCAGCCGGTGCATTGGATCAGCCGACCGTGATTGGCATTGCGCGCAGCGCAGCGGGTGCGCCAGCGGCGCTGTATGCATACCCCGTTGCGGGCAATATCTATGAGCTCACGCCGCACGATCTGTTCTTCAACTTGCCGGTCACCATTCGCATGCCCGTGACCAGTGGCGCGTCGGGCTCGGTGTTCATGGCCAGCCCCGGTCAAGATTGGAACGTGAAGAATGCTACTGTGGTCAATGGCATGGCAGAGTGGGAGAGCGGCAGTTTTTCATGGGTGTACTGGAGCGGTGCGCTCGGGCTCAGTCAAGGCTGCAACGTACCGATGAGCATGTTGAACGATCCGTATTGGTGTCTAGTGCCTATGATCTGGTCTAGCATCAGCGCCACGCCTCCACAGGCGCTGACGCCGATATATCACTCCATCTGGATTTTTTTCGGCCGCGTCGATCAGGCCGCTACCCTGCATTTCCAGCCGGAATTCAGCGTGCCCGGGAACTGCGGCAATGTGACGGTGGAGCTAACGCGCCGTCGGATCAGATCCGCCACGCAATGGGATCCCCCGCAAACCATCTCGACGCAACATCCGGCATTAACAGTGGATGGCTCGTGGTTGAGCGGCACTGCCACCTTCGACTTCCCTTTCACGTATCAGGACAATGGCAGGAACTGGTTTGAGTTGGAGGTTTCCACTGATTGCCCCGGTGTTCTTCAGGACGCACACGGCAATGTAGTGTGGGACTACAGCAACTATCACAGCTACTCGGGGGTTACGGCCATGCGGGTGGATGGCAACATTACACCGCCTACCGTCTTCTACACCGTGGGCGGCAGCGTCACCGGCTTGACGGGAACGGGGCTGGTGTTGCAGAACAACGGCGGCGACAACCTGGCCGTTGCAGCGGATGGTCCATTTACGTTCGCCACCGCTATCGCGGACAACGCGCCTTACAGTGTGAGCGTACAGACCCAACCTTCCGGCCAGTTCTGCACCGTGCAGAACGGCAGTGGCACGGCGCTGGCGAATGTCTCCAATGTGGCGGTGAGCTGCGTTCTTCCTCCTGCCATCTCCCCCACTAATGTTTCTGTTACTCCTCCGCGCTGTTCTGGTGGAAGTAATTCTACTGTTACATTCACCGCAAGCGGCGGCACACTGCCGTACTCCTGGAGCGCAAGCAGGGCAGGATTAACTGTTACAGGATTAACTGTTATCAATGCAACACAGGCACAGTGGACAGACATATTAAACTACTACTGCGATTATGTTGGAACCGTTACTATTATTACTGTAACAGATTCCATCGGAGCCAGCGCATCGGCGACTATACAAGGTAATTAGGGTTAATGCAGGGGCGACTCATTGGGTCGCCAAAAGAGGGCGAGGCATCGCCTCGCCCCTACACTAACATCAATGAAAGGAGGAAGAAAGATGAAACAGAAAAGAGGGATTAGCAGGTATCTTAACACATTACTATTTCTTTTCCTCGCTGTTGCAGTTATTACCATTGCAGGCTCCTGCGGTGGCGGCGGAGGGGGTAGTTCCTCGGATGGCGGCGGTGGCGGTACGTCCACGCCGCCGCCGGCTGCCGCGACGCCGGTGGCCACGGCGGTCGGCACGCCCATCGGGTCGGCGGCGAGCGCGACCATTGGCGCGGGCGGCGGCACGTTGAGTTCGCCGGATGGCAAGGTGACGCTTAATGTTCCCGCCGGCGCGCTGGCGGCGGATACGGTCATCAGCATACAACCGATCACCAACCACGCGCACGGCGGCAGGGGCAATGCGTATCGCTTCACGCCCGACGGTCAGACTTTTCAGGCGCCGGTCACGCTGAAGTTCACCTATACCGACGCCGATCTGGAAGGCACCGTCGCCCAGGCCATGGGGTCTGTCTACCAGTCAGCGGATGGCTACTGGTATTGGGTAAGAAATCCGGTGCTCGACGCTACGGCGAAGACCGTGACGGTCTCGACCACGCACTTCACCGATTACGCCGACGCGGCGGGTTTCAACTTGCGACCGGGCGCAGCCACGGTGAAGGTTGGTGGAACCGTGGGACTGTACGTGAAGTTCTGCTACCCCGCCTCGGTGGACGACAGTGCCGAGCTTGCGCCACTGGTGGTGGGTCTGGAGTGTGAAGCGCTCACCCCGCAGAACATTGCGCCGATTACTGTGGTACCCCAGTGGTCAGTCAGCGGCGCGGGCAGTGTGAGCGGCGGTCCATTCGCCGCAACCTACACGGCGCCCGCGACCAAACCGACGCCGAATACCGCAGTGGTGACCGTGCGCATAGACAACACGAAGTTCGGCACGCTGTATTTGCTGTCGCACATCACCATCATCGACGAAGTCACCGCGTACAGCGGCGACCTCGCCTTCAACGAGAGCGATGTCTTCGACGGCGGCGCCAGACAAGACCACGCCGGAACGGCGCGGGTGACCTTCAATCGCAGTTCAGCGGATCCGGGCTATTTCCTGCCCGATCTGGCGACTGCGTCGGTTACGGTGGACAGCTACTCCAGTTCAGACTCGACTGAGACCTGCACGCTGGTCGGTACAGCCGTGGGGCCGGGCGCGTACCCGATCGGGGGCAGTCTCTCCGTAAGGAAAGAGCCGATGCCTGGGTATCCTTTCCCATTCACCCCGCCGGCGTATGCCGTCAATATCCAGATGATTGCGTCGGGCACGCAGCGCTGCGTGAGCCTTTCCGATGGCCAAGTGACCATCGGTTCTGTCGATATCGTGGTGACAGTCGGCACCGCGCCGGGCACGAGCAGCCCCGGCAACCCCGGCTTCCAGCCACTGACCGACGAACTGCGGCTCAGCGGCAGCGCCACCTCCACGTTCGTACAACCAGGGTATGAAACCCTCACGGTGAACAGTACCTGGAGCCTGGCGGGGCAGTAGGTAATTAGGTTATTTGGTAATTTTAGTTTGAAAGTGTCAAAGTAATAAAGTATCAGAGAGTAGTGGCGAACGGCCGTTCGCCACTACAGACTGTAGACGCGGATTTATCCGTGCAATTATTAATGATGAGAGAAACAGCACGGTTTAAACCGTGCCTACAAAACGAAAGGAGGAAGCAAAATGAAACAAAAAAGAGGGATTATCAGGTATCTTTTAGCAATGCTCCTTTTCCTCTTCATTGCCATTACCGCAGGCTGCGGCGGTGGCGGCGGGGGAGACGGCGGGGGCGGCAGTACACCAACACCAGGATATACAACAGGCGTATGGGATGTCTCAACATGGGACAATGCAACATGGGGGCCGTAAGAAACCAGACCATAGACAACAGACTACAGACATTAGTTCAAAAAAATGGGAAGAGATTATTGAAAAGTCAGATGTCTAAGGCTTCTGAAGTCTAATGTCTGATGTCTAAAGTCTAATGTCTATTTTAACAAAGGAGGAAACAACATGAGCTATTTTAACAAAAAAAGTTTCACCATGAGGCAGGTAATAGGCCTGCTGACAATTGTGTTTTTAGGGATTGCAGCAATAACATACGCAGTATCATTTACAGACTTTACATCTAACAGCACCATATCTTCATCAGAGATGAACACCAAACTAAATGCCTTAAAGGATGCGATTAATAAAAAGGATACATCCTGTTCAGGGAACAGCGCAAGTGATGTTATGGTTAAGGTAGGGCCGTTGTGTGTGGACAAATACGAGGCATCTGTCTGGTCAAATGCAGATGGCACAGGGACACAGTATGGAACCGCGACGGATAATTATCCCGGAGGCTTTCCTGCCAATGGCAATTGGACTGCACCCCTCTATGCCGTCTCTAAAGCTGGTGTTTTACCCTCTGCCAGCCTTACATGGTTTCAGGCGCAGCAGGCATGTGCATTATCAGGCAAGAGGCTGCTAACAAATGCAGAATGGCAGATGGCAGCATCAGGGACGCCAGATAACAGTAATTGCAATGTAAGCGGTGGCGCTCCTGCTAATACAGGGGCTAATGCCAGTTGTGTATCAAAGTATCAGGTGAATGACATGGTTGGCAATGTCTGGGAATGGGTAGGTGACTGGATGCAGGGGAATACCAATCCATGGGCGCCTTCCATTGGAGGAGCCGCCGGGACGGGCTATGGCAGCGACTTGATGCATGGCACCAATCCTGCTGTATATCAAGGTGCCGGCAGCACCAACTTGCCTGCGGCCCTTTTCCGCGGTGGCAGCTTTAACGATAACGCGAGTGTCGGGGTGTTTGCCCTGAACGCGAGCCATGCGCCGTCTGACTCGGACTACAGCATCGGGTTTCGCTGCGCCCGGTAGTTTTGGGATTTGATTTTTGCGGCTTGGAGTGTCCGCTCCGCCTCGTTTACGGGGCGGACAGCAAGTTGGGCGGGCAAATGCCCGCCTTTTTTGTTTGCCTATCCCCGGTTTCCTTTGACAAATTAGAAAAAGATTGATTTTTTTCTCTATATGCGGTATTATTTCAACATGGTTTACAAGACTAATTTAAGATTGAAAACAGCTATATATCCTTTAATCACTTACCGTGAGCGTATTTTAATTTGGGAAAAGGCTCGTGGTATGTGGAAACATCGGAAGCCCGAAGCTATACAAGAATTAAATAAAATGCGAAAGGAATGGGAACGGAAATCTCTTCATACATTAAAATAACCTCGTGTATACCCTTGATACAAATGCAATAATTTACTATCTTAAAGATGATCCCCATGCTGCAGCAGTTTTAAGCGATATTTTTACAGAAGATTCCCCTCTTTATATTTCTGCAATTACCGAAATAGAGCTTTTTGGATTTCCTAAACTCAGTGACAATGAAGTAGAACAGATTGAAGCTATTTTAAGAACCGTGGCAATTATACCAGTAGACTCTCGCATTGCCCGCACCGCTGGCTTTATCCGCCGTAATTATCATGTTAATATTGCTGACAGCGCTATTGCCGCCACTGCCCTTTTTACAGGAACTATCCTTCTTACCCGAAACATTCGTGATTTTCGTAGAATTCCGAATCTTTCCGTACAGCAGATTTAATTATGGTAATATTCAGTTGTAGGGCGGGCTGTGCCCGCCAAAAGCGCAGGGACATGCCATGGCATGTCCCTACTCCTCGTTCTTCTCAGCTTTTCCCTTCTTCTTTGCCTCTGGCGTCTTTTCCGCCTTTTTCAGCTTGTCTGCCATTTCCTTTAATTTTTTATCAATCAGATAGTTTGCAGTATCTTTTTTAAATGTCCCGTCCTTCTGCCTTTCACCTGCAGGTGTGCCTGTAAGGATTTCCAGACAGTCATCAACAGTAACAGCATTATAGATATAAAACTTGCCATTCTTTACCGCTTCTATAATCTCTTTTTTCAACATCAGGTTTTTTACATTTTGATGCGGTATGATTACACCCTGATTTCCTGTTAAGTCCTTTGCCTTGCAGACCATATAAAAGCCTTCTATCTTCTCATTAACGCCGCCAATAGGCTGTATTTCTCCCTTTTGGTTTATTGAGCCTGTAATAGCCATCTCCTGTTTAATCGGTATTTCTGAAATGCTTGATAATACTGCAACCACCTCTGCTGCTGATGCGCTGTCGCCTTCTACCTCTCCATAGCTCTGCTCAAAGCAGATGCTTGCTGAGAGCGACAGAGGCTTGTCTATCGCATATCTTCCGCTCATATAGCCTGATAGAATCATAACAGCCTTATTGTATATCCTGCCGCTCAGTTTTGCCTCTCTGTCTATATTAATCAGCCCATCCTTGCCAGGATATGTCCTTACTGTAATCCTTGAAGGCTTGCCAAAGGCGTAGTCGCCAAGGCTGTATACTGACAGCCCATTCACCTGTCCAACTACAGCGCCTTCAGTAGATACCATTATGGTGCCTTCTTCAATAAGATTCTGAATCTTCTCCTCTATTAGATTTGAACGGTATTCCTTCTCTTCAATTGCCTTAAGCACGTGAGCCTTTTTGACCAGACTGCCCTTTTCCTCTGATGCCCAGAAGTGCGACTCCCTTATCAGGTCGCAGATCTCGCTGAATCTTAAAGAAAGCTTTTCCTTATGGTCCACAAGCCTTGCTGCATACTCAATGGCTGCTGAAACTGCCTCTTTATCAAAATGCAAAAGTTTTTCCTTTTCACAAAGCCGCGCAATAAAATATGCATACTCCCCCTTAATATCTTCCGTGAACTTTACCTCAACATCAAAATCTGCCTTTACCTTGAAGATTTTTCTAAAATCCTCGTCATAGGTATAAAGCAGATTGTAAAAAAGCGGGCTGCCCATTGCAACAATCCGAACATTCACTGGTATCGGCTCCGGCTTCAAGCCGCCTGATACAAATCCGTATAGCTCTCCAACATCCTCAATCTTTGCCTCGTTCTTTTTTATAATCCTTTTTAATGCATCCCATGAGAATGGGTTCCTTAAAACATCAAGCACATTAACAATAAGAAAACCGCCGTTTGCCTGAAGGATAGAGCCTGCCTTTACCATTGTAAAGTCTGTGTAGAATGTGCCGAACTTTGCCTTTCTCTCAATTCTGCCGATTAGATTATTATATGTTGGGTTGGTATCTTCTATAACAGGCGCGCCCTTTGTGTTCTGGTTATCAACCACAACATTTACCTTGTATTTTGTAAATGGCTTGCCCCTGTCAAAGAGGTCTATAGATATTGGAAGCGCAGGCATTGGAGGCGCAAGAAAATCGGTTAGGTTATTCAATATATCTTCGTGAACCTCGTTTAAATATTTGGAGACCTTTTCATATCTGCTGTATTTATTTTTAAGCTCCTCAAGCCTCGGGGACATTACAAAATTTGCAGCCTGGCGGCTAAGCTCTGATATCTTTTCATTCACCTCTTTTTCAAGGAGCCGTATCTTGCTGAAGAAATCCCTTATCTCTGAGTCAACCCTCTTTTCTTTTTCCTCTATTTCCCTTTTCTGGTCTTTCGTAAGGCTTGTGATTTCATGCGGCTGCAAAGGTTTTCCTTTTATTAGGGGTATCTTCATGATGCCTGTTTTTGACACAGATATCTGAAACCCGAGCTCCCTTGCCCTGTCGCCTAAATCATTAAAGAGCGCCTCCTTTGCCTTGTCATAGTCGCCTATGATTTTGCCCTTATGTTCTTCATATTCCTTGCTCTCAAACAGCTTTGGTATCTCTGCGCTGAGGTATTCAATAAACTCATCCATATCCTTCTGAAACCCTCTGCCCCATTTAGAAGGGAGGCTTATTGCCTTTGGCCTGTCAGGGTCTGTAAAATTATATACATAGCACCAGTCATCAGGCACAGGCATGTCCTTTGATAATTTTTCAATCATTGCCTTTGCAATGGTATTCTTTCCAGTGCCCGGCGCGCCAGAGACATAAATATTGTAGCCTTTAGATTTTATTCCAAGTCCGAATTTGATCGCCTTTACTGCTCTGTCCTGCCCTATTATTTCGTCCCACTGGACAAGCTCCTTTGTTGTCTTGAATTTAAACTCATCAGGGTTGCAAATAAGGCATAATTTTTCTGCAGGAACCTCTCTGTTTTTTATGTCCATTTATCAGCTCCTTTTGTGATTGTCCTAATACATTTATATCTTTCCTTTGCCTGCTTGTCAAGGGAATCTTTATTCCTAAATTCCAATATAAGAAGGCGTCATTGCGAGCGAAGCGAAGCAATCTCAGAACAGACTTTGGGCGCATGAAGCCGAAGTGGTATATTCCTATCACGGATATCTAACACCAATAACGCCTCCTGTTGTTAAGTAAAAACATCCCTAAGCGGAAATTAAAATAAAAATAATTTTATTCCCCCTGATACCTTCTTACCTGCAAGCGCTTCATCTCAAGCTAATGGGGTGTGCTTTTTTCTTAGGCTTTCTTTTTTGCCCTTTTTGTGTTATCTTTAAAACATGATACGGTATAAAAAACTTCCTGACGATATCCTTCAAAAAATCGACTCACTTACAGGCTTTTTCAAAAAGGATTCCAATATAATCTTTGCTTATCTATTCGGCGGGCTTTTAAAAAAGAGGCGCAACCCTTTAAGCGATATTGATATTGCTGTCTATCTGAAGGACGCAGGGAAATCAGACTATCTTGAGTTGTTTGGCAAGATAAGCGCTATTCTAAATACCGATGAGGTTGACCTTGTTATTTTAAATACTGCTCCCATTAGCCTTACCGGAAGGATATTACAAAACAGAAGGGTTTTGATTGATAAAAATCCTTTTTTAAGGCACAAATACGAATCAGTTACATTGCGAAAATATTTTGATTTCAAGATAAAAGAAGGCAATATTCTAAAGAGGAGATACGGTATTGGTTGACAAACTTCTGATAGGAAGAAAACTTGCTGAGATGGAAACATACCTGAACCAGATCAGGGAATTTTCTAAGGTGTCAGTTGCCAAATATAAGGGAGATTGGAAGACACAGAGGATTGTTGAAAGAACATTGCAGATTATGATTGAATTATGTATAGATATTGCAAATCACCTTGTTTCTGATAAAGGCATGAGACTGCCAGATAGTTATGCTGATACCTTTACGGTTCTAATGGAAGAAAAGATTATAGGTAAAGATTTGTTTAAGACAATGGAAAAGATGGCTAAATTCAGGAATATAATTGTGCATCAATACGAAAAGATAGACCCTGCCATAGTAGTATCAATCCTACATAAAAATTTAGATGATTTTGAAAGATATAAAAAGGCGATAGTTAAATCTTTGTGAAACATCCAATTCTATTATGACAATAAAAATTGACGGCAGCTACGGCGAGGGCGGCGGGCAGATATTAAGGACTGCTCTTTCACTTTCCTGCGTAACAAAAAGGCCGATAGAGATTTATAATATCAGAAAGGGCAGAAAGAAACCCGGCCTTCAGCCGCAGCACCTTACATGCGTAAAGGCAGCGCAGGCAATCTCTGATGCAGAGGTGCAGGGCGCAGAGCTTCAATCACAAAACCTCGTCTTCATCCCGCAGAAGATTAAGTCAGAAGATTATCTCTTTGATGTTGGTGAGATAAAAGGCAGCGCAGGCTCTGCCTCATTAGTCCTTCAAACACTGCTGTTACCCCTTTTCTATGCAGATGCGCCTTCCACTGTTACCATTATTGGCGGTACACATGTCCCATGGAGCCCTCCCTTCCATTATCTGAAGGATGTCTTTGGAGCAGCAATTGCTAAAATGGGATTTAATATAGAGCTTGATATAGAAAGGTGGGGCTGGTATCCAATTGGCGGCGGAAAAATAAGAGCCGTAATAAATCCTGCAAAGGCTTTTCACGGGTTAAATATAGTAGAAAGAGGAAGACTAATGGCGGTTAAAGGCATCTCTGCTGTTTCAAATCTTCCATTAAGCATTGCAGAGAGGCAGAGGGATAAAGGGATAAGCTTGTTAAATAAAAAGGGGATAGAGGCAGATATAGGCATTATTAATGCGCCTTCCCATGGTAAAGGGACATTCTTTTTTCTTCTTGCTGAATTTGAAAACGCTATTGCAGGTTTTTCTTCTCTTGGGGCAATAGGAAAAAAGGCAGAGGAGGTTGCAGCAGAGGCATGCAGGGAGTTCTTTGATTTTATAGAGGCCAAAGGCGCTGTTGACCCGCATCTTGCAGACCAGTTGATTCTATATATGTCAGTCGGGAAAGGTGAGTCATCCTTTACAACAAGCCGTATCACACAGCATCTTCTAACCAATATTTGGGTGATAAAGCAGTTTATGCCAGTAGAGATAAAGATAGAGGAAATGGATGGCGCAGGAAGGGTTTGGTGTTGCAGCAAATAAATTCATTTGCTATACTGAAAAATAATTATGGAACTTAGATTTTTAGAGATATTTTGCAAGGTTGTTGAATTAAAAAGTTTTTCAAAGGCTGCCTCTGCCCTTTTCTTAACTCAGCCGACTATAAGCAGCCACATAAAGGCGCTTGAAGATGAGGCGGGGATACAGCTTCTTGACCGTTTGGGAAGGAATGTTCTGCCTACAAAGGCAGGAGAGCTTTTATACAAGTATGCAAAGGAGATCGTGATCCTTAAATATAATGCAGCGCAGGCGCTTAATCAATTTGCAGGCAATAAAAAGGGGTCGCTTATTATAGGCGGCAGCACAATCCCTGGCGAATATATTCTGCCTGAATACATCGGCAGATTCAAAGATGCGCATCCAGAGATTGCAATAACACTGAGAATCGGCGACAGCCAGAATATAATTGATATACTGATTGACGGCGCTGTAGAAGCAGCTGTTGCTGGTTCAAAGACAGATGACAAAAATATTGAATGCAGGGAATTTTTAAAGGACGAATTGGTGCTTGTTGCCTCAAAAAAACATTTCAGGGATATGAAGAGGCAGATAAATATAAAAGATTTAAAGGGCAGTCCTGTTGTAATCAGAGAACAGGGATCAGGTTCAAGAAGAACATTTGAAAAGGCATTAAAAGAAAACGGCATAGGCATAGAGGATTTGAATATAGCGGCAGAGGTCGGCTCTACAGAGGCAGTTAAAAATTCTGTTATAGCCGGAATAGGTGTTTCATTTCTATCTAAATTTGCTGTAAGGGACGAAACATCAGCAAGGATATTGAAACGGATTTCTGTTAAGGATTTTAATATAACAAGGCATTTTTACATTCTTACCAACAGGTCAAGGGTAGTCTCTCCAATCTGCCGCTCCTTTATAAACACCCTTTTATCCTCTCTATAGAAAAGACGCTTAGTATTCAAAAAATCAATTTGACATATTTATATTATCTATGATATTTTATCCCGTATAATAATTTAGAGGAGGATGCAGCCATGTACAAAAAGATTGTTTCAGCATTAATAGCAGTTCAATTTGTTTTTGTTTGCCTGTATGGTGTTTCATTTGCAAAGGAAAGGGAGGGCGAGGTTATTTTTAAAGTAAGCATAAAGGCGCCAGAGGATAGTAAGGACATAAAACTCTGGATTCCCTATCCGGTTTCAGACAGCGAACAAAAGATAGAGAATGTAAAGATAGACGGCAATTTTTCCAGGAGCGCTGTATATAGCCAAAAAATAGAGAATGACAGCGCTATTTATGCAGAATGGAGCAAACCAGCAAAGGAGAGAACCTTCACCTTTACCTTTAAGGCAAAGGCAGTTGAAAGGGTTAAAAAAGACTTTTTGGCAGGAAATTTATCTCAAGAATCCGACATACCAAAAGAGATTAAAAAATATCTGCAGGGTTCCGAATTTACGCCAACAGACGGAAAAATTAAGGAGATTGCGTTAAATGTTACTACCGGCAGAAAGACTATTCTTGAGAAGGCAACAGCTGTTTATGACTGGGTTGTGGAAAATACCTTCAGGGATCCGGATGTTCAGGGATGCGGAACAGGCGATGTTGAAAGGATTCTTGCAGAAAAAGGCGGCAAATGCGCTGACATCAGCTCTGTATTTGTTTCAGTTGCGCGGGCAGCCGGGGTTCCTGCAAGGGAGGTCTTTGGCCTAAGACTCGGCAAAAAGGCAGAAGAAGATATGACAGGCGGGCATCATTGCTGGGCAGAATTTTATCTGCCGGGCTATGGATGGGTTCCTGTTGATCCTGCAGATGTAAGAAAGGCAATGCTCGTAGAGAATCTGGATCTGGAGGCTGCAAAAAAATACCGCGATTATTTCTTTGGCGCAGTAGATGAATACAGGATTGTCCTTGCCAGGGGTCAGAAGGGTTATACTCTTAACCCAAAACAGAATAACGCGCCTTTGGCGTATTTTATGTATCCTTATGCAGAGGTAAATGGCAAGGCGCTTGAATGGCTTGCTGCACAGAAAGAGTTAAAATATCAGATAACATTTAAAGAGAAATAACAGTAGACGCGATTATTTAGCATAAGGTCCTCCACTAACAGCCTTTAGAATCCCATTTAGTATTGCAGCAGGTGTTGGAGGGCACCCATGTATATAGGCATCAACAGGTATGACTTTGTTAATGCCGCCAAGGGAGGCGTAGCTCTCGCCGAATATTCCTCCATTGTATCCACAGTCTCCAAGTGCAACAACAAGTTTCGGCGGTGGAGCTGCATTGTATGTTCTTTTCAATGCTGTCTCCATATTCACAGAAACAGGCCCTGTAACAAGGAGCATATCAGCAAACCTCGGCGATGCAGCAAAGTGTATGCCAAACCTTTCGCAGTTATAAATAGAATTATTGATTGCGTGTATCTCAAGCTCGCACCCATTGCATGAGCCGGCATCAACCATCCTTATAGTAAGGCTCCTCCTGAAGCGGCGTGAGATAGCATCTTCTAATTTTGCGCCTATCTCCTGTACCTCTGCCTCTGTTTCAGCGGGTAGCGGTTCTGTAACAATGCCTGTGCGGAATATTTGATGTAAAATTCTAATCATAAATCATTCCCCGAATACGATTGATTAAAGCTCTTATTGCATAATGGAAAATCAGGGACAATATTTCCGTGTATTGCCTCTTCAAGCGCAATCCAGTTAACGCTTGACGGGTCCCTGACCATGCATCTGTTAATCTCACCCTTTGCGCCTGATTGTATCCAGTAGACAATCTCACCGCGCCATCCCTCAACAACTGCAAAACCAGCTTTATGAGGCTGGGGGCTGGGGACTTGGGACTGAAGGCTCTGGCCATCCGGCAGATTATTGAGTATCTCACGGATGATTCTAATTGACTCCCTTATCTCCTCTATCCTTACCCATGCGCGGGCATGGACATCGCCTGAATTAAGCACAGGCGCCTTTGGAATAATTATATCATAAGGCGGAAAGGGACTCTGGATGCGGCAGTCCAGATTCTGTCCGCTTGCCCTTGCTGTAAATCCAACAACACACAGCTCCCTTGCTTTATCAGGCGTAAGAACGCCTGTGTCCCTTACCCTGTCTTCTAATGACGGGTTTTCATCGTAGATAACAACAAGCCTCTCAGACTCTTTTGACAGCCAGTCCATTTCTGAGAGAATCTCTTTTTTTGAATTGCTATTGATATCAACAGCAACACCGCCGGGCAAAATCTTGTCCATCATAAACCTGTGGCCAAAGAGTTTTAGATTTGTGCGAAGGGGCATCTCTCTTAGCCTTGAGAACTGATAAAGAAGAAAAGCAAACGCAGCATCATTAGCAATTGCTCCAATATCTCCGAGATGGTTTGCAATTCGTTCCCTTTCAAGCATCAATGCCCTTAGCCACAATGCCCTTTCAGGGGGGGAGCATCCTGTCATTGCCTCTAATGCCCTGCAATAGCAGAGGCTGTGAGCAACAGTGCTGTCGCCAGATACCCGTCTTGCAAGCTTAACACCATCTATCCATGATAAGGACTCAAACCTTTTTTCTATGCCCTTGTGAACATATCCTAATCTTTCTTCAAGATTTAATATATCCTCTCCAACTGCCTGAAAGTGGAAATGCCCTGGTTCAATAATCCCTGCATGAACAGGGCCGACAGGTATTTCATAAACACCTTCGCCTTCTGCCCTGATAAAATTATATTCACCCTTTATCCTCTGCATTGGCTTTGATGCATCAAAGGATTTTCTCAATGGATAGGCGTCCTTTGGCCAGCCCTCATGCTTTATCCACGGCCTTAAATCTGGATGGCCTGTTGGTATTACGCCCATAAGGCTGTTCATCTGTCTTTCAAACCGGTGTGCAGGGGCAAACTTCTTTGTGATGCTTGGGAAGCTCGGGTCTTCAGGAGGCGCATAGACTTTTACAATCAGGTATTCTCCACGTTTTTCGTAACAAGCGTATATTCCAAAACCTCTGCCAAGCAGAGTCTCATCCGCAGCCCACTCTGCAACAAGCCTTGCTCCAGCAGTCTTCATTGCCTTTGCAGCTTCTGCAAACCGTTCTCTGGGAATTTGGCAGGCTGTGACCCCACCATTGGGGGGTGCGGGGGAATTTGGATACTGGCTATTGTCCTGTTTTGCTTCAGGCCCAAAGGCAGAGGTCATAATGTCTTTTAAATAGTTCTTTTCCATTTACGCTACCACATCCTCCGTATGGACAGGCATGAACCACTTCTGAGCAATAAATGTAGGGATAATAGAGCTTGCTATAAGCACGCCTGTCAAAACAGAATACTGCACCTGATCAATAAATCCTGAATGAAGGCCGAAGATAGCGGCTATGAGACCGAATGTCAGGCCTGTGCTAAGCAGGAGAGATGTGTAAACCTTTCCATTCGGTATATATCTCTTTGCAAAAAAATAGACGCCGAGGAATTTGGCTGCCTGTTTGATAATTAAAAGGGCAATGAATATCCCTGATGCAGAGATAATCAGGGGCAATGAAACCTTCATCCCCACTACTATAAAGAATACAGGTGTAATGATTGCAAATGCAACAGTCCTCAGCCTGTTTTTTACAACCTTTGTTTCTGACGTCTCTTTAAAATGTTTTGACATTAAAAGCCCTAATACGAATGCAGGCAGGATCGCATGACCCCCGCCAAGATTTGCAAAATATATAAAGGCAAGCAGAAGCAGGAATATATATTTTATCTCAGGCTCAATAACCTTATTCTTTAATCTGGGATTATCAAAAATATAATGGGAGAAGCTGGTTGCAAGGACAATTAAGATGATAGAGACTAAAATAAAGATAAATGTGTAAAGGTTAGGTTTAATAAAGAGGATGCTCAGGGCAAGGGCTGTCCCCATATTTGTCATAAAAGTAGCAGCCATTATCAGTTTGCCTGTCCTTGTCCTTGACAGATTCGTCTCAACAAGGACAGAATAAACAACAGCAATGGATGTCTCTGACAGGGTGATGCCTGTAATCAAAGATGCTGAGAGGCTCCAGCCTACAGCATAATAGGTAAAAAGAGAGGCCGTGAGAAAGGGTGTTAAGAAAGAGGCTGTTCCAATAAGAAGGCTCTCTCTAAACCTATCCTTCATCAGTTTTGTATCAATCTCTGCCCCTGCAAGAAATGTAAGGATAATCCCGCCAAAGCCTGCAAGATATAGCATCCAATCCTCAGGCATCAGCCCGAGGTTCCCGGCAATTACTCCGAGGACAATTTCTATTATTGCTACTGAAAGCCCTATTTCCAATGAGAGAAGGCTGGAGATAAAGACCAGAAGACCTATTATTAATGGAATAAGATTTGCTTTCACTTTAACAACTCCACTGCTGCATGAAACCACTTTGATAGAAAGTCTGGCATATAGATTCCTAATATCAGAACAAGGAGCATGTGCAGGATTACCGGCAGATGGGCTGCCTTCATTGCCTGCTGATTAACTGGAACAGAGCCTGATACCATTGGCTGAACCCTTCTAAAGAGCGCTGCAAAGGCAACGGCAAGGCCTATCAGAAAGAACGGCGTTAAAAGAGGCGCATCCTTTATAGTTGCAGTGAGTATCAAAAACTCGCTTGTGAATACACCGAATGGCGGCATCCCGACAATTGCCATTACCCCGAGCATAAGCCCCCAGCCCACAAGGGGGTTGCCCTTGATGAGTCCCCTTATCCTGCTCATCTCCTGTGTGCCGTGCATCTGCGAGGCATGGCCCACTGTAAAAAAGATAGCTGACTTTGTAAGACTGTGCACAAGCATGTGCAGAAGCGCGCCAAAGGTGGCAATAGGGCCTCCAAGTCCAAAGGCAAATGTAGCAATGCCCATATGCTCTATGGATGAATAGGCAAACATCCTTTTTATGTCCTTCTGCCTTAATAGAGAAAATGAGGCAACAAGGATTGACAGCAGCCCAAAGCCCATCATTATATAGCCTGCCCTATGTGTGCCTGTTGCGCCATCTACAAGCACCTTGCACCTTACAAGGGCATAGAGCGCAATATTTAAGAGTAGTCCGGATAGAACAGCAGATATTGGCGTAGGGCCTTCACTATGCGCATCAGGAAGCCAGTTGTGCAGGGGTACAAGGCCTACCTTTGTGCCGTAGCCGACCATCAGAAATACAAAGGCTAAAGACAAGACAGTAGGTTCAAGTTTATCACTCACCTGACTTAAGTTTGTCCAGAGGAGGGCTTCGCCTCCTTCACCAAGAACCTTTTCAGCGGCAAAATAAAGAAGCACTGTGCCGAATAGCGCCTGTGAGATGCCAACACCGCAGAGTATAAAATACTTCCATGCCGCCTCAATTGCAGTTGGTGTGCGGTACAGAGAGACTAATAAAACAGTAGAAAGCGTTGCGAGCTCCATTGCTATCCAGAGCACCCCGACATTGTTTGTAAGGAGCGCTAACAGCATGGCAAAGATAAATAACTGAAACATTGCATGATAAAAACGCATCCGTTTATGACCTATACGGCCATGCTCCATTTCTCTCCGCATGTATCCTCTGCTGAATACTGCAGTTGTCATGGAGACAAAAGAGGTCAGAACAGTTAGATAGACATTAAAGGCATCAACAAAGAAAAACTTGCCCCCAGTAATTATTGGGCCCTGTGCATAGACCTGTATTGCAAGGCCGAGTCCGGCAAGAAATGTAATAGTAGAGCCTAATATATTTATTTCTGCTGCATATTTCTTGTCGCCTACAAAGGCAAGGATAATGGCAGATATTAATGATACGCCTAATAATATAAGCAACATCATATTAAGTTTAAGAGGCTGGGGGCTTGGGGCTGGTAAAAACCAGTCTCCATTCTCTAACTCCCTGCCTTTTAGTCCTCCTCCTTTAGCTTTGCCATCTGCTCCACATCAAGGCTGTCAAATGTTGTGCGTATATGAAAAAAGAATATGCCGAATATAAAGGCGGCTATCAATATATCAAGCGCCACGCCAAGCTCTACTACAAGGGGCATGCCGTATGTAGCGCTGGTAGCAGCAAAGAACAGTCCGTTCTCCATTGCCAGAAAACCTATTATCTGCGTAACAGCATTTCTTCTTGTAATCATCATTAATAGCCCCAGCATGACAGTGGAAAGCGCAACTGCCAATGTTGAGCGGGTTACAAGCGTTGAGAGTTCCCTGATTGGAGATGTAAGGTGGTAAGAGAATATCACGAGGGCAATGCCAATAAGCATTGTAGTCGGGACGTTCAGCATTGTCTCAACATCCTTGTGAATCTGCAGGCGGTGTATTAGTACATAGAGTATATACGGCAGAAGAATGACCTTTAGCGCTAATGTCAGAACAGATGATATGTAAAGATGATGCGCTCCTGCAGTATAGCCGACTACTGCTGTGCTGATGGAGAGAAAGACGCCCTGCCATGCAAAGAGGTGTAGAAGCCCGTGTATCCTCCTCTGCACAAGCAGGCCAAAGGCTGTAAGGAGAATAAGCGCTGCAAGAATGCTGTTTATCTGCGCTGCAAAATTCATAAAATTACTCCAATATAAAATAAGATATCATTCCAAGACTGGCAAATAAGAATGCGCTGCCAAGAAATTCAGGAACTCGGAATATCCGCATCTTTGCCAGGCCCAATTCTATTAACACAATGACTATTCCAACTATACAAAACTTTACTGCCATGAAGATAATCGCAGCAGGAAGCTGAAACATGTTATCAACTGCTGCAATGCCCCATGGGAAGAACGAGGCTATTCCAATGCTTGTAAAGAGAAAGAGCTTCATCATCCCTGCCCATTCAATTAACGCAAGGTGTCTGCCTGAATATTCCAATATCATTGCCTCGTGTATCATTGTAAGTTCAAGATGTGTTGCAGGGTTGTCAACCGGTATCCTTCCTGTCTCTGCAATTGTAATTAATATAAATGCCAAAATGGCAAATGCCATTGACGGTCTTAAAATAAATTCTGTGTGTGTAATAACCTGCACTATCTGGGAAAGGGATGTAGATTTGCTGACCAGAGATACAGTAAAGATTGCCATGAGCATCGCAGGCTCTGCCAATGACGCAATCATCATCTCCCTGCTTGAACCCATGCCGCCGAATGCTGTGCCTATGTCCATTCCTGCAAGCGCAATAAAAAATCGGGCAATTGCAAATAGGGCGATCAGGGCAATGACATCTGCTGTTGCAGATAGAGGCAGGTCAACAGAAAGTATGGGTATGATTCCGCCAGCCAGGACAGTAACACTAAAGACAAGATAAGGCGTAAAGCGGAAGATCCACGAGGCATTTTCAGCTAATACTACATCTTTATAAAAGAGCTTCATTATATCCCTTAATGGCTGAAAAAGACCAGCAGATGTCCTGCCCTGAAACCAGCATTTCAGCATCCTGATCCAGCCAATAAAGATAGGCGCCAATATCAGGACAATAGCAATCTGAAGTATTTCAATTATAATTGGATATATTCTCATCTAAAAAACACCAAAAGCACAATAATTGTTATAAATGAGTATATGAGATACGCCTGTATCCTTCCCTGCTGAAGCCTTCCGACCTTTCTTGCAATGTAGAAACTAATATCAGCCACAGGCATATAAAGCCAGCCCCAGAAACGGTCTCTTACCCGCAGGTGATAATGTAATGTTCCATCCTTGCCTCCCCTTAATACCTGTTCCTTAATGCTAAATAGAAATCCGAATATCCTGCGTATTGGCATTGAAAAGGATGCGGCATTATACTGCATCCTGTTAGTAATCTTTTCAAAACCGCAGTCCCATAGCGGCGCCCTGTGAATGGCAGACTTTCTGACATGGAGCAGTATGTATGCCAGCAATAAAACAGCAAGCACAACAATAAGGACTATCGGCCCTGAATATGACGCCCTCTCATGGCTGATTGGTGTAAGCCAAAGCCAGCCAAATTCTCCTGCAGAGGCTGCGATCCTGCTTCCAATAAGCTGCTCAGGCAGTATATCTATCCAGTTTATGATTAGAGTGGGTAAAACACCGAGGACAAGACAGGAGACAGCGGTTAATATCATGGCAGAACGCATAAACCAGTCTACCTCGTGGATATGGGGATTATGGTGGCTGCGCCAGTGTCCTAAGAATGTTATTCCAAATGCCTTAACAAAACAGGCAGCAGCCAGTGCAGCAGTAAGTGCAACAAGTGTAGCTCCGAGCGGTATAAGCAGATTAAGCAATGGACTTGGAAGTGAGGGTGAAAGCAGAAATGCCTGGAATGTCAGCCATTCAGAGGCAAAGCCGTTAAACGGCGGCAGGGCAGAGATGGATATGCAGCCTATTAAAAAGAGCGCTGCTGTCCACGGCATCTTGTGAATGAGCCCTCCCATTTTTTCCATATTGCGCTCATTTGTTGCATGAAGTACTGCTCCTGCGCCCATGAACAGGAGTCCTTTGAACATAGCATGATTCAAAGTATGATAAAGCGCTGCTGTTAAGGCAAGGGCAGATAAAAGAGGCATTTCAAATGATGCAAATATCATGGCAAGGCCTATGCCAATAAGTATGACCCCGATATTTTCTACAGAGGAATACGCAAGGAGCCTCTTGATGTCCTGCTGCATGATGGCATAGAGTATCCCCATAAGGGCAGTAATGAGGCCGAATATCAGAACAACAGCGCCCCACCACCATGGGAAGTCGCCAATGAGGTCAAAGGTTGCCCTGATTATCCCGTAAATAGCGGTCTTCAGCATCACGCCGCTCATCAAGGCAGAGACATTTGAGGGCGCAACAGGGTGCGCCTCTGGCAGCCAGATATGAAGCGGTATAACACCTGCCTTTGCAGCAAATCCAAAGAAGGCGAGTAAAAAGGCAGCAGTCGCCCAGCCAACAGGAAATTCCGTCTGCCTCATTGCATCAAAGGTATAACCGCTGAATCCCTTAAAGTCTGTGGCAGCGCCTGCCAAAATCCCAAAGGATAAAAGTATGGCAATTGCGCCGATATGCGCGATTACAAGATATAAAAATGCAGCCCGCCTGTTTTCAGTGCGTTCATCCTCAAACATTACAAGGAAATATGACGATGCTGCCATGACCTCCCATGAAATTAGAAATGAAAAGGCATCGTCTGACAAAACCACAAAGAACATACCGAATAAGAACAGGCAGTAAAATATCACAAGATGCGTTACTGACCTTTTGCCGACAAAGGCTTTAATATAGCCAATAGAATATATAGATACGAAAAAGCTAAGCAGTCCAATGACTGTCAAAAAGAAACCTGATAACGGGTCAAGCCTCAGATGGACAGGCAGATCAGGAAGGCCTATGGGGATGGTGACAGATTGTTTAAAATTATTTGCTACAGCCAGCGCACCGCCTGCAGCAGCTAAGACAGAGGAAAGCGCGGTGAGCGAAAAAGAGATATAGATGAGCAGCTTCTGATATCTTGCGAACAGAGGTATAATAGCTAAAGCAGATAAAAGTATGATAATGGAAAAAAGAACTAATTCAAATTGCGACATAAAAATAATACCTGAATAAATTCAAAGAACAGCCTTTTATTTTTATACTCCTCTCATTTAGATTTGTCAAGTATTAGATTAATATGTTATACTTGTATCAAATTTTTCTTAGGAGGTCTTTTTATGAAAAAATATATCTTATTCTCAATCCTTATCCTTCTTTCTTCTCTGCCTGCCAATTCAGCAGAAAATATGCAAAATAAGAAAGAGGGAATGATGCACCATAAGGAGGCGGATTCAAAGGACACAAGGATACAATTAAATGCCCCTGATATGATGAAGGAGCATCAGAAGACAATGATGCGTGAGCACCTAAGGGCAGTGAACGAGATTGTTGCAGGATTGGCAGCAAATGACTTCGAGCTTGTTTCCCAGACAGCGCATAAAAAGCTCGGCTTAACAGATGAGATGAGGAATATGTGCTCCATGTTTGGCAATCAGGAATTTGAAAAGATCGGCCTTGAGTTTCATACAAAGGCAGACGAGCTCGGCGATGTTGCAAAGACAAAGGACTTAAACAAGACGCTCATTGCATTAGACACAATGCTGAAAAGATGCAACCAATGCCATAGTATGTTTAAGCAATAAGGAGAGAAAAGAAGATAATGATTAGTGTGAAGCGTCATAGAGAATGGCAATAGGCTTATTGCCATTCGCAGCTTCTCCTCAAAAGGTTGCTGTTTTGTGTAGGCAAACAGATTTTTGGTCTTCTTTATAGAGAATATACAGCCATGGGAATTTTTCTTTCTGTTTTTCTTCTGCCGCAAACACTTGATTCAATGGTTTTAAGCATATTAGCCGCATAATATTTAGTGCCGCACTTTTTGCATACACCAACTGGCACATTCCTAATAAGTACATACTTATTTCCTACTTTTCTGGGCAGGTCAATTATTTTTTCAACAATCTGGCCTTTGCAATATTCACATTGTTCTCCGTCCCAAAATCCCAATTTAATGCCTCCTTTCATTCTCATCTCTGTTTGTTTTCATAAACAGTTATTACTCGCACTTTTCCGCCTCCAGTAATACGACATACTATGCCGATTGGATGACCGTCTAAAGAAATGCCAACTATGATAGGAAATTACCATACAGTTGAAACTATCCCAAGCTTCTTTATCTCTTTATCTTTTGTAATCAATACAGCTTCAAAATGAAGAGCGGTAGGAATGGGTATCAGCAACATAGTTCATGTCTTTTGTTTATGCTCATACGGAAAGAGGGATTTTTTTGCCTCTATAAAGAGGCTGTCATCAATTTGACTGCCCTTCCAGATGCCTTTTAAAGAAGAACGGCCTTTTTCCCCTTTTGGCGCCTGCATGAGCTCAACTTTTAAGAGATGAATAATCTTGTATAGTTTAGGCAGCATTTCTTCTGGGATGCTTTTTATTTCTTCAATAAGCTTTTCTTTATATGTTGTATGTTGTCGGCATTTTTTGCCTCCTTGGGCTTATTTTCATTTTATCTCTGAGAAGATGGTATGTCAAGATGATTCTTACCCCACCAAAGCCCGCAAGAGCTTCACCGCCACTCGCAGCTTCTCCTCATCAGCCTCTTCAGCGACTTTACCTATCAATAAAACCTGCTCTCAATAATTTATTGCTTTTTCAGGCTTTTTATTGTATTTTTAGAAATATTTTTGTAAAAGGCAGAAGCTGAATAATAACTTATTGGGCATCTCAAAAGGGGCGAATGAAAATGTTTTCGTTTTCCGTAGCTAAGCGGCACCGCATTTTAGCTTTCTTTGCTATCAGTGCTGCCTCAATGCTTCTTGCAAGTTGCGCTACTCAACCGTATCCCAATGCGTATGATCCACCCGGCTTCTTCTCCGGTTTGCTGCATGGTTTTCTGATCTTCTTCAGCTTTATCGGGAGTTTGTTCACCGATTACCGTATATACGCGTTTCCCAACTCGGGAGGGTGGTATGACTTTGGCTACTTACTTGGGGCAAGTATGTTCCTTGGCGGCAGTGCGAGCGCACGTTAGCGAGGTTGCCCAGCAAGCCATTCCAGCGGACTGCTAAAAAGCTGTGCTTTTTTCCGTCCACTGAATTCGCACGTTAGAACACAATAAAGAATGAAAAACAGGGAAAAAGAGGGTCAGGTCTTGAAAAATAAGTATTAATAAAAAGCAGCAGGGCATGGTCTACACATTGCACAGCCTTTAATCTTCTGCAAAGATTTTTTACTGCCTCAATCTTTATTTCACGGTAGATAGTCTTCAAGTGATTATCATATCCTGCTCATTGCGGGCGAGAAAATGAATGGCATGAATGAGACAAATACAATCAAGGTCTTTTATCACCCTCAGAGGCGTAGCCTGCTAATAAGCATGTTTACTGTATAGTAGACACAAGAAAAAAAGGATAACACTGTATAAGATGCCATTCCCTCAAATATTGTTTTTCAAATATTGACAGGCTATTACCTAATATGATATAACAATAACTAAAAGTGTGCCTGTTTTGTATGTTTAAAATCCGGTTCAGGCACCAAGAATTATGAGGTGTTTTATGTTTAAAAGATTCAGCATCTTCTTTGCAGCAGGTTTAATAGCCCTTACTTTATCCCCTCTCGGCTGCGGAAAGAAAAGCGAGGCAGAAACAAGTCAAACCTTAAAACTTCACATTGACTATGATAATGAGTCAAAACTGCAGTTGACAGTTGACAACGGTTATCAGCTCTGGAGGCTTAATCCGATCGATGTTGCGCATGGCGCCTTGACAGACAGCCATCAGATGGCAGAGTATAATGCCTGCAAGATAGTAAAGATGGATGACAAACATGCTGTAGTTTCTACTTCGTACAGAGAAGCAAAATATAATGTGCATCTTGCAAGGGTGGTAAAACCAAATGGCATCTGGACGGCAACTGAGATAGAAAAGATAAAGTAGAGGCAGCCACTACATATTTATTTCCTTTCCTGATAAATCCAACTTGATAGAACCAAAATGCAGTATCCTGACCATTTCTATATCATGTAATGGCGTGATTACAGTAATAATGCCTGCGGGCAGGTCTATCTCTTCTATAATCCCGATGCCAATGGTATTGTTTTTTTCATCATTTAATCCAGCTATCAAAAATTTAAAATCATTTAGCTCGTTAATAATAATCTCTCTATCCAAGAAGTGCCTTTTAACATTTATAATGCCTTCCTTTGAATAGCCGCCCTTTACTATTATCAATACCTCTTCAAACCCGATTTCTGCATGTACTGCATTGGTGTCCAATGTTTTTGACAAAAAGATTATATCATTGGCGCTGAGTTTTCTTCCGCTGCCGAGGAATGAACCAAGGATGCCCACACTGCCGAGAACAAACCTGTGCCGCATGGACTTCCTGAAATATCCCTGAAACTTTATTTCTCTGTAAGACCTTCTCTGTTCTTTTGATTTTGTTTTTGTATCCGCAGATGTCATCAGGCGGTGTATCTTTATTGCATTCTGTTTTATGTATGGCAGGAGGAGGTGCTCGATCTCGTCGCTCTCCTGAATAGCAATAATATGGGCAGGATTTATTATATCAATCTTCTGTGACTTCAGCAGTCGCCCTGCATTTCCGTATACAAGGCCTGATGTGTCAATGAGGGTTATTTCTGCACCGTAACCAAGTGCGGACTCTGTCATTTTTTTTACGCCCACAATAGTAGAGATAAAATGCTTTTCAGGCGATGTAGAGCCTACAAAGTGCAGAGACCTGCATGGAACATCCTCAAGCCAGTGCGGCGCTGAATTAAAGATACTCATGCCAATGGTTGTTGGAGGGCCTAATGTTGACTGTCCCATGTCTGCATCAACCATTGCAACAGAGAGCTGTTTCTTAGTCAGATAGTCTATCAAAAAACGGGCAAATGTGGTTTTGCCGCTGTCAGGAGCGCCAAGTATTATCGCAACACCTTTATCTGATGCGATCCTTGAAGCGGCTGTTTCCCATCCTTCTATTCCTGCTAATTTATCAATAATCAGATTCATAGAACAAATAACAAAAAAACCTTTTTAACAATCTATTAATCAGTTACCTTATAAACAATATCATGCTCTCTGACATGGTCAATGACCTTAATGCCTATATCATCACCGTTCTTTGCCTCATTTACAGGCTTGTGCTCAATCTGGATAGAGTTGATAACCTCGTCAAAATCTGTAGTATGGCCTTTTATATGAACCTTGTCGCCGACCTTGAGCACCTCATCTAACTTTATTGCTGCAACACCTGCCTTACTGTAATAATGCAATACTACACCTATCTTTTCCTCCTTCATGGCTCTCCTCCTATTGAAAGGTGTTTATCATACTGCTACTACAATGCATGTGGTAGTCTCCCTTACGCCGTCAAGGGTCCTTATCTTTGATAGAATCATCTCGCCGAGGCCCTTTAAATCAGTCGCCTCAACAAGGGCAATGATATCATACGGCCCTGTTACTGTATTCACGCTCTTTATTCCTTTTAAGGCAGAGATAAATTTGAAAGCGCTCTCTGTCTTGTCGCCAACAACCCTGATTAATACATATGCGCTTAATGACATAAATACCACCTCCCCGAATAAAAATGAAAAATTTAAAATGAAAAATGCAAAATTAAAGAGTCTTTAATACTAACTTGCCGCCTTCCCTCTTTAAAAAACCTGTCTTTGTCTTTGGGTCGTGCTCAAATATCAATAGCCAGCCTTCATCAGCAGCCTTATTCAATATTCTTTTTTTATTCTCCAGCGTCTCTAATGGAAACAGGTCATATCCCATTATATACGGCAATGGGATATGCGAGGCTGTTGGCACTAAATCGCCGAGATAAACAGCCTTCTTATTCTCTGATTCTATTAATATGCACTGATGATTCCGATTGTGTCCTGGCGTCTTTAATACGCTTATGCCCTTTTCTATCTCTTTGTCTCCTTCAATAAGCTCAGCAACACCTGCCTCCTGAAGGGGGAGAAAATCGTCCTTTCTGTAGCTTGCCTTTGTTTTCTCGTTTGTGTTTATTGCATCAGACCACTCATCCTTCTGTATTATATATCTTGCATTTGGAAATGCCGGGATATATCTGCCATCCTTTCCCATTATTGTATTTCCGCCTGCATGGTCAAAGTGAAGATGTGTATTAATAACTATATCTATATCTAAATGACTTATACCAGAAGCTGCAAGGGCTTTATCTATTGGTTTATGCTCAATGGCATATATATCTTTAAACTTATCATTTCCTTTGTCTCCTGTGCCTGTATCAATCAGTATATTCTTTTTTCCTGTTTTAACAAGCAAAAGATTCAGGCCAATCAGGATTCTGTTATTCTCATCAGGCGGATTTGTCTTTTCCCAGAGAACCCTCGGCACTGTGCCGAACATTGCGCCGCCGTCTAAACGGATATTGCCGCTGTCTATTATATAAAGAACAAAGCTGCCGAGGTTTAATTTTTCTGTCATCTTTAAAATAAGTATATTATAACCATAAAGAGATTGCAAAGGAAAAGAAATAGCTTTGCAACCCATTAATTTATTAGCTCTTTTTCGGTGGATATCTTAGCAACTTTCTCTTTTAAATCAAAAGGTTATGCTTGACAAAATTGAAATTTCGTGGTATACTGTTAAAGTAAAATAAAGACGAGGCTTGAGGAAAAAAGGAGGTGACCTGATATGACAAAACTTATTAAATGGAGCCCCTTTTCAGAGCTTCCTACATTACATAAAGAGATTGATGACATCTTTAAAAGATTCTTTGGCGCAGGGGAAAGGATGTTAGGTTTTAGAGAAACAGAATGGCTGCCTTCTGTAGAGAGCTTTATCAGCAAAGGCAATCTCGTTATAAGGGCTGAATTGCCTGGAATAGACCCAAAGGATGTAGACATCTCTATAGTCGGCAACCAGATTACAATCAAAGGCGAAAGAAGGGTAGCCAAGGAGACTAAAGAAGAGGAATGCCTGATGAAAGAGATCTCCTATGGCTCATTTGAAAGGTCGATGCCGCTTCCTGAAGGTGTTGATGCAAACAAGGTTCATGCAACATATACAAACGGTATGTTAGAGATTGCAATGCCGGTTCCAAAAGAGCTGGCAGCAAAGAAGATTGAGATTGAATATAAAGAGACACCTGAAAAGGAGAGGGCAGTAAGGGCAGCTTGATTATGACAGAAGGTTTAGGTTATCCTGTAAGCCTCGTCTTTTAGCGGCAATTAAAAGGATGCCCATAAAAAAGGGCATCCTTTTTTATTTATAATTATGCTGCTGGTTTTTCTTCTGCTATCTTCCCTACTTCTTCCCTGTGCGCCTCAATAATGCTGTGCACCTTGATGTTTGCTGCTTCAAGCGCCTTCTTCATATCAACGAGCTTTGCATCATAGACCTTGAGCACATAATTAATCCTAATTGGCATGGCAAAAACCCTCCTTTTTAATTTTTGCATTGTAGTTAATATTAAATTAAAAATCAAGGTATATTTATTATTGACAAGACCTTATAATTTCGTTAATATTTTCATATTATTCTTTATTTAATAAGAAAGGTGTCTGTTTTATGCAGGTTAAGATAAATGGCAAGCAGGAAGATGTAAATGTAAAGAACGTCCTTGAACTCTTAAAGGCAAGAAATGTAGAGCCTGAGATGGTTTCTGTTGAGATTAATTCACAGATTCTTGACAGGAAGGATTACGCTGCAACATCTATAAAGGATGGCGATACAATAGAGTTTCTATATTTCATGGGAGGCGGGGTTGCAAAAGAGGCTGTATAACAATGTTGTTGAGCTTATTGGCAATACCCCTCTTATAAAATTAAACAGGATATTAGAAGAGAACAGCGCTGAGATTTATGTTAAGTTAGAGTCCTTTAATCCTGCTGGAAGCGTTAAGGACAGAATCGCCCTTAACATGATAGAGGATGCAGAGGCAAAGGGAAAGATAAAAAAGGGCGATATAATTATAGAGCCCACCAGCGGGAATACAGGCATTGGCTTGGCCCTTGTGTGCGCTGTTAAGGGATATAGATTAATCCTTGTGATGTCAGAAAGCATGAGCTTTGAGCGGAGGAATCTGCTCGCATCATACGGCGCGGAATTGGTGCTTACACCTGCAAGGGACGGGATGCAGGGTGCAATTGATAAGGCAAATGAAATCTTAAAAGGGCATCCAGAATATTTTATGCCGAATCAGTTTGAGAATCCTGCTAATCCAGCAATGCACAAGAAGACAACTGCTGTTGAGATATGGGAGGCAATGGATGGAAGGATTGACGCATTTGTTGCAGGCGTTGGCACAGGCGGCACAATTACAGGGGTTGGGGAGTTTTTAAAGGAAAAGAATCCTGATATAAAAATAATAGCAGTTGAACCAGCAGGCTCGCCAGTCTTATCAGGAGGCCGGCCCGGGCCTCACAAGATTCAGGGCATTGGCGCTGGTTTTATCCCAAAGGTATTAAACAGGGGGATTATTGATAGGGTGATAACAGTTGGCGATGATGACGCCTTTAAGATGGCAAAGAGGCTTGCAAGAGAAGAAGGGCTTTTAGTCGGCATATCCTCAGGCGCTAATATGATGGCGGCATTGCAGATTGCAAAGGAGATGGGTAAAGGCAGAAGGGTTGTAACAGTCCTTCCTGATACAGGGGAAAGATATTTTAGTATAGAGAAGTATTTTAATATGTAAATTGTTTAATTCCTAAATTCTAAACAAGGGCGAACATAAAGTTCGCCCCTACAGAATATTAGATAATTCAGTAGGGGCGAATCTTGTATTCGCCCTCAGAAATTTCAAATTTGTTTAGGATTTAGAAATTAGAATTTTGGATTTGCTTTAAAAAAATATGTCAAATTTTACAGAAGAACAGATAAGAAGATACAGCAGGCATATAATACTGCCTGAGGTCGGCGGCAAGGGACAGAAAAAGATCCTTGAGGCAAAGGCGCTGATAATCGGCGCAGGCGGACTCGGCTCGCCTATTGGGCTTTATCTCGCTGCTGCAGGTATTGGCAGTATAGGGATTATTGACGGTGATGTTGTTGATATCTCTAATCTTCAGAGACAGGTGTTCCATCATACATCTGATTTAAACAGGCCAAAGGTGGAGTCTGCAAAGGCAAAGATGATTGCGATAAACCCTGATATAGATGTAACAACATATAATGAGAGGTTGTCTTCAAAAAATATCATGGCCATCTTTTCTGAATATGATATTATAGTGGACGGCACAGACAATTTTCCAACAAAGTTTCTTATAAATGATGCTGCTGTGTTTGCAAATAAGCCGCTTGTTCACGGAGGCATACTGCGGTTTGACGGTCAGGTGATGACGATTATTCCAAATCAGTCTACATGCTACAGGTGCATTTTCCACAATCCGCCGCCAGCAGGACTTGTCCCATCATGCCAGGAGGCAGGTGTTCTCGGCGCTCTTGCAGGCGTAATTGGCACAATACAGGCAACAGAGGTATTAAAGCTTGCTATTGGCAAGGGAAGGCTTTTGTCAAACAGGCTATTGACATATAATGCATTAAGGTCTAAATTCAGGGAGGTAAAGCTGCACAGGAATCCAAAGTGCGCTGTTTGCGGCGAGAAGCCGACTATAAAAGAGCTTATAGACTATGAACAGCCTGTGTGTGCAATATAAAAATATGATTACACAGATAATAAAGGCAGATTACACAGATTATACTATTGTAGCGTCTCCTAAATAGCTTTACACCTTTTGTCATTCCTGCAGCGTTCCTGAGCGGGAATGACACTAAAAGAATGTAAAGAAGTATTAGGGACACCACACTACACTATTAATCGGTGTAATCTTTTTTCAGAATCTGTGCAATCAGGCATTAGGAGAGTTAATGAGTAAGATAAGAGGTTTAATTTGCAGGGAGTGCGGTAAGGAGTATCCGGCAGAGCCGTTGCATGTATGCGAGTTCTGCTTTGGACCCCTTGAGGTGAATTACAATTATGACTGGATTAAGGGTCAGATCAGCAGGGAGAAGATTGAAAAGGGGCCAAAGAGCCTCTGGAGGTATATTGACCTTTTGCCTGTTGCAGGCGAGGCTACAGTAGGACTTTATGCAGGTCTTACGCCATTAATCAGGGCGCATAATCTTGGAGATGAGCTCGGACTTGATGAGCTTTATATTAAGAATGATACAGTGAATCATCCAACCCTCTCATTTAAGGACAGGGTTGTATCCATTGCCTTAACAAGGGCAAAGGAGCTCGGTTTTGATACAGTAGCATGCGCATCAACTGGAAATCTGGCAAACTCTGTTGCAGCCCATGCAGCAGAGGCAAGGCTAAAGTGCTTTGTGTTTATACCCGGCGATCTTGAGGCAGGAAAGATACTTGGCAGTTTGATTTATCAGCCCACAGTTGTTGCAGTTAATGGGAATTATGATGATGTAAACAGGCTGTGCAGCGAGATTGCAGCAGAATATAAATGGGCATTTGTGAATATCAACATAAGGCCCTATTATGCAGAGGGCTCAAAGACCCTTGCGTATGAGACAGCAGAGCAGCTTGGATGGACAACGCCTGATCAGGTAGTTGTTCCTGCTGCATCAGGTTCCCTTTTGACAAAGATATGGAAGGGATTTAATGAGATGCATAAGATCGGGCTTATTGATAAGGTCAACACAAAGGTAAATGGCGCGCAGGCAGAAGGCTGCTCGCCCATTGCTACTGCCTACAAAAACAAAACAGATTATGTAAAGCCTGTAAAGCCCAATACCATTGCAAAGTCCATTGCCATTGGAAATCCTGCTGACGGCTATTATGCCTTAAAGGTTGTGTTAGAGAGCGGCGGTGCCTTTGATACGGTAACAGACCCTGAGATTGTTGAAGGCATGAAGCTCCTTGCAAAAACAGAGGGTATCTTTGCAGAGACTGCCGGCGGTGTTACAGTAGGCGTGTTAAAGAAATTGGTTGAGAGCGGAAAGATAAAAAAGAAGGATAGAACAGTTGTCTATATAACAGGCAATGGCTTAAAGACGCAGGAGGCAGTGATAAATGCAGTCGGCTCGCCTGTGTTTATTGACCCGAAGCTTAGCGCCTTTGAAAAGATATTGAAAAAATAACCCCCTCATTCCCCCTTTACTAAAGGGGGACGAAGGGGGATTAATAAAAGTAGGGCAGGCGTCTCGCCTGTCATAAAGAATTGGGAGGATTTTAAAATGTCTGTGAAAGTTAAGATACCTACTCCATTAAGAAAATTGACTGGAAACAGTGGAGATGTAGAGGTTGAGGGGAAGAGCATTGGCGAAATGATTGAGAATCTTGAGAAGTCATATCCTGGCTTGAAGGAGCGTCTGTGCGATGAGACAGGGGCAATAAGAAGGTTTGTGAATGTATATATAAATGAAGAGGACATCCGCTTTATGCAGGGAAAGGATACATCTTTAAAGGATGGAGATGAGGTGTCAATCATCCCTGCAATAGCAGGTGGATGCTAAAGAGGAGGCGAAATGGCAAGCGTAAAGGTGCATCTGACTTTTCCAGAGGACAAGATTAAGGAGCCGATTATTTTTAATGTCGGCCATGAGTTTAAGGTTATAACCAATATCAGAAAGGCAGATGTAAGGGAAAAAAAAGGCTGGGTTGACTTGGAGATAACAGGGGAGACTGCAGAGATTGAAAAGGCTGTGGATTCCATGAAGAAGAAGGGCGTAAAGGTTGACCCAATAGAAAAGAATGTAATTGAGTAGGAATATGCCAAGTTTTACAGATGAGCAGATAAAAAGATACAGCAGGCACATAATACTGCCTGAGGTTGGCGGCAAGGGACAGAAGAAGATTAATAATGCAAAGGTCTTCTGCGTTGGCGCAGGAGGGCTTGGTTCGCCTGTTGCATTGTATCTTGCTGCTGCAGGCGTCGGCACAATAGGGATTATTGATGCTGATGTGGTTGATATGAGCAATCTCCAGCGCCAGATACTCCATGCAACGTCTGATTTGAATAAGCCAAAGGTTGAGTCTGCAAAGGAGACGCTTACTGCAATAAATCCTGATTTAAAGATTGTTACGTATAAGGAGTATCTTGGTGTAGATAATATAATGGATATTATAAAGGACTACGATATTGTCCTTGACGGCTCTGATAATTTTCCAACAAGATTCCTTGTTAATGATGCAACATACTTTGCAAAGAAGATATTGGTATCAGGCAGCATATTCAGGTTTGACGGACAGGTTGCAGTTTTTAACCATAAATCGGAAACCTCGCCGTGCTACAGGTGTCTTTATCCTGAGCCGCCGCCAGCAGGCCTTGTGCCGTCATGCCAGGAGGCAGGCGTGCTCGGCGTTATTGCAGGCACAATAGGCACGCTTCAGGCAACAGAGGCATTAAAGGAGATTCTTGGCATAGGCGACAGCCTTGTCGGCAGATTGATTATCTACGATGCCTTTGATATGAGATTTCAGGTTGTTAAGATACACAAAGACCCAAACTGTCCATTATGCGGCAGGGAGCCGAAGATAAAAGAGTTGATGGCATACGAGCAGACATGCCATTTGTAAAAAACGGCTTTGTAAAAAGTCCATCTGCTGCGTTGTCGCTTCGGCCTCGCATCCTCACATACTAAGATGTATGCTGCGGTGCGAGTCCTCGCTCCGCCTTGCATCTGGAGCTTTTTAATTTGCCGCAAGAAACTAAGCTCAAGTACATGTTAATGGTCTCAAAATTTGTACTGAAAATCTCATATATTGTCATTCCCGCAGGCTTCTGGCGGGAATCCATAAGACTGGATGCCCGACAAAGACATTCGGGCATGACAGATTTATCTTTGGTCATGTTTTTATTATTATGGACTGATTAGTAATATAAATGCTAACCATACCAAAACATTTTATAGACGATGTGATTAACCATGCAGAGGCAGAGGCGCCGCTTGAATGCTGCGGCATCCTTGCAGGGAATGACGGAGCTGTTACGCATATCTATAAAATGAAAAATACAGAAGATGATCCTGACAAGTATTTTATGGATCCAAAAGAGCAGTTTGCTGCGATTAAGGATATGCGGCTAAAAGGGATAGACATGCTCGCCATCTACCACTCACATCCTCATAGCCCTGCCAGACCATCTGGCGTAGACATAAACCTTGCCTACTATCCTGAGGCAGTCTATATCATTATTTCATTAATGAATACAGCAAAGCCTGTGATAAAGGGTTTTCTCATCAAAGATGGAAAGGTAGAAGAGACGGCTCTTAAAATTGATTAAAGGAGGCCTGCATGGAAATCAAGATCAATTCCACAACCCTCTCCTTAATAAAAGGCGATATTACAAATGAAGATACAGATGCAATAGTGAATGCTGCAAATTCAAGGCTTGCTGGCGGCGGAGGTGTTGATGGTGCCATCCACAGGGCAGGCGGGCCAAAGATCATGCAGGAGTGCAGGAAGATAGGCGGCTGTCCCACAGGAAGCGCTGTAATTACCACAGGCGGTAATCTTAAGGGAAAGTATGTGATTCATACAGTTGGCCCGGTTTACAGAGATGGAAAAAATAAAGAGGCAGAGCTTCTATCCAGCGCCTACAAAAAGAGCCTTGAGCTTGCTGTCTCAAAAGAAATAAAATCCATTGCCTTTCCATCCATAAGCACAGGCGCCTATAGCTATCCAATCAATGAGGCATCAGAGATTGCATTAAACACAGTAATAGAATTTATAAAAACAGCAGTTGCGCCCCTACAAATTATAAGATTTGTCTTGTTTTCAGACAAAGACCTTAAGGTATACGAAGAAACACTAAGAAGCATAATAAAGAAATAAAAGTGTGTGGGGGTATGAAGGTGGATTAATTCGCAGGAAGGAGATTACCATGTTCAGGGGTTCAATTAAACTCGGCACCATCCTCGGCATTACCATCAGGCTTGATTACTCATGGTTCATTATTTTTTTTCTTATCACATGGTCTTTATCAGCGCACAGACTGCCGCTTCTTTATCCTGATTGGCCTCAATTGACCTATTGGACAATTGGAATAATCACAAGCATCCTCTTTTTTACCTCTGTTTTGATTCACGAGATGGCACACAGCATAGTAGCCCGCAGACAGGGTGTGCCTGTTTACAATATAACATTATTTATATTCGGCGGCGCTGCACAGATTACACAGGAGCCTAAAGAGGCAAAGGACGAATTTATGATGGCCTTTGCAGGCCCTGCAGCAAGCCTTGTCTTAAGCGCCATATTCTGGATATTATATCTATTGCTCAGTAATATCAGCGAACCCATTGCAACGATTTTATCATGGCTGGGAAGCATTAATCTTGTGCTTGCCATATTCAACCTTATTCCCGGCTTTCCCTTAGACGGCGGCAGGGTCCTGCGTGCCATTGTTTGGGGTGTCACAAAGGACTTTACAAAGTCCACACAGATTGCTGCTGCAATAGGCAGGGGCATTGCATTCTTATTTATCTTTATAGGCATCTGGATGATATTTGGCGGCAACTGGGTGAATGGTCTATGGATTGCATTCATCGGCTGGTTTCTTGAAAATGCTGCCACTGCAAGCTCTCGTCAGGTAGCGCTAAAAGACATACTTCAGGGACATACTGTTAAAGAGGTAATGACAACAGACTGCCCGAATGTCTCTGGAAGACTCACCGTTGATAAATTGGTTAATGATTATATACTTTATACCACGCGGCGATGTTTCCCAATTGTTGACAATGAACAGGTAAAGGGTATAATAACCCTGCATAATGTGAAAGATATACCACGACACCTCTGGACAGTCAAAACTGTGGAGGAGGCAATGACACCCTTTGACCGCATGAAAAAGGTCAGCCCAAAGGATGGGCTATATGATGTCTTAGAGATGATGGCATCAGAGGACATAAATCAACTGCCTGTTGTAGAGGACAGCAAGCTCCTTGGCATTGTAGGCCGTGATAATATACTGGCATTTATTCATACCAGGGCAGAGTTGGGGGTATGAAAATCAGATGAAAAGGGCATCCACATTGCTATCCCTGATCTGGCAAAGAGCGAAATGCGTCTGATTGATATTTCAAAATAAGGGAAACTATGCCTGTCATCAGTACACCAGAAGAACGATTTACTAATTTATCTGATTTTTCTTTTAAGCCTCACTATGTTGAAGTTAGTGGTCTGCGTGTCCACTATGTAGACGAAGGCAGAGGAGAGGTTCTTCTCTGCCTTCATGGCGAGCCTACATGGTCATATCTTTATCGCAAGATGATTCCAATTTTATCAACCAAATATCGTGTCATTGCTATGGACTTCATCGGCTTTGGCAGGTCAGACAAGTTTACTGAGCAAAATAAATATTCTTTCAAGATGCACTGCGATAAATTGTCAGGTTTTATCAAATCGCTATCACTTAATCGGATTACTTTGGTTGTGCAGGACTGGGGCGGATTGATTGGTCTACGAATTGTAAGTGAAATGCCTGAACGATTTTCAAGATTAGTCATTTTGAATACAGGATTGCCCACAGGTGATATGCCTGTGAAAGAAGCATTTCTCAAATGGCGGCACTTCGCAAAAAATACCCCAGACCTTCCCATTGGTCAGGTAATACGCATGGGCATGGCAAATGGCAATAGGCTTACACCAGAGGTTATCGCTGCTTATGAAGCGCCTTTTCCTGATGCGTCTTACAAGGCAGGCGCTGCTGCATGGCCTCTGCTCGTTCCTATTAAGCCTGATGACCCCTGTGCTGCTGAAATGCGTCAGACGCGAGAATTTCTATCAAAATGTAATAAACCGGCGCTCGTAATGTTTTCAGATAAAGACCCAATTTTTAGTGGAGCAGACAGGTTCTTCCGCTCACTTATTCCAGGAGCCAAAGACCAGCCAGAGATAGTAATTAAAGATGCCGGGCATTTTCTTCAGGAGGAGAAGGGCGAGGAGATTGCCCATCATATACTAAAATTTATGGAACAGATGATATAGAAAAATCAGTGTGCCTCAATTCTTTAATTGAAAGATAGATTTTTTAGGCTTGCATTAACCCTTCCTAAACCGTATAATTTCAGCATGAAGCAGCAGGATATAATCAATATTTTAAAATCACAGATTAAACATGCGTCAATTCCATCAGGGATTGATGCGATTTATCTATATGGCTCTGCTATAAGTGGCAGGCTCAGGAAGGATAGTGATATAGATATCGCAATGCTTGCATCATATGATGTTGAGGACTCGGAAAGATTAGAATTGATATCAAAGGCAGAGGCTATTTTTACATTACTTTTAAAAAAGATTGGCATTCAACTGGAGATAAGCATCTTTGACCTGAGAGGTAAATATGCCTCTGTTCAACTCCAGTATAAGGTAATTACAGAGGGGATAGCCTTATACACAAAGGATGTTTCAGAGAGGCTTGAATTTGAGAATGCTATTAAAAGGGAATACTTTGACTTTGAACCTTATCTAAGATCCTTAAGGAAAAGAAAATATGGAGATATACTACAGAAAGTTTGAGTTGATTGATGATTGCTTAAAGAGGCTTGAAAAGATAAAGAAGTCTAATCCCAATATTGATAAATATAGAAGGTCATGGAAAGATAAGGATTCAACTGAGCGAAATCTTCAGAAAATAATAGAGGCAATTATTGATATTGGCAAGATGCTTATATCTGATAAAAGACTGCATGAGCCGGGAAATAATAGAGAGGTGTTTCTGATACTTCATGAAAATAATCTTTTTCCCTCCAAATATATGTCTTTGATTGACAAGATGATAGGGATGCGGAATATCATTGTCCACAGCTATGACAGGATTGATGATGCTATTGTTTATGGTGTTTTGAAAAAGAGCCTTGATGACATTAAAAGGCTTAACAGCCATTTTAAAAAGAGGATATTAAGCAAAAAAAATAATAAGTGAATATATGAACCATAAACTCTTGTTAAAGAGATAATCACCTAAAATGCTGCCTCACAACCATTTCTTAAACTCTGGCTTTGCCGCAATTCCTGCTGCTGTAGGAGTTGTAACACACATAATAAGCGATATCCCAAACTTGCGGAGGCTTGCAAAGAAATGAAGCATGATGCTTACACCAGAGGTTCAGAAATAATCTCCAAAATTTGCCTCCTTTGCACTAAATTGTATTTATTTTGCGACACCTTCTAATCTTAATCTCCGCCTCCAATAAAAATTATCCTTATTTTACTAACAGTTAGTTATATTCTTCCATTAACCTTTTCTCTGGCAAACATCTTGCAATCTAATAAAAAGAGTATCAAATAACGGATGATTAAAGCTATTCCTACAATTTTAGCAGTTTCTCTTATTTTCTTAATAAATACTTTTGTATCTGCCGAGACAGATACAAACTTTCGCATAAAATGGAAGACAGAGATTGGAAATGAGACATATACTAATAAATTCCCTACACAGGATAACAGAACTACCTATATTCAGGCATATAATGGGTTTTTGTATGCCCTTGATTCTAAAGGCCAGAAAAGACAGCGTATCAGGACAGACCTTTATGATAATGCCTTCATCAAATTTAACAGCATCATATATACTGGCACAAGGGACGGGTATTTATTCGCATTAAGAGAAGATGACGGAAAAGAGCTCTGGCAATACAAGACAAATGGTTCCATAAATTCTCCGCCGGCAATATCAGATGGTGTAATATATTTTGGTTCAGCAGATGGAACAGTATATGCCCTTAATATTGAAACGGGTTTAAAAAGGTGGGCATTTAAAACAGAGAGAGGGATTTCATCCTCCCCTTTAATCAGCGAAGAGAAGATACTTTATTTTGGCTCTAAGGATGGATATTTTTATGCCCTGAATTCAGAAAACGGCGCTCTTTTATGGAAGTTCAAGGCAGAAGGAGGGATCTCATCCTCTCCTGTTATAGACAGTGATGCGGTTTATTTCTGTTCAAGGGATGAGAGGATATATGCCTTAAACAGATTTACCGGTGAATTGAAGTGGCAGTTTAATATCAGCTCAAATCCTGTTTCTGCCCCTGTGATTTATAAGGATAGTATAAGTGTAATTTCAGAGGATGGCATTTTGTATGGTATTGATAAAGAGGCAGGCAAAGAAAAATGGAGGATAAAACTGGAAAAGGGGTTGAATATAAATCTGTCTTCATCTAATGATGTCTTGTATGCAGGCGCAGATGACCTCTACGCAATTAACATTGCTGATGGAAAGTTTCAGTGGAGATTCAATGAAAAGGCAAAGGAACTCTATCAGATGGAATTACTCAGATTGAAAGTAGAAGGAGAAAAGAGATTAACAGAGGATGAAAAGAGATTGCTTCGTCTGAGGGATTTCTTTTCTATTGACGGGAAAATCAGCTCATCACCAATTATTGAAGGCAATGATATTATTTTTGCAACAGATAAGGGCTATGTCTATTTAGTTAATAGAATTACAGGCGCAATTAAGTGGAGATTTAAGACAGGTGTAAACAGTTTCTTACAGCCTGTGGCTGATAAAGGGGCAGTTTATATAGCAGGTGATGACAACTCAATTTATGCGGTTAACGCGGTTTCTGGGAAGACAAGATGGAAAGAAGGTTTATACGGCGAGATTGAAAGGATGAGGATTGGAAAGAAGGCTCTTTATGCCCTTGATAATAATAAAAGGCTTTATAGCATTAAGAAGGATAACGGCAGTATAAACTGGTCATACAGGATGGAAGGAAATGCAAATGACATTGCTGTTATGCAGATGTTTGACAGAGAGGTGATTATTCTGCTGATTGATAATAAAAAAATAGAGGCGCTTTTGGATAATGGAACAGAAAGGCTTTCAGATATAAAGATTCCAAACCCTGCCTCATCTCACATAACAGTTGAGAATCAGATGTTGTTTTTCGGCTCTGAAGACGGCTATCTATATGCGATTGAATTAATACCAAGTGAAAAAAGGTTTGCTGTCAGGTGGCAGGCTCAATTAGAAAAGAGACTCACAGGCTCGCCAGTTTTATATAATGATTCAATCTTTTCTGCATCAACAGACGGTGAGATAATCGGCATTGATAAGGCATCGGGTTTGTTAAGATGGAGACATAAGCTAAAGGCCGTTGTAAGACCGTATTTAGCAGTAAGTAACGGGTTGGTTTTTGCAGTATTAAATGAACAGTCTGTTTACGCAATAGATATTTCATCAAATAAAATAGTCTGGCGATTTGAAGCAAAAGGGAGAATAACAGGCAATCCTGTTATATACAATAACAGCGTCTTTGTAAGCACTGACAGCGGTAATATGTATGATATTGATATAAAGGATGGTTTTGTACATAAGGAATTAAAGATTGAGGATGGGATTGCCTCGCAAATATTATTAGAAGGCAATAGTTTATTTTGTATTTCAAGGGAAGGCAATCTTTACTCTTTAGCAGTGAAATAAGCACAGACAGATTATCAATTATAGTGTCCCCTCGCCTTGTGGGAGGGGACTAAGGGGAGGGGTGCAAAAATATTTCACCCTCACTCTAACCCTCTCCCATCAAGGGAGAGGGAAAAAAGTAAGGAAATGGAGGCGCAAAATGAGGTGTAGGAAAATAATTTTTGGGATATTTCTCTTTTTTATAGCGGCAGGATGTGCAACAAAGATATCAGGGACAGTTCAGCTTCTTGATGAGAACGGACAGCTTTTAAAGGCTGAAAATCCTGCTGGGACAATTGTTAATATGATGAATCTGTCAGTGCCCATTGGAAAGGCGAATTATTCAACAGAGGCAAATGATAAAGGCCTGTTTGAGAAAAAGGAGCTTGAGCCTGGAGAATATAAGGTAGAGGCATCAAGACTCGGCTTTGCAACAGAGACACAGGGTTCAAAGCTCGGCAAATTCAGCCATAAGAAATTTGATTTCAAACTAAAGAAGATACCAGAAGGAAAGAGGAAGAGCCTTAAAGAAGGCAATAAGGATGAGGAGAAGATTATTAATCCGGGTGAGGTTAATATACAGCCGCCATCAATGTGATATTTTTATAATGGAAGAATGATATGCAGGAATCCAGTAGGGGCGAACGGCCGTTCGCCCCTACCTAATAATTCTGGATTCCCGCTCAAAAACGCTGCGGGAATGACACAATAAATAGATTATGAGGTTTATCTTTTATTTTTTGATGATTTTAGTTTTTTCTTTTTTTCAAATTTCTATTGGATGCAGCCTTTCAGAAGAGATAGAGATAAAGCTCTTTGTTGAAAGCAGGGATGAAAAAGGGGACATTGTGCCTGATACAAAGATAATAGTAAACGGTATAGAAAAGGGCGCAACTGATAAAAATGGCCAGTTCAACGGACTGATTAAAACTAAGGTCGGAAGGGATATAAACCTTAGGGCAGAAAATGGTGAGAAGGAATGGGAGACCATGTTTAAGATTTATCCAAAGATTAACGACATTAAAGCAGGCAGGTTACATAAAGGTAGTTTTGAGGGTGATATAAGGCTAAATGAAGAGGTAGTCACAATTGCAGAGGGTCATCAAAAGGGAGAGTATAGATTTATTGCAATACTTACCAGAGAATAATTAAGGAGGGATGATATTATGAAGCAATATAAATTTTTGGTTTTTTTGATTCTCATCCTCTTTGCAGCAATCTCATGTTCAAAGGGCAGTAAGATAGACATAGCTCTTGAGACGAGGTCAGTGCCTGACGGCAAACCTGTTTCTCAGGCAAAGGTGATTATTGACGGCAAAGAGGAAGGTCTTACAGATTCATCCGGGAAATACGCAGGCCAGATAATAAGAAAACCCGGCGCAGACGTGGAGGTTGTAGTAAAGAAGGATGCAAAGGGCTATAGATATGAAGCATGGAAAAAGAACTTTGTTGTAAGGATTCCAAAGGATGCTGCTGTTACTGATAAGTACGAGTTCATTGCAGAGATGTCAGGCGGAAAATATTTTACAATACTTGCAAAGGAAAAGGAGAGCCCGCTTTCATCTGCCCAGATTGTGATTGATAAAAAGAAGGCCGGCTCTACCAATGACAAGGGTGTTTATGAGCATGTGTATACAGAAGACTTTACAAAGGACGCGGTGATTACCGCATCAAAGCAGGGTTATATAACAGTGGAGAAAAAGGTTAAGATTGAGCCTGGCGCAGATATTGTTGTTGACCTGACAAAGTATATAAAACTCAGCATAACAGCGCAGACTGAGGATTATGGCGTAACAGGGGGCATTTCAGGGATTGATGTTTATATAAATGGAAAACTTCAGGGAAAGACAGATAAGAAGGGGCAGTTATCATACGATTATAAAGGCGATGTGGGGAAAAAGGTTACTGTTGAATTAAAGGCATCTGATTATATCCCATATACATGGAAGAGGGATCTTGTCTTAAAGGATAATGTCAGCCTTGTAAGATATTTCTATCCTGTCTCGCCAAAGCCTATAAAGGTCGGCATATACAAATTTGCAAGCAATCTTTATGCAGATAATGAGGTAAAGGAGATTATGAACAGGGTGCAGTCCTCTTTATCCGAGAATTTGTTTGACAACAAGGCATTTAAAGAGGTGCAGACAAATGTCCAGATTGATGAGGTCAAAAGAAACAAGCTCAGCCTTGACAAGATGACTACAAAGGGCTGGGCAGGCACGTCCCTTAAAAAATCCATTGACATGATAGTTGTCGGCAGTGTTGGTAAGGATGACAAGGGCTACACCATTGAGACAAAGGTTTATACATCAAACGGCAAACTGCTGTTAGGCGTTATAAAACAGGCCAAAGGGCTGAGGGATATTGACTCTGCATCAAAGGATATTTCGGCAGAGATTGCAGAGAGATTTCCATTTGAAGGCACAGTTGTTGCGGTTGAAGAGGAAGGTTTAAAGATAAACCTCGGCAAGGCAGGCGGTTACAGGTTGGCAAAGGGCATGGAGTTTGATATCAAAGGCGCAAAGATAGATAATGAGGGAAAGATGGCAGGGTTTAAAGACCTGGGTGTTGTTGAACTGAAAAAGATAGAGGCGGCATCTTCCTTTGCTGTTCCTGTGAAGGTAAAAGATAAGGCGGCAATAGGGGACAAGGTTGTAAGAAAGCTCTTTGAATATACAGCAGAGACAGGCGATAAGGTTTATTTCACAGCAGTTGTAAAAGGCGGAAAGGGCGCCAATGTGCAGAGCCTTGGCGGCGTAAATATTTACATGGAAAATCTCTGGATAGGCTCAACTGAAAAGGACGGTAAGATTGATATACCTATTAAACTTGGCAGGAGATATTCATTCATACTTTATAAACACGGGTATCAGCAGATTAAGGATAAAATCAGCTTTGATAAAAATAAAGAGACAAAGGAATTTGCAATGACGCCAAATACTGCGCTCTTTAAAGTAGAATCTTCTCCCTCTGGAGCAGAGGTTTTTGTAGACGGCGAGCTGTTTTCCAAAACGCCATTTACAGATGGGAAGCCTATTGAACTTGGATTTCATACTGTTAAAGCATCTGCAGGACAGGATTATCGCGATTGGGAAGATGTGGTTGAGTTTGATAAAGAGGTGATAGATAAAACAGGCCAGAATAAGATAACCCTTTACAAAGATTATCTCAAGATTGGCGAGGCAGAATACAAAAAGGGCGCTATTGACAAGGCGATAACAGCATATGCAAGCACAGAAAAGGGGCATCCTGATTATTCAGTCGCAAGGCACAGGCTTGCCCAGATTTATCTTGATGACAGGAATGACTATGAGAATGCCATAAAGGAGTTTGAAAATGTGCTGGCGCTTCCAGAAAACCAGCAGTTGATATACAAGAGATTTGCCATAACCTTTACAAATCTTGGGCATGCATATTATCTAAAGGCAAATGACATGATAAAGATAAATAAGGATGAAGCTGTCAGATATTTCCAGAAGGCAGTAGATAATCTCCAGATAGCAAAACAGAATACAAGGTTTTTCCCGAATGATAATTATGATGAGGGGCTGCATGATACTATCTATTATCTTGCACTTTCAAATCACAAGCTCTATCTAATAACAAAGAAAGATGCCTATCTGCGAAATGCAAACTGGGCGTGGAGGGACTATTTTGATTTCTTTCCAAAGGCATTGGATGGAAAGGCAGAATATGAAAAGGCTAAGGATGGGGCGAGGATATATTGGAGCCAGATAAAGGACAAGTTATAACGGCTTCGTAAGAAAAATTAAAACGGAGATGCGGAGAACCGGAGAATCGGAGACCGTTTCATCGATTCTGTGATTTTCGCATCTAGTGTAGTGTCTCATAAATAGCTTTACACTTTTTGTCATTCCTGCATGCCTCTGGCAGGAATCCAGTCTTGTCTATTTGTGGATTCCCGCTCAAAAATGCTGCGGGAATGACACTAAAATAATGTAAAGAAGTGTTAGGGACAGGACACTAGAGCTTTTTATTTTGCCGTTAATAATGAAATTGTAGATATTGATTTATGATTAGGTTGAATAAGTTAATTGTGTTGAATGAAGAGACAGTAATTAGATTGCTAATGGTTTTGTGTTTTACACTTTTAATTGCTGAAGCTGCTTATGCTGAGGAAAAGGCGGTTAAAGGGCAGGGGCTGCCTGATTATATTACTAAAACCTTTGGCCTTGTAACAGTAAGCGGGCATACAGGAAATAAGGTTGATGTTATTAAGGTAAAGGCATTGAGTGATATTGCTGCTAATTATAATGAGTCAAATCCAAAATGGTCGCCAACAGGTGAAATAATAGCGTATGAAAGGGCGGTTGGCGATAATAAGGAGATTGTTATAAGCAGCTTAGACAGCGCTGTTCTTGACAGGCTGCTGCTTGATTCAGAAGGCAGGAGGAAACAAAAGAAGGCTGAAGACTTTTTTCTTGATGAAATGAATGATGTTGATGCAAGCTACAATGCAAATTTTTCATGGTCGCCTGATGGCAAAAGATTTGTCTTTATGAGCAACTCTTCAAAAGGCGACTACGATATCTTCATTGGAGGGATAAAAACAGGTTTGAAAAGGATAGCAGGTCATAAAGAAAAGGATGGACTGCCTGTTTGGTCGCCAACAGGCGATAAGATTGCCTTTGTCTCTGGAAGGACAGGAAATGGAGATATATATATATATGATTTGAAGAAGGAGGCAATAAGCCAATTAACCTTTACTGATAGTGTTGACCTTTATCCGAACTGGTCGCCTGACGGCAGGAAGATTGCCTTCACATCTGGTAATGATGATAATCATGATATATGTATAATTAATGATATTGAGAAGCCGAAAGAATCTTTAAGCTGCCTTACTGAATGGTTCTTTGATGATCTGACGCCTGTCTGGTCTCCAGACGGCGCAAAAATAGCCTTTTATTCAAACTATCATCCTACTGATGAGGCAGGTTCATGGTCTATATTTGTGATTAAGGCTGACGGCGCTGATCCGTCAAAAGGCAAAGGGCTTATAGAAAAGGCTGTAGCATCTAATGTTATAGCAGGTGTTGAGGCAGGTCCTGCATGGTCTCCTGACAGTGAGAAGATTTTTTACGTAAAAAATGCAAAGGATGAATTTAATCCTATTTATGCTGTTGATATAAAGAGCAAGACGAATCATAAATTGAATACAGGAACAAAGATGAATCATGATGTTGCCTGCTCAAAGGATGGTGTATTGGGCTTCAGGGCTCAGGTAGAACAGTGGGACCATATATTTATTGCGTTGACGAATCTTATAGTGCAAAAATAGTTTTACTATTATTGTCATTCCTGCGAAAGCAGGAATCCAGTTTTGCGTATTGTGGATTCCCGCTCAAAAACGCTGCGGGAATGACATATCAGAAATGTATAGAACTGTTAGAGGCGGCACACTAAATTATTATGAAAGCAGATAAAAAAATAATAACAGCCTTTGTCATTTTAGCCTTTATACTGTTAGTCCTGAATATTGTCTCCCATGCTGCTGAAGAGAGTCTGAAGAAGGCAATGGAGAAATATGAGACGCACCGCTATAGTGAGGGCATTGCCTTATTAAGGAAAGAGATAGACGGAAGGCAGAAGGATGAACTTGTGCTCCCATATTTCATACTTGGCAGGTTTTATCTGAAGGAGGCAGAGCTTTACAGGACAATGTATGAGACCTCACTGATGACAACTAATGATTACCTGATAAAGTTAAATAGTGTGAGAACAGGCAAGAAGAGTAAATATCTGCCGTATTTTATGGGGTTATTATATTTAGAAACAGGACAGGCTAAAAAGGCAGCAGCGACTCTTCAACAGTTTGTAAACAGCAATTCTGTTGACACGGTTTTAAAGGAAAAGGCAAGGCTTAAATTAGGCGCAGCATATTATATCTCAGGCGACAGGAAAAAGGCAGAGGACATTTGGGCTCAGGTTGCATCAGCAGGCGAGGATGTTATTGCTGAAAAGGGTTATGTGTATGCGAGATTGAATATTAAATTGAAGGATGCTTTTGAGATGGCGCAGATTTCAATTAATTTATCTCAAAAAAATGGAAGCAAAAATCATTTCAAGAAATACAGGGAGATAGTCTTTATCTACTACAAAAATGATATGTCTGATGCAGCACTTGGGTTGATGGATAAAATTTCGCTAAATGAGCCTGAGGTTTTAGATAATGTAGAGAAAAATAAGGCGGTTAGATTTTACGACCCCGCCCTTCTAAATGACATGAGCAGGATATATTATTATGCTGCCGGTAAGTATTTCAATAAGGTGATGAGCCTCCGCGGAAGGGAGAAGTATGAAGATTTGATTAGATTTTATCTAAGCGAGGTCAATTACAGACTTAACAGATATGATGATGCAATTAACGAGATAAACGGCTTTTTAAAATATAGTAAACTTGATGTAAAATATAATAAGAAAATAAATATCCTCCTTGGCGCCTGCTATTATAAAAAAGGCGATAAGAAGCAGGCTGTTGAGATTTGGGATGATTTGTTAAATAAGAATCTGGAGGATGACAGCGCTATCTCGGCATTGATGGATGCATATGCAGAATTAAATGTGGATGCAACGGCTGTATTAAAGAGGATAGAAATACAGACTGCTTCTAAAGATGAAAAGAAACTGAAGCCTTTTTACAATTCACTTGGTATGCTTTATTACAGCAGAAAGGATTATGAAAAATCTGTTCAGGCGCTTGAGCTTGTTCGGGATAAGGCGAATAAAAACAAGATAGAGGCGAATGACCCGGTTTTTTTAATCAGGCTTGCAAACAGCTACTACAGGATTAAGAAATATTCAGAGGCGCTTGAGATATTTTTTGAGCTGGGTAAGGCCTATCCAGTTGTGAGGCAGATACAGGATACCATTCAGGGTGTATACTCAGCAGATGAAAAGGGCTCAGGAGATGTGAGGATATATTAGATAGGAGGAAATTATGAAAAAAATATTTATTATTAGTTTTATACTATTTTTTGCAGTCAGCTCAAATACTTTTTCAAAGGACAAAGGCGACGGCAGGCCGAATGGGGGCGCACTTTCATACGGCGAGTTTGGAAGGCCGGCAACCTTAGATCCGATTACAAGCAATGAGATGATTGCTGTAAGAATAGTGGAGCTTATATTCAACGGTCTTGTCGGAATAAATGAAAAACAAGAGGTTGTGCCTGAGCTTGCAGACAAGTGGGAGATAAGCCCTGATAACAGGACATTTACATTCCATCTGCGAAAGGATGTCTTGTGGCATAAGCCCCAGGGCACTGCTGAGGACAGGTATCTGAGCGCTGATGATGTGATATTTACCTATAATATAATGTCTCATCCCAAGACTATTACACCATTAAAATTGAGATATGAGTTTATACAGGAGGTCAAAAAGGTAGATTCTGATACGGTACAGTTTACATTAAAGAGGCCGATATTAAATGCCCTCGCAAAATTTACATTCAAGATTATTCCAAAGCACGGTCCGAGAAACCAGGAGTTCTTAACAAGGGACGACCCCTTTGTGCAGAATCCTATAGGCACAGGACCGTATTATCTAAAGACAGTCACCAGCGACGGCGAGATAGTCCTGCTGTCAAATGAGAATTATTTCAAAGGCCGTCCGCATATAGACAAGCTTATTGCAAAACCCTTTGCTGACCAGAACATCATGACGCAGGCTCTGATGTTTAATGCAATAGACATGATGGTTCTTGTTAATCCGAGGAATATTCCGGAGATTGAGGGCGATAAGAGATTTATCCTGTATCCATACAATGCGCTTTCCTATTCATTCTTTGGATACAATCTTAAAAACCCATTTTTGGCAGATAAGAAGGTGAGAAAGGCATTTACATACGCAATCAACAGACAAGAGATGCTTGAATCATTCTTTAACGGAAGGGGAACAATTATCTCAGGCCCATTTGCACCCGGTAGCTGGGCATATAACCTTGATATAAAGCCGCTGCCTTATGACCCGGCAAAGGCAAAGGAGCTTTTGTCAGAGGCGGGTTTCAAGGATACCAACGGCGATGGAATAGTTGAAAAGGACGGTAAGCCATTTACAGCGGTCTTAAAGGTTCCAATAGAAAAGGAGAGCGAGGCAGTAAAGAGGGTTGTGCTTGCCTTTCAGAACTACCTCAAGAATGTAGGGGTTGATGTAAAGGTGGAGTTCAGGGAATGGCAGGCATGGAAAGAGGATGTGTTTGCAGAGAACAATTTTGATATAATCTTTGCATCATGGGTATTTGATGATTCAGCAGATATCTCCTCTCTCTTTCATTCAGGCGAGATAGGCCAGTGGAAGAACAATTTCGGAGGATACTCCAATCCTGATGTGGATGCGCTTATTGCAGAAAGCAAACTCACGCTTGATTTTGAGAAGAGGAGGACGATCAATCAAAAACTGCATTCAATTATAGCTGATGAAAATCCATACACCTTTCTCTGGACATTGACAAACTATGCAGGCGTTCAGAAAAAGGTGAGAAAGGTAGAGATACATCCGTACAAATTCTTCAGCTTTGCTGATGAGTGGTTTATACCAGAGGCAGAGCAGAAATAAACTTTATAAAGATGTGAGTATTGTCATTCCTGCGAAAGCAGGAATCCAGAGCATCAAATGTAAAATGCAAAAATTAAAAATCAAAATTAAGGAATTCCATAATTTTACATTTTGACATTTGATTTTTGATTTATAAGAACTGGATTCCGCCTCCGCGGGAATGACAGATAGGACGCCAATTTCTTCAGTATTATGAAATATACCCTATTATGGAAGCCGATCCTGAAACTTGTTTTACGGGAGTTATTTATTACCATCCTTCTTCTTTTGGGCGTTAGTCTTCTCATATTTTCAATCCTTCATTTTGCGCCAGGAGACCCGCTTCACATCTTTATAAATATCCAGACGCAGAATCCGGAAGAGATTGCGGCAATCAAAAGGGAGCTTGGTCTTGACAGGGGTATTGCTGTTCAATACCTCTCATGGCTCAATAATCTTATTCGCGGCAATTTTGGCAATTCCTTCAGGACAGGAAAGCCTGTTTTTAGCGAGCTGATAAATGTCGGCGTTAATACCCTTATCCTTACAATCGGCTCATTGATTGTTACGCTTCTGATTGCTGTTCCAATTGCTGTTGTATCCTCATTAAGGCGCCGCCCTTTTCTTTCATGGGGACTGACACTATTTGCATACATATTATCTGCGCTTCCTGTTTTCTGGCTTGGTTATATAGCTATCTATATCTTTGCAAAAAAATTTAATATCTTTCCGTTTTTATCTGCCGGGGCGCCGAGCGGTTTTAGGCTTAACTGGATATATTTCCTTCTGCCTATAATTGTGCTCGGCATTGGCAACGGTTCAATAAGCGAAATAATAAGGCACATGAGAACACAGCTTGAGCGTGTTCTTTCAGAGGATTATATAAAGGCTGCAAAGGCAAAAGGCGCATCTATCTGGAGGCACTCCTTTAAAGAAGGCATCCTTATCCCTGTTACTACAATGATTGCAGCAAAGATTCCCTTTATACTTGGCGGCGCTGTTGTTGTGGAGCAGGTCTTTAACTGGCCGGGCATGGGGAGGCTTGCATGGCAGGCATCGCTTGACAGGGACTATCCTGTAATCATGGGCATTACAATATTTGCTGCTGTTGTTGTTCATCTCGGCAGGCTGTCGCAGACTATTGTATTTGCCTTTGTGAATCCCCAGACAAGTGAAAAAGGAGAGGATGCTTGAGAACAAGGTATGTACAAAGGGGGGCAGAGGTCAGCGAGTTTTCGCAGATACCCATCTGGCGAAGGGCGAACAAGAAGGATTTGATACAGATAGGCTTTGGTCTTATTGTTGTCTTATTTGTGCTGAGCTCTTATATTGCCGCAGTCCTTCATCTCCTTCCTTATGACCCTCTTGGGATAAACCTGAAAGAGATGATGCAGTCTCCTGATTACAAACATATCCTCGGCACAGACTTTATGGGAAGGGATATATTAAGCAGGATTATTGTCGGCTCTCAGGCATACTTCATGCCGGGGCTTCTATCTATTATCATTGCCCTCTTCTTTGGCACAATGGCAGGCCTTGTCTCAGGCTATAATGGAGGCAGGACAGATTCCATAATCTCATATATCCTTGACCTTATAGATTCCATACCAAAGATGGTTATTATCCTCCTTGCTATTGCCTTTTTCAGGCCAGGTATATATTTCATAATGCTTATTGTCGGGATAACGAATATTCCCACTGTTGCGTCTTTGATAAAATCAAAGGTTATCTTCTTAAAAAAAAGGAACTTTATTGAGGCTGCAAAGGCATTGGGCCTTAAGACCAGAGATATTATTTTTAAACACATACTCTGGTATAACTGCAAGGCAATAGTTATTATTCAGGCGACACTCGGGATGGCAGAGGTGATACTTATAGAGACAAGCCTGAGCTATCTTGGCTTTGGCGTTCAGGAGCCTGAGCCGAGCTGGGGCAACATGGTTGCTGCCGGCAAGGACTATTTCTTCAGGGGCGATTTTTTTCTTTCAACTGCGCCTGCTGTGGCAATATTAATCAGCATACTCGGTTTCTATCTTCTTGGCGATGGGCTGAACAATCTCCTTGAATGGAGAAGGAGAAGGTAGTGATAAACGAGGTATTAAAGGTAGAGGATTTAAGGACATACTTCTATTCCTATGCAAAGGAGGCATTCATAAGGTCTGTTGACAGTGTCTCCTTCAGCATCAGGAAGGGAGAGGTGCTCGGTATTGTAGGTGAATCAGGCTGCGGAAAGAGCATTACTGCCCAATCCGTAATGGGTTTGATAACTGACGGCCCCGGGATTATTTCAGGCAGCATCTTGTTAACTCACAATGGAAAGGCGATCAATCTTCTGGAAGGGCTGTCTGACTATGTATCTGTCAAAACAAAAAGAAAGGCGATACTTGAGATAACAAAGGATGTTGCAGGATGGTTGAAGAGAAGCGAAATTTTAATAAAGGGGATAAGGGGCAAGGTCATAAGCATGATATTTCAGAATCCAAAATCTGCGCTAAATCCATTTATTACTGTTGGGGATCAGATTGCAGAGTCAATAATGCTTCACAGCAGCATATCAGCAAAAAAAGAGGCAATAGATGCTGCTGCTAAATGGCTTGAGCGGGTTCAGATTGATTCGCCGTCCATGCGGCTTTATGATTATCCGTTTGGCCTGAGCGGAGGCATGTGCCAGAGGGTAATGATTGCAATGGCGCTTTCATCAGAGCCGGCGCTTCTGATTGCTGATGAGCCGACAACAGGGCTTGATGTAACTATTCAGACAAAGATAATTGAGCTTTTAAAACAATTAAAAGAGGAGCTTAATCTGACAATCCTGCTTATTACGCATGATATGAGCGTTATTATGCAGCTTGCTGACAGGATTGCGGTTATGTATGGCGGCAGGATTGTTGAATACGGCTTAAAAAGGGAGATAATGGACAGCAATTCCTTTATCAGGCATCCGTATACTATAGCGCTTCTGAATTCCCAGCCTACAGTAGAGGAGATAAAGATGAAAGAGAGGCTCAGGGCAATCAAGGGTGATGTCCCTGATACTATTACACTCTACAGGGGATGCAGATTCTATGAACGGTGTGATTTAAAGAATGACAGGGTAAAAAAGAAATGCAAAGAGGCTGAGCCTGAGATGATAGAGATTGGGACAGGGCACTATATGCGCTGCTACCTTGCAGAGGGATAGAAGGCTGTTGAAAAAGTCAATCTGCTGCGGTGGAGGGGGTATGCTGCGGTGCGATGCCTCGCTCCGTCTTGCATCTGGAGCTTTTTGAACAGCCTTAATGGATAGAGAGTAGGCTATATGTCAGACACAATACTTGATGTAATAAATCTTAAAAAATTTTTTTATCATTCCACAGGGATATTCTCTGCCTTGAAAAAGGAGAAGAGGATAATACCTGCTGTTGATGATGTGAGCTTTTATCTGAAGGAGAAGGAGACGCTTGGTTTAGTTGGCGAGAGCGGATGCGGAAAGACAACTGTAGGCAAGCTCATACTCAGACTCATTGAGCCGACAGATGGAAAGATTGTTTTCAATGGCATGGATTTGCTAAATCTTCGGAAGTCAGAATTAAGAAAGGTGCGGAGCCAGATGCAGATGATATTTCAGGACTTAGACGCTGCATTAAACCCGCGGATGAAGGTAAGGGATATTTTAAAAGAGGCCATAAGTGTATATGAAGAGCTTGATTACTATGGAATGAATAAAAGGATATCGGAATTATTGAATCAGGTGAACCTTAAAAAGAGCAAGCTTAGTAATTATCCTGATGAACTGAGCGGCGGTGAAAAGAGACGTGTTGGCATTGCAAGGGTCATTGCTGTTAAGCCGAAATTCATTATTGCAGATGAGCCGACATCTGCGCTTGATGTATCTATTCAGGCTCAGGTAATAAACCTGCTTAGGGATTTGCAGGAGGAATTAGGGCTCTCTTATCTTTTTATATCGCATGACCTGAGGCTTGTGGAGCTGATAAGCAATAAGGTTGCTGTTATGTACATGGGCAGGATTGTTGAGATGGGTTTAAGCGGCAGGATTGCCCATAAGCCTATGCATCCGTATACAAATGTTTTGTGGTCATCCCTGACAGAGGGCAGTGAGAAGGTTCTCTCTGTCAGCAGGCTTTCATGGCAGGCATTTGATTTTGAGCGGCCTGTTACAGGCTGCCGCTTTCATCCGAGGTGCGATGTGTTTAAGGCGCGGGGCAATCCCAAAGAATGCACTGATCCGCAAAACGAACCCAAATTAACAGAGACAGGCGCAAGCCACTATGTTGCCTGCCATTTTCCGTTTGTATGAAGATATTCAGCAAATACAATAAGTTGGCAAGTATTGCTTGACAATCTGATAACTTCTGCTATAAATAATGTTATATACGTTAAATCCAAATTTAATGAAAGGAGGTAAGAAGGCGGCCTGATATCTTTATTAATGATGTGTATTATCAAATGAACGGTATCATCAATGGGAGGGTGTTTAAAAACCCTTGATTGTAGTTTTAAAACAGAATAACGAGACGAGATTGATAATAACATAATCGTGGGAGGAAATATGAAGAAAGAAAATATGTTGCTTGTATTGCTTGTGTTTCTTTTTTTCCTCGGTACCTCGCTGCTCCTTATCCCGAAGGCCAATGCGATTCCGGCCTTCGCCCGCCAAACAGGTCAGGCATGTTTTGTCTGTCATTTCCAGCATTTTCCTGAACTGAATGCATACGGCAGGGCCTTCAAGGCAGGCGGTTATACGCAGATAGGCGGTGAGAGCCTTATTGAAGGAGAGATTCTCTCTTTGCCTTCAACCCTGAATGCCTCATTGGTTACTAAAGTAAGGTATCAGAAGACAAATGGCAAAGACAATGATGGCGCTACTGGTCCTACCAATGGAAGCAAAGGCACAAATAAGGGAGAGCTGCAGTTCCCTGATGAGGCGGCATTGTTAATAGGCGGCCGCGCAGGCGAGCATGTAGGGTTTTTATTAGAGGCTGGCTTAACACCAGGTGAGACGGTAGTTACTGACAGTGCTGGAGACACAGTTACAGTCACTGAAACTAACCTTTTTACATCTTTTAAAATGCCCATTGTATATGGTGTTGGTCCTGTAAAGCTGAGCGTCATTCCATTTACCACAGATGCGCTGGGGGCCTCTTATGGTTTTGAACTTTTAAATACCGGCGCAATTGCAATGCAGCGGGTGCTTGAGCATGCAAAGTGGACAACGGCACAAAGATATATAGGAACAACTGATGCCGACACAGCTAAGGCAGAGGGCTTGGCGTTTGTGGTTTCCCATCAGATGTTCTTCGTGAATTACTCTCTTTGGGGGCCTGCCCACGGCACAACAGACTTTGGCCCTTACATGAGTTATGCCCGTGTTGCAGCAACACCGCAGTTTATGGGCTGGGACTTTGGCGCAGGCGCTCAGTATTGGCGCGGAACAGGGAAATCCGGAGGCAATACTTATACCCATGCAGATGCATGGGCAATAGACGCCCAGGTTCAGGGCTATGTAGGGCTGCCATTCGGTATTTATAAGGATACAGGGCTGCCAGTGGGTGTTTATCTGACATTAGGGGATGCAAAAAAATCCAATGCAGGCGGAACTGCAAATTTGTTTAACAGCAGCACTGACAAGGACAAAATGGCATGGTCTGTGCTGGCTGAATTGGGCGTGATTCCACGTAAGGCGAGTGTATCAGTAGGCTACCTCGCAGGTCAGGACAGGAGTGATACAAAAGCAACTGCTGATAATTATAAACAAAATGCAATTACATTTGGGGCAACATATCACTTAGCACAGAATGTGCGGTTAGAATTAGACCATTCTATCTTAGGCGGCAATTACTATAAAATTCCAGAAAATAACAGAGAGGCAGATGGAAAACAGCTTACCACTCTTATGTTGTTTGCCGCATTCTAAGTTGAAGAATGATTTTAAAACGCTTGGGGAGGTTAACCCTCCCCTTTTTATTTATTATTTACTTATATGAAATACAGAATACAAGGCATATTATTTTTAGGATTTGTATTTATCCTGTTGGGATGCACAAAACCGCTTGCTGTAAAATATGATTCGAAACATGGGGCGTCGGCCATTTCTCTAAAAGAGCCTCTAAAGATTCTTATTGTTCCATACAAGGACGAAAGAAAAAATCCATCTAATGAAATAGGCAATATAAAAGCAACTGTTTTTGGAATAGACTCTGCTGAACTTATTCTTGAAAGAAAACCAGCAGACCTTGTAACAGATGCGTTCAAAGAGCAGCTTGTAATATCTGGTTTTAAAGTTGTGGCTGCAGATAACAACACCCAATCGTCAGATGCAGACTTTTTAATAGAAGGCTCTGTAAAGGCCTTTAAACTTGATATCGAGGCTAAAGACAGTATTGAGATAGAGATAGAAACAAGGTTAATAGATGCTAAAAACAACAGCATCTTATGGACAGGCAAGGCTAAAGAAAAAAATGAAAGGTTTGCAGGTGTTATGGGCAACACGAGGGGGACTCTATCCAAGTATATTTCATCCTCCCTTGCCAAGGTTGTGAAACAAACCCTGACTGATGCTGCCTCAGTCATAGAAAAGCCAAAGCCGCAGTCAGTAGAGCCTGTTAGAGAAGATGTTATATTAAGCAATGAAGGTAGAATATTTCTGGATACTGCGCCGCAAAAGGTTCAGGTCTATATAGATGATGTGTATTACGGCCTATCCCCTATTACCATTGACCTTGCGCCCGGGACTTATACAGTAAGCTTCAAGCTGTCTGGTTTTAAAAACGTTGTGCAGAAGATAGCAGTAAGAAAAGGCCGGACAACAGAATTTTCACTAATATTGGAAAAGGAATAAGTTAGAGGGATTAGAATCTCCACACAAGTTAATAGTTTTTTTTATTTTTACTGCTGGTGTGGCTGTCTGATCATCCTGCAGACAAATAACAAACCCACTGCTGTGCCAAGAATTGCGCCTGCAAAGACATCTGAGGCAAAGTGGGAGTCAAGGTATATCCTTGATAGGCCGGCAATTCCGGCGAGTGAATAAAAAACGTATTTGCCCTTGGGATATGCTGATGATAAAACCGCTGCAAGCGCAAATGACGATGCTGTGTGTCCTGATGGAAAGGAGTCAAGGCCTATTGAAATTGAAGGGCCGAAGTTGCTGATCCCTGCATCGGTAAGTGTTGGCCGAGGTCTCCCTATGATGTGCTTGATTATCTGTACTGCAATCCCTGTAGCAATAATGGCAAACAGGCCGTATTTCCCTGTTTTTAGTAAATCAGCCTCCTTCTTAAGATAGCCGGCAAATATCATAATTATTGCGACAACAGCCTGAACACCGCCGTCGCCGAATTTATTCAGGGTCTGGACAAGCATTTCCCATTCTGCTGAGTTGATGTTTGTTTTTACAACCCCCCTGATTTGCTGGTCAAGGGCAAAAAGGATTAATAGGATTATTATGGGTGTTAAGATATAGAGAGCTTTTTTAAATATAGTTTTTTTGTTCATGATTAGTTTTTAACTGGATTCCTGCTAAATACATGCAGGAATGACAAACCAGTGCCTTCATTTTTTATTGCTTAACCTGCACTGCGCCATATTGTTTGCCAGCAATATATATATGCTATTCTGTCCAGCATAGTGCATTCCTGTTGCCTCTTTTAATTCCCTTGCATAAGGGAGTTTTGTAATTATATACAACGGCGCTCCTTCCCCTGCCATTGCCTTGAGTTTTTCTATATCATCCTTATGCAGGGTAAGAACCTTCTGCTGGGCATAAAACAGGATGCTCGGATTATTTATGCGGTATGAAGCAATCCTTCTTCCAGGCTCGTTCTTTTCTCTTATGACTGCTGCAAAATTTTTAAGCGGAGATTGAATCAACCTTTCTATATCAGGCATGGCAAGATTAAAGGCAATTAATATAAATATGGAGGATGTGAGGCCGATTACCCCGATTAATAAACTTCGCATATCTTTTAAAAAAGCAACAACAAATAATATCCCTGACGCAAAAAAAACTATAGCCAAAATAATCGGCCACTTTCCAATCTTAATAGGTATATCTGCAAATCCGTCTGGAAGGGATGGGTGTATCCTGCTTAACATTGCAGGTATAAGGAAAAAGGCAGCAGCAAGGAACAGGCAGAGGATTGAGAAGAAGACAGCAGAATATCTTGTTCCTTTTGACGCCTTCTTATTACCAACTAAGAATTCCTTTAACAGCATTGCAGTAATCAATGCCATTGGCGGAAACAGTGATGCTATGTAGTTTGGCAGTTTTGTCCTTGATAGAGAGAAGAATATAAATACTGCTGAGAGCCAGATAACTGAAAAAAGCATAAGCCTGCTGTTTAAATTTAGTTCCTTTAAATCTCTCGGTGTTAATTTGTATATAGCGTAAGGCAAGAAGGCGCTCCATGGAAAAAAGCCGATGAGTATTACAGGGATGTAGTAGAAAATCGGGCCGCTGTGCCCGGAGTTTACACTGGTGAATCTCTGGATGTTGTGCTTTAGAAAAAAGGCATTTATATATTCCCATCCATTTGCCCTGATTTCCAGAATATACCATGGAAGGACAATGGCCAAGAAGATTATCACGCCTGAAAACAACCGCGCCTCTCTTAGCGTTTCCTTGAACCTTTTAGTCAATATCAGATAAGGTATGATTGTTATTGCAGGTATTGCGATGCCTATAGGCCCCTTTGTAAGCACAGCAAGCGCCATTAATGCGTATGATATAAGATAGAGCCTTTTATCATGGCCTTCCATCGCAAGGAAGAAAAGATATAGGCTTGTTGCAATGAAGAATGTAATCGTCATATCAGTGATAGCAGAGTGGGCAAGGCCGATTATCTCAATAGATGTTGCCAGTATAAAGCCGCTTAATAGTCCGTAAATCTTTTCATCAATCCTCTTTGCAAAAAGGAATGTTGCAGTAATTAAAAATACACCCATTAAAGCAGACGAAAATCTTGCTGCAAATTCATTTATGCCAAAGACTAAATATGATGATGCCATAAGCCAGTAAAAGAGCGCTGGTTTGTCGTATCTGTTTATATAGTTATATTTGGGCGTAATCCAGTCGCCTGTTTCTATCATCTCCCTTGATGCCTCTGAGAATACCGCCTCGTCAACATCAAAGAGCGTGTATGAGCCTAATTTATGAAAGAAGAGCAGAGAAGAAAGGATTATCAATCCAATTAAAAGATATTTCTGACTATTCATTTAAATACTTTTGAGCCCCTTTACAAATTTCAATTCGTCTTTCTTTGTCTTTAAGATGCCGTTCATTTTCTTTTCAAATGCCTTTTCAAGGATTGTTCTGAATTTCGGCCCCTGCTTAACGCCTATTTTTATCAGGTCCCTGCCTGTGATAGACAGGCTTATCTTTCTTAGTTCAGTCAGATACAGGGATATATATTTTTTGGCCATTTTCTCTTTTGCCTTTGCCATCATGAATACGATTGTCTCAACAGAAAGGGTATGCAAAAGGCGGTGTATCCTGCTCGGCTGCGGTGTTGTGTGACTCTGGAATTCTGATAATACTGTCTCAGCATTTTCCTTCGCCTCTATCAGTTTTTTAGCGGATTTTTCAGGGATAGTGAGCCTCTTGCAAATCTCTTCAACATCCTTTATGCCAAGTCCGTTTATCAGACCCATGAAATATATCAGCCATTTTTCAATTGCTATATCCAAAAAGAGCAGATCAAACCATGCAACTGCCTCATGAATCTTTTCAAAGAGGCGGGCGCTTTCATCTTTAAATGTAATTTTTGGATGGACAAACTTTAGCAGGTCAAGCTCTGACATCCTTGATAAAGCCTTAACAGGCTCTGCCTCCTCAAATATGAGCTTCATCTCATTAAAGACCCTTTTGCCGCTCAGCTTGTGAAACAGCTCCATTTTTACAGCAGTCTTAACAAGGTTCTGGGTATGCTTGCCAATTTTAAAATTAAATCTCTGCTCAAACCTTATTGCACGAAAGACCCTTGTCGGGTCTTCAACAAAACTGAGATTGTGAAGCGCCCTTATTGCCTTTTCTTTTATATCCCTCTGGCCGCCGAAAAAGTCAATGAGGTTCCCGTAGTCATTGCTGTTTAGTTTTATTGCAAGTGTATTAATGGTAAAGTCCCTTCGGTAGAGGTCTTTCTTTATAGAGCTTAGCTCAACAGTCGGCAACGCAGTCGGGTATTCGTAATACTCTGTCCTTGCAGTTGCAACATCAAGCCTGAAACCATCCGGCATGATTACAACTGCAGTGCCAAATCTCTGATGGCTCTTTACCTTTGCCTTGAATTTTTTTCCGAATCTATTTGCAAAGGCAATGCCGTCGCCTTCTATCACAATATCTACATCAAAGTTTTCATACCCAAGGAGGAGGTCGCGGACAAAGCCGCCGACTGCATAGGCATTAACCCCCGCTTCATCTGCAATCTTTCCGATATCTTTTAATAGTTTTTCTACATTATCAGGCAGACGCTCCTTTAAGAGATGGCCGAGTTTTCTGCTGTATGTATAATGAAAACCTTTTGGCAGATCCTCTGCGCCGAGCGGTTTCATCAATATATCATCATGGAGCGTTCGCAAAAGGTCTGTCCTTGTAATAGCGCCGATAATTTTGTCATTCTCTACAACAGGCATGAATCTCTGATTACCTTCAACCATGAGCGATTCTATCTTATCAAACGGCGTGTCAGGGCCAACCTTCTGCATCTCTGTATACATGAAATCAGATGCCTTTGCGCCTTCCAAGTGGTGGAAGATTGCCTTCTGTATCATCTCCCTTGACACAAGGCCGACAAACCTGTTTTTATCAAGCACAGGGAGGACATTCACGCTATACTGCGTCATTATCCGCTCTGCCTCTTTTATGCTTGCGTCTATCTGAACAGTTTTAATCGGAGTTGTCATTATGTCCTTTGCAACCCTTGTTGGCGTAACCTTTCTGTTTAGTATATCAATAAGCCTTTCCTGCACCTGAACGATTGTTAAATCTTTTATCGTCCCTGATGCAGCAGTAGAGTGTCCGCCGCCTCCGAGCTCCTTTAATATCTTGCCGACATCCACATTTGGCATGCGGCTTCTTGCTACAATGTGTATCCTGTCCTCCATGCGAACAAGGACAAAGAGGGCATTTATATTCTCCATGTCCCTCAGCTTATGCGCTATCAGCGCAAGCTCGCCAACATATTTTTCAGTTGATGCAATGGCAATGATGGCCTTTATGCCGTGAAAATAATATTCCTTTGCAGAGTGAAGAAGGTCATTTAATATTTCTATCTGCTCTGCATCAAGCTCTTTTATTATGTAGTCTGAGACAAGGTTTAAATCAGCGCCTTTGGAAAGCAGATATGCTGCTGCCTTCAAATCCCTTGGTGTTGTGGATGGGAAGGTTAAAGAGCCTGTCTCTTCATATATCCCGAGCGCAAAGAGGGTTGCATCCTGAGGCGTAATATCAATCTTTTTCTCTATGAGTTTTTCTATGAAGATTGTTGTTGTTGCGCCGACAATCTCAAGAACCTCAACCTCGCCATGGATATCCTTATCTGTATGCGGGTGATGGTCGTATATATGAATCTTTAAATCAGGCCTGCTTATTATCTCTGAAAACCTTCCAAGCCTCTCAGGCGTCTTTACATCCACTAAGATGAGCCTTGTAACCTTATCAAGCTCAATGTTTTTGATTTTTGCTATGCCAAAGGCATCCTCAGGAGTCTTTGAAAAAAAATTGCGGACATTCCTCTCCTGCGCGCCTGAGAAGACTGGTATTGCCTCTGGATAAAGTCTCTTTGCTGCAAGCATGGATGCAAGGGAGTCAAAGTCCGCATTGGTATGGCTTGTGATAACCTCCATTAATCTATTTTCCTTCAAGCACCCTGTCCACATCAAGCGGCAGAAGCACTATCTCAATCCTTCTGTTCTGTGCCTTGCCTTCGTCAGTATCATTGCCTGCAATCGGCCTGAATTCTGAATATCCTGCTGCTGCAAGAAGTTTCGGGTCAATCTCTGCCTTGTCCTGCAGGAATCTTGCAACTGTTGTTGCCCTTGCTGTTGAAAGCTCCCAGTTCGTGGGATACTTTGCCTGCAAGCCAGGGCCAATTGGCACATTATCTGTATGCCCCTCTATCCTTATCTGTTTGTCAGTTACCTTCTTCAATATATCCCCGACTTTTTTCAGAACCTCTTTTCCCTTTGGTTTTATCTCTGCCTTGCCAGAGTCAAAAAGGATTTTTTCTACCATATTAACAGAGAGCTTGTCTTTAATCTGCGTAATCTTTATCTCGCCCTGCTTAATCTCCTGCTGAAGGTCTTTAACAAGGTTGTCATAAGTGGATTTCAGCCTTGCAACCACCTCCTCTTTCTCCCTTGCAAGCCTCTCCATCTCCATTGACAATTCGCCTTTTGCATTTAGCAGCTCCCTGTTCTTCTGCATCAGTTCAGCAATGGTCTTGGACTGCGCATCCTTGCTCGCCTTCATTGAATCATTAAGTCTTGAAATGTCGCTTTCAAGTGATTCAATCCTGCCTTTTAATGATACAATCTGGTCGTTTAATGCCTTATTTTCGCTATTCGTCTTATTCAGTGCAGCATTTGCCTTGTCAAGCTCACTCTGGTACTTCTCCGCCTCTTTTACCTTGTCCTGATACTTTCCTGTTGTTACAAAACAGCCGATGAGGGTTGTTAATGATACAAGAACTACTGTGAAGTGAAGCAACCTTTTCATAACATTTCTCCTTTCCTGTAATTGGATTTTATCCACCCTCCGTTGAGATATCTGTGTAATCAATCTGTTGAAAAAGTATTTATTCATGTTTTGTTTGTCATTCCTGCGAAAGCAGGAATCCCGAATCTCTTGAATTTACAAAGTTATGGATTCCCGCTAAAAGCATGCGGGAATGACATTGATGGACATTTTGTGAGTTTTTCAACAGCCTCCTAAATATTACATTAATATAGAGATGTTTGCAACAGTAAAGTAGCTAAGCTTTATCAGGGCTTTCTCATTATTTTCCACTTAGTTGTGCAAATTTTGTATCTATACCCCACTTTTTTAAAAAATTTGGTATAATTAACAATCAAAGAATCCCAATACGGCTTAAAGTTATCATGTCATTAACATTCATATCCGCGCAGTTCTATTCTTTATTGATTCAGGTTATTTAGGTTTCTAAGATTAGGTTTTTTTGGAAGCTAAGTCATCAATTATTATTAAAAAATAAAATGCAGCATGATACACACTTTATTTTTGCGGCAGAGAGGAGGAAGGATTATATGAGAAAGACAATATTTTTGTGCGCTTTTTTGTTGATTATGATTCTGATTTCAGGCTGTGAAAAGAAGGAGCTGAGGCAGATAAAGATAAGCATAAATGTCTGGCCCGGTTATGCCCATGCCTTTATTGCAAAGGAAAAGGGTTTTTTTAAGAAGAATAATGTTGATGTTGAATTAATGCTAAAAAAGAACATTACTGAATCTGCTGAGTTGTATAAGAATGGCGAGGTTGACGGATTCTTTGATGTGCTTGCAGATGTTATCATGCTTAATTCAGAGGGGATTACAACTAAGGTGGTTTATGTCTCAGATTATTCAGATGCAGGGGATGTGATAATCGGAAGGACAGAGGTGAAATCAATAGCAGGCCTTAAAAACAGGGTTGTAAGTTTTGAAGGGGTAAACACCTTTTCTCATATCTTTGTCCTTAAAACATTAGAGAAGGCAGGATTAAAAGAGGCTGATGTGAAGTTTGAAAATATCCCGGCGCTGGATGTATTAACTGCTCTGGAACAGAGGAGGATTGACGCAGGCCACACATGGGAGCCTGTAACCTCGCAGGCATTGAAAAAGGGTTATAAAAGATTGGCAAAGGCAGGTGATATCCCGGGCGTTATATCGGATGTTTTGGCATTTAATGCAAAGATAATCAAGGAGAGGCCTGATGATATAAAGCGTATAATTAAATCATTGGTGGAAGCAAAGGCATATGTTTTTTCAAACAAGGATGAGGCAATGAAGATTATGGCAAAGGCAGAGGATATGTCTGTTGAAGAGATGGAGGGCGGGTTTAATGATGTCCGCCATCTTGATTTAAAAGAGAATGTTGAGGCAATGGGAAAGAAAGCCGCGGTGTCACTGCACAACTTTGGTGAGGGCATTGCAGATTTTTATTTTAAGAGGGGCCAGTTGTCAAAGATGCCGAACATTGACGAGGTTATTGAGCCGAGGTTTATTAATGAATTAGTTAGATAATAATTACTTTAGTGTCTAACCAACAATGCTGCGAATAAAACCGATAAGCTTTAAGATAAAACTTACCTTATTGATGCTGGGGATAACCCTTGTCCTCGGTGTTTTCATTTCTTATATTGTCTATATATCAAATGTTAAAACATTGGAGATGCAGATAACAAAGGAATTGGAGGATACGGCATGGAAGACAATGGATGCAATAGACATGGTGTTATATGAAAGGTCTTTGGATATAAGGTTGATTGCAAATGACCCGATAATCAGCTCAAGAAATTCCGCTTCTAAAATAATCACAGAAAGGTTAATAGAATATAGAAACCTGTATAAAATTTACATTTCCCTGTCCTTTTTTGATGTAAACCTAATAAGGATGGCAGATACCAACATGATGCACTTGGGCAAAGAAAATAAAGCAAGCCAATGGTCAGAATATGTGCTTGGCAAAGGCGCTGTAAGTGCAGCATCAGACATCAGATTTGTAGAGGAGCTGAATGCTGTTATTATTTACTTTGCATCACCTGTGAAGGATAAAGATGGAAATGTATTTGGGGTAGTGGTTGCGCGAATGCCTATTGGCAAGTTATATGATGTGGTAAGCATGGCAGTCGGCATACACGGAGAGGATACAGAAATAGATCTGATTGACAGAGGCAGTTTATTGCTTTATTCAAACTATAACAGAAAGGGGATATTAAAGGAAAGATTGGCAATGTGGGAAGATATAAAAAAAAATATGGTGCATAAGATGGTCGGCAATATAAGAGGGTATTTTGATATACATAAAGGATTAAAAGAAGAAAACATCCTTGTTTTTTCCAATGAAGATGGCTATCAGGACTTTAAGGGAAATGGCTGGACTTTGATTATGCACATCCCAACAGCAAAGGCATTTGCGCCTGCTGTTGAATTAAGGGACAGGGTTATTGCTGTTTCCTTGCCGATTATTATTATTTCAATCTTCATTGTATTGTTTTTTGCTAACTCTGTTGTGAAGCCAATAATAAAACTGAGGGATGCAGCAGCAGAGGTTGGCAGAGGGAATCTTGGGATAGAGCTGAAAATAAAATCCAGAGATGAAATAGGGGATCTGACTGACAGTTTTAATAAGATGTCAAAGAGCCTTCATGAGACCATTATTTCAAGGGATTATGTTGATAATATTGTTAAGAGCATGGCTGAAACGCTTATTGTTCTTGGCCTTGACGGCGCTATCAAAACAGTCAACAGGGCTGCCCTTCAACTACTTGGATATAGAGAAGAGGATCTGATAGGGAAATCTATTAACATGATTCTTCGCTGGGACGAGGTTCTATTCAGCGAAAACGGCCTTGATAATTTAATAAAGATTGATTCTGTCAGAGATACAGAGCAGATTTATGTTTCAAAGAATGGCGGAAATATACCTGTTTTCTTTTCTGCAGCGGTAATGCATGATAAAAGCGGCAGGCCGCAGGGTATTGTGTGTGTTGCGCAGGATATTACAGTGATAAAAAAGGCAAAAGATAAGATTTTATTTTTAGCCTATTATGATAGTTTAACAAACCTGCCGAACCGCGCCTTGTTTAAAGACCGTTTGAACCAAACATTGTTAATTGCCCAGCGGCATCAGAGAATATTGGCAATATTATTCCTTGACCTTGATAATTTTAAGCGCATCAATGACACTCTGGGGCATCCTGCAGGCGATGAGATGCTGAAGCAGGTTGCCGATCGTTTATCTAACTGTATTCGCAAGAGCGACTCCATCAGCCGCTACAGCGCAGATGAATTCAGCGCTGTTGTAGCCCGTCTTGGCGGAGATGAATTTACCATATTGCTGACAGAGATTGCCCAGGTTCATGATACGATAAAAGTGGCGCAGCGCATCCTTGATGCGATAGCTCCGCCATTTGACATAGAAGGCCGGGAGGTATTTATTACTGCAAGCATTGGTATTGCTATTTATCCCATAGACGGAGAGGATGTTGATACCCTGCTTAAGAATTGCGATGCTGCAATGTATCATGCCAAGAATGAAGGCAGGAATAATTATAAGTTTTATGAACAGTCCCTGAATAAGACCGCCTTAGATATCCTCAACCTTGAAAATAACCTGCGCAAGGCTCTGGATAAGCAGGAGTTCAGGGTTTATTATCAGCCGAGGATTGATATCCGCACAAGAAATGTTGTGGGCTTTGAGGCGCTCATACGCTGGCAGCATTCACAGAAAGGCATTATACCTCCTTCAGAATTTATTCCAATGGCAGAAGAGACTGGATTGATTATACCAATTGGCGAGTGGGTGCTGAATGAGGCATGCAAACAGAACAAGACGTGGCAGGCAGCAGGTTTTGCGCCTGTTTTTATATCTGTAAACCTTTCCGGCAAACAGTTTAAACAGCAGAATCTTATAAAAGTCATAGACCATGCCATGTCAGAGGTTAGACTGGATCCCAAATATCTTGAGCTTGAAATTACAGAGAGCATAATTCAGGATACTAAGTCAACTGCTGGCATATTGCGCGAGTTAAGAAATTTAGGACTTAAAATCGCTGTGGATGATTTTGGAACTGGCTATTCCTCCCTGAGCTATTTAAGGCGCTTTCCACTGGACACATTAAAGATTGACCGCTCCTTTGTAAAAGATATTGCAAAAGACCCTGATAGCGAGGCAATTGTTAAGGCCATTATTGCAATGGCGCACTGTTTGAAGTTAAGAGTCATAGCCGAAGGCGTGGAAACAGAAGAGCAGTTAAAATTTTTATCTGATGAGGGATGCGATGAGTTTCAGGGTTATCTGATAAGCCACCCTTTGCCTGCTGAAGAGGCTGCAAGGTTTTTATCAAAAGGATAGCGACAATAATTTCCTGCTGGTAATGAACGTAAACTACTGCCTTGTGCTTATAAGCATGACAGCGCCTGCGGCGCTGAATATTATATTGGCAAGCCATGCTGCAAGGATGGGGGGCAGGACACCGCCTTTACCCAATGAAATCCCGAAAGAGAGGACGATCCAGTAGCTAAAGCCGATGATCATGCTGATGCCCACACCCATTACTATTCCGCTGCTTCTGCTGCTTCTGAGCGCAAAGGGTATGGCAATAAGGCACATTATGAAATTGACAAAGGGTATAGCAGTTTTGGAGTAGAGCTCAACAATATAGCGCGTGACATTGAATCCCTCCTCTTTTAATTTTGTTATATAGTTTCTTAGTTCAACAAAACTCATCTCCTCAGATTTTTTTACCGCCTCTTTAAATTCCTCAGGCCTTTTATCCAGCGCAACAGGCTCCTTTTCAAAGGTTTCTATGTCCATAGCCCCATCCTTTAAAAATTTCTTTGACATGCCTTTTATCAGTTGCCATTCATCCTTTTCGTATTGCATCTCTTTTGCATCAATACGCTCTGTCAGATTAAAGTCAGGGTCAAATTTATATACAGAGATGCCTTTAAATTGATTGTTTTTTGCATCTAATAACTGGATGTTAAATATCGTATCATTGCCGCCTTTGAACCATACCCTGTCCTGCTTGAAGAATATCTTCTGGGGTTTCTTTTCTATTATTACATATTTTACATGATAGAATTTCTGGGTAGCATACGGGACTATTGTTTCATTTCCAAGAAGTATAAAAATGCTTATAAAAAAGGTCAACGCAAGCAAAGGGTTGGTTATATTATAAATGCTTACACCGCTTGCCTTCATTGCAGTTATCTCATTGCTCTTTGACAGTCCGCCTAAGGTTAATAATGTTGAAAGCAGGATTGTGACAGGGCTTGTCTGAAATATTATCATCGGGAGTTTCAGGACGAAATATTCTAACGCATATCTGAGAGAGGTCTTGTTTTCAACAAAGTAGTCAAGGTTTTCCACAAATTCTATTATAAGATATAAAACAATGATGGCGCACATGCAAAGCATGAATATTTTTAAAAACGATTCTATTATGTATCTGGATAATATTTTCATTTCTTTTTATTTTTAATTGTCCCTATTTTATTTAAAATATGATAATAGATATCAACAATAAGATTGAATATCTTAAAGGGCGATTCATTAGCAGACTTTACCAGTAAGAATGCGCCAAAGAATGTAAAGAATATGTTCGGCAGCCAGATGGCAAAGAAGGCATGTATTAAATCCTTTTTGCCAAGATAATCGCCGAACATATTTATCAGATAATATGCGAGTGTTATTCCTATTGCTACGGCAAAGCCGGCGGATCTTCCGGACCGCCTTGAGGCTATGCCGAGAGGCGCGCCTATGATGCCCATCAGCAAGCAGGCGAATGGGATGGAGAATTTTTTGTTTATCTCCATTAATAAGACATTATAGCCTTTCTTTTCCTTTTTCATTTTGCCTATTTCATCCTGAAGCTCGCCTATTGTCATTTCCCTGCGGCCCTTTGTTATCTTGCTCTCCTTGACCTCAAGATTAAGCTGTAAATCATAATTAGTAAACTCTACCTTCTGATATGTGTCAGTACCCTTGTCGCCCCTGTGAAGACTTCCGTTCTTCAGCCGTAGAATTATATTCTTTGCATCTTCATCTGTTATGATTGAGCCTGATTTTGCAATAATAAGATTCGGCTCCTTAGGGTCGCGAAGGTCTGATATAAAAATTCCGTTAAACTCCTCTGGCATCGGCATCTCTTTTACATAAATCATCAGATTTTCAAAGGTGTCGTTAAATACGCCTTCTTCAATGCCAATAGAGGCCTTTGCCTTTATTGTCTTATAAAGGAGATTTTTAAATGCAAAATTTCCGTAAGGCATTGCAGATGCCATAAGGTATACAGTTATCAAGCCTGTAATAAATGCATATGCTGAAACAGGCAGAATCATCCTGTAAAGGCTTACCCCGCTTGCCTTTAAGGCAGTTATCTCGCCGTCGTTTGAGAGGCGGTTGAATGCAAGTATTGAGGCTGTTAATGTGGAGACAGGTATTGTTAAAACCAAAAAGGACGGGAGTATAAAGGCGATTAACTCAATAATTATAAAAAGGCTTATACCTTTATTTATCAGCAGGTCAGTCAGTTTTAGTATCTGGTTCATAAAGAGTACAAAGGTAAAGACAAAAAGGGAGAGAATAAAGGGCGGAAGAACCTCTTTGATTATGTAGCGGTCAATTATCTTCATTTGTTTTTAATATAACTTATTTGATGTTATTTGTAAATAACCTTTACAAGATACAGCCCGTGAGGAGGCGCTGTTTTGCCTGCGAGCCTTCTGTCCTTGGCTTTCAGGATGGTTTCTATCTTATCTGGTGTTAGTTTGCCGATTCCGACAGCAATTAGAGTTCCAATAATATTTCTTACCATGTGATGGAGAAAGGCGTCTGCCTCAATGGTGAATTGAATAAAGCCATCCTTCTTTGTAATAGCGAGCCTTTTGATTCTCCTTACAGGATTCTCAGCAGTGCATGAGGATGCCCTGAACGAAGAAAAATCATGCCTTCCGATAAGAAATTTTGCAGCCTTTCTCATCTCAGTAAATTTTAATGGGTAGGTGATGTGCCATGCATGGTTTCTGTATAGCGCAGAAGGGATGGGTTGGTTCAGTATGAGATATTTATATATCTTTCCTTTGGCGCTGAAACGGGCATGAAAATCAGAAGAAACAATCTCTGCCTTTTTAATTACAATATCAGAAGGCAGAAGGCTGTTTAATGCCCTTTGCCATTCTCCTTCATTCATCCTGCTTTTTGTCCTGAAATTTGCAGCCTGTGCCAACGCATGGACGCCAGCGTCTGTCCTGCTTGCGCCAATCAGATTTATCTTCTCTTTTGCTATTATCTCTATCTTTTCTTTGATGGTCTGCTGGATGCTTATGTGCCGCGGCTGATGCTGCCACCCGTGATAACCAGCGCCGTCATATTCAATTATGAGTTTTATGTTTTTAAAGTCAGTCAAATTATTTTGACGCCACAATTGTTGAAGAAGATATATATTGCTTTATGCCTTCATAAAGCCCCTCAGCAATCTTCTGCCTGTACTCAGGAGTTCTCAGCCTCTTTTCTTCATCAGGATTGCTTATAAATGACACCTCTGCAAGTATGCTCGGCACCTTTGAGCCAATAAGGACAAGAAAGGGCGCTCCTTTTACGCCGAGGTTTTCTATCCTTGAATAATCTGCTTTTAATGTTTTAATTAATTGACTCTGAACAGAGTGGGCAAGTCCAAGTGATATTTCCCTATTGCTATCTACCAATAAGTCGCGTATTATTTTTTCTAAATCGCCTATAGACTTTTCTGATGCCATGTTCTCCCTTGCAGCAGTTTTCTGCGCAAATTTATCTGATGAGAAATTTAATGTATATGTTTCAATGCCTCGCGAGCTTCTTTTAGTGTTGGAATTTACATGGATTGAGATAAAAAGGTCAGCGCCCTTTCCCCTTGCAATCGCCGGCCTCTGATTAAGACCGATATATGCATCATCCTCTCTTGTAAGGTATACCTTCTTGTTAGCTTTTTCTGCTAAAATCTTTTTAAGCCTCTTAGCTATATCCAGTGTTACATCCTTTTCCATCAATCCGTTTTTGCCGATTGCCCCCGGGTCTTTACCCCCGTGTCCTGGGTCTAAGACAATAGTTTTTACTATTGAGTTTCCCGCCATGCCGAGCTGTTGTGTTAAAGGTATGCCTTTTTCTTTTACATTTCCTTCTTTATCCTGAATATCTTCCTGATTATTTTGAGGTTTATACTTTGTGCCATAAACCTCAATGACTAGTCTGTGTGGTTCTGGAAGGGTGTATAACCTGTAATCATCAATATTGCCTAAGTCAAGCACAACCCTTGCATCCGTTTTAGTACGCTGGCTTACTCTGACTTGCTTTAGTATTCCATCACCAACAGAAATAGGCTCTTTTTTCAATTCCTCTTTTATCCTTGCATTAGGCATATCAAGGTATAGCCTGTCAGGCTGTGAGATTCTTTTTTTGGTAAAGCCTATTTCATTATCTGCTTCGATGACTATCATTGTATATTCAGGATACGACCATGATTTTATCTCTTTGATCTGGTTAGTCTGGGATGCCTTATTGGATGAAGATGAAGTGGTCTTTGATATGTCATTTATCCTCTTCTCAGCATCTGCTTTTAATTTACTCTTTGGATAGAGTTTTATAAGTTTTTTGTATGCACTGAGTGCATCATCCAAAGAGTTTTTTTGCTTAAAATATACCTCGCCGATTTCAAAGCAGGCATCATCTGCATACTGGCTCTTCGGATATTTTTTAATCAGCTTATTATAGGCATCTATTGCCCTGTCAAGGTCATTAAGATTCTTTGAGTAATTATAAAGCCCTGTGTAAAGGCTGCCGATATTAAATAAGGCGTCATCAGCATATTCACTCTTTGGATTCTTTGCTGCAATAGCATTGAATTCCTTTATGCACCTTTCCCAATTCTGCCTGAGCCTTTTTTTTGTCTCAGATGAGTTTAGCGCCTTTGAACACTCCTTTGCCTTCTGAAACTGTTTCTGGGGGCTTGAAGAGGCAGCAAAGGAGATATAAGGAAAAATGATAGCAAGAGCGAATGTTAAAAGTAGTATTAGTCTTTTCATTACTAATAAAATATTATCTTACTGCTACGCTGTTGTCAAGGACTTCTAAGTTAGGGATTGACAAGGTTTTTGTTTTGATATAAATTGGAGCAATCATGTATGAGCTTGTAATCAAAGACTCCTTTGCCTCTGCGCATCAGTTGAGGGGTTATAAGGGCAAGTGCGAGAACCTCCACGGCCACAACTGGAAGGTGGAGATATATATAATGTCAGAGCTGCTGAACGAGATCGGCCTTGCTGTTGATTTTCATGATATGAAGAGAGAGTCAAAGGCGCTCTTAGACCAGCTTGACCACAAGGTTTTAAATGAGATTTTCCCTTTTACAGAGATAAACCCTTCATCTGAAAACATTGCAAAGTGGGTTTATGAGGGGATGAGCAAAAGGATGAATACAGAGGATATCTGGGTGTCAAGGGTTGTAGTATGGGAATCGGATACAGCCGCAGCTACCTATTTTGAGGAGTAGGGGCGGGTTTAAAACCCGCCCCTACTCCTGGATTCCTGCTTTCGCAGGAATGACATAAAGGAAATAATAAAAAGGAGGATTTAAGAAAATTGGAACAGACATTATCAATTATTAAACCAGATGCTGTGAAGAAGAATGTTATAGGTGAGATTGTCAGGAGATTTGAAAGCAATGGGTTGAAGATTAAGGCAATGAAGATGATTAAGATGTCTCAGAAGGATGCTGAGGGATTTTATTATGTCCACACAGAGAGACCTTTTTATAAGAGCCTTGCAGAGTTCATGTCCTCTGGTCATGTTGTTGTTATTGTTCTTGAAGGAAAGGATGCCATAAAAAAGAACAGGGATTTGATGGGCGCCACTGACCCAAAGAAGGCGGATAAGGGGACTATCAGGGCGGATTTTGCAGATAATATTGAGCAGAATGCTGTTCATGGCTCTGATTCTGCTGAATCTGCGAAGTTTGAAATTCCGTTCTTCTTCAGCAGGATGGAGATGGTTAATTAGTTGGAAGGATTTGATTACATTATAGCAGGCGCTGGCGCTGCAGGACTTGCAGAATTTAGCCTTCTTTCAAAAAATGGTAAAAAGGTTGTAGTAATAGATGAAAAGGAATCTGCCGGCGGCTCAGCCTGTATTTCCCTAATAGGGGGCTATCAGTTTCCTCAAGGGCCGTTGCTGTTTTTTGGTCTTGATAAAGGCATTTTTCCAATAGCGTTCTCAAAGGCAGGCATCAATAACCTAAAATCTCAAATCTCTGAAAATATAGGGGCGATTCATGAATTGCCCCTGCAAATAGTTCTTCCTGAACAGAGAATAAATCTTTATTCAGACAGACAGGAGCTTTTTGAGGAATTAAATCGTGTCTTCCCTGACAAAGTAGATGGCATAAGGACATTTTATGACAAAATAGACGAGATTGCAGAGGCTGCAAGGCCTCTGTTTATTCCATCAGATAAAGATGACAAGGGTTTTGAAAGGATTTTAAGATTATCAAAAGAGAAGGCACGGTCGTTTTTTTTCACTGCTAAATACAGTTATGAAAAGGCGTCTAAATTTCTATACGGCTATGGTCTTGACGCTGCATTCAAAAGGTTTATTGATATGCAGACGCTCCTTGTTTTACAAAAGACTACAAACGAGATTAATTTCCTTTCGCTTGTTGAGGCGCTAACATTCTTGAAAATGGATGCAGTAACAATAAGGGACGGGTTTAACACTATGTCAAAGGCAATGGCGGATAGTTTTGTTAAAGCAGGCAGCATAAAATACAATACAAGGATTAAGGAGATAATTCAGGTAAACAACCAGTTTTACGGTGTACGGCTTGAGGACGGCAGTGAATTGGAGGCTGATTATCTTATCTTAAATGTGCCGCATGTATATTTGCAAAAGGATAAAGGGAAGCAGAGGGTTGTTTATACTATTTACATGGCTGCGGATGAGGATGTGATTCCTGCTGCTATGAAGGATAACCTTGCCATGTCATTGGATTTATCAAGATACCCGCTTGATGAGAATTTTATGTATATCTCAATTGTCCCGGACAACAGCAGACAGCCTGAGGGCAAGAGGGGGCTGAAGATTAACATGTTTGTTGAGCGGGATATCTTGTCTGATTCAGAAAGACTCGCAGCATTAAGAAACGAGGCAATAAGGCAGATAAGATGGCTGATGCCATTTTCAGATGACAGGCTTTATTGTGTAGGCGATAATTCAGATGAGCATATCAGGCAGGAAAAATTAGCTGAGCAACTTGAACCATGCGAACCTTTTAAGCCGTATAGTCTTTACCCAAACTGTTTTAAATCATTTTTAAAGCATTGTTATCTTATCTCGGATTTTATGCCTTCTTCAGCAGCAACCGGAAGAGAGCTTCTTTCTGCTGTGAGGTTTGCAGAGAAGATAGGCAGATGATAATGTACAGATCGCAAATTTTTATTCCATTTATTATTTTTCTCTTATTTAGCTGCTCTGCGCCTACCCAGCAGATAAAGCATGAGGCGACTCCTTTGGAAAACCTATCTGTTAAGAAAGACAAAAAGGTCATCGCTGCACAGGTGCTTTTATTCAAAAGCAGCACCTATGAAGAGCTTGAAAAAGAGATGGCAGCAATGAAGGCATCAGGTGTGAATATTGTAATTGTAAGGGTCTTTCACAATAAAGGAGACAGGTATCACGGCTTTGCATCTCAAAGCAAACAGCAGACAGGCGTATATTTTAAGAGCAGCATTGCGCCTGTAATTGATGATGTGTTAACGCGGATAATAGACATAGGCCACAGGCATGGCCTTTTAGTCTATGCATGGATGACTACAAGGAGGATGGACTGGAAGTGGTCTGATACGTCAAAGTGGCGGGATTCTGCTTATGACCTTAAGACAAAGAATTTTACATACTCAAAGGGAGGTCTTGATTTATTCAATCAGGATTTTCAAGACTATTTAATATCTGTCTACAGGGAGATTGCCGTATCAGGCGTGGATGGAATCCTTATTCAGGATGATTTGGTATACAGGCATACAGAGGGCTTTGGCGATGCTGCCAGGCTTAGCTACAATAACAGCTTTGGCTTTGCATTAAGACCGGAAAATCTCTATAAAGATATTTATGAAAAGGACGGGAAGCAATATGTAAGGAATTACACGCTCCTTTTCTGGAAATGGGTAGAGTGGAGGAATCAGCATATTGCGCTATTTTTGGATAACCTTATCAGAGAGGCAAAAAAGGCGTCGCCGAACTTAAAAGTTGCCCTGAACCTTTATTATGAAACAGTAATTAACCCAAAAAACGGGCTTGCATGGTTCAGCCAGGACATATCATCTTTAAGGAATATTGATATAGACTATTTTGCAGTAATGGCATATCACAGGCAGATGATGAAGGAGAAGAGGCTTAATCTTGATGGCGCCTTAAATATGATTTCTGATATTACCCGAATCGGCCTTGATGCAATTGGCAATAAGGATAAATTATTAATGAAGGTTCAGTCCATTGACTGGGATAATAGAGAGGCAATTCCTTCGGATGAGTTAAAAATGGTATTTGAGGCAATTAAAAGGGCAGGCGGTGTTAGCCTTGCCTATGTCCAGAACGGCAACAGCGTCAGCCCCAAAAATTTTCTTGACAAAATGTGAAGCTGTAATTTAGTATCAAGCTTGATTAGTGTGCTGTCCTTAACAACTTTTTACATTTTTGGTATGTCATTCCCGCAGCGTTTTTGAGCGGGAATCCAGCCTATGCATGGATTCCTGCCAGAGACATGCAGGAATGACAATCTTATTCTATTTTATTATGGAGGTAAATATTATGAGTCCTAATGATTTGAAGTATCACAAAGAGCATACATGGGTGCGTATAAAAGGCAAGAAGGCAACAATAGGCATTACGCATTATGCGCAGGAGTCTTTGGGCGATATTGTCTACTTAGAGCTTCCTGATATGGATGCAGAGGTTGATAAGGATACTGAGATAGCAGAGATAGAGTCCACTAAGGCAACATCAGCCATAATAGCGCCTGTAAGCGGAAAGATAATAGAGGTGAATGATGACCTGTCAGAAAGCCCTGAGATAATAAATGAAGACCCTTATGAAAAGGGATGGATTGCAGTGATTGAGATGTCTAATACAAAAGAGATAGAAGGGCTTCTTGACCCAAAAGACTATGACAAGTATGTGGAAGAGGAGGCAAAATAACAGGGATGGCTGAAAAGAGACTGATTGTTCTTGGCGCAGGGCCCGGCGGTTATGTTGCTGCAATTAAGGCTGCACAGCTCGGCGCAAAGGTTACTATAATTGAAGATACAGAGGTTGGCGGCACATGCTTAAACAGGGGCTGCATCCCTACAAAGGCATTGATTGCCTCTGCAGAGGCAATTGATAAGATTAACAGGGCAGAGGAATACGGCATTGAGATTAAAGGCGAAATAAACTGCAACCTTTCTAAGATAATAGAGAGAAAGAATAAGGTAGTTGCTATTCAGGTAAAGGGCATCCGCGCACTTTTTAAGAGCTGGGGTATAGAGCTTTTAGAAGGCAGAGGAAAAATAAAGGATGTAAATAATGTTGATGTTGCATTAAAGGACGGCTCAAGCAGGACATCAGAAGGTGATAATATTATAATAGCCACTGGCTCAAGGCCTGCGAGGATATCGCTCTTTTCATTTGACGGCAAAGATATAATCACAAGCGACGAGGCATTGAATATAACAGAGATTCCAAAGGGTGTTTTAATAGTTGGCGCAGGCGTTATAGGATGCGAGTTCGCCTTTATACTAAAGGAGCTTGGCGCTGAGGTAACAATAGTTGAGATGCTCTCACATGCAGTTGCAACAGAGGATGAGGAGATATCAGAGATACTGGAAAGGGAATTAAAAAAGAGAAAGATAAAGCTCATATTAAACACAAAGATTGAAAAGATAGAAAGGGGCAGTGACGGCAGTTTAACTGCTTTTTTAAGCGATGGGAAACAGATAAAGACTGAAAAGGTTCTGGTCTCCATTGGCAGGGCATTAAATACAGAAAATATCGGTCTTGAGGGGCTTGACATAAAAAAGGGCAAAAAGGGCGAGATAGAGGTAAATAGCAGGATGGAGACAAATGTTAAGGGCATATATGCCATCGGAGATGTTATTGGCGGCATTATGCTTGCCCATGTTGCATCAACAGAGGGCATAGTTGCTGCAGAGAATATAATGGGACACAGCAGGGAGATGGACTATAACATTGTGCCTGCAGGCATCTTTACCATGCCAGAGATAGGGAGTGTCGGCTTAAGGGAAAAACAGGCAAAAGAGATGGGTTTGGACATTAAAATAGGCAGGTTTCAATTCAGGGGGCTTGGCAAGGCGCATGCAATGGGCGAGATTGCAGGCATGGCAAAGATTATAGCAGATGCCAAAACAGACAGGGTCTTAGGACTGCACATAATCGGCGCCCATGCAGCAGATTTAGTTCATGAAGGCGCTGTTGCAATGAGGCTTGGCGCAAAGGCAAAAGATATAGCAACTACAATACATGCCCATCCTACACTTTCAGAGGCTATAATGGAAGCGTCAGAAGACCTGCATAAGATAGCAATACATATGCCAAAGGCTTAATATCTTAAAGTATGTTATTCCCGAATGTTTTTTGTCGGGAATCCATTTTATTTTGCATGGTTCCCCGCTTTCGCGGGGACAAGCATGGATTCCTGCCAGAGACATGCAGGAATGACAACATTGGAAGTATAGTGGCATACAAAAGTAGAAAATTATGGGAGTTTCCAAAAATACTTGACAACAGCAGCGAATGGTCTTAATATATTCCCGTATTAATATAGGGAAGAGTTTAGTTATTGGAGGGGGTCAGAGAACTATAAGTATTTAAAAAGGTTATAAGAAGGTCTCTTAAGATTTATTTTTAGAAACTACTACCCCAATTGAAGTTACAACCCCTGAACTACTTTTTCCCACAAAATAAAATAAAGATATACTAAGAAGGAAAGCTCGCGAATGAACCCAAGAAGCCAATCATTAAAAGCAATACTTATTCCTTCCAACAATAGGGTCTATAATATTATTAAAGGGTCTGTTCATGGAATGGGATGCTTGCTAACAGGCTGTTGAAAAAGTCCTCAACAGCCTTGATTACATTGATTAGGAAAAATGATTACACAGATATTTCAAGGAGTTTTAATCTGTGTAATCTTGGCTTTTATCTGTGTAATCAGAGATTGTTGAGTTTTTCAACAAGCTCCTAAAAATCAAGGAGGCAATGGGTAATTTTAATTTAAAGGAGGTGAGAGGCATTTTCTTCTCTTGACTGCCTTGTGTCAGATTCTATAGAGGCGGGCAGGGTGAGGCTATGGGAGTTATAGAAAGGGTCACGCATTTATAGTCAGATATTCAAAAGGGGGCAGTGCCCCCAAATACAGAAGAAAAGGAGGCAAGTATTATTATGGAGAAAAAGAGATTCTTTAAAATGGCAATAATGGCGCTGCTTCTTTTTGCCTTTATTGTTATTCCCATGGTTGTTAATGCAGGCAATGCTGCAGAGGGTGAAAAGCTTGTTCATGGCAGACCTGTTGCAAATTGTGTGGGATGCCACCACTTTCCCAATATTGTAACACCCAGCACCATTGCGCCGGATCTGGTGGATCTCATGAATAATTTATATGCGGAAAAGGACAGGGATAGATTAAGGCAGATTATATCTGATGCGAATAAATTTTTCCCTGACACATTTATGCCGTCTTATGGGAAGAGCAAGCTTTTAATTTTAAAAGATAAGGGAGAAGATAAGCTGTCTCCCGAAGAGCAGAAGAAGCTGATTGACAAGAGGATTGATGACATCGTAGAATATCTTTACAGTTTAAAGAAAAAATAAAAGGAGGTATGTTAAGAAATGAGGGAAAATATTAAACTTTCAAGGAGAGGCTTTATTAAGGCCACAGGCGCTGTATGTACAGCAGTCCTGATGGCAGGCGCAATACCTGGCCTTCTTAAACCAGTTATGGCAGAAGAGAAAGCTGAGGATATTAAGGATACCCTGAAAAAATTATTTGGCGATAAAAAGATAGAGACAGGGCATGTTGATTTAGATGTCCCGATAATCGCTGAGAATGGCGCTGTTGTCCCAGTAACCATTACATCCAACCTTCCAATGACTGCAGACGATTATGTAAAGAATATTTATGTTTTTTCAGAGGGTAATTTAGATCCCTTTGTTGCAAAGATGAGCCTGACATCTGCCAATGGGAAGGCAGAGATTGCAATGAGGATCAAGATGAGGAAGACCTCCAATGTCCGTGCAGTGGTAGAGACCAGTAAAGGGAATCTCTATCAAAGTATGAAAGAGGTAAAGGTGACCGTTGGGGGCTGCGGCGGGTAAATTTTAGATTTAAATTTTAAATTTAGATAAGGAGGAAGCAATGGCAGAAATTGGCAAAATAATGATAAAGGTGCCCGGCACAATAAAAAAGGGAGAGGTGATTCCTGTAAAGGCAATGATAGTTCATCCCATGGAGACAGGACAAAGGAAGGACGCCAAAACAGGAAATCTAATCCCTGAATATTACATCAATGATGTAAAGGTCTACTATGGAAACGACCTGGTAACGAGTATGAATTGGGGTTTAGCTGTGAGCACAAATCCCTTTATAACCTTTTATTTAAAGGCTGATAAGGCAGCGCCACTTAAGATGAGCTTTAAGGATAATAAAGGCGGCGCATTTGAGCAGACGGTTCAGATTAATCCGCAATAAAAAATAAAGATATGTGGAGGTGAAGCAATGATGAAGAAGATATTAGTGTTATTGTTATTGGCCGCGCCAATAATTTTATCATCCGCTAATTCTACTGTTTCAGGTAAAGATACAAAAGAGGAATCTGCAAAGGGTTCTCAGGAATATGTCATGGGCGTGGATGTAAAAGAGTTTGAAAAGGAGTATGCAAAGGTTCATGGCAATGAGCTAAAGAAGATGGAAGAGGATGGCAACCCTGCTGATTTTGTCCTTGATGATGGGAAGGCCATGTTTCATAAGGTTGACGGAAGCAAGGGCAAGTCCTGTGCAAGCTGCCACGGAGAGAATGGGGCAAAGCTAAAAGGAATTGCAATCTCCTATCCAAAATATGATGCCTCTGTTGACGGCGGCAAGGGCGGCATACTTACTATTCCAATGCAGATCAATATTTGCCGTGAAAAAGACATGGGCGCAAAACCATGGGCATATGGCAAAAACGAGATAGTAGCTGTTGAATTGTTTGTTAAGTCCCTTTCCAATAACATGCCCATCAAGGTAAAAACAGACGGCCCTGCAAGTAAATTCTATGAGGCAGGCAAGAAGAACTTCTATACAAGGTTGGGAGAGTGGAACTGGAACTGCGCCCAGTGTCATGTAAAGTACGCAGGCCGTTACTCCAGACAGGAGCTCCTTCCCCCGGCCCCGCTGCTTGGAGACCACTGGCCGTCATACAGGTTAGACTGGGCAAATACAAACACTATTCAGGAGAGGTTTAAGGGCTGTATTAAAAATATGAGGCCAAAAGAAATACCTGAGTTTGAGACCGAGTTTATGCGCGATTTGGAATTATATGTGACTGCTCAGGCGAATGGAAGGCTTCAGCATGTGCCTGGCTTCAGACGGTAAGGCGTTGTAATAATTAGCTCTATACTTTTTGTTATTCCTGCACGCTTCTGGCAGGAATCCAGTATTGTTTATTTGTGGATTCCCGCTCAAAAACGTTGCGGGAATGACGGAATAGATTAGTAGTAGGGTGGGCTTTGCCCACCAAATAATAATGGCAGATGAAACGGTGGGCACAGCCCACCCTACTAACTAAACTGTTACGGAGGTAAAATGGCTCTTACAAGAAGGGAATTCCTTTATATGGCAGCGCTTGCTGCTGGGACCGCTGGTTTGCCGCCGGCAGCCCTTGCAAAGAGCCTGACGCAGGAGAATCTGCTCAAATTTGACGCCAAGGGGAATATTACAATACTGCACACAACAGACATCCATGCTCAGATTGTGCCAATGTATTACAGGGAGCCTGATGTTAACATAGGTGTGGGCGACAATAAAGGTCAGCCCCCCCATCTTACAGGCAAGGATCTGCTGAAATATTATGGCTACAAGCCTGATACACTTGAGGCCTATTCATATACCAATGATAACTTTGCAGAGCTTGCAAAAAAGTATGGGAAGGTTGGTGGAGTCAGCCATATAGCCTCTATGATTAAGAGGATAAAGGCTGAAAGGCATGGAAAGGTTCTGTATATAGACGGCGGCGACACACTTCAGGGCTCAGCAACAGCCCTCTGGAGCAGGGGGGAGGATATGGTTCGTATCTTTAATCTCCTCGGCTGCGAGGCTATGACAGGCCACTGGGAATTTACATATCCAGAGGAGAGGGTTCTGGAGCTTATAAAGATGATGAAATTCCCCTTTATTGCCCAGAATGTCAATGAGGCAACATGGGGAGACCCTATATTCAAGCCCTATGAAATAAAAACAGTCAATGGCATATCCATAGCAGTTATAGGTCAGGCATTCCCATACACACCCATAGCCAATCCGAGGAGGTTTATACCTAACTGGTCATTTGGCATCAAGGACGAAAACATGCAGAAGATTGTGGATGAGGTAAGGTCAAAGAATGTTGACCTTGTTATTGTCCTCTCCCACAACGGCTGTGATGTGGATAAAAAGATGGCGAGCAGGGTTAAGGGCATTGATGTAATCTTCGGCGGCCATACCCATGATGGGATACCAAAGCCAATAGTTGTTGGCAAGACCCTTGTAGTGAACACAGGCTGTTATGGAAAATTCGTCTCGCGGATGGACATTGAGGTAAAGAACAAGAAGATGGTTGATTACTCCTTTAGGCTCATACCTGTGATGTCCGGGATGATAGAGCCTGACCATGAAATGTCAAAGCTCGTAGATGATATAAGAGTGCCCCACAAGGCAAAATTGGATGAGGTCTTGGGTCATACAGAGACTGTGCTTTACAGAAGAGGAAATTTAGACGGCACCTTTGATGACCTGATATGCGAGGCATTAATTGACCACTATGACGCAGATTTTGCATTTTCACCAGGCTTCAGATGGGGAAGGACGGTTCTGCCAGGACCGATTACAGCAGAGGATGTCTATTCACAAACTGCCCTTACATATCCAAACACATATAAGACAAAGATAAAAGGCAGCGATCTAAAGGATATAATGGAAGACATAGGAGACAATATCTTCAACCCTGACCCGTATAAACAGCAGGGAGGGGATATGGTAAGAACAACGGGCATGAGCTTCACCATTAAGGTAAATGAGAAGATCGGCAACAGGATACAAAATCTGAAGATCCGCGGCAAGGATGTGCATCCTGACAAAGAATACACTATGTCTGGATGGGCTTCAATGCAGGAGCAGCCGGGGCCCCCTGTTTATGACATTGTCATTAATTACATCAAAAAGAAGAAGACCATAAAGATAAAACACGACAGACCAGAGATGATATATTAATCCATTTTGACAGGGGTGTATAATTATACTGTACACCCTTGCTAAAGATTGTTTATAATATCTATATGATACAGAAACTAACAGGCATAATTTTATTTTTTTATTTATTTTTATTATCTGGAATTATCCAGGCAGAAGAGGTTACGCTTCCTTATAAGGGCGTCACCCTCAATGCCAATTTAGAGATTGCCCAAAACAAATCCATTGCTGATGGAGTAATCCTCATTGTCCACGGCACATTGGCGCACAAAGGCATGGAGATTACATCAGCGCTCCAGAATCTGCTTAAGGATAACGGACTGAATACCCTCGCTATAAACCTCAGTTATAATATTAACAATCGCAGCGGTATGTATGACTGCAAAAATCTGCACAAGCATAAACATACAGACGCCTTGTCTGAAATCGGCGCATGGATTGACTGGCTGAAAAAAAAGGATGTTAAAAAAATAACTCTGCTTGGGCACTCAAGAGGAGGGAATCAGGCGGCATGGTTCGCATCTCAGAATAATGACCCTGTAATAAAGTCAGTAATACTCGTTGCCCCTATGACATGGGATGAAAAAGGCTCCGCTGAGAATTATAAGAAACGATATAAGAAAGAGCTGCAGCCATTATTGGAAAAGGCGCAGAAGCTGATTAAGTCAGGCAAGGGCGATACTGTGCTGACGCATACTGACTTTCTCTACTGTGAGGACACATCAGTTACAGCAGAGGCCTTTGTCAGTTATTATGCGCCTGACAAAAAAATGGATACACCATCTCTAATACCGCAGATAAAAAGGCCTGTGTTTCTTGCCATAGCAAAGAATGATACAATAATGCCTGACCTTATTGAAAAGGCATCTACCCTGTCTGATAACAAGGCAGTGCATATAAAGGTATTTGAGATGGCTGACCATTTTTTCCGCGATCTAAATGCAGAGGAGCTGGCTGAGGAGATTGTTGGATTTTTGAAGAACAAGTGACAATTATTTATAAGGTAGTCCATAATAGAGTATATATGGTAAGGGTCTCAAAAATTATACCGAAAATCTCATAGATTGTCATTCCCGCAGGCTTCTGGCGGGAATCCATAAGACTGGATGCCCGACAGAGACATTCGGGCATGACGGCAAAATTGCTAAAAAGCAGATGATCTGTCATTCCCGCGAAGGCGGGAATCCAGAAATATGAAAAATTATTATGTTTATATGCTCAGCAGTAAACGTAACGGCACTTTATATACAGGTGTTACTTCAAATCTTGTTAAAAGGGTTTATGAACATAAAAATGGATTGGTAGAAGGTTTTACTAAGAAATACAACATTCATGAACTTGTTCGGTATGAAATGCATCAGTCTGTAGAAACCGCAATTAATAGAGAGAAGCAACTAAAGAAATGGAATAGGGCTTGGAAACTAAAATTGATAGAGAAAGAAAATCCTCAATAGACAGATTTGTACGAAAGCATAAGTAGTTAATTCTGGATTCCCGCTAAAAATATGCGGGAATGATAATTATTATATAAAATAAATTATTCAGATTTACTTTGAAGGAGGAACAATGGAAACAGGAAAAATGAAAACAACCATTGGTTTTGCCCTAATAATTGGGGCGTTTATATCGGTATTATATCTAATATTCAAAATTATAGGATATGCGGCAATTGATGTAGGAACATTGACAGATGAGCAGATAACCGCTATTAAGGGCTCTATAAATATGATGGTCATACTATCAGGCCTTTTAATCGGCGGCCTGATGGGCGCTGTAGTTCAAAGATCAACATTCTGCATTGCAGCAGCCTGCCATAATATTATAACAACAAATGATTTAACGCAGACAAGGGCCTATGCAATGGCTCTTTTGGTAGCAATCCTCGGGACGCAGATCCTTTATAGCTTCGGCTATGTGGATATAAGCCGCAGCACCTTCTTATCCAGCTCATTTACATGGCTCGGCTATACAATGGGAGGATTTATATTCGGTGTTGGCATTGTTTTTGGCGGCGGTTGCGCAAGCAGGATACTTGTAAGGGCGGCAGAGGGCAACCTCGGAGGCCTTGTTACTGTTATGGCATTTATCTTTTCTTCAGGCGCAGCGCTATGGGGGATTACAGCGAGGATCAGGGTGGATTATATTGAAACGCTAAGGCTTAGCATCCCGAGCCAATATCTGCCGAATCTTTTAAGTTTTGTTCCGTTATGGGCAATAATAATTGCAGTTGGAATTATTCTTATTATCTTTATGCTTACTGCGCCAAAGGGTTCGCCATGGAGAGGCTGGCGCTGGCCCCTTGCCGGAGCTGCCATAGGCCTTACAGTAGTATTAGCCTGGTGGATAAATGGCGCTGCGTATAAAGCCATGATGCATATTGATCAATTTACATTTTCAGGGCCGGACGACCCTATGCTCCTTCAGAGATGGAGGCCAAAGAGCCTCTCCTTTGCCCTTCCTGATGCCGAGACATTCAGATATATAATACTCTGGACAGGGGAGAGCATCAATTTTGGAATAGCAACAGTCTTCGGCGTTTTAGGCGGCGCCTATATCGCTGCTATGTTCAGCAGGACATTCAACTGGGTTGCGCCTCCGCTACAGCAATTCAAATATAATCTCTTTGGCGGGCTTTTAATGGGATTCGGCGCTGTAGTAGCAATGGGATGCAATATTGGACACGGCTTAAGCGGCATCTCAACGCTTGCGCTCGGAAGCATCCTTACAATGACATTTATCTTTATCGGAGCAATAACAGGGGCTAAGTATATAAACTGGCGACTGATGAAGGAGTTATAATTCTTGTTTGCCAAGAGAATAATTTTATTAATTCTGTTGTCTTTGACTATGCTATTTCCTCTGCAGGCATCTGCAGCTAAGGGAGGCAAAGAGCCTGTTGTCATATACACAGTGAATGCCGACTATGAAGATGTATGGGAAGGCCTGCAGGCGGCTTTACATGCAAGGGGGCTGACTGTATCCAGCGTCTCCCATGTGGGCGATATGCTGGAGAGGACAGGCAAGGATCTGGGCAGGACAAAGAAGATATACGGTAAGGCGCGTGTCATGGAGTTCTGCAGCGCTGTTCTTTCAAGGGATATGCTGGAGAAGAACCCGGATTTTCTTTCATTCTGTCCGTATCAGATAATGGTCTATACCCTGCCTGCGGATGAAAAAAAGGTGCATCTGTCTTACAGGCGCCTTATCTGGAAAGATGACAGCGGCAAAGATATCCTTGCCTCTGTAGAGAAGTTGCTTGAGGATCTCATTAAGGAAGTAATAGATATGTATGGAAAATAGAGGTGTAGGGATGAAAAGGCTTGGCGTAATCCTTTTAACAATATTTATATTGATGCAAGGCACAGCATGGGCCGCTGAATTCTTTGATGCAACCCTCGGGGATTTCACAGACGAGATCAAGACCGCAAAGGAGCAGGGGAAAAAAGGCATCATGCTTTTCTTTGAAGAGGATACATGACCCTTCTGCAATTGGATGAAGGAAAAGGTTTTTCCTGATGCTGAAGTTAATAGTTTTTTTAAGAAACACTTCCTTATGTTCGTTGTTAATATAAGGGGCGATGTGGAGCTTACTGATTTTAAAGGCGCGACAATGCCTGAGAAGAAGTATGCAAGGGACAAGCATGTCCGGGCCACGCCCACATTTATATTTTTTGACCTTAACGGCAACGAGGTAACGCGGTATTTAGGCGCTGCCCAGAACATTGCAGAGTTTATGTGGCTCGGCGAATATGTGGTTAACGGCGTATACAAGGAGATGCCTTTTTTAAAATATAAACAGCAGAAGCAAAAAGAAAAGCCAAAATGAAGAAGCGTTTTAGCAGGAAGCCGTGTCTTTATGCGGCATTCATTCTTTATGTATTGACCTTATCCCCTCATCTCCATGCTGAGGAAAAACCTGCTCTGCCATTGCCAGAACCGCTTACGCTTGAATATGCGCTCCAGCTTGCAGAAGAGCCCCATCCTGATATATTGTTTTCAATATCAGAGATAGAAGATGCAGAGGCAAAATATCTCAGCGTGGAATCTGAGACAGGCATAAATGCCTCTGTTACCGGCCGTGCAACATGGGTGGAGCCTGCCAGAACTGTGCCTGATCAATCCCATAATGATTCAATGGCAAGCCTTTCTTTTAAAAAGAAGATATATGACTTTGGCAGGACAAGCCTTAGACTCTCTGCAGCAGAGATGGATATAAAGGCAAATGAACTGCTCTACGGCAACATGCTGAACCGCCGGCAGATAGAGATTATGGAGAGGTTCTTTGATGTGCTGATTGCAGACCTTGAATTTATCCGCGATAGAGAGGAAGTGGCAGTGGCATTTTTCAAGTTCAAGAGGGCAGAGGGAGACAAGGAATTGGGAAAGGCATCAACCTTAAATGTACTTGAGGCAGAGGCAAAATACAGGGAGACGCGCAGAAAAAGGGCTGGGAGTGAGGCTCGTCAAAATATTACCCGCCAGCTTCTTGCAGAGGCGCTGAATCGTCCCGGCAGACTTCCTGCGGCGCTTACAGAGCCTTCGCTTTTGCAGATTGACCGTAAATTGCCTGAGATGGAAGGGCTCATCAATATCGCTGCTTCCAAAGACCCTGTGATTCTATCCTTAAAGGAAAAGGTTGTGGCTGCAAATAAAAGGATTAAGGCAGCCCGCTTTGAGTGGGGTCCTGTTTTGTCTGCTGAATTGGAGGCGTCTGCTTATGAAAGGGAGTTCGGCTCAAGGGACAGGCTGCGCGCAGGGCTTGTGCTTGAGATACCATTTTTAACAGGGGGCAGAAGAGCGGCTAAGATCGCCGCTCACACAGCAGAATTGCACAGGTTTGAGGCAAATCTGCGCCGCAGGGAGATGGATGTACGCAAGGCTGTTTTTGAAACATGGCAGCAGATAAATGTCCTGCACTTTCAGCTTGAAGAGGCCAACTCGCTAATTAAATATAGAGACTTGTCTCTTGATCAGGCAAGAACCATCTATGAACAGGGCTTAAGGGCGTATCTCGGCAGCGCGCTCGTTGATTATTCTGTGGCAAGGCTGCGCCTTGAAGAGACAAGATACGCCCTTGCGCTGGCATGGGCAAGGCTTGACGCCCTTACAGGGGAAAAGGTCTTTTATGGAGGAAAGAATGAATAAAACAGTAGATTCATTAATATTCTCATTAATCTTATTAGTTATACTGCCTGCTGCACTGTGGGCTAAAGATATAGACGCCGCTTTGCTATGGTCACGCAAGGTTGAGCTCAGCGCCCCTGTGTCAGGCATTGTGTCAGAGGCGATGGCTAACATAGGCGATCAAGTGCGAAAGGGGCAGCCTCTGCTGAGACTGGATGAACGGCCTTTTAAGGCGGAGGTAAAAAAGGCAAAGGCAGAGATCAAAAGGCTTGAGGTGAAGCTCCATGAATCAGAGCAGGAATTTAAAAGGGCAAAGGAGATGCATGAGCGGGAGCTTTTGGCTGACCATGAACTGGAGCTGGCTAAGAGCGAATTTTTAACAAGCGAGTCAGAATACAACGCTGCTCAGGCTGTCCTGACAAAGGCAGAGCTTGATTTGGAATACTGTGTTGTCAAGGCGCCGTTTAATGGAATAATACTGAACCGCACTGTTGAGGTCGGCCAGACCATTATATCAACCATGCAGTCTATGCCTATGTTTACCCTTGCTGAGTCAGGCTATATGATAGCAAGGATCAAGATCCCTGACAAGGAATTATCAGCCCTGTCACTGGGGCAGAAGGCTGCTGTAAAGGTCTCTGGCAAAGAATATAAGGGTATAATCAGCCGTATTGGAATGGAGCCGATAGCCGCAAAGGAGGAAACCTCCTTATACGAGGTGGATATCAGATTCAGCATTGACCCTTCTACTATAATACGGTCCGGCCAGAAAGCCATTGTAACCCTGCCATGAAGGGATATTGTTTAGATCCGACGGTTCCTTGCTTGACAAATAAGGGGATGTTTAATATATTATACTATAACTGGGGAATGGATATAAGCCCCGAAGAGGTCGGTTGTTAGTTTAGAGAAGGGAGATGAATTATGAATAGTATCAAAAATAGTATAAAAGAGGGTCTATCAAGAAGGACTTTTCTAAAGACTGCTGCATTAATCGGACTTATCAGTTCAATCATACCTGATATCTTAATACCTAAGAGATTGTTAGCAGATGAATCAGGAAGAAAGGCAGTTGATCCGAAAAAACTTACCCCTGAAGAGGCAATGCATATCCCAACAGTTGATCTTCCATTAATAGCTGAAGACGGCAGTTTAGTCCCGATTATAGTTTCTGTAAATCACCCTATGGAGTCTGACCATTATATAAAGAGCATATACATTTTAGATGATTTAAGCGCGATACCGAGCAAGGGCCTGTACAGGTTTACGCCTGCAAACGGTGAGGCCTATATCTCTACAAGAATAAAGCTCGCTGAGAGCACAAAGGTCCGCGCCATAGCAGAGTGCAATAAGCATGGAAAATGGGAAGGAAGCGCTGACATTAAGGTTACTGTTGGAGGCTGTTAAAAAGTCTAAAATGAATTTCTAAATCCTAATTTTTAGGAGGAGGAAGATTAAATGGCAATGATAGAGACACAAAAACCGAAGATGCGAATTCCCTCAGACATCAAAAAGGGCAGCATTATTGAGATAAAGGTAAAGATTAATCATCCAATGGAATCAGGCCTTCGCAAGGACAGGGAGACAAAAAAAACTATTCCAAAGCATACGCTTGAAAAGATGTTGGTTTATTACGGCGGCGAGCAGATCAGCGACTTTGACATATCACCTGGGCTTAGTGAAAATCCATTAATAGGCTTTAAGGTAAAGGCAGTAAAGTCAGCGCCCCTTAAAGTGTCAATGACCTGCTCAGAAGGCAACAAATTTGAAGAGGCTGTTGATATTAAGGTTAGTTAAATAATCTTGTATTAACAGACTTATTGTAAATATTAATTGAGGGGCGTAGATATATTTTTACGCACCTCTTTCTTTTATTTTTTATCACCTTCAAACTTCCTTGAAAGCTGCATGCCTTTACGCACAAACTTATAATCTTCATCTGTTGCTGGGATGAAACCAGTTGCCTCTTTAAGCTCCTTAAGAACTGCCGGGTCATTGAGATTCAATGGGGTGCAGGGCATCTGATAAAAAGGCTACAGGCTATTTAATCACCGCAGTAAATCTCTGGATGGTTACAGCGCCGCTTTTATCGCCAATGGTGATTTTCAGATTGTGCGTTCCTGATGGAAATTGGGCATTTGAGATTTTGATTCCCTGTTTACTGACATAGGGCATAACCCTCTGGGTAATGTCAATGCTGAATAATTTCAGATACTCAACCTTTAAGGTTGAAAGGTCTATCTCAGCAAGGCCTTTTGTTATAAAATTCAGCTCTATATTAACTGGAGGCGCATAGACCTTTCCTTCTTCAGGTGTAACAACCTTTATTATAGGGCCTGAAGCGATATCGGATTTGGATTGAATGTCCCTTGCAATATTCTCGTATTGAATAGTTGACATGTCAGGAAGCAGAGCCTCTGCCTGTGTTATTAAGGTTATTGGTGTGCCGGCTGCCTCTTTCTTATCCTTAGCTTTTTTTTCTTCAAAAACAGCAGCCCTTTCCTTGCTGCAGCCTATCCCGGTTTCTTCTAATGTCAATGATTTAGCTTCCCCATAAACAAAATTAGCTGCTTGTCCTGTTATAGCAGAAACAATCTCCTTCTGCATTATCCTCATCGCCTTATTTTCCGCCTCTGACAGCGTTAAATGCCCTTCCTTTCCTGAGCGAGAGATGTTCCCAAAGGTCTTTCCGTTTTTTGCGTCTATAAGCTGAAAATCAGCGCACCATCTGACATATTTCCATTTTGGGTCAGGGATGTCCGCCTTCCAAATAGCAGCCCCTCCAATAATCAGCAGGTCAGCCGCAGCCGCCTCTCCGTTTTCTTTTAATACAGAAAAGCCTTCCCTGTTTAAGCCTTCAATTAATGCCTTTCTTATTGCGCTGCTCTTATCTCCTGATACTGCTGCATAAACATTAAAGCCCTTTGAAATAAATTCCTCTAATTCCTGCGTAATATTCCCAAGATTTATTTGGCTCGCTAAACCTGTCCCTGCTGAATTTACTATCCTGAAATCCGCATTGAATGCCTCTCTCAGGGCAAGGGTTTTTATTGCCCTTCTGAGGTTTCTGATTCTTTCAAATTTATCTGTTGCATCATTGGCTTTTCTGAGAAAATCCCTTGCCTCTGAATCAAGTATGCTTATCCGCTCTTTTAAGGCTGCTGCAGCCTGGCTTCTGTTGATTGCAGCAAGGGCATAATAACGGGCAGTTGTTTTGTCCTGCCATGTCTGAACAATCTTTACATTTTCCAATATTTTATCGGAAGAGACCTTTGTCGCCTCTTCTATTGCAATCTGGCGCTGGGCTTCGGTCTTTCCCTTAGATTCAACCTGAAGATATTTTTCCAATTCAACAGACTTGGAGCTTACCTCAACCCTGAATATCTTTGCAATTGCCGCATAGGAGCGCTCCTCAGCGGATTTTTGAGTGTCGCCCTCTCCCACCCCTGTCAGATACTTATCATCAGAATATAATGCTGCTGGGTTATTTATCCATTCTGGCCTTTTTTCTGCATATACAAAAGCCGGCATTGATATAATGGCTATTAAACATATTATAAAAAGCCTGATATATTTCATCTGATTATCCTTTGAGTAAGAAACTTTTTGGCGCCTGCTTTTATGGAGATGTCATTAAATACCCTTTTCTCCAAAATCTCTCCGCCTGCGCTTATATAATGCACCTCAAAATTATAACTGCCCGGCGGGAGAACTATCCTTGACATCTGAATCTTATCAGGCAGGGTTCTCCAGCTTCTTTTATCTGCCTGCTCTGTTGCCACAGAAGCTATGTTAAGCAGTCCGCCCACTAAAGCGCCTGCATCCTTTCCATATTTTTCTGTAGCAGCCTTTTTAGCTGTCTGCGCTACTGTAAATTTAAGCGCTACCCTTGCTACAGCCTTGGCAGTGATCCTTCCAATCCTGTCTTCAAGATTTTTTTTGGCAATGGCAGTTATATCCTCCATTAGATAGGTGTTTTCTTCTGAATTTCTGCCTCTTATATAAATCTTTGCGTATGCAACCTGCGAAGGCTGCGGTGCAAATCTTGGGAGGGCGATCCTCAGATAATAAAGCTGTCCTGTTACATCAGGCACAGGCGCATCAATAAAAAAATCCTCTTTAAATGGCGCCTTGCCCAAAAGGCAAATAAAGATAAGCTCTCCATTAGATTGAAGCTCTTTTATGTCCCTTGATTTAATATTGTTGAATTCTACCTGATATCTTTTATATTCATCATAAATGCCCAATGCCCGGCTCAGCCGCAGCAGGTCTTCGCCAATGAAGATAGGCACAGCCGTCCCATAGCTGTGCCTATAGTCTTTATATGCTGTATATGCCTTGCTGTATGAGATATATGCGTCATTTAGCTCACCCCTGTATTCATAAAGTATTCCGCTTAAATAGCGGGCAAAGGCATCCTCTTTATAAACATTCTTCTTTTCATACTTGTCATTATACAGGTTTAGCTTGTGGTCTACCTTTCTTGCCTCTACCAATGCATCATCCCACTTTCCGAGATAAACATAATTTAACGCCATGATAAGATTCAGCATCACCTTTTCAAAGTCTTCGCCCTCGTATGGCAGCAAATTATCATTAGTCAGCATGGCGCCGCCTTCTGTTGTGATGCTCTTTGTATAAAGGTCGTCTACTATCTTTTCAGCCTCAGAAAGATACAAGTTGCTTTTTTCATAATTGCCTGACAGATGAAGCGTCATTCCCCTGTCCATATAATACAAAACTGCATTCCTGCTGCCGTATTTCTCTTTATACTGCTCTACAATGCTGTCAGCTTTGTTGTAATTTCCGTCAAGGAGATTTTTGTCCACCATAACATAGTGCGAGACAGGGGCTGCGCAGGCATATAATATTAGAATTAAGAAAGGGGAAATCAAAAAGCAAGAAGGTGTATATTTTCGCTTCATATTTTATTTTCCAGCTAAAAACCTGCCCCGCTTCTTTCTATAACCTTCTTGATTTTCTTCTGTCCAAACCAGACCTTTATATTTTTCTCTATATCTATCAACTCCAGATCCACCTGATAAAAGATTACCTTTGTCCCCTTTGCCTCATCAAGGATGGTATTAATAGTTCCCTTCAGCATGTAGTCTGCGCCGATCTCTTTTCCGGGGCCTTTGACAGTTTCGTCAGCAGCATGCTGCGCCTGATCTACCCGCTCTTCTCTCAGCTCTTCCCTTTCTCCTCGTGCTGCAACAAACTGCACCCTTCCAGAGTTGGTTAGCTCCTTTTCAAGGTCTTTGGTAAAGGTTTGCACATTAATATGCTCATGGCTTCTGTTCAGCACAGTGCCGACTATAACTATTGGCTGTTTCCCATGCTTTTTTGTATAGTTGTCTATCCACGGCCTTGAAAGCGCTTCCTTTACCATCTCTTCGGCTACAAGGCGGGAATCAGTGTCATTCCACCTCCCGCTTAAATCCGTAACAGTATCAGTTCCTACCCTGCTTACCTTCGGACCAGCGCATGAAACTATAGCAGTGAACATAATAAAAATTAAGGTTCCTTTTAATAAGTTCTTTTTTAGCAGCATAATTCCCTCACTTTCTGAATTTTTGTCTCATCTCATCCATAAGGTCTTCCATGTCTTTCATCTGATCAAGAATCAATTTATCCATATTAAATGGATTTTTTTCTGTCAGCGGCTCTGGCTCCTTTTGCTCCTTTGGAATATCCTTATCCTTTTCCTTCTTTTCTTTATCCTTTTTTTCTTCCTTACGGCCTTTAACTTCATCCTGCTTATCTGTTATCTCTTTTTCAGCTCCTGACGCAGGTGTATCTGTCTTTGCCGATGGTTTATTTGCATAGGACACAGGGATGTTTTTGCCTGACAGCCATTTTTTTGCAACGCTTGATTTGATAGAAAAGTTTATTGCAGTAATGGCAAGTCCGTCAGCAGACCTCCTTGAGATAGAGGTGTTTATCCCAATCATATAACCATTCTGGTCAAGAAGGGGGCCGCCTGAATTTCCGCGGTTAAAACTCGCCTCTGTCTGGAATACATCCTTGCCATTTATATTGTTAAAATTTTCAATCTCAGCGCTTATGCTCCCTGTTGTAAGCGTCCAGAGCCCTCCTGTCTCAGGATGGCCTATTGCTGCCACCTGATCGCCGATGCTGACCTGTTGAGGGTCTCCAAATGGAACAACGTTCAGCAATGAAGAAGCGGATTCAATCTTCAGAACAGCAAGGTCAAGCTGGCTGTCAAAGGCAACAACCTTTGCATCAAACCTCTTGGTTAAATCCTTATTCATATTTCCAGTAACGCGCTCAGGCTTTAGAAAGACATCTATGCGGCGCTTTGGCCTGCCGGCATCTTCATTGATAACAACATGCGCATTGGTGAGTATCAGGCCGTTGGCGCTGATGATTGAGCCTGTGCCGCCGCTTCCCTTTTTTCCATCATCAGTCGCTAATATCAGAACCACGCCCTGGCCGGCCTTTTGATAAATCTCCTTTGGGGTATAGGCGGCAACTGGGGCAATGATGCACAGGAGGAGAATGAGATTTGCGGCGGTTGTAAAGATAAAATGTCTTTTCATGGCATTCTCCAAAATTATTTTGCCTGTCTCTTTTGCTCTTCTGCCTCTAACTTTTCAAATGCCTTTTCAGCATTCTTTCTTACAAAATCCCTTACCTCTGCATTTAATTCTTTCATCTTGTTTAATGTCTCTTTAAAGTTTTCCAAATCAAGCTTTGCCAAAGAATATATGGTATTGTCCTGCGGGTCTGTCCAGTGGTCAATAATTACTACACCGGAGAGCGTTGCTGCGGAAAAGGTCTTAACTGCCTGTTCAATATTCTGCTCCTCGCTTGTTTTTTTGAAATCGCCTGCTGTGGTAGATGCTGCATAATCGCGCATTAAGGAAGCAGAGTAGGTTTCAAAGACCTTTGCAATCTCAGCCCTTGCCCTGTTGTCTGCTGTTGTCCTCGCAAGCGACTTGTTCATAACGCCTGAAACTGAACCAATGCCGTAAAACGCCTTATCGCCTTTATTCAAAAAGGCGCCTGCCCCTTTTCTTACCCACTCCGGCTCAGCAGACGCAGGCGGAACAGGCGGCGCAACTACTGCCTCCTTCTTTGCGCCAGCGCAGCCAAGAAAGCTTAAAAAGAGTATCGCAGCAGCAAAAGGCATAAGAAAAAAATAATGTTTTTTAAAGTTACTCATGGTTTTCCTCCTTCATTTTTGGTTTGTTTACTCGCTTGTTTTTCATTTTTACTAATTGTTTCTTCTGACAACAGTTTTGGTCATGCGGCCTTATGAGGGGAAATATTAACGAAGGTTGCGGCCTGATTTTAGAGTCCATTTAAGCTGCCTCAAAGATGTTTATAATGACTGTTTAATTTATTCAATATATTTTATTCTTCCATCTTTAAATATAGCATGGTTCTTATGCCTGTCAAGATAAAGAGGCTGATAATTGCGACAATAGACAATATTGTATTGAATATGATACTATTTATCTGCAATGGATGTCAAATTTTATTCGGTGTTGCATCTCCATTAGCATCAATATATCTTAATATCTTACAACCATAGCCAAGGCGCAGGCCTTTATAAATAGCCGCAGCCATGTAATGCCAGAGGATGTTGCAGCTACTGCTTTTGAGGTTTTAAGGCATAGGATTATCCTTACCTACGAGGCAGAGGGGATAACAACGGATAGCTTAATTGAAAGATTGTTTTATCAGGTTGTTGAAAAACTCTCATTTTGTGCATATGAATTAGAACCGAATATGTTATAATTCCGAAAATTCAAATTTCGGTGGTTAAACATACGCGTGGAATCTATGAAAGACAAGCCAC
>Ga0105164_10000039_pt1 | contig 92955 bp, 101 predicted proteins | sample VDWuncwatermetaG_FD_89674 | JGI IMG/M metagenome (GOLD analysis project Ga0105164, IMG submission 89674) | Wastewater microbial communities from Netherlands to study Microbial Dark Matter (Phase II) - VDW unchlorinated drinking water | ecosystem: Environmental > Aquatic > Freshwater > Drinking...
ATGGAGCGGGAGAAGGGATTCGAACCCTCGACATCAACCTTGGCAAGGTTGCACTCTACCCCTGAGCTACTCCCGCTTATAAGGATATATAAGCTATATATCGGGTAATGAGGAAACGGATAATATGCATTCTTTTCTACTTTGCAAGTATTTACTTTACATAAAAAACAATGTTATACTCTTCTCATTTCAAGAATTGGCTTCGTTAACCTTCAACTCGTGTAGTTTTTCTACACTTCGTCTCGGTTGTCTAGCCAATTCTTGAACTGCTTTGAGTATAGAATACAGACTACTTAAATTAACTGGAGTGATATGAGTAAATTGGATCGTAAGCTTCTGGATATTCTGGCTTGCCCCTTGTCAAAAGGGCCGCTGAGCTATGATGAGGAAAAGCAGGAATTAATCAGCGATAAGGCTGGGCTTGCCTTTCCGATTCGCGAAGGGATTCCTATTATGCTGGTTGAAGAAGCACGGAAATTGAATGAAAATTGATAACATGTTTAAAATTGGAGTTTTTTATGCCTAAAATATTATTAGCTGCAATTGTTCTGATAGGGCTTTCTTCCTGTTCTAACCCTCGTCCAGACCTTAAAAGCCCTTGCGTTGGCGCGGAAGGCAGCCCTTGCGAACGCCGTGCAGTAAATAATGACCACGCTTAATTAAGGCTTAAGGTTTAGGGCTTAAGGCTTAAGCTATGGGGTTATTCGGCAGCCTTTCGGGCTATTTCTGATAATTCTTCTTCGCTAAGGGGAGCATTGCGGATTCCATCTTTGCCCGAAAGCCAGACCAGCGACAGGTTTTTAGGGTCGCGGGCGAAAACGCGCTCTTCTCTCAGCATGCCTATATTAGGTGGAATGGTGTTCTTGGCAAGCCCAGCGACTGTATAATGACCATCACGGTACATGCCTATAATAATGCGTGGACGGTCGACAAATGCCTGAGATCCGCTCAGAAAATCTATAATGTCGCTTAATGACTTCGGTGTTTTACCTCGTTGCAGAGGATGGACAACCAGAACTGCCGTGTTCTTTTCGACGGCAAATTCCTCCAGCGCATCGAAGAAATTATTTACTAAGTTAATATCATTTTCATCACCACCCAGATATTTACGTGATGGATCGACTATCATCAACGGCACATCGGGAATTTTTTTCAGGTGGCGCAGATATTGTGTAAAGCTAACATTCTCACCAAAATCAGTTCGCCGAAACATAAGACGTATAGAGCGTTCATCCGGATCAATAATTGAAGCACGGGCATTGAAAATCTGTGGACCATCTTCACCAGAGAAGAAAATATTGATACCATTACATTGTTCTAATTCCAGTGGCTGTCCAAGCCATTTTGCGGGTTCTTCGCCTTGTTTGTAATCACTTGAGGCAATAACACCAAGCTGATGCACCAGAGAGCTTTTCCCACAACCTGCCACTCCTGCCAGCAAACTCACCGAACCACGCGGAAGTATACCAGGCACGATAAATTCAAATAAATTTTTTGTGGAATCATTTTTTTCCATTCTTAAAGGACCGGTTGCATCGAACAGGTCAATATCGCGGGCAACAAGATTAAAGAAGCGCAAATTCTTTTCTATATTTTTAGTGTCTGCACCAAATTTTTTGTATAGCGAATGAATCCTGTCATAAGCATTCCAGCATTTATTAGCATCAAGAACCTGCTGGTTTGAGATAGTGTTTTTCCTGACAAATTCATCCAGCACTGCCGGTTTTGTGAAATCAATATTTTCCGGAAATAAATCGGCAATATCCGGCTGTTCAAACAGACCATTGTTAGTTAAGTAAGAAATGCCTGATAAAAAATATGACTTAGAATACAGGTCGCTTTTAACATCAACAATTTCATAAAGATCATTGCAGCACTCCACAGTTTTTCCATCTGCTTCCGGCTTTTGAACAGTATCAAGAAAAGCAATGGCTTTCAACCCGGCTTTATCGCTGCCACCACGGTGAAAATTTGTAGAGAGTACACCTGTTTTCTCTAGGCGTTCCGCAGGCTGGTCTGCCAATATGTCAATACCCAGAATTAGAGAAGTACACCATGCAATTCCAGAGCCTATTGGTTTATAACTTCCGTTAGCTTCCTTGCTATGGATTATCGGATTAAGCAGCATTGGGCTGTTTGGCAAACGTCCATTATTATAATGTTCCAAAATGGTATCAATAGCGGTTTGATTATCACCCGCACCAAACCAGAAGGTCATGCCGGCGTCTTTACTGCGGAAAGGAATCTGCTCGGCATTAGTGTATAAGCACATGTAACCATCAAGACCGACATTTTTATGCGCCGCCCATAGCAGGTTTAATTCATTTCTTATTGTATCGCTAATTTTTTTGGTAGGAGAAGTCATAAAATTACATGGTGGTTATTGCTTTAATAATAGGATATTTATACCTTATCGGGGTTAAAATACTATGAATTCAGCAGTAAATTGTTATAGTTTTCCAGCAAATGCCAGCTTTTTACACAGTTTGGCAAGATGGGTTTTGAGCAATTACGATACATTATCATATACGAAAATACTAATATTATTGCCAAATAGACGCTCTTGCCGTTCCCTGCGTGAGGCTTTCTTGGACTGTTCTGGCGGAAAACCTATGCTTTTGCCGCGAATACAACCTATTGGGGAAACCCAAGAAGAGGAATTCTGGGGCGGTATAGAGGGAATGAATACCTATATACCCCAACCGATTAACCCTGTACGCCGGCATTTCCTGCTCATGCGCCTGATTATAGGCTTTGGGCATAAAAATATTGGAATGATTTCCATTAATCAGGCGGCGGAACTGGCAAGGCAGCTTATTAAATTCATGGATGAAGTTAACCGCGAGGGGCTTAGCTATGATAAACTTACGAATCTGGCACCGGAAAACCTCGCCAGCCACTGGCAGCAGACATTGGAATTTCTCAGCATAATTTCCAAACAATGGCCTAGACTCTTGGAAGAAGAGGGGACGATTGACGCGGTGGTTTACCGCAACCAGTTGCTTTATCATTTAAGCAAAATGTGGGAAAAATCTCCGCCGGATTATCCGGTTATTGCTGCCGGTTCAACCGGAAGCCAGCCTGCTACGGCAAACTTGCTTAAAACAATAGCCGGGCTGCCAAATGGCAAGGTTATTCTGCCATTTCTTGATAAAGAGATGCAGGAAGATGAATGGAAGGAGGTTACTCAAACCCATCCGCAATACGCTCTGAAGCAGTTACTGGAGAAAATTGGGATTGAGAGGAGGCAGGTAGGTATTATCAGTCATTGCGAGAGTAACGAAGCAATCCAGTCTTATCAAACAAGTGAATGGATTGCCACGTCGGCTACGCCTCTTCGCAATGACATTGACAAGCAAAAATATCTGCGTGCTATATTTTCGCCACCAGCAACGACTACCAACTGGTCAAAAATCGAGCTGCCGGACCCGGAATGTCTGGATTATATAAGGCTCATTGAGGCGGATACGTTATTTGATGAGGCGAGGGCTATAGCCATAGCCATGCGCGAAGTTCTGGAAACGCCAGCAAAGACAGCGGCTCTTGTAACTCCGGATCGCACATTGGCGCGGATGGTTTCTGTACAACTAAAGCGTTTTGGGATTATGGTTGATGATTCGGCGGGGAAGCAGCTTGCCAGCTCGCCGTCAGCTTGTTTTCTACGCTTGATCGTGGAAATGATAGCTTCACGTTTTGCGCCAGCAACTTTGCTTGCGGTTCTGCGACATCCGCTGGCAGCAGCGGGGATGAACCCTGCTAGATGCCGTTTTCTATCGCGGGAGCTGGAATTATTATTGCTGCGTGGGATTCGTAGGGAAGACGGCATTGCGGGATTGCGCAAGGCGGCAATTATTCATAAAAAAACGTCAAAAGAATTGCTGGATTTGCTTGAGAATCTGGAAAAAGAATCAGAATCATTCCTGAGTTTGATGCGGCAACATCATAATGCAGCATTGCAGCAGTTGCTTAGCGCGCATATAGGTTTTGCCGAATGGATGGCGGGGAGTGATACTGAATCTGGCACGCAGCGTTTATGGGCAGGAGAAGATGGTAACGCTCTTGCCGAAATCGTAGCGCAGTGGAACTTGCAGGCGGAGCTGCTTCCGGTTGTTGAGGCAATGACCTATCCGGCGTTGTTTGATTCATTGCTGGCTGCTGAGATTTACCATTCGCAGTTTGGTCTGCATCCACGGTTACATATTCTAAGCCCGATGGAGGCGCGGTTGCAGCGTTATGATCTGGTGATAATGGGTAGCCTTAATGAAGGTATGTGGCCGAACAGTTCGCCGCCAGATCCGTGGATGAGCCGACCGCAACGCGCGGCTTTCGGTTTGCCATCTGCTGAGCGGGCTGTGGGGCAGGGCGCGCATGATTTTGTCATGCAGCTATTCGCGCCGGAAGTGTTGATAACAAGGGCGCGGAAGGTAGAAGGAACGCCAGCTATTGCCTCGCGTTGGTGGGTGCGGTTGCAGACGCTTATTGGCGGGCGTATGCCGGAAATTTTTGCCGGAATGAATGATGATGGTTATTTCCTTGCAGCGAAAAATATTCTGGAGCAACCAATATCACTGCCGCCAATTTCCGCTCCTGCTCCGACTCCTCTATTTTCTGCCCGTCCTCGCGAACTGCGGATTACGGCGATTGACCCGCTGCTTAATAATCCCTATAGCATCTATGCGCGCTATATCCTGAATTTGCGTAAGCTTGATGATATTGATCGTGAACCGGACGCAGCGGATTTTGGCAATATAGTGCATAAGGCGTTGGAAAAATTTACCAGATCTTTTCCGGATAATATGCCGGATGCGCCGTACGAAAAGCTGCTTGCCTGCGGGCGTGAGGCTTTTGCTGATTTTATTGATAGGCCAGCGGTTGCCTGTTTGTGGTGGCCACGTTTTATGTCGATGGCGACATGGTTTATTGCTGAAGAAGAAAAGCGGCGGGGATTTATTGAGTCGGTGCATAGCGAGGTTAATGGACGTTGGGATTTTGCGGTAGCGGGCAAGGATTTTTCCTTAAAAACCCGCATTGACCGGTTGGAGAAGTTGCCATCCGGCGGTTATAATTTGATTGATTATAAAACCGGAATTGTGCCTAAGACCGGGCTTTCCAACCAATTGCCGCTGGAGGCGTTGATTGTGCGCTATGGGAAATTGTCAGGCGATGTGCCGCCGGGGATGGCGGAGCAGATGGAATATTGGAAACTTTCCGGCAGTGAAGGCAAATGCGAAATTACAAACTCAAAGGCTGATATAGAAGAAACCAGGAAAATGCTGGAAGAATTAATCACAAAATTTGATGATGAAACCACGCCCTACAACGCACAATCGGAAGGACTGCCCGCGCGTTATAATGATTATGAACACCTTACCCGCCGGAAGGAATGGGAGGGTGGTTAGCTGCCGGGCGTAGCCCGAGATGTTTGTTGTAATTTTGAAGATATATGCTGGTTTGCTACAACATCAGAAGTTGGTGCAGGGATGCCAAAATTATCAAATTGTTTTGCTATTTCCGCTGCCATACGCTTATCAGCCTCACTGAGGACAGACCCAACTTCTTTTTTTGAAGGTTCTTTTGATCCGGAAATAGCCTTAGCAGCTTCATTTGCAGCATAACCAATCGGGCCCATAATTCCTACCATGCGGTCAGCACCTTTTGGAGGTTCTTTAGGAGCTTTGCCTATAGCTGCCTCTGCTAATTGCGGAGCTAAAATACCTATACCAGCTCCAATACCAAGCTTGATTTTAGGGATTTTATCCCCTAGTTCCCTTATTTCGGAAACAGTAAATACTTTGCCTTCAATTTGTTTTGCAGGTGCAGGAGGTTTTGCTGCTTCGGCAACATTCTTTAACACGGTATCTATGTCGTTTACACCAGCACCGGGAACTTTAACTTTTCCACCTTCTTGCAAAGCATGCATTTTAGCTTTACTTCCACCATGATTAATCTCGATTTCTGTATAAACCCCATCTCCAGTGCCAGCCTTTACATTGTAAATAAGTGTACCAGTTTGCTGATTAATGGCATTCAATCCCTTAACCAATTTTTGATTAGATACTAAATCCCTAAAATCCTTAACAGATTGTCTTGGGTCATGAGTAACCCCAAGAGCATCACTGGATAACAAATTACCACTCTTAGAAACCCATTCTGATTGTTCAAAAACGGTTGTTTTTCCACTGGTGGAAACAGTTTGTTCTATCCCGCCGTCTGCGGTCAAAGATTTTCCCATAAACTGTGATTTGGGATCAGCTTTGTAAAATTCAGCAGAACCGTTTGTTTTTAACAATATGGTTAGTCTTTTATCGCCTTCTACTGGAAGAGTAGTGTCTATTCTTGTAGTGGCAGCACCACCTTTGTTTACCTGAAACTTGAAATTAGGATCGTTCAATCCTTGTGCTTTGATAGCCTCTATCAACTCACTGTGTATTGATCGAGTTGGATCGTTATTTGGTATAACCGCACGTGATGGTTGATTTGATACCTGTATATCTTTCGGTTCGCTCATAAAGTTCCTATGTATTTATATTCTTTACTTATTAACCGTAATTATTATGGAAATTTGATAATCAATCAACCTGACAATTATGAAGATTTTGTGACAAAACCAATGAGTTTGGCTGAATTTCTACTTTGTCCGCCATTCTGCTGAAGAGCGGAATCTATATATTATCAAATGGATATGGATACCGCCCTGCGGCGGTATGACGTTTAATGAACCTGAGAGAGTTGTGAATTAAGGCGCAGGACGCGTTCATATAATTCAAAAGTACTGTCTAGAAGGTAGCAGACATAAGGCGGCAGGACACCATGCAGGACTTTGTTGTCAACGCGGCAGATATTTTGAAATTCAAGACCATAATGCGCGGATTCCTCAATGGCGATTTGTCCGGCGACTACACCGCGCTGGGCAAGTATCCATGACATGACGCAGGAAAGGCGCAGCGTAATCCGCGACATTTCGCAGGCATAGATAGATTTGGTGCTTATATCCAGTTTTTTCTGATCTTCTGCGCCGAATTCGGAAAAATATTCTTGTGCTTCACACAGCAGCGTCATAGCATCATTATATACGCTGGGCATAAATAATATATTTTGCGAAATTTGCTCTTTAGGTGTATCTGAGTTTACTTCCATTCATGTCCTACTTATTTATTAAATACAGCTCATTATAACATTAATTTTACTTATTTAATATTAATCTTTTATGACATTTTATTTATTTTATTAATTATTTAATATTATATGCTTAGTAAAAAAGTTAATATTCTTGGTGATGAAAAGGCTGATATTGCTTTTAATACAGAAGCTTGTGTGTTTGTTACCGCAAATGCTGGCTCTGGAAAAACCAGCTTGTTAACTAATCGTGTTCTCAGCTTATTGGTGCATGGAGTGGACCCAGGCAAAATTTTATGCCTGACCTTTACTAATGCGGCGGCGGCGGAAATGTCTAACCGCATCTTGCAAGCTCTGGGTTCATGGGTGATGGCGGATGAAGAAAAGTTATCAGAGCAGCTTGCTAAGCTAACTTCTGGAGATATTACCGATTCTTTACTGAGCAATGCCCGCAGTTTATTTGCTCGGGTTCTGGAATCACCGCAAGGTATAAATATCCAGACTATTCACGGGTTTTCGCAATCATTGCTCAGGCGTTTTCCTTTAGAGGCGGGAATCAGTCCGCATTTTAAAGTTATGGATAGCAGAAGTGAACAGGAAGTTCTGGCGGAGGCGCGCCTGCGCTTATTTAACAATGCTCGAAAATCCGATTCCACTATCCAGAAGTCTCTCGATAATTTGGCACGAGAGGTCAGTGAATATGGTTTCCATAAATTAATGAGTGAGATTGTAGAAAATAAGGATAAATTTCGTCATATATTGCAGGAAATGGAAGCGTTATCTGCGATCCGGCACAGGCTATATAAACTTTTTAAAATTGAAGAAGGCATCAGCATTGAATTGCTCTTAAACCAATTTTTTAACTATAGCGAAGAACGGTCTGAAAACTTACGAAAAATAGTTGACGCATTACAAAAATCAGACAAAGACACAGACAAAAAAACTGCGCAGCCACTTGAAAAATGGATGGCAAATCCGCAGGCAAAGATGGATTTATATGAAGAATATATAGATTGTTTTATTACGGAAAAAGGCTCTGCTCGAAAAAAGATTTTTACCAAGGAAGCTTTAACTGATGCAGAACTGATAGACGAACTTATGGCTGAACAACAACTTGTTTGTGAGTTTGCTGATAAATTATGCGCGTTTTCGGTGGTTCAGCATAGCATGGATGTTATGCAGGTGGCGGAGGCATTGCTTGCTGAATATGAGGCTATCAAGCGCGGTCATGCGTGGATGGATTATGATGATTTGATTTCAGTCGCCTGTGAATTGCTAACGCGCGCGGGAATGTCGCCATGGGTTTTGTTTAAACTTGATGGCGGAATAGACCATATTTTGGTGGATGAAGCACAGGATACCAGCCCGCAGCAATGGATGATCATTGACGCGCTCACGCAGGAATTTTTTGCCGGGCAGGGAGCTAAAGAGATTGATCGTTCATTGTTTATTGTTGGTGATGAAAAACAATCAATATTCAGTTTTCAAGGTGCTAATGTCAAAGAGCTGGCACGGATGCAGAAACATTTTGCCGAGTTAATCACAGCTTCGCAAAAACCGATGCATTTTTTGTCACTGACCAAATCATACCGCTCAACCAATCAGGTTTTAAGGGTTGTGGATGCGGTTTTCGCAAGGCAGGAAACGCGTGCCGGCGTTACGTCGGAAGATGCTGAATTTACCCATATCCTCACCCGAATAGGACATGAAGGATTGGTGGAGCTATGGCCACTCATACAGCCTCAAGATTCTCCGTCATTGCGAGGAGGCATAGCCGACGTGGCAATCCAGAAATCTAATTCTATTGAAACTGCTGGATTGCTTCGTCCAGAAAGTTTCTGGACTCGCAATGACGAAACTGCCACGCCAGCGACAAAGTTAGTACGCCACATTGCCGATAAAATCCAAAGTTGGATTGAAACTGGTGAGGCTCAGGCCGGTGATATAATGATTTTGCTGCGTAGCCGTACGTTATTTGCCGATAAACTAGTGCGGGCGTTGAAGAGGCGTGGAGTTCCGGTGGCGGGAAGTGACCGTATGGCTCTTAATGATAATCTTGCCGTACAGGATTTAATAGCTCTCGGGCAGGTTATGTTATTGCCCGATGATGATCTGACTCTGGCAGCCTGTCTAAAAAGCCCGATATTTGATTTCAATGAAGAAGATTTATTTGCACTTGCCTATAATCGAGGCGAAAAAACATTATGGCAATGTTTATCACAGTCGCCGAAATTTGCAGATAGCTATGAATTGCTCACAGAAATGCGCGCTAAAGCCGATTTCGTTCCGCCATTTGAATTCTACTCACACCTGCTCGATACTAAAGGGATGCGCAGGAGATTTATTGGCAGGATGGGTGAGGAATATGCTGATCCTATTGATGAATTTATGCAGCAGGCCTTGCTTTATGAGCGTTCACATCCGCCATCTTTGCAAGGTTTTATACATTGGCTTGTTGCTAGCAATAGTGAAATAAAGCGCGATATGGAGCAGGCAAAAAATGCAGTGCGGATTATGACGGTGCATGGTTCTAAAGGCTTGCAGTCTAAGATTGTGATTTTGCCGGATACTGTGGAAATTCCAAGGGAAAGTGGCAGTTTGTTATATCTGGATAATATCCCGCTGCGCTCGTTATCTGCCAAAAAAGATGATAAAATATGCCGTGAGTTGCGACACTATGAGCGAGAGGAAATGCTCAGCGAATATCGTCGTTTGTTGTATGTTGCGCTAACTCGTGCCGAGGATAGGTTGTATATTTGCGGGGCGACCGGAAAAGATAAAATCAATGAGCAGAGTTGGTATCAGCACATCAAAACAGGAATTGAGCAAATTGCAGAGAGTTTTGAAATGCCATGGGGGCAGGGGTTGCGAGTGGGGAATCTTCCAACCTGTCATCCTGTTTTTATAACTGGGTCTGAGAACAAAGCTAATGATGGCGTTTATAACACTAGATCCCCGCGCAAGGCGAGGATGATGGATTTTCTGCAAACGCCAGTGCCAGTTGAGCCTTCGCCGAGTAAACCTTTGACTCCATCGCGTATTTTATCTGAAGTTCCTGCCAGTGTTTCTCCGCTTTCCAAAAAACATGTATATGCTACAGGAAAATTTATTCATCGTTTGCTGGAATATTTGCCAGCACAGGAGCAAGATAAACGCGAGTCAATGGCAAGGTTTATCGCACGGAAATTTAGCACAGAGCTTTCGCAGGAAGTTATTGATAAAGCAATTTCCGATGCAATTTCGGTTATTGATAACCCTGATTTTGCGATGCTGTTTGGCAAGGATGCGTTGGCGGAAGTGCCAATTACCGGAAATATAGAAATTGATGGGAGCAATATCACAATTTCAGGGCAGATAGACAGGTTGTATATAGGTAAAAATGAAGTATGGGTTGTTGATTTCAAGAGCAACCAATCACCGCCGGATTCGCAACGGGATATTCCTGTTTCTTATGTCCGCCAGCTTGCTCTATACCGTCTACTGCTTACAAAAATTTACCCAGATAAAACAGTGCATTGTGCTTTGTTATGGACGGAAAATGCAAAATTTGATGTTTTACCTGAGGCACTGCTTGACGAAGTCAAACTAACTACTTACATATGATTTATACTAACTGAAAGGAATTATATGACTTTACACATTGATGATAGTGAATTTGATGCGAAGATAATTAAAGGTAACGGAGCTTTTCTGGTTGATTTCTGGGCGGAATGGTGTGGACCTTGCCGTCAGATTGCGCCGATTCTTGATGAAATTGCCAAAGAGCGTGATGGTAAAATCACTGTCGTTAAAGTGAATATTGATAAAAATCCGGCAACACCACAGCAGTTCGGTGTGCGTGGCATCCCAACCCTGATTATTTTCAAGGATGGTAAGGCAGTTTCAACCAAGGTTGGGTCTCTTCCAAAAAGTAAGTTGCTGGAATGGATTGATTCTGTAGTTGCCTAGCCAGTATCGACTGAATGTCTATACGTCCTGTTTTTGCTAACTCGCGGGTTTTCTTTTCCCAGAAATGCGGAGGCATGTCTGGTCTTGTCGCTATGTTTTTTTCAGATTTTGGGCTGCGGATTGTGGCTGCCAGTGAGATTGAATTTTATTTGTTTGGTTCGCATGAGCAAGATTTAGAAAAATTCTGGCAGGAGGTTAAATCTTCCTGCGCCAAAGCCGGTATAGAAATTTTCAGGATAGAAAAAGAGCGTGGTCATGAGCAGCATGAAGTGTCTCTTGCTCCGGATACACCGGAAAAAATTGTGCGCGATACGGAATTGCTTAAAACCATTATAGGTAATACAGCAAAAAAATACTCACTCATTGCTAATTTTGAGGCAAAGCCTGTCGCGGATGATTATGGCAGTGGTTTGCATATCCACATCCATCTGGAAGATTCAAATAAAAAAAACCAGTTTATAAAACAGGATGAAAAAATTAGTGACACGCTAAAGCATTCCCTGGGCGGGTTGCTTCTATGGATGCCTGATACTATGTCGATATTTGCACCAAAAGAGGAATCATATAAAAGGTTTGTTTCCGGAAGTAATGCGCCACTTACTATCAGCTGGGGAGCTAATAACCGCACTACTGCTTTGCGCCTTCCTGATTCCGCTTATGATAATAAACGCATTGAGCATCGCGTGGCGGGGGCGGATGCTGACGTTTTGCAGGTGATGTATGTTATACTTGCTGCCATGCATTATGGGCTGGCAACGCAGGCACAGCCAGACGGGCAGGTCTATGGTGATGCCTCGCTTGATATGTATAGTAAACCTAGGTTTTCTAAGGATTTACAAACGGCAAACAAGCGGATGAAACAATCTATTTTTCCTATCAGAAATTATGGCATCTTAATCGATTCTTAACGTGTTCCTGCGAAAATTATTATAGCATTTTTAATTTTGCCTAACACATTGTACAAAAATGAATTCCATAAATATTACCGCAAAACGAGGTTTTACGCTTGTTGAGCTTGCTGTTGTTCTGATTATTATTGGTCTGATAACCGCTATTGGGGTATCTTCATCCAAAAATGCTATTGACATGGCTAAGCAATCAGCCACGGAAAACCGTTTTGACGCGATTGAAGATGCATTATTCGCATTCTGGAAAAAAAATGGCAGGATGCCTTGTCCTGCCGATATCACAATGACTATCAGCAACGCCAACTATGGTGTGGAGGCGACAAGCTCAGCTACTTGTTCCGGAGGTGCGATATCTGCTAATTTTACATCAGCGACTAATCTTTATAAAGCGGTTGAAGGTGGAGTGCCGGTTGTAACTCTTGGATTGCCTAAAGATTATGTTTATGACGCATGGGGGAAAAGAATAGCATATGCACTTACGCCTGCCTTTGCACAGCCCGGTGTTAATTCCAGAATATTGCCCAAGAGTGGAACATGTTACGCTGATAATGGAATTACCGTAAAAGATGTTGCCGGTGGCATCCGTTCGGACAGTGCTGTATACGCTCTCATCAGTTCCGGAAAAAATGGGCATGGTGGTTATACGCCGGCGGGTAGCAGGTATAATGCCGTAAGTACCAATAGTGACGAGCAGGTTAACTGCCATTGTACCAGCGCGGCGGTAAATTCTACTTACGATGGTAATTATATCCAAAGAAGCCAGAATTTAAATTTTACTACTCTTGCAAATTATTTTGATGATGTGGTTAGGTTTAAGGAATTATGGCAGATTAATACGCCAGAAGATTCATTAAATGATGACGGATACCGTGGTCCTGATCTGGCGGTTGCTTATAGTGAAGCAACTAATGGAACAGTTTATACTTATAAAAACCAGTGTGGCAGCTTCGTAAAACAGACTAATTTGAGTCCTTTGCCGACACAAAAACCAATAGCTGCAGCTTTTACGGTGGGTAATAAGCACCTGGTTACCTATTCTGCTCTTGGCTGCAACCTGTATAAGGTGGCTAATGATGGAACGTTGGTGGATCAGGCTAACGCATTTACTACTACCTGTCCTTATAATTCTTCAGGCGCAATGGCACTTTCGGATAATGGTTATCTGGCTATTGCCGATACGGTTAATATAAAATTCTGGAAGCAAGGTATTGATAGTTTTTTAAAGATTTCTGCAGGAGATTTCTTAAGCTCCAATACGCTTATTTCTTTCTCTCCTGATGCAAAATATCTGGCGGTTTTGCCTACTGCATCGGGAACAACCGTTCCTCTTTATAAACGCAATGGAGACTCTTTTTCCTTATTTAGCGGTACTCCACCAACTCACGCTGGTGCTACAACAAAAAATTCTGTGGCTTTTTCACCGGACGGAAAATATCTGGCGGCAACATCAAGTGCTAATATTTACCTGTGGAGGGTGCTAGGAAATGGTACTTTTGTGGCACTTACCACTATATCACCGGCAGCATCCACAGGTCTTACTGGCGTTACTTTTTCACCGGATGGGCGGTATTTTGCGGTTGGCAGAGTTGAAACGCCATATGTAATTATTTATAAAATTGATGAGAATGATACATTTACCGCGTTAACTGCACCGACCGGAGTTCCGGCATCATCAACAGGAATTGGTTTCGCTTTCAGCAAGGATTCAAATTATCTGGTGATGGTGACGGCAAATACTACTAATCCGGCGATTTTATTCCAGAAAACCGCAGCCAGCAGTTTTCAATATATGTCGTACCCATTCCCTATTGGGGTTTCTCCAACTACTCCATTTGACAGCAAAGTCACTGGAGGAAGTGGCGTTTCCGTTGCTTTCAAGAGGTAGATTTATCCATTTCGCAGTAGCTTTTCGCCGGTTACTTCCGGTGGGAGCTTGAAGCGGGTATTTTCGCTGATTCCCGACAGGGTTTCGATAACTGTCTGGCGCAGGGTGGAAACAGCTTTCACTACATTCTGTACAAGATGTTCCGGAGCGGATGCACCGGCGGTTATGCCCACGGAAGTTATATTATCAAACCACCCAGGATTAAGATCTTTAGCATCGTCTATCAGATATGCCTTAGTGCAGATTTCAGCAGCAAGATCCCTCAGGCGGTTGGAATTTGAACTATTCGCCGAGCCGATAACCAGAAGAATATCAACCTGTTTAGCCAGATCACGCACGGCATTTTGCCTATTTTGTGTGGCATAGCATATATCGCGCAGTTCCGGCCCGGTAATGTTAGGAAAACGTTGCTTAAGGGCGGATATTATATCCTTGGTGTCATCTACGCTGAGAGTGGTCTGGGTGACATAAGCAAGTTTATCAGGGTTCTTTACATTCAGCTTGGCGACATCGCCAACATTTTGCACCAGCAATACACCATTTAGCACGCGCCCGCTCGTTCCTTCTACCTCCGGATGTCCTTCATGTCCGATGAGTATAATTTGTTTGTCGTCGTTTTCATAACGTTGCGCTTCTTTATGAACTTTGGTAACTAGAGGGCAGGTGGCATCAATTATAGGCAGGTCGCGGAGTTTGGCTGAGTTCTCAACTTTTTCTGAAATACCATGCGCGGAAAAAACGGTTATCGCACCATCAGGAATTTCATCAACTTCCTGCACGAATATAACGCCTTTTTTACGCAAATCATCCACCACCCAGCGGTTATGCACTATTTCATGGCGAACATAAACCGGCGCGCCGTATAAATTCAAGGCGCGTTCGACTATTTCAATGGCGCGGTCAACACCGGCGCAAAATCCGCGTGGTTCAGCCAGAATTATTTTAAGAGGTGCTGTCATATATTTTTTCTAAATTTCCTTATACACCTGACCATATTATTGTCATCCCCGATTTAATCGGGGATCTGGAAACACAAATTAGGTCGGTATTTGTTGCCCTAGATCCCGCATCAAGTGCGGGATGACAGAGTATGGTACAAATTGGGTCGGCAAAAAATAGCATCATATATCTTCCAATTTCTTATCGTATCCTGTTGATTGCATCTCCACAAGCCGCGAAACTGTGCGTTTGAACTCAAAACCGCCATCACCACTTTGGTAAATCTCTTCGGCTGGCACCTCGGCAGTGCAGATAAGCTTGGTTTTATGTTCATAAAGCGTGTCAATAAGCGTTGAAAAGCGTTTGGCTTCGTTGCGTTGCTCCGGTGTTAATTCTGGTATTCCGGTGATAATAAAAGTTTCAAGTTTTCCGGCAAGTGCCAGATAATCAGCAGCACCAAGCGCGGTTTCGCAGAGTTCCTTGAAAGTAAAAAGCCCGATTGAACCATTATAACTATTAAATGCAATCTGTCTGCCCTGCACAGTAATTTTTTCCTTGCTTGCTTTGCCATTTTCGCCAAAGTTTTCCAATGTTTTTACGATGAATTTATCGGCTTCTGCACCAAGCGGATAGTAATAGAATTCCGTAGTATTCCTTCCTTGTTGATAACGATAGTCATCGGGGCTGGAAAGGGCGGCTATTTTCATGTTTTCTTTAATCAGTCCAATAAATTTTTCAAAGCGTTCCGCTTGTACACCACCGGTATATAACGCTTCTGGCGGGCGGTTTGAGGTGCTTACAATACATATGCCATGAGAAAACAATCCATCAAAAAGCCGGTATAGAAGCGTGGCATCAGCAACATCGGTTGCCTGCAATTCATCAAAGCAGAGGAGTTGTGATTCTTGCGCTATTTCACTGGCGAGAACCGCTACCGGATCGCCTTTTCCGGGTTGTCGTAACTTATGGATACGTGCATGTACCTCTTGCATAAAAGCATGAAAATGCACTCTTCTTTTGTTGATTGTCGCTGGAACGGCTTCAAAAAATAAATCCATGAGCATGGATTTGCCGCGCCCGACATTGCCATAAATATACAGACTATGCTCATTTACGGCTGGTTTGTTTTTAGAAAAAATAGATTTTTTTGCTGGTTTGGTTGTTTTGTCCAATGTTTCTTGGAGCATGATAAGAAGATGCTGTTGAGCAGTATCGTTTTTGATGCGCCCTTGTTCGACAAGCTGCCCATAGCTTTTGTTTAAGTTTGGTCTATTGTGCGGCGGCATTTTTTATATTCTTATTATTTTCAGGAAGTTTGGCATCGGGCGGACGGACATAAAAAGGTAGCGGTGCAACAGCTTTTGTTGGGTGCTTTGCAGCCAGTTGGGCTAACATATCAGCACGCGGTGAGATAAATAATTCATCTCCTTTCGCTTTTTTTAGGGTTGGTTCGCTGGTTGGAATTAAACCCACAGTAAAATTTTGGTAGATAACTTCACCTTTTCCGGCATTCAACATAGCAGTTATTTCTTTATTTTCCTGATTTAAGCTAATGGTATAAGCAATAACTTCCAGCGAATTGAAGCCAAGAACTGGAACGCTGGCAGCAAAGCCAATGGCGCGGGCGGTGCTAAGACCAATCCTGATGCCGGTAAAACTGCCGGGCCCGATAGTGCAGGCAATCGCTGAAAGCTCACGATATCCGGTTTTGCTGGTGGCAAGTGCTTCCTCTACCATATTAACAAGATTTTTTGCTTGTAATGCGGTTGTTAATTCCTCGCAATATGCTGAAACAGCACCATCTTTCCAGATGCTGACGCTGCACGCGCCACAAGCACTGTCAATTGCTAGTATAATCTGAGGTTTTGTTGAATTTATTTGTGTCATAACACCGAGATTACAATGTATTTTATTTATATCTAGCCATATTATTTGCAATTTCCATTATTTTCCGCCATTACTATGGTTTATTTTAAATCCACACAAGTTGAAAGTTTAGTTTCTAAAATGCTCTATTTAACCAGAAGAATCGGCGAATCTATCATAATTAATAACAATATTGAGCTTACCGTGGTTGAAGTGCGCGGTAAGACGGTGAAGCTCGGTTTTTTATTTCCAAAAGAAGCCAGTATATTACGTAAAGAACTGCATCAGAAAATTATGGAGCAGAATATCGCGGCAGCAAGTGGCGATGGGCAAGGGTTGGATGATATTGAGTTTATCATCAACATAGGTGGTGGTGATGCGGGAAGCGACGATGGCAGATAATGATGATGAAAAGGATGATGTAGTTTTTGATAAAAGCAAACTTGCTGTTGCCCTTAAATATGAACGGGGAAAAGATGAAGCACCAGTTGTTTCTGCCAAGGGAAAAGGATATGTTGCCCAACAAATTATAGAGCTTGCCAAGTCTAATAATATTGAAATACGACGCGATACAGATTTAGTGACATTGCTTGAGAAATTAGATATTAATACCCCCATACCATTAGAAGCTTATGCAGCAGTCGCTGAAATTCTAGCATATGTTTATAAAGCAAATGACAAAGCAAAGGGGCAAACATGATTGTAGAACATGATTTATTTGAAGACGTAGAAAAATTTGTAAAAGATAGCAGAAATCTTATTGCCAATGGTTCGGCAGTCGAAATGGCGGGGCTTGATAGGCAGGTGCAGAGCCTATGTTCCCATATTCTTGGGTTGTCACAGGATGATAGGATAAAATATGCGGATTTATTGCAAAATTTACTCGCAGAATTGCAGAGTCTTAGTATAGATTTAACTACTCAACGTGAAGCTTTGGCGCATGAAATCCGCTATCTTTCCAGCCACAAAAAAGCCAATGTTGCTTATAAAACGGCTGATGGAAAAGCTGTCTCGCTTGATGAAGAAGGGAATTAAGGATAGCAATGGATACTGTTGATCCAGTCCGCTTTCTCTTCGCATCTTTCGTTGTGCTGGGGTTACTCGCGCTGCTTGCTGTGTTCCTCAAGCGTTATGGAAATAAACTTTCTGGTGCAAAACTGTTTGCCATGCACCAGACAAAAGGAAGAATCTCTATATTGGAGATGCAATATATTGACCACAAGTCTAAGTTGCTTCTAATCAAGCGCGATGATATTGAACATCTTGTTTTGATTGGTGATGGCAAGGCAACGATTATAGAAGCGGGGATCAAGCGTGATACGTAATTCTCTATTTTGTCATCCCGCACTCGTTGCGGGATCCGGAGATAAGATTTCCAGACCCTGTTATAAAAACGGGGTGACAATTGCTCTGTTCATTGGCTTTCTAATCTTTTTCCTTTTTGGAAATGATTCTTTCGCGCAATCGGTGAATATTGATTTAGGCAAGGAAAGCGGCAGCGGAACAGCGAAAATAATCCAGATTGTAGTGTTGCTTACGGTTATCACCCTTGCGCCTTCCATTTTGGTGATGACCACTTCCTTTATGCGTATTGTCATAGTGCTGTCATTCCTGCGTAGTGCATTGGGTTTGCAGCAGACACCACCGAATCAGGTGTTGATTTCTTTGGCGTTGTTTATGACGGCATTTATAATGGCTCCGGCCTTTGAAAAATCCTACAATGAAGGGGTGAAGCCGTTAATTGAGGAATCAATTACCGAGGAGCAGGCACTTGAGAGAATAGGCGCGCCGTTTCATAGTTTTATGTTGAAACATGTTCGCCAGAAAGATCTGGAGCTATTTGTGAGTCTGTCACCGGATATGAAGATTGAGACTCCTGATGATACGCCATACCGCGTGCTGGTTCCGGCGTTTATGATTAGTGAACTTAAACGCTCGTTTGAGATTGGCTTTCTTATTTTTATTCCGTTCGTGGTTATTGATATGCTTATTGCCTCGATTCTTATGGCTATGGGTATGATGATGTTGCCGCCGGTTATGATTTCTCTGCCGTTCAAGCTGATATTTTTTGTGCTGGTGGATGGCTGGTATATGGTGTGTGGTAGTTTGATAAAAAGCTTTGGTACGGTATGAAGGATATAGTTCTTTCGCTTATTGGATTTTTCGTATTTGTAGCACTGCTTGTTGTTGCAATATGGTTTGGCGCGTTTTTGCTGCTATTTGTTTTTGCCACCAGTTTTTTCCTCGCCGTATATATCATGATGCGTGGAAGCTATTTGCGCTGGCGGCATAAGGGTTCTTATGCAGAAACGCAGCCGGATAATTTAAATCAGGTTAGTCAGAACACAACGATTATTGATGTTGAGTATACGGATATTTCGGATAAGAAATAAGTTAAAACTGTGCCTTAATGAATAGCTGACAGGCTGTAGAACTTACCGAAGATGCATATGTGGCTGTTGGTATGTTAAGTGCAGTCACGTTTGTGCATCCCGGGGGGGTGTTGCCTGAATTATTCCAAACTCCATCGTAAAGTGTTATTGGCGTCTGAATAGTGCCACTGAATGGTTTCCCATCGTCCATTTTGTCGTCGATATTTTTTGCTGAACTAGCTGGAAGCGAATACAATCCACTCACACATCCCTTCCAGGTTGCGCTCGTGCCATTGTACGTTTTGGCGTTTCCTAAGATATAATAATTACTATGCATATCTGAATATGGCGTCTCCGCATTTATAGCATTAATGAATCGTGAATCTATACTGATACAGCCATTTGCAATTGATGTCATGGGTATATTTTTATTTGGCACGTGCGTATCTCCAAATTCAAGAACTCCAGTATATTTTCCCTTGATAAGATTAGTTTGTGATAGTTGCTGCCATAATAAAACAGTTTCATCATATTCCCAATGATTAATCGGAGGAGAGTCTACAGTATATGTAATTTTCCCGTCGCCATTACCATTGCAAGTAGCATTACCTAATCCGTAATCCGTCCACTGACCAACAGTGCAATCTGAATATTGTCCAAGAAATTGGGTTGCGTTTTGGCAGTCACCGGGAATGCAATTATATTTGAGTCTAAAGGCATTAACAGCAGTGTTGTACTGCTCCATCTGGGACATTGTAGATCGAAGTGCCGCCGCCTGTATCAAATCCCGCCCAACAAGCACTCCTCCAACTATCAAGCCGATAATAACCAGCACAATGGATAGTTCAATCAAGGTGAAACCGCTTTGTTTTCTGTCAGGCATAATGGCTATTTAAACTCCATAACACCATATTAGATAGCAGTGGTTAATAATTTCTTAATGCAAGTTTTTTTTGCTGGCTTATTGTCTGCGCTGGGTTACAGCAATTCAGTTTCCGAAAACCGCCGGAAAATTCTCATAACATTGGTCAGACAACGATGATGAAGAAATGATTAGTGAGTTACTAAGAACGCCCAGTAGTAGTTTGCCCATCAGGATTGCGGACGTTTTCTTTACGGTTTCTGGCGGCATGTCCCCCTGCTACTGTTGCAGCATATATAGTTCCCACAACTCCAGCAGTAGCACCCCCTGCTTTGGCAGCCTTTTCCAGACGTCTTTCTATTTCAGCTTCAGCAGCTTTAGATGGTGATTCTTCAAGTTGCAAAATGGTCTGTTTTTCTGGGCTATTATCATCGGTCGGATGCGGGGGCAATTCAGGATTAATTGATCCGCTTAAAATTCCGGCAAGACTTGCGGCGGCGACCGCACTGCCCGCAGTAATTTTTAATGCTTTAATACTATCAGGTTTCCATTTATTTCTCTTTGCATATTCTTCAGCTTTTAGTAATTCTTCAGGATAAATGCGATTGAAATTCGGGTACAATTCAGGATTGTTAAGAAAAAAATTACCATCAATTTCGTCCTTACCAAATACTCGAAGTTGAGTAGCTTTCATGGCATTAACTTCTGTAGAGTCAAAGCTGCTGTAAGTTTTTTTATATTCTTCTGGAGTTAATTCTTTTATATAAGAATTTGATTCTGTGTGTTCCATGAAGCATCCTTTGGTTAAAAGCGTTTTTTTAAATGTATAGGAAATTGATACGATTAAGTAGTTAAGTATTGTGAAGATTGTGTTGCAATCACCGATATTGTAGAGTATGGATTTATCCAAACCTTTAATATATTGATTTATATTATTATATAGACAGGAACAGGTATGCCGACAGTTGTAATTTTGCTAATAATTGCCATGTGTATCGTCATGTATTATGACGCGACGCGCTTTATTATCCCTAACTGGTTAGTTGGTAGTTTGTTACTTTTATATCCTGTCGCGTTCTATTTATCATCTGCCGTAATTGACTGGAAAATGGACTTGCTTGGTATGCTCGCCGCTTTTGCTATTGGCTATATCATATTTGCCGTGCGGATTATGGGAGGAGGGGACGTAAAGCTTATTATTGTCCTTAGCCTGTGGGTGGGGCTGGAAAAGCTTGCGCAGTTCGGGTTTAATTTTGCGGTGCTGGGTGGCGTACTTTCCCTTATAGTGCTGATTATGCGGGGACTATTGCCGAGGCTTTGTAAAAACAAGGAAAAACTGCCACGTATCTTCCGCCCTAGGCAGCCAGTTCCTTACGGACTTGCCATTGCTGGAGCGTTTTTGTTGATGATGTATAGTAATGATGTACCGATTCTGGGGTAATTACCTACTGTCATCCCGCACTTGATGCGGGATTCAGGGCAAAGCCCAATGACATAATATGTGGCTACAGATCCCCGCCAATTCTTCTTAAGAAAGGTTGGGCGGGGATGACGAAGTCTACCTAAGATTGAGAGGCGATTGTGGGTGGTGGTGTCTTATCTTTCTCAACTACACGCAGACCTAGCAATTCTACAATTTGATGGTTCAGCTCTGCGCCAAAAATGAAAATAATATTACAGATGTAAAAAAATACCAAGGCGGCTATTATGCCTCCTAAGCTGCCGTAAATCAGATTCACCTGATTGAAATTGGAAAGATAGGCGGTGAATAAATAGGCCGCACCTATCCAGAGTAAGACAACTAAAGCTGCTCCAGGCATAACGGAAATCAGGCGTTGCTTGATATTGGGAAGAAGATAATAAATAAAAGACACGGCAATAAACAACATGAATATAGTTATGTAAAACAGTAAATTACCGAATTGCTCTTTTATTTCGATTGATAATTGAATGCCAAAAAACTTTTCTATCTGGTAAAAAATAATCGGCATGGTCACGACCAGCAACATGCCCACGATTAATATTGAAGTGAACAGAATAAGCTGCGCTATGGAAAGCAGGCGGCGGAACCAGTAAGCTGGAGGAGTTGCCACATGATAAGCGCGGTTAAGCACGGTGCGGATGCCCTCCACGGCGGAAGATGCCGTCCATATCGCGCCAAGGATTGAAACGGTAAGCAACCCTTCCGGAGGGCCAGATATAATCTCTATTACCCTTGGTTTTATTGCAGCTGTGATATGGGCCGGCAATGTCTGTAGAATTGTGCTGATGAATTCCGCGCCGCTTTCACCCTGTCCCATAACGCCGATAACCGCAACTAAGAACACTAGAAACGGGAAAAGTGCGAGCAACCCAAGAAACGCCAGATAGCCAGCATGTTCAATACCGTCATGCTTCATGACCGTGTCATAAGCTGCGCGAGATATACAATGCCATATTTTTTTATGTAGCGTAATCATAGGAATTTTATGCAGGAATTTGTTGGCTCATGCAATGGATTGTTCCAAGTCCCCACACTAAATCAACGGCGTGGATGCCGACAATTTCACGCTTAGGAAATAATTCGGTGAGGATATTAAGTGCGATTCTGTCGGCAGGATCATTAAAGGTTGGCACTAACACCAGATCGTTAGCGATGAGGAAATTAGCGTAAGATGCGGGCAGGCGTTGCCCTTCAAAGATTACAGGGCGAGGCATGGGCAGCTCAACAATGTTTAGCTGTGCTGTTTTAAGGCGTTTGATATTGTCTTTGAGCAGTGTGTAATTATCGTCATTTTTATCTTTTTCAACTACCGTAACCACCGTATCCGCGTTCACAAAACGGGTTATATCGTCTACATGACCATGTGTGTCATCGCCAACTATGCCTTTGCCAAGCCACACAGTTTTTTTAATGCCAAGATATTTGGCGAATATTTCTTCATAATCATCGCGGGTGAAATTGGGATTACGAACCTGCACATCGGCAAGCAAACATTCCTCGGTAGTAAGCAATATGCCTTTACCATTCACGTCAATAGAACCGCCTTCCAGCACCACGCGTTTTCCTTTGTGCATGGGCTGTATGCGCGGTAGATTCCAGATTTCATTCAGGGATGCTGGAACTTTATCATCGAGCTTGTGATTGGGATATTTTGCCCAGGCGGTGAAGCGGAAATCTAGCATAGCTAGATTAGGGGTGGGGGATGTGGGATGAGGCTTTGTCTCTTTCCCTCTTCCCTCTATCCTCTTCCCTATTTCCTTCACTATAATCGGTCCGCTATCGCGCATCCAGATTCTATTTGTCGGGATTATGTGAAAATCAATTTTGTCAATATTTGCGCCTGCACGTTCGCAGATGTCTGTCGCCTGTGCTTTTTCTTTTTCACTGCGGACAATAAGGCTTACGCGCTCTACCTTTGTTAGATAACGGATAATCTCGGCATAAACCCAAGGAATCGGCGCGAATTTATCAGGCCAGTCGGCTTTGTTATGCGGCCATGCGAGCAGAGTTGATGAGTGGCGTTCCCACTCGGCTGGCATGAGGTAGTTGGTCATGAATTCCACCGATTTGTAATTCCGCCGTAAGCATCAACTCTCCTATCTCTGAAAAATGGCCAGTTGTGGCGGGTTTTTTCGACTAATTGCAGATCTATTGTGGCGGTGATTATTTCTTCTTTATCATGGCTGCCCATAGCCAGAACGCGCCCAAACGGGTCGGCGATGAAGGAATGCCCAAAAAATTCTAATCCGTTACCAACTGTTACTTCAAGCCCAACGCGGTTTACGGCGGCGACAAACACTCCGTTAGCAATGGCGTGGCTGCGCTGGATGGTTTCCCATGCTTCTACCTGTGATTTGCCGAATTCAGCTTTTTCTGCCGGATGCCAGCCAATGGCGGTTGGATAAAACAGGATTTCCGCGCCTTGCATGGCGGTAAGGCGTGCGCCTTCTGGATACCATTGATCCCAGCATACTAGTGCGCCAAGCCTGCCCATACTGGTGTCGTGCGCTTTAAAGCCCAAGTCGCCTGGTGCGAAATAATATTTTTCCTCAAATAAAGGATCGTGCGGGATGTGCATTTTGCGGTACGTTCCTACCAGTTTACCATCACTATCGGTAACGGTTGCGGTATTGTAATGAAGTCCAGCCGCAGCTTTCTCATAGATAGAGCCGATTATTACCATGCCGGTTTCCTTGGCGATTTTGCTGAGGGCATTGCTGGTTTCACCGGGAATAGGCTCGGCAAGGTCAAATTTGCTTATATCCAGCTTCTGACAGAAATAATCAGTCAGGAACAGCTCGGGAAGGCACGCAATTTTTGCCCCGTCTTTTGCTGCCTGACGCAGCATTTTTTCAGCTTTGGCAAGACTTTCTGCTGGTTTATCCGAGCAGCGCATCTGGATGAGTGCGAGTTTGAATGGTTCTTTTGTCATAAATTTTTCATATCAATCAGTCTAAATAATTGCTGAATTACATTAATTTATGCCCGGATGCAATAATGAAGCAGTTTTTGCTTGATTTTTTTTGCTAAGTCCGTAGGTTTCGCAGCCTGACTATGTTTTGTTTCGTGGCTCGGTAGCTCAGTCGGTAGAGCAAAGGACTCATAAGCCTTGGGTCGGCAGTTCGATTCTGCCCCGAGCCACCACACCTTTTAAATTATTGAGCTACAACTATGTATCCCTTAGGAAACAGGCAGCCTTTGGTGTTGATGTTCAATCTGGTATGCACATCAAAAGCCGATGTTCCAGCTTTATCATTAACACCAGCGATTATAGCTCCGTGTGGGAATTTGCCGGTTGTGCGGTTCCATAGTGGGGTGCTGGTTAATGAACCTTTGTTGTAGCGATATAGGATTCTTGCACCTGGGTCTGTCTTGCCGGCAGCACGTTTTTTCAAAGGAGAATCATCCGGAACCCAAGCGTAGCATGTTCCCATATTAGGATTGCTGACTATCGCATTTCTTATATTTTGATGCGGTAGTTTTGGGTTGTATACTGAGGCATAATTGTGGGATATGTTATAATTCAACAGCCAGCTATCAACACTCCTGCTTACAGAAAAACCGCTGCAACCGCCTTTTCCAAGAGCGAGGGAATTTGTAATGGAGCCGGATTCTATTCCATCGCCATAACCATTAACAGAGTCCATTAAATAAGCTAGCTTTCCACCAATCACTGTGCAGTGGTCGCAAGAAGCATTTTTAGTGCCACGGAATCTGATTCCGGTAGCTACAGGATTAACTTCAAGATGATCTTTTATTATGGTGTTGGTTGGCATTTTTAGTGGATCATTGCCGCTAGTTGCTTCAAGTGCCAGACCGACCTGGGTGGCACCAATTGAAATATTACCAAAAAATCTGTTGCTGGTACTTAAGGCAGAAGATTGCAATATGTATGGTTTACCCATTGTTCCGTCGGAAATATTATTTTCTATTGTGGTATAACTTGATGTGTAAACTGTAACGCAAGCATCTCCGGTTTTTGGCTCACTACTTGCAGGTGCATCCTTTATATCGGCATGATTGCGAGCATTACAATAATTACGGCGTACTAAGGTATAGTCGCTATTATTGACAAAAATGCCGTTGCGATGGAAGCTATATAATTCATTGCTTTCAGCAAAACCATGTGGTGATTTCTGGAATACAATGGCATGTGCCTTATTATAGCGGTTAGGGTATGAAAATATTCCACGTTGTACTGTTACATATGGAGAATTGCTGATATTAAGGACGAAGCCACTGCCTTTTCCATTCATATTGTCTTTGTTGGCGATCCTTAATCCATGTAATTTAATGTGTTTGCTATTTGTGACTATAAAGGTAGAGGATGATCCATCTCCCTGAATCAGCGGCATGCGTTGATTGAGTGCCTTAACTGTCAATGGCGTGGTTGAGGCGCATATTTTTCCTGAAATTCTTGGGGTTCCGTTGTTTGATACGGTATATTTTCCATTAAGAACTATAATAGTATCACCACAAGCTGTCTCTTTACCAAAAGCTTTTGCCCAGCTTTTCCATGCTGTTGATGTAGTGGTTCCAGATGCGTCATCATCGCCGGTTGGTGAGATGTAATATACACCAGCTTGTGCATTTGCGCTTAACAGCAAAGTAAAAGTAATGGTAGCTATTGACAGAGTCCTAGTAAATATATTCATGCCATACCTTTCAAAAAAATTATAATCAGTAAATAATTAGTTAAGAATATATTAATAAAACTTAAGAGAATCAAGTATTATTAACGATATGTTAATATATTTCTGATAAGCGCGAGGGAAAGGCATTGCGTATGCAATGTTATTGTTGTATTTCAGTGCATTAAGTTATGGGGGATGGATTAGCTAACAGTGCCTATATGCGTGCAATCCTCGCATATACCGATTAGTTCCAGCATTTCGCGTTCGATGTGGAATTTGATGTTTTTGCTAATTTCTTTAATGAAATTACAGATGCGGTGGTCGTGTAGCTCCAGAACCTTATTACATTTTCGGCAAACAGCGAACTGGCTTCCGTGATCCTGCTCGTCATTATGGCAGGCGACAAATGCACCGAGCGATTGGATACGGTGAATCAGTCTACGCTCAACCAGTGCATCAAGCGCACGATAGACAGTTTGCGGGGCTTTTATCCCTTTATCCTGTAGTTTTGCCAAAATATCATAGGCGGTGAGGGGTGTTTTGCTTTTTTTAAGCAGTGCCAGTACGTTTTTACCGTGTTTTGATATTTCTGTGCTTTTATTTTTCATAAGAGTTACCCTAGCCCTTTCCCAGAGGGGATTATGATTATTCCAGATGAAAATGTTTACGCGGATAGAAACGGGAAAGTATGCCGCCGGTTTTTCCTATAAATACTGATAATATATACCATGCGCTCGCGGCAAGGACAATGGCGGAGCTGGCAGGAAGTTCATAATGATAGGAAATAAGCAACCCTATGGCGGAAGAATTTATGCCAAATATAATACTGAGGATAATTGCTGTATCAATATTATTAGTCCACAAGCGTGTGGCAATTGGCGGAAGAATCATAATTCCCATAGCCATTAATGTACCCATAATCTGGAATGAAGTGATAAGGTTAAGCACTATTAGAACAAGAAATATCTGGTGGTAAATTGCGCCGCTCCTGCCCTGAGTTTTCAGGAAATTGGAATCAAAACATTCTATTATCAGGGGGCGGTAAATAGCTGCCATAGTAAGCAGGCTGATGCTGGCGACAGAGGCGGCAAAAATAAGAGATTGATTGCCTATTTCTAAAATATCACCGAATAATATATGTATAAGTTCCTCGTCACCGCCTTTAATTGAGATGATGGCAACACCAAAGGCGATAGAGGTGAGATAGGCGGCGGTGAAGCTCGCGTCTTCCTTTAAATTGGTAACGCGGGTGATGATTCCTGAAGCGATTGCTACGAGTAATCCGGCTATTATTCCGCCTATGGTCATTGGCCACAGTGTCGCGCCACTGATGAAGAAAGCAATTGCTACACCGGGCAGGATTGCGTGCGAAGTTACATCGCCCATCAGCGACATGCGCCTCAGCACCAGAAAAATTCCAAGCGGTGTGCCGCTTATGGTCATGATTATGCAGGCAACCAGAGCGCGGTACATGTAATCATGCTCAATAAAGGGAAGTAATAATGTGTCGTATAGGGTCATTTTTTTAATGTCCTTAGCAAATTTTCGGGCTTAAGCACTTCATGCGGGTTTCCCCAGGCGATAGTTTCCCGCGCCAGCAACAGGCAGTCGGTAAAATGCTGTTTAATTTGTTCAAAATCATGCAACACACAAATCACTGTTCGTTCTTCTTTATGCCAGCCATGGATAATTTTCAGCAGGGCGGTTGTTGTGTTGGTGTCAATGGCGGTGAATGGTTCATCAAGTAATATCAGTCTGGCATTTTGCACTATAATTCTGGCAAAGAGCGCGCGCTGGAATTGCCCTGCCGAGATGCTGTCTAAATTACGATTTTCAAAACCATTTAAGCCGACATCGGCTAGTGCCTGTAATGCTTGCTTGCGTTGCTCTTTACTGATTTTGCCAAAATTTCCCGATTGCTGCCAGAAGCCGGAACAAACCATTTGTAGGATATTTACAGGAAAATCACGCTGCATATCGGCAGCTTGTGGCATATATGCCATGCTGCTGCGGATAATGTCGCTAAACTCAATGCTGCCTTCAAAAACTGGTAATATACCGGCTATGGCTTTGAGCAATGTGCTTTTGCCCGCGCCATTTGCTCCGGTTATTGCAGATAGTTCACCGGTTTTAAATTCGCCACTCACATGGTGGACGGCTGGTTGGCGGTTATAAGCGATGGTAATGTTATTCAGTTTTACGGCAAAATCATTATTCATGTTGTTGCCCAGAATGTAATTACCCATATAAATGCTATGAGTAGCAGGGCTAAACCAATTCTTTGCAGCGTACTATAATAATACATACCATCTCCAGTTGTTATAAATGTGTTGTTATAACATAACATTTATAATTGCAATTATAATTTCTCTGATTGACTATTGGTATCATAAAAATATAGCATACATGCTTCTTCCAGCAAGTATGCTGGCAATTTTTTAGAAAGTATTACCTTATGGAAATAAAAGTGAAAGATAGCAATGGGGCTGTTTTGAATGAAGGGGATTCCGTTCAAGTTATAAAAGATCTGAAGGTAAAAGGAACTTCGGTTACTTTAAAACGCGGCACGGTGATAAAAAATATCCACCTTACCGATAATGAAGAAGAAATTGAATGTAATGCGGAAAAAGTTAAAGGGCTGGTTCTTAAGACCTGTTTTCTGAAAAAAGCATAGTTCTTATTTGTAATTACTGGCATAATTACTATATTAGTTATTTGAGAGTAAAAATCCCCAATTCTTGTCATTGCGACTGCGAGCATAGCGTGGCAGGAAGCAATCCAGTATTTTCAACATGTTTTGGCTTCTTGATTGCCACGAATGCTACGCATTCTCGCAATGACGAGTGGGTAATTATTGTATCAAATTACTATAGTTACAAGCAATAAAAAACGCGCTGACAATTGCCAGCGCGTTTTTTGCGTCAATAACGAAAAGACTATTTCTTTTCTTCTTTTTTAGCTTCGCCTTCTTTAGCAGCGTCTTCAGCTTTAACTTCGCCTTCTTTAGCAGCTTCGCCTTTAGCATCTTTAGCAACAACTTTTTCAGCTTTAGCTGGAGCTGCTGCTTCATTAGCAAGAACTGGAGAAGAAACTAAACCGAGAAGAGCGATAAGAGCAAGAGTCTTGTTCATATTATTAATCCTTTTAAATTGGTTACGTTATTTAAATCCTCAATTGAGGACAAACGCATATAAACATTCTTATCATTACTTCGCCATGTAAAAAATATTACATTTTTGTAATGTTGCTCACATCTCATTAAATATGCTTGGTTTGTCGGACAGGTTAGTCACGCCACTCGAATGACCATATGATTCTAAAGATAGATTGGAAGCTGATTGGGTCATGGGTGAACAAGCTTGAATACATATTAAAATAACAAGTGATGTTATAAATATATTTGCTGGGATTGTATGATTTTTCATAAAACGTCTCCTTATTTATTTCGTTACTGGTAACTCAAATAGGCGATTACTCCATTTTTAATGATGCGTTGTTTATCTGATATATGAAAAAACTAGTAATGTTAATTGAACCAATTAGGGATGCCTAAAATACATGGCTGCAGAGGATCTACGTCAGATCCTGTCACTCAAGCAAAGCTCTTGCTAAAGACATATCAATATCGTCTAGGCGCACATATAAACCTGAATTTGTATTATTTCAAGAATAAAAGATGAGAGAGCTCACCATCTGAGACTTCTGCACAATTAGTTTTTCGTCATTGCGAGCGACTGCAAGGAGCGTGGTAATCCAGTATCTTATATATTCATTCTACTGGATTGCTTCGTATTTTTTACAAAATACTCGCAATGACGAATTATGCAGAGGTCTTCACCTGATACCTTTCTGAAATACTTGTCATGCCATTCTCAGCCTGCGTGTGGTAAACCTTCGGGCTGGCATCCAGTAGGCAGAAAAATGGATACCAGACAGATCAGTTTCCCTAGCCATTAGTTACACTAATGGGGAAAACTTGCTTCTGGTATGACAATTCTTTTACTCTTTAATCCCGCGGTAATTGCCGGCGTTTGCGGTCTGGGCGGATTTTGCGTTTTTGTTTAAAATCTGCCATACGCCTTGCTATATAATCATTCACGACATTGCCAAATTCATCTTCAACACCACGATAGTAATGATCAGCACCACTTACCACTTTATATTCAACCGGAGTTGCCTGATTCGCGCCTAATCTGGCAGCGAGTTTACTGACCATTTCTTCGCTTACCACATCGTCTTTATCGCCTTGTGTAATCAAACCGGCAGACGGGCAGGGGGCGAGGAAAGAAAAATCATAAAGGTTGGCAGGAGGGGAGACAGCTACGAACCCTTCAATTTCCGGACGGCGCATAAGCAGTTGCAAAGAAATCCACGCGCCAAACGAGAAACCGCTTATCCAGCAGGTTGGGGCATCGGGGTTTTGCGCCTGTAGCCAGTCGAGCGCGGTTGCCGCATCGGTTAATTCGCCAACGCCTTCATCATATGTTCCCTGCGATTTACCTATACCGCGAAAATTGAAACGCAACACGGAAAAGCCGTTCTGGGCAAAAATATGATATAAGCGATAGACAATTTTATTGTTCATAGTGCCGCCATAGAGCGGGTGCGGGTGCAGGACGAGGGCTATAGGCGCGCCCTTAAAATCACTATGGTGATAACGACCTTCCAGCCGCCCTTCGGAACCGTTTATAATAATTTCTGGCATTGGTTTTCCTTGAATTTCGGTGTTAAGCTGTGTTTTCAGGCTTTAAGTTGATTGCAATATTCTGATAAATTGGGCTAATATATCAATTTGAGTCAGTAGTTATATTGAAAATGGTACCCAATGTTCAAGACAATTATGAATGATATTGATTCTGTGTTCGCCCGTGACCCGGCTGCGCGGAATCGTTTTGAAGTTTTATTATGCTATCCCGGCGTTCATGCCCTTATTATATATAGGTTTTCCAATTTTTTATGGCGCAACCATTTAAAGCTGCTGGGGCGGTTCATGTCTTATATAGGCCGCTTTATTACTGGTATAGAGATACATCCGGGTGCGAAAATAGGGGCGCGCCTGTTTATTGATCATGGAATGGGCGTGGTTATTGGCGAAACCGCAACTATTGGAAATGATGTTACTATTTATCATGATGTGACACTTGGAGGAACATCTCTATCCTCCGGTTTGCGCCATCCGCAGATTGGAAATGGAGTAATTATCGGTGCTGGGGCGCAATTGCTTGGTCCTATAAAAATTGGCAATAATGCCCGTGTTGGTTCTAATGCCGTGGTTGTTAATGATGTTGAGGATGAAAAGACTGTAGTCGGAGTTCCGGCGCGGGTTGTTTCTGAAACCCCTGAACCATCCAAAGTTAAAGAGAAATGTTTTGATGCTTATGGTGGAGCAAAAGACGCAGAGTTTGATCCGATTCTTGATATGTTCCAGAAACTACAGGATGAAGTCAAGAGCCTGAGTGAGCGTGTTAATGAGCTTGAGGGCAAAAATTCTGAACTGGCTGATAGTGCAAGAAAATGGGAAAATAAATGAATCTTGGCACAAAAACACGTTACGCGGTTATGGCGATGGTCGAAATGTCCGGTCGTGGCGGCGAATTGCCGATAACTCTTGCGGAACTTGCTGAAAGTCAGGAAATCAATGCTCCGTATCTTGAGCAGATTTTTCGGAAATTGAAAGCAGGTGGGCTGGTGAAGGCGGTGCGTGGGCCTGGGGGGGGGTATGTTCTGTCACGCAGTGCTGATAAAATACGCATTTCAGAAATTGTCGAAGCTGTTGAAGAATCTTTAAAGATGACGCGTTGCGATGCACATAAAACATCAGGCTGTATGACCAATAAATCGCGCTGCCTTACTCATGATTTATGGGAGGGTCTGGGCAAGCATATACATGATTATCTGGCTGCGATTTCCCTTGCCGATATATGCAGTAAGAAGAATAAAATGTCTGTGTAATGGCAATTTACCTAGATTATAACGCAACTGCGCCGCTACATCCGCAGGCACTGGCAAAGATGCAGGAATGGCAATTGCTTCCAGCCAATCCTTCTTCCGTGCATGGGTTTGGGCGGGCAGCAAAAAAGCAATTGGAAGATGCCAGGAAAATAATTGCAGAAAGCATAAGCGCGTGGCCAAATGAAATAATATTCACCGGCAGCGGGACAGAAGCTAACGTCACCGTACTGCGCGGTTTTCCAGATCGGAGATTGCTGGTTTCGGCTATTGAGCATAGTTCGGTTTTGTCATTGCAAGGAGGTGTAGCCGACGTGGCAATCCAGAAAAATAAAGACTGGATTGCTTCGGCTTCGCCTCGCAATGACGAAATCATACAAGTTGATGCAAATGGCATAATAAATCTTGCAGAATTAGAGCAGAAACTTGCTGCTGATTCTAAGCCGGCATTGGTTTCTGTAATGCTGGCTAATAATGAAACGGGGGTTATCCAGCCAATTGCTGAAGTGGCTGCGATATGTAAAAAATATGGCGCACTTTTACACTGTGACGCGGTGCAGGCACTTGGAAAAATCTCTGTGGATTTTTCGTTGCTTGGTGCGGATATGCTAACTATTTCCGCCCATAAAGCTGGTGGGGCGTTGGGTGCTGCTGCGTTGGTGATAAAAAATAGCATCAGCATTAGACCGCTTTTAACCGGTGGCGGACAGGAATTAGGGCGCAGGGCTGGAACGGAAAATATCGCGGCAATTTCTGCTTTTGCTGCAGCGGTGGAAGCAATTGATTTTGCAAAAATGCAAAAATTGCGTACGTGGCTTGACGCAATGGAAAAACAGATGCTGCAAGCGGGTGGGGTGGTTTTTGGCGGAGATGCACAGCGTTTGCCGAATACAAGCTGTGTTGCCATGCCCTATGTTGGGAATGAAGTGCAATTGATAGATTTTGATTTGAATAATTATGCGGTGAGTGCTGGTTCAGCCTGTTCATCGGGGCGGATTGAAAAGTCGCACGTGCTGTTGGCTATGGGTGTCGCGCCTGAGCTTGCTGCGTGCGCTATTCGCGTTAGTGCTGGTTGGAACACAACGGAAGATGAGATTAAGAAATTTACCGAGAGTTGGTTGAGGCTGGCGGGTAGGTTGGTAAAAAAATGAGTATGGAGTTTGGAGTGTAGAGTTTGGTGTACTCATGACCAAAGACTATAATTAACTACCCCACCGCTTAATTAAATCATGCTCAATTTCAAATAAATCCAGCGTGCGTCCGACTGTGTGCATTATCATATCATGCAGGGAAATCGGTTTACTGTAGAAAGCAGGGACAGGCGGGGCGATTATTGCGCCCATCTCGGCGAGTGTCAGCATGTTTTTCAAATGAATCGAATGTAGCGGAGTTTCGCGCACCATAAGCACTAGTCGGCGACGTTCCTTAAGAGTTACATCGGCGGCACGGGTGAGCAGGGTGGTGGTGACACCAGTTGCTATTTCGGCGAGGCTGCGTACTGAACAGGGAGCGATAATCATGCCGCTGGTTTTGAATGAACCGCTGGAAATTCCTGCTGCCATATCTGCTGCGGAGTAGACATGACTGGCAAAACCATGCACTTGAGGAAGGCTGTAGGAGGTTTCCTGTGCGATGGTTATTTGCGCGCTTTTGCTGACCACCAGATGGGTTTCGATCTGCAAATCTTTTAAGGATTTGAGCAACTCAATTCCGTATATCGCACCGGAAGCTCCACTGATGCCAACAATTAAGCTTTTTTTGTTCATAACTCCTTCGCAACTTCGAGTGCCGCATAAGTAAAAATTGCCTGCGCTCCGGCGCGTTTTATTGCTATTAATTGTTCCAACATAACCGCGTCGCCGTCAATCCAGCCATTGCCCGCGGCGGCTTTTATCATAGCATATTCACCGCTAACTTGATAGGCAAATATCGGCACCGGAAATGTCGTGGTGGCTTGTTTGATAATATCAAGGTAGGAAATTGCCGGTTTGACCATAACCATATCCGCGCCTTCTTCAATATCCATCGCTATTTCGCGCATCGCTTCATCACTACTTCCGGCAAAATCCATCTGGTAGGTTTTTTTATTGGCTGCGCCAAGCTGTGCGCCGGAGCCAACCGCATCACGAAACGGCGCGTACATATTTGAAGCATATTTGGCACTATAAGCCAGAATCATAGTGTCATGGAAATTATGGTCTTCCAGTGTTTCGCGGATTGCTCCGATGCGCCCGTCCATCATGTCAGATGGGGCGACAATATCGCATCCCGCCTTAGCCATAACCAAAGCCTGTTCGCATAGTTTTTCTAAGGTCGCATCATTGAGTATTTTACCATTTTCTACAATTCCGTCCTGTCCGTGGCTGGTGTAGGGGTCTAATGCAACATCGGCGATGATTCCTAGATCCGGCACGGCATTTTTTACGGCGTGAATGGCGCGGCAAACCAGATTTTTTTCAAATAATGCTTCGTCACCAAGCGGGCTTTTAAGCTCATTATCAATATGCGGAAACAGGGCAATAGCGCGGATTCCGTTATCATACGCTTCCTTTGCCTTATCTGCTAAAATATCCAGCGTAATACGGCTCACACCCGGCAGGGAAGCAATCGGAACCTCGGTTTTAGCCCCTTCCTGAATGAATATCGGCAGGATTAAATCAGATGGGTTAAGGCGGTGCTGGGTAAGCAACTCACGCGACCAACCCTGCATCCGTGGGCGGCGCAGGCGAGTTTTCGGAAATGTTGAGTTGAAATTGGTCATACTGCGGTATATAGCATATTCCCATATAAAATAAATATAGTTTTATTAGGAAATAAAATGACAAAACGTATAGTTTCTGGTGTGCAACCAACTGGTAACCTGCATCTGGGTAATTATCTAGGAGCGATCCGCCGTTGGGTGGATATTCAAAATGATGCACAGTGCCTGTTTTTCCTTGCGGATTTGCATGCGATAACTGTTCCTCAAGATCCGGAAAAACTTCTGGCATCGGTGCGGGAAACGACTGCGGCTTATATTGCCTGCGGGATTGATCCGAAAAAGAGCATAATCTTTCCGCAATCGGCAATTGCTGCGCACTCGGAACTGGCATGGATTCTTAGCTGTCATACGCCAATGGGGTGGATGAACCGCATGACCCAGTTTAAGGAAAAGGCGGGAAAGGACAAAGAAAAAGCTCCACTGGGCTTGTATTCCTATCCTGTGTTGATGGCCGCGGATATATTGCTTTATAAAGCTACACATGTGCCAGTTGGCGAAGATCAGAAACAGCATATCGAACTGGCGCGTGACATTGCCGGAGCTTTTAACCGCGAGGTTAAGATGGATTTTTTCCCACTGCCAGAACCAATGATAGGGCAGGAAGCGGCGCGGATTATGAGCTTGCGTGACGGTACGAAGAAAATGAGCAAATCGGATGAATCGGATTATTCGCGCATTAACCTGACCGATGATTTAGAGGCTATAGCCCTTAAGTTCCGTAAGGCAAAATCGGATATGGTGGAAGGGATGAGTCTGGCTGAAGACCGCCCTGAAGCCGCGAATTTACTTGGGATTTACGCTGCACTTAAAGGTATAAGTAAGGAGCAGGCGGTGCGTGAGTGTGGTGACCTTAACTTTTCTGCCTTTAAAAATCTGCTTACCGAGGTGGCAATTGAAAAACTATCACCCATAACCAAGAAAATGCGCGAACTTCTTGCATCTCCCGGCGATATTGATGCCGTGCTAAAGGATGGCACACAGCGGGCGACAGAGATTTCTGCTAAAACCATGAGTCAAATCAAAGATTTAATAGGCTTTATCAAGTTGACTTAGTAGGCTTCATCAAATTGTAATTTGATTTTACTCTATCTTTTGTTATTGTTAAGTAGCTTTAATTTATGAAAGATAGAATATGGATTACGCATCAGAAGCAATTCAAGGAAACGCACGTAGCTTTATTGATAGGCAGTATAAAGATCTTAATAAACCCAGTTCTAGACTGAAGTGCAACACTTGCTGTAAGGCTGTGTTGCTATGGAAAAGAAATATGGACACCTTTGTCGCGTCGAGAGGGATGAGATATACCGCCTTTTAAAAGGCGGTATATTTCGCTGAAAAATTCAAAAATGATGCTATTGAACTAGGGATTGTAGCCAGTGATGGAACTGTGTCTAAGAGTACGCAAAGTGCGTTAAAGGAATTTTTTGCAGATAAGGAGAAGGTGCATAAAATATCAAAAATGCATCCTCTTATTATAGATGGTTATCTTGAGGAAATGAATTCCAGATTATCCAAGTCAGAAAAATTTGAATCAAGTACATTTGAGAGAAAGGTACACTCCTTTGCTATGGTTCAGTCTGATACAGTGGATTTAGAAAGAGAAATCAGCCTGCAATATGAAGCTTTAACTTATCTTGCTGTTATTGCTATTCAAGGAAGATTTCCAGATGGTAATAAAAAAAATCTTGTAGACGAATTTAATAAAGATGCACATGCGTTAGGGTTAGTTACAAAAGATGGTATTGCTTCCAATGCTATGCGGGAAAAATTATGTGATTTCTTCATTAACTCTAAAAATCCAGAAATGCTGTTATTATTCAATGAAATTAAGGATCACTTCGAGCAAAAAAATAGAAAAAGTAGCAGTATAGGTTAGCGCATAAATATCTAAATTATTATTAAAATAAAACAAATTATTAACATGTGTCATCAAATTGTAATTTGTTTTGTTATCCTTTTAATGCTAGTCTGCCATCTATTAATTTATTTTAACCTCAGAACTTGGTTTTTGGTGTATGGCATCTAGATTTTCTGAATTAATCAGCAAAAATGCGGAAAGTTTCTTTTTTAAAGCCCGTGACGCAAAAATTGATCAAAAAGAAGCGATTGATTATCTGGCGGTGTTATCAATTAAGGGAATTGTGGAATATGGTGATATAAAGGATTGCAGTAGAGAAAAATTTGAGCAATTACATCAATTTGCTTGTGATGTCGGATTTACATCCAAGAGTGATGCTCTTGATTACTTGTCGCGTTTGGTAACCATGCGGGGTGTTAGGCGGGATAATTTAAGTAAAGCTGATATGGAATATCTTAATCAAGTAAGTGAGTCTCCCGAAGAATACGGATTAGAAATATATAAGTACACGGAAGTTTCAGAACCAACAAAAAAAGATATAAGAAATTTTTTGTTGTCCAGTCATGATAAAGATAATGCTGGAAAATCACCCATTTCTCAGGAAGATTATGATAAACTGGAACAACATCTCATCGAGGTAAACAAAGTACGTTTGGTACATAAAGCTGCCAGTAATGTCCGTTATTATATGAATGTGGGTAGTCGTAATGATATTGCTTACCATAAAATGGATGAATATCTAGCTGTTTTAGCGATAAAAGGAACAGTAGATATAGGTGATTTAAAGGATTCAGGAAATCCGAAATCTGATTGCAGTACCAGGCTTTTTAAAAGTCTGGATGATTGTGCTAGTTCAATAGGGTTTATTACTAAAACAGGTTATTTTAGCTCTAAAAAGACTATTACCCCTGGTACACAGGAAGCTTTAAAACAATATTTTACAGGTGATAAGTTAATAGAAACCATTTCAGAATCTGTTGATAAGAGGTTATTGGAAACACTCGAAAGAGTTGAAGATAGATTGAAAAGAAATCAACAACGAGGAATACAGTAAGCGTAGCTAATACTTGTTAATCAAATAAAGGATAAAAATGGAAAATTTTGAATACTCAATGCCGAAAATAGCGCATGAGCAAATAATGAGCTTTATCAGTAAGGCAAAAGAGGAGGGAATTTTTGTCGATGGTATTAGGTATTTATCTTATATAGCCCTGCAAGATACGGATAATAAATTTGAAATACGTGGTGATGAACATCAAGCAAAAGAAAATGGATTAGTAACAATAGACGACTGGCTAAAGAAGAAATCTGCTCTTTCCTATGGTTTTACTTCGAATGATGATGAAGTGATTGGTAAGGTTTCAAAATTAATGCAAAAATATTTGCATAATTTCTTTTTAGATAAAACCAATCTTTCAATAGCTAAAGAAGAAAATGATGAGACAAAAAAAACGATTGAAGGTTTATTTGATTTGGTGAGCGCACAGCTAAAATTAAAGAAAAGTTCGGGTGTTGCAGTTACCGCAGAGACGGGTGATGATTACTATAATCAGGCAATGAACGACACATTGTTACGATTTGTTACCACCAAACATGGTGTTTCTCCGGCAGCAATTAGGTATCTGGCAAGTTTATCTATTACTGGTAATGTTGTATCAGAGGTCGTAGGAACAGATGTTACCGATGTTAAACATAATGGAAATGTAATAAAAACAAGTAAGGATATTGCAATTGCAAATACTAAGCTTGTTGATGAGCTAAATGAAAGAGCAAAGCAGTTCAAAATTATTACTAAAGGCTATATATCAAAAAAAATGCGGGGACATTTAAAAACATTTCTATTTAGCGACGCAATAAATTCTTTTCCATATGAAGGCGTAGGTAAACAACAATTTAACTATGTCCAGACAAAACTTAACTCAATTAAGAGTGCAAGGATTTTCTAAAAAATTATTGAAAAACTGCTGGAAGAAGCAGCTATAGATGCAGTTTTCATCAAATTGTCATTTGTTTTGTTGTTATTTTAATGTTAGTCTGCTGACTATTAATTTATTTTAACTTAATTATTATAGGTAATATATGGCAAAGCATGGCGCAGCTATTGCAGAAATTAAACATCTGGAGAGAAAACTTACATCATTTATACGGAACGATGAAGGTAAAATCAGTCCAGCTGCGGTGAGATTTGTATCTTTGCTTGCATTGGATACTGTAAGAGGAGTTGTATCAAAAGAAACTAGTATAAGATTATCTGATCTTCTTTTAAATAACACAACTCTTAATCCGTTTTCAACATACGAGAATCCTGGTGCTGGAACAATGGGACAAGATATTTTTGACACTATTGCCAGGCAGTCGCGAGAAATACGAGGATCTGCTGTTAGTGCTTCTCGTTAGTTTTTTTATTTTATTAATGGTTATTTGGATATTTTTATAAGAAAATCGACTAATTACTAAATAATCGAAAAAGAATGGAAGAAATTATGGAACAAGAACATGGTAAAAGTGCAGTATTAGACAACGTTGCGGAACAAAATTCAGGGCAAGATAAACCATATTCGCTTGATGATGCTAGAGAGTCCGCGATATCTAAAGAAATGATTAAAGCAAAAGCTTTGTTATTTGTTAATAAAGAAGGCAGCTTGATTGTTCCAGCAATAAGATTATTAGCATCAATTTCCATAAGTGGTAAGATTTACAAAGGCATTGTAAGTACCGATAATGATTTAGTGGCAGCTCTAACCGAAAAAGCCGAACGTTTAGGCTTGATTACTAAAGGTTATGCGTCTCAAGAAACAAAGGATGCACTAAAGGATTTATTATTAAGCGGTACCGAGTTTAAGGGAAGCTATAATGATAACAGTATGTTTATGATTAAAGATCGTGAAGATAATATTGGCACAAGGTTATATGAAGAGGTTAAAGATCGAATAGAGCGTTCTCGTCAAAGATGATATGAGCAGAAAGTATCAATTTTTTAAATAGATGCGAGAGGATTATTCACTACAATTATGAAACAAAGCAACGAAAATGATTGGCCTGATATTTTTAAATCATCAGTGCATGCGCAGGCTCTACAGTTTGTAGAGATGCAGAACCCTGAAAATTCTCAAAAGGCTATAAAATATTTGGCATTTCTTGCTCTGGACGGGAAAATTCCTAATAAATTTTCCAAGGATGAAAAAATAATTGTAAATAAATTTAATACTCAGGCTCATGAATTAGGAATTATATCTGAAAAATTTATTTCTTCAGATGGTGTAAGAGAAGCTCTGTGTGATTTTTTTACTATGGATGATAATGAACGTATCAGTAAAATTGGTAGAGATATCCTAATAACTATATTTAACAATGTAAAAAGAACATTGTCTGAGATTAATAAAAAATCAGAGGTTGAGTTATCAAAGGAAAATACGGAGTCAGAAAAAATTGAGTATGTTAGGAAATTTACTACAAGAGATAAAAAACATATAGCAAACTGGCAAAAGAAAGAAAAAGTTGCTCATGAATCTAATAATGAGCCCGCCAAATTACTAGAAGATTCTATACAAAAAGCCACACCAGAATTATCAAAAAGAGACAAGAACTTTAAAAACTGGGGACGGCTCTAAAGTTACTTTAGCATAATCGCGTTATAGAGATGGTAACAAAAAATAATAGCAGTATCTGCCATTATCCGAGAAAAAAACATTGTGATAGTTGCGGCAGATGGTATAAGCACCCCTATGAACGCGACGATTGTAAAATCGCTTAAAGATAGACCTGTATCAGGCCTGTCAAGGAAGCTTGAGAAGTTGGTTTATATAGCTTTATGGATGGCGGCGGCGACATCCATTATTATAGCTATTGCCATTGTGTTTTCAGTTTTATTGGAAGCTATCCGTTTTTTTAATATTGTACCGCTTACGGATTTTCTTTTTGGTTTGCAATGGAGTCCGCAAATGGCGTTGCGCCCGGATCAGGCTGGTAGCAGCGGAGCTTTCGGGGCGGTGCCATTATTCATTGGCACTTTTCTTATTACCTTTGTTGCTATGTTGGTTGCTATTCCTGTGGGGTTATTTTCCGCGATTTATTTATCTGAATATGCTCGGCAAAGCACACGTAATTTATTTAAACCGGCACTGGAAATATTAGCTGGTATCCCCACGGTGGTGTATGGCTATTTTGCCATTATTTTTGTTGCACCGTGGCTGCGGAATATGGGAGTAGATATTGGTCTTGATGTCGCGTCAGAAAGCGCGATGGCTGCGGGTCTGGTTATGGGGGTTATGATTATTCCGTTTATTTCTTCACTCTCTGACGATATTATTACAGCAGTGCCGCGGTCTTTGCGGGACGGAGCTTACGCACTGGGCGCAACTAAATCAGAAACCATAAAAAATATCATACTTCCGGCTGCTCTGCCGGGCATTGCCGGGGCAATTCTGCTCGCTATTTCGCGGGCGATTGGGGAAACTATGATCGTGGTGATGGCGGCAGGGATGTCGGCAAACCTGACCTTTAACCCGCTGGACGCGGTTACGACTGTTACCGTACAGATTGTGTCACTGCTGGTTGGGGATCAGGAGTTCGATAGCCCTAAAACAATGGCGGCTTTTGCTCTCGGTCTTACATTGTTTTGCGTGACATTCTTTCTCAATGTTGTTGCCCTTAAAATAGTAAAAAAATATAGAGAACGTTATGATTAGAAAATTCTTGATTATACTTTGCATACCCATGGGTCTCGTGTTGTTCTGTAATAAAATATATAAAAATGCAAAAAGCATTTGCCTGATGTACCTTTTAATGGTACATTTGCAATGATAGTATCGTTTTCACATATGGGATTGGAAAGATTTTTTAAGACTGGTTCAAAATCTGGTATCCAAGTGAAGCATTCTGCAAAATTAAGGATTATATTGGAACATCTAAACACTGCTGCAAATATTGGAGATATAAATTTTCCTAATTCCGGATTACACCAGTTGAAAGGTAGCAAAAAAGGATTGTGGGCATTGAAAGTGAATGGAAATTGGCGGATAACTTTTAAATTTGAAAATGCAAATGTAAGTATAGTGGACTATGTAGATTACCACTGAGGAGTGAATTATGAAAAAGAAAAATGATATTGATACCGATGGGGAAATGTATAACCCTCCACATCCTGGTGAATCTTTACTGACTTTATATATTGAACCGCTTGGTCTTACTATAAAGGAAGTATCTGAACGTATGGGTGTAGAACGTAAATCTGTTTCGCGGTTGATTAACGGACACACCTCTATTACTGCGGAAATGGCGGTTCGTTTGGGGATGGCATTTTCGACTTCCGCTGAGCTATGGCTGAACAAACAACGAGGTTATGATTTATGGCATGCGAAACAACGGCTTCATGATGAAATAATAAATATCCAGCCATTTATAGTCTCTGCAATCTCTAATGAAAAACCCGGTGTAAGATGAATAAAGAGGCATGGCATAAAAAGCGTTTGCGTCGTGAGGCGCGTTTCCGGTGTTATGGACTTGCCGCGCTTATTGTGGCGGTGTTCATGCTGTTTTTGCTGATAGGCAGCCTTGTGCAGAGTGGAGCATCCGGTTTTATTAAGTATCAGGTAAGAATACCGGTAACTTTTAATAAATCTGATATAGGTTTAAAGGAAGATGAGAAGATTGATGAGCTTACTCCTTCCCGCTATATGCCATTGGTACGGTTCGCTTTAAAGAATATATTTGTTGATGTTAATACAAAAGATGATTTGAAAGATTTGTATGCATTGCTTGCGAATAACGCCAGCCTTGAGTTAAAAAAGATGGTGGATGCGGATAATTCTTTGTTTGATAAAGAAGTAAAAAAGGAAATATGGCTGCCTCTTTCCAGCAGTGCCGACTTGTTTTTTAAGGGTGGGATTTCTGAAAATACTCCGGAAGGTGATAGAAATCTTAATGATAATCAAATTCGTTGGTTAAAAGCTTTGAATGAAGATAAAGTAATCAGGAAGGTTTTTAATAGCGGTTTCTTTTCAAAAGGTGATTCACGCAATCCGGAAAGCGCAGGTTTTCTTGGTGCTATGGTTGGTTCATTTTTTACGCTTATTATCTGCCTGTTGGTGGTTTTTCCGTTTGGTGTGGCGACTGCTGTATTCCTTGAAGAATTTGCTAAGAAAAATCGGTTAGTGGATTTTATTGAGATTAATATCAACAATCTGGCTGCTGTTCCTTCCATTGTGTTCGGGCTTCTGGGGCTGGTGATATACATAAATACTATGGGATTACCACGTAGTGCTTCGCTGGTTGGCGGGATGACATTGGCTCTTATGATTCTACCGGTGATTATAATTACCACCCGTACGTCTTTGAAGGCTATTCCTGGTTCGATACGTGATGCTGCCCGCGCGCTTGGTGCAACGCCGATTCAGATGGTGTGGCATCATACTCTGCCGCTTGCCATGCCGGGGATTATGACCGGAACTATTTTAGGGATGGCACGCGCCATTGGCGAAACCGCGCCGTTGTTGATGATTGGGATGGTGGCGTTTATTGCCGATATTCCTTCCGGTTTTACCTCGCCAGCAACAGTTATGCCCGTGCAGATTTACCTGTGGGCGGGAAGTCCGGAAGCGGGATTTGCCGAAAAAACCGCCGCTGGTATTTTGGTTTTACTCGTGCTACTTATCGCCATGAATATGCTGGCAATTATACTTCGGAAGAAATTTGAGGTGCGGTGGTAGGAATATGACAAGCAAGATAAGAACAAAAGATCTCAATGTATTTTACGGTGCGAAGCAGGCGTTGTTTGGCATTAATATTGATATGCCGGCAAATAGCGTGACCGCGTTGATTGGCCCGTCCGGCTGTGGTAAATCGACCTTCCTGCGCTGCATTAACCGGATGAATGACACTATTGACGGTTGTCGGGTTGAAGGCGAAATAATGGTGGAAGAGCGTGATATAAACTCGCGTGAGCAGGATGTGGTGCAGCTGCGCTCATGGGTTGGCATGGTTTTTCAAAAACCTAACCCTTTTCCAAAATCCATTTATGATAATGTGGCGTATGGCCCACGCATCCATAATATGACAAAGAATAAAGGTGAGCTTGACGCGCTGGTGGAAAATAGCCTGCGTCGTGCCGGACTTTTTGAGGAGGTAAAAGATCGGCTGCATGATTCGGGAACCAGCCTTTCCGGCGGGCAGCAGCAGAGGCTTTGTATAGCGCGTACTATTGCCGTTAATCCGGAAATAATATTGATGGATGAGCCTTGCTCGGCACTTGACCCGATTGCCACCGCCCGTATAGAAGAGTTGATTGATGAGCTTAAAGAACATTTTACCATTGTGATTGTTACCCATTCAATGCAGCAGGCAGCGCGAGTTTCCAAGAAAACCTGCTTCTTCCATATGGGAAAGATTGTGGAATCCGGCGCAACTAGCAAAATATTCACCTCGCCAGAACACCAGCAGACTCAGGATTATATTACAGGAAGGTATGGGTAAGGCAGGGACTAGGGGGCGGAGGTCAGATGTCAGAGATGGTAAACGACTTTAGCGTATATATAATATATTCTTATAAAACAATTTATTATATATATATTATAATTTTCACAATATTGTAACAATATAGTTAGATACATATGTGCTAATGTTTTGTGAGTGAAATAGATGAATTTTAATTATAAGGATTTTTATGGCAAAAAAGAGTGAATTCACAGCATATGAGAAATTAGCTACAGATGCAGCAATGTTTGGTGGGAAAGCTAAACAACTTAAGCAAAATGTTGATGCTATAATCCTGAACAAGGCTGAACAACTACAGGAAAATGGTGAAGGTAAGGGCAATCCTAATTTTATAGAAGAACACCAAAAGAAAAATCGAGATTATTATGCTGAGAAGGCTTTGAAAGGTGGCGAGAAAACCATTAAAGCAGATGCTGCTGATGCGCGAGTAGAAATTCATGATAGAAAAATACGTACTCACAATGAAAGATTAGAGAATGATCCTGACTATGCAGAGCGGATAAGAAAAGCTGGAAAACAGCTTGCACAAGCTATAAAAGTTGAAGGTGAGTCAGGACAACAGCTGCCACCAAAAGCTACCGGCAATATATCTAAAGGTGAGGGGCGTTAATAATCCACGCCGGTGAAATATAACCCGTCCGGTGGGGCGGTGGGGCCACCAGCGCGGCGATCCTTTGCTTCCAGAGCCTCTTTTACATTCTCCACTCCCCATTTTTCTTTGCCAACCAAGCTCAGAGTTCCCACCATGTTACGTATCTGGTGGTGAAGGAAGGATGGTGCGGAAGCGACTATGTGTATTTCGGTGCCACGGCGAGTGATATTAAGTTTTTCCAGCGTCTTTTCCGGTGATTTTGACTGGCAGCGAGTATCACGGAAAGTGCTGAAATCATGATGACCTATGAGTATATTCGCAGCATCCTGCATCGCTTTTTCATCTAATTCTTCAATTACATGCCATGCCTTTCCAGCATCCAGCCCCAGACGCGCCCTGCGGTTAATTATACGGTATATATAATGCCGCCTTATAGCTGAAAAGCGGGCGTTGAATTCATCAATCACGCACTCGCTATCTAAAACAGCTATGCGGTTTTCAGGATAGGTAGAATCAGGCGGTGGATTGAATAGATAATAATTTATGCCTTGCATAACTCTATAACTGTCAGTTTCCATATCAAGATCAATATGTGCGACCTGACCAGATGCGTGTACACCGGCATCTGTTCTTCCGGCACCGATAACATCGACTTTTTGTCCCGAAAAAAGAAAAACTGCGTTAATTAATGCTTCCTGTACGGTGGGTTGGTCTGATTGTCGCTGCCATCCGGCATATGGTCTTCCATCATATTCAATAGTTAGTTTATAGCGCGTCATTTATAAATATTCTTATTAAACATTGGTTAATTGCCATTATTCTGTTAAACTAACCATGTCGTTACTGCAAGTAAATAATTACCAAATAATAAAGAATTAACAGTAATTTATTGTAGCAGATTCGGACAGTGTTAAGGTGGAAATACACTATAGAGACCTCTGCATAATGCGTCATTGCGACTGCGAGCGTAGCTGGCAGGAAGCAATCCATCTTTCTATGATGCTTAATTTTACTGGATTGCCACGTCGGCTTCGCCTCCTCGCAATGACGAAAAACGCATTATGCAGAGGTCTCCTATAGTCATTCCAAATAAGAACTGTACAGTCCTTATTTGAAGATACGCTGCCTACGGCGCGTAAAATCGGACTTTCGGTCTCGATTTTTCATAGTAGTTATGCATAATTTTTATACATAACTACTATTATGTGAATCATCATTCTTTTTTCTCAAATTGTATCTGGGTAATATCTTCATATACCGGCAGATAAACTGAGAAAGTGCTACCCTCGCCAATATTACTTTCAATAACCAGTGCGCCGTGATGGCGGTTCAGTACGTGCTTTACTATGGCAAGACCAAGACCGGTGCCGCCGACTGTTCTGGTTCGCGCCGTATCCACCCGGTAAAAACGCTCGGTGAGGCGTGGGATATGCTCTTTCGCAATACCTTCGCCATGATCCTGCACCGAAAAACAAATCGCCCGTTTCAGATTGCGGAAATTCGAGTCGTCCGGCATATTGGAAGTTAGTTTTACCGTCACTACAATTTCAGTATCTGGATTACTGTATTTTATAGCATTGCCAAGCAGATTGCGCACTACCTGCGCCAGCTCATCATCATCGCCCTTAGTCGCCGGGAGATTATCATTTACTTTGACTTTCAGCGTTATATTTTTCTGTTTGCATGCCCATTCAAAATGTTGCTTTTCCGTACGTACAATCTTCAGGAAATCAACTCTGGAAATCGGTGTGCTGTGCGCGTTCATTTCGATTTTTGAGAGTGACAGCAAATCATTCACGAGCTTGGACATTCTCTCCGCCTGATCACCCATAACCCGCAGGAATTCGTCGCGGGCTTTTGCGTCATCCTTAGCAGGACCACGCAGAGTTTCGATAAAGCCAATAATGCTGGCAAGCGGCGTACGTATTTCATGGCTGGCATTGGCCACGAAATCCGCCCGCATCCGCTGTACGCGCTTCTGTTGGGTAATATCGGTCATGGTAATGATAATTGTTATGCCGCCTTCTGATGGAATCGGGAAACGCTCTATAATCGCCTGAAAATCACGCGGCAATGGCTCCGGCAGGTGAAATTCAATCTCTTGCCCGTGCAGGTCTTCAACCACAGTGGTTATGGAATTCAGCAATTTGTCATTAGGAATAATGTCACGCAGCGGCCTATGCGCCAGATTCTGCCCGAAAATGTTGCGTGCTGCGCGATTGGTGCGGACAATGTCTTTGTCATCATTGGTCATGATCAGAATATCCGGCAGTGTATCCACCAGAATTTCACGCTCGGTGATAACAGTTTCCATCTCATGACGCTTGTCTTCCCAGGAGCTCTGTAACCTGCCCAGTGCGCCAGAAAGTTGCCCGACATTACTGAGAAAACTCAAATCAGGCGCGGAAACACGTTTGTCCTGCGCGAGATCATTTACATATTCCGTGAGAGCTGAAATATTGGAGAGAAAAGGTATAACAAATATTGCCGATGTAACCATAACAGCTACATAGCCATATATAAAGTAGCTGAAATCAAGCTCTCCGAGCAGAACATATAATGAAAGCAAGACCAGGGTAGGTCCGGAAACCACCATAATTGTCTTGAGGACAGTACTGAAAGAGTTAGAATGTCTACTGGAAGGCATTCCTATTTTTACCATGCAAAAACGCTGGTGGCAAATTGCTATTTCAGTTTTGTTAAATGATATTGGTTAGTCAGGTGTATTGGGGGTGAGGGCATACGTCCAAATGCCTTAATGTGTAACCTGCGTCCACGGTATGAACCTTGAAGAATATGGTCGAAAGTAGTTGATACACTTCGAACGCAGCATTATGAGGAAATTATTAAAATATCAAGCTATATGCCAGCCTTTGCAAGTGCGGCATAGCGTTGCGTGTTAATCCTTAAACATGATTCGAACCCGCGACTACTCAAAATATTGGAATTTTTAGGATGTTGCAAACACCAATCACTCTAAACAGGTGTGGATAATAGGAAAATACACCAGTTATTATTTGATCATGTGTCCAGCCTCCATTTTGATGTCCATTTTCAACTTTGTGGCATTGAGATAAATCAGCATGTTACCTATTGGAGCCCATCAACAGCGCAAAGCGGTAGCATGCTGATAGTTGCCAGCGGTGCAGGTGGATTACTAAGAACGAATACGACATAAAAGCGCAGTCAATGAAACAGCGGCAGCATGAAATCGCTGTGATGATGCCATGCTATACTCAATGCTCTATATTTTAAAGATATTATTGTATCTTTCATTCAATGTCAGTATATTACTGCTTGTAAACTATAACTTTGAGAGAATTTAAATGAAAATGAATGAGCAATCAACATCGGAAACTTTAGAAAAAATCAAACATCGTGCGGCACAGCAGCTTAAGTCAGAAACTGAAAAAGAAGTAAATATCAAAGAGAAAAAAACTGCGATTCGCACAGTTTCTGCTCAGGATGCTGAAGCTAATGTGAAAAATAATCCATTTTATAAAATATTGACCAAGTCTGATTTATCTAACGAGGAAAAAGTCGCTCTTATCAGAAAAGTGCTGACTTACGATAGAACGCAAAGCAAGGAAGAAAATCTGGAACGCGTCACATTGCTCAATGAATTGGAGTCATTCCTTGAGTTGCAGCGTCGTGGGCATGCTATGCAGCTTATCGAACTCAATGGCAGCGATGTTTATCCGCAGCTAAAGAATACTATTGGCAAAATAATGGATGAATTTGGCAAATTCCAAGAGGAAATTTCTGCCATTACTGGACCTCTTCAGACTATTGAGGATATTCGTAGCAGGGAAGGAAAAGAGCGCGTTCTTGAGGCACTGAAAAACGCTAATGAAAGCAAAAAACTCGGTGAAGAGTTGAATGCACGTATTGCACAATTGGACGGCGAGTCGCAGAATATTGAAAAAAATAAGGCTAATATTATTAATAAAGTTGCTGAATTAAAAAATTTTCAGGAAATAGAAAAAACCAAAAAAGCACGTAATTTCTTTTCTGGCATTATCGGCGGTGGTGCTCACACAGCTATGGTAGCACGAGAACAGGAAATTCAGGCTCAACTGCTAAGGTCTAATGAGTTATCCAAAGATCTTGAAGAGAAAAAATCTGCACTTCGAAAACAGGTTGAACAGTTAAATGAACTTGAGGCTATTCTTGCTGCTGACCCTAATCAGAAAAAAGTACAGGATCTTATTGATATTGGTACTGAAGCCTATCAGAAACGTGTAGATGATTTGAAAGAATCGGCAAAAGCATTTATTACTTTCACCTCCGAAAATCTTGACACTTGCGTGGCGCGCCTGAAAATGTCTGGTGAGCATATCGACAGTCTGGAAACTGCCAGCGAAACATATACCCAATATTATGGGCTTTTGGCGCAAGGCAACAGAGAATCCTTGACTGAAAACGTCAAACTAGAAGAGAATTTACGTGCTGAATTGAAGAGTCTGGAAACTGATAATGCCAACGATCCTTCCATTCAGATTAAAACTATGGAAACAAAACAGCTGGCGAGTAATCTTAATGGCTACGTTACCCAGCAGCAATCTGTAACTGAAACCCATACTGTAGTGCGTAACAATCTAGCGGAGCAACAAACTGCGATTATCGCTCTTAAACGTCACAATAACATTGCCCTGCAACGCGCCAAGATTAATCTTACCAATGGTGTTTCTACAGCAGCTACGCATTTTGCTACGGTTTTAGTAGCAGTAAATAGTGCTTCCACCGCTGAAGCTAATGACCAAATTGGCGAGGCTTTCGGTGGCGTACGCAAAATGACGCAGGAAACTTTGTCTGCGGTGCTTGGTCAGTTGGTTCAAGACATCTCCGAAGGTCGGGCTAGTATAGTTGAACAAACTGAAGGTATCCGCAAATTATCGGAAACTCTGAGTGCCGTTAATAGCAGTATGCTTTCACAGGTAAAGGAAACACTCAATAGTCTTGATGATGCCGAAATTTCCAATCAGCAGCTTAAGGAGCTTTCTGAGCGCAATCGTGCAGTGGAAACTACTGCTCGTCGCGAGCATGAAACTGGAACAACGTCCGAAAGCTCTGATACTTCTTCCGATGCGAACAAGCCCGTTGATAACGATAAATTTGGTTTGAATTTATAACCATGTTAATCATAGCGGACTATTTGGTCGATTACGACAAACGCATAAAGGAAAATGCGCCTGATTTTAAACTCATCGGTCGTGATAATGTTATAAATGATCTATCGCATATCCTTGTTCAACGCGAATCATCAAATATTCTGATGTATGGCGAAACTGGTGTTGGTATGTCATCTATCATCATGGGGTTAACCAGCCGAAAAACTGATCCCGAACATCAGCTACCGTTAGACATTGCCTCTCTTCGTTTAGCTTGGTTAGATGTTAACAAATTGTTCGCTATCGGCGATGAGGCGCAAATCACCGAAACATTCCAATCTATTATTGATCATTTAACCCGCTCTCATAACCGTGTTCTGGTTATTGATGATTACCGCGATTTCCTCGATGGTGTGGAAAGCATGCCCAATAAACGTCTGCTCAATATGATGATGGGTTCTCTCAAAAAGAATCATTTTCAGGCAATTTTGGTTTGTCGTCGTGAACATCTGATAGATATTCTCAAATGCCATTCCGACGTAAAAGAAATCTTTACACCCTACGAAACTAAAGAGCCACCGAAAGAAGAAATTTTAGAGATAGCCAAAAAATTAGCTCCTGTTTACGAGGCCCATCATCGACTAACAATCGCCCCTAAAGCAATCGTTGAGGCTGTGAATCTTACAACACAATATCGTGGTGCTATGGCTTTCCGTGCCCAGCCATATCGCACCTTGCATCTGATTGATAAAGCGGCAGGTGAAAAGCAGCTACGAACACGCAACCGCGCCCCTGGTCTTGACGAAGCTGAGAAACAACTCGCCTCAATTGTTAAAGAATTGGCTTTAGCAACACCAGATAACAAAGCGCAGCTGGAATCGCGTAAAATTGAACTTGAAAAGGACATGAAGCAGCGTAAGGATAGCTGGGCAGCGCATAAAGAAGAAATATATAAGCAAATACGCTCAATAAGCGACAATGAAGAAAGCCTCAATAAAGCACGTCGCGAATTAGATGCTGAACTTAAAAAAGCTGAAATAAAGAACAACACTCTTAAAGCATCTGCTACAAAAGAAAAACTAGCAGAAGAGCCGAAAAAGGGTATACTCGCCAGCATCGGTCTTAGTAGCGATTTTGACTCTTCCTTTATAATTGAAAGCAAAGAAACAAAAATTCTACGCGAGAATATCCGCATCTATGAGCAAGGCATCGACCAGCAGAACAAAAATTTAGCGGAATTGACCTCTAAATATTCCCCAGATATTATCTTGAATAGTGATGATATTAAAAAACTATTCAGTGATGAAGCGAAAATTCCACTAAAAAAATTAGGTGTTGATGAAACCAATAAATACCTCAATGCTGAAAAAGAACTTTCCGAAAGTGTAATAGCTCAGGAAGAAGCCGTTTCCGTAGTCGCTGGCTCACTGCGCCGCGTTAAAGCTGGTCTTAAAAAACCCAACAAGCCAATTGGCTCTTTCTTTTTCTTAGGGCCTTCTGGTGTGGGGAAAACTGAGCTTGCCAAAGCTCTTGCCATGTTTATGCACGGTGACCAAAAATCCCTCATCCGTATCGATATGTCAGAATATAAAGACAGAAGTTCGATTGCCCGTTTGCTGGGTGCTGCACCTGGTCTGGTTGGTTATGAAGAAGGTGGCATCCTCACCAATGCTATTCAGCGCAACCCTTATTCAATTGTCTGTATGGATGAGGTTGAAAAAGCCCATCCTGATGTTTACGATATTCTTCTGCAATTACTTGATGAAGGTCGTTTGACTGATGGTAAGGGTATCACCGCTGATTTTACCAACGCTGTCATAATTTGCACTTCTAATTACGGTGCAAAGCACTTTCTGCGTAATGATATCTCCTTCAGCGAGGCAAGCGCAATAGTTAAACAGGCACTCTATAATGGTGATGATTATCACAATCAGGACACACCGTTTCGTCCAGAATTTCTGAATCGTTTCACTAAGATTACCTGCTTTAATCGCCTGAGTATCGAGACTATTCAAGAGATTGCTAGTAAGCATATCGCTGAACTTGGCAAAGTTATTAATAGCAACTATCCACATCTTACGCTGGAAATGAGCGATAGCGATATGAAAGCATTTGCTATCGCTAACTACGAAGACCCTGCCAAAGGTGCGCGTATTATCACTGAGAACGCCATCCCCAATAAGATTGGCGACCGTCTTGCCGAGGCAATTCTTTCTGACCTGGCGAATCAACATATCGATGCCAATGGTGACAATATTGAACCACAACCAAAAATTATTAGAATTACTTATTCTCAACAAAATGGAGTGGTGATGCAAATATCTCCTAAGAAAGATACGTTAACTAATGGCTGAAAATGATGAAATCAAAAATAGGCTATCGGCGCTGCGTGATTCTGTGGACGGCAAGAAAGATGCCACCGCTGCTGCTGAATCTGTAATTAACCGGATAGATGATATTCTTGTTAATGAACGCAATAGAATTGCGATTGAAAATGCACAGAAGGAACAACAAAAACAGGCAGATAAAAATTCCTCAGGTATTATTGGTGTTTTTACGTCAGCAAAAGACGAGCTAGTGGATATGGCTGGGGCTGACAGCAAGTTAGGACATATTATAGCTGATACCAGCGAGGCTACCTATGAAGGCAGTAAAATTGTGCGCTCGGTTATTCAAACATTGATATGGTTCTGGTATAGTTTTTTATTCCCAGTTATACGCTATTTATTTGCACCCGCCGCCACTTGGATAGTAAAAAAATACACTAGGTTATATAATCGCCTAGCATATACAAAAGATAAAAAAACTGGCGAAGAGCGCATTAATTACCCGCGCTCTCTCGCAACCATAATAGCTAGCTTTATTATTGGTTACTGGCTGCTTACAAGCGCAATACCTTTTCTAGGGCATCTTGCTTACGAAGCGACACTATATCCGACAACACTTCGTACAGAAACCATGATAATGATGGGATCAGAAGCAGACGGCATACAGAACGGTGTTTTCTATGCTAAAGGCTGTAATAACCTTAGTCAATGTGATGATACTCATAGCATACGCTACGAAATACGACACAGTAATTGGCTTTACTTTAAAAATCTTTTTACTAAGGGACAGCTTTTTTTGCCAGAATATATTGATGGGGCAATTCCCAACGTAATCGCAAGATGCGAATTGGAAACGTGGGGATTTCGTTTTCGACCATTGGGATTGTATCCACAAATTTCCAGAGTAAAACGCTGTGTGCCTCTCTCCGATGATGAGATACAGAGCATGACTGCTTCACCTCCACAGCATAAATAACGCGGTTACTAAGCAGCAGTGAACAGGTAGAAATAGAAAATGGGTTTTTAGAAATTTATTACTGCATATTACCATACATTACGTCAAATCGGAGGACATATTTCTTTCCTGAAATTATAGGACTTCCTTCATGCCACAATTCATGAGGAAAAATAAGAGCCATGCCGATTTCTGGTTTTATATAATGATCAGAAAAAAGCCTTTCACCATTATCTGCAATAATATATTGCCGTATAATAGTTTCACCACCTTCGCAATCCTGATTCAAATACACCAGAAAACTTAACTTGCTTTCTTCGTTTTCGTTCGCTTTATAACTGCCATCTTTATGCATTTTCAATAAATTTACTACACTCATTCTCGGAAAGAAAATTTTGTAAGGTAAAAACTCCTTTAAATATTTCATTTCGCGTAACGTCCATAGAACTAACTTGCTCCTTCGATATTTCTTACAAAAATATGCGTATGATAGCTTTTCTGTTGACGGTATAGAGGGGAGGCGCACCATTATCAAGGTGATATGGTTATAGAACCCATTGCACAAATTTTGCACAATAAAGCCTCAGTAATTCCTTAATTCTGTCATCATCCTGCCATAACTAACTGTCATGCTGGCTTTCATAACAGCATTATGGAGGTTATCATGCAACTAAACAAAATTTCGGAATATCTACAGGATGCAAGGAAATTGTTACAAAGTGAAGTTGAAGATTCAATGTGGTATTGGCGCAGCTGGACATTTCGAAATTATCGCTTGTCGCAAGCAACTAACTCAAAATCAGAATATTAGGGGGCATTATGATTAGAGTCTTTAGGCGTACTTATTTAGATGCTATTTTATATGGTCTTGGTTTTGCTGCCGTTATTGGTTGTTTTGCGAGATTTTATTTTCTGGCTGAGCTATCGGTGCATTTTGTTATGCAATACGTAATTGTATCAATCGTTCTTTGCATTACATTCTGCCTGCTGCGTGAAAAACGCTGGAAAATTATATTATCAGCAGCACTAGGATTATGTTTTAGTCTACAGCTTTCTTCAAGGCGTTTTAGCTGTGTATCGGTGATTTCGTATATTGCCATAATTACATCCCCATCATGTCGCTAAGTATTAAATAGCAGTATTTTATGACTTCAAGCTCTTTCAATGTTTCCTGATTAAGACGTTGTTGAACAGACCCCCTTGCCAGCCTGTCTATTAAATCAAAATAAAAGGGCGAGTTAAACAAGAGTGTATATACGCTTGGAATATAGGATTCTGGCAGCCTAAAGCTCAACACATTATCTGAATAGACTGCACCTTCTAGTTCTTTCCGTACCTCCCCGAATACTCCTACAGAGCCAACTCGCGCAGTGACAATTTCACCCCCTTTAGCAATACGAGCAAAGTTTTCTTTTTTAACATAATAATCATCATCTAGCTCTATTTGCCCGCCCTTAATGTTTGTGCTTCTGATATAGAATGTTAGCCCTTCGACTTCGTTTTTATGGAAATACTCAGGTGAATATTCCCCCGTATCAATTTTTAGCATTACGTTACCAAGAATATCGCAACTCTTATAAGTAGAAATCGTTGATTCTATTTCGTCATATTTCCGCTGGTAGTATTCGGCGTCCAGTCGCCCTGAGGCTTTGAGGCTATCGGAGTATTTTTTGATATTTACAGGGTCTGTGCTGGGCGCAAAATCTTTCAACCCTACCTCCGAAAGCAAAATCTCCTCCGCTTGAGCGTAGGTTTGTTTAGCGTTCTCTGTACGAGAAAATGAATCAGAAAAAATGCCCTCTATTTTTTTCTGGAAATCCTCGCTGGGAATAAACACAGGAAGGTTATGCAAGTCACCAAGATTTAGCCCCTTTTGGATTGCGCCTCTCTCTTTGCGTAAAAGCAAGTCCCTGCCATATTTAGTATTGATGTAAGTTAATAGGTAGGTAGGGTTAATTTGATTTGGGCGTAACACCGTACTTTTACAGCTAAAAATGGCTGGTAAATCCTTTTTTGTAACTAACGCGGCATTGCCAATCGTGCCTACTACAGAAACCAATATATCATTTTCTTTTAGTGCATATTTAGACAATCTCTCATAATCATCTTTTGGCATATATACGTTGTCTTCATCCGCTAGCTTTAAGGGCTTTACGTCTTTACCTCTAATATACCTGTAGGATTTATCCTCTGTATAGTTCTCTACTGTAAATGCAGAACCAAATGGACCAATCAGGAAGTTAGATAAACTCTCCAAAGGCTTTCCGCCCTTGCCTTGGAGTATCCGCTCATACTTCAAGAATGACGGGCGGTAGTATTCAGAATCAATCCTTCCACTAAACTCTAGCCCTGAAAGCATCACCTCGCTCACTTCCAGCCCCTCCAGCAAAGCCTTATATTTGGCTTCACTGAAAGGGCTTAGGGCTTTCCCACGAAGGAAAGCTTCTCCTTTTTGGCAAATTCGGTGAAGGCTTCGGCGATGCCGTCTTTCGTCAGCCCCTCATGGTTAAACAGATCATGCTTAACGATCAAATGCCCGTGGCTATCGAGCAGATATTCATCAAGGTTTTCTGGGGTTTCATCATACACATCCACTGGCTCTGCCGCCATTTCCTCTTTAGCGGTTTTACGCGCCGAATTGGGGAAATCCTTTTTTTTCACATAGATTTTCTCGCCGCTATTATCCTTGCTCGGCTCTTGCATGGTGGCAAAGAAAATGGGGTAGTCATCCTTTTTCGGGCAAAGTTTTTCATCCCATTTTTGCACAAAGAGAATACTAGTTTTTGTGCCTGTATGTGGCTTGAACACATTGCCATGCAGCCCCACCACCGCGAGGATGCGGCAACGCTCGGCAATAAAATCACGAATATATTTATCCGAGCTATTGTTAAACCGCCCTTGTGGCAACACCACCGCCATGCGCCCACCTGCTTTTAAGAAATCCAGATTGCGCTCGATAAATAAAATGTCACGCCCCACGGCGTTTTGATATTTTCCGCCGCTATTTTTCCCCAGCTCATATTTAGCGAGGATGCGGCTTTCCTTAATATCGCCCGCGAATGGAGGGTTTGCCATGAGAATATCAAAGGTAAAATCATGGTTGCTTTTGGGGTCTTTGCGTTGCTTTTTTAACTTCTTCCAGCCCTCTTGATAGGTATCGCGCCATTCTTCATCCTCGGTTTTTTCATCCCAGCGTTCCCAATCCAGCGTGTTTAGGTGTAGGACGTTGGTTTGCCCATCACCCGCAATCAGATTCAGCGTGCGGGCAACGCGCACCGCTTTTTCATCAAAATCAATGGCAAAAACTTTTTCCTGCACATAGTCTAATTGTTCGGGCAGTTTTTGCTCGGTGGTGAATAAATGGCTTCTAGGCAAGCCTTTTGCTTTTAATTGCTGCTCCCACACATGAAAAATACTATGCACGGGGAAGCCACAACTTCCACCCGCCGTATCAATCAAGGTTTCATGCGCTTGCGGATTTAGCATTTTAACGCACATATCAATGGCATAGCGTGGGGTAAAATACTGCCCTTTTTCGCCCTTGCTGCTTTTGTTTATCAGATATTCAAAGGCTTCATCCACCACATCAAGGTTTGAATTAAACAGCTTCACATCCTGCAACGAAGAAACGCACACGGAAAGATGCGAAGGGGTGAGCATGATTTTGGAATCAGTGCTAAAAACACCTTCCCATTTGGTTTTTGAGCGGTCAAAAATGGCTTGAATCTTGGTTTTTAGCTCAGTTTCCGTGTCGCCATAATTTCTAAATTCAAGGTGGCGGGTTTTGTTGCGCCCGCTTTCCATTTCATCATAGAGCTTGGTGAATATCAGCTTGAATAGCTCCTCGAATACATCCACCCCAGCATTTGCCAGCACTTCATCTTCCATTTCTAAAATCAAGTCTTTAAGCGATTTGCGCTCATTCACCAATTTGTCTTTTTTCACCAGATCATCAATCGTCCACCGCTCGGTTAGGATGTCCGATAGTTTCTCGGTGGCTTTGGGAATGTTTGGTATATCCTCAAAATAATTCGGGTCTTTGCGGTGATAATAAGAAATCGAATCGCCGTTACTCCAAATGCCAATCGTTGCGCCTGTGGCATTGCAATAGGATTTGAGTTGTTCTTTACCGTCTTTCAGCTTGGGTTTTTTCAGCTCCACGATGATATTTGCGGCACGGGTGTCATTCTTATCAAAAATCACAATATCGGCACGTTTCTTTTCTCGCCCAAAACTTACGGCGTATTCCAGCTCCATGCGCTCCAATGGGTAGCCGTACTCTTCATTTAGCAACATGATGTAAAGCTGCCGCACGGCTTCTTCGGGGGTGAGTTTGATGTCTTTTTTGCGGACTAGGCAAGTGAAGTAGGGCACTTTCCCGCCCTTTGCATCTTTGTGCGTTATATCTTTTTCCAGCCGTGCGATTTGCTTGTCGCTAAACTGTGTGAGCTTATAATTAGAATCTCTGAAAAGATCGGATAAATTAAATGCCATAGAAAACCTCTGTGCGTGCAAAAAGTAAATAGACTATCTAGACTTAATGGCATCTTGCAGCACTTGCAACGCTTTTGCTATGTCATCCTGATTTGTAGGGGTATTTTGCGTTTTGTATTCCAACCGCTCTATCACCTCAAACTGCTGATCAGGTGAAAAGGTGTGGGCGATGGTGGAGGCACTCAGCGGCTCGCCGTGCTTGTTTTTGGTTTTGAGCAAGTGAGCTTTGAATGCAGTTGCCTGCTTGTAATTAAAGGTTTTGAAACAAGCGTGCTTGGTAAATTCCTCATAGCGGATGATTGCTTTTCGCATGTTTTCGATGGTCTTCGGGCTTTTACCGTGCGCCTCTTTTTCATAGGTAAAATATTTGGTTTTTGCGCGCTCATTTTCTGGGTGAAATTGACTCATAATTTGATACTCCTTCGGTTTAATGGTTAGTGTTAGAGTTGATAGACTGTACTAATGCCGATTCATGCAATGTGTGGACGGGAAACACTTTCTGAATTTCAGCAAGATTTTTATGCGAAATAATTTTGCACATTTTGCCGCCGCATTGTGCGCAATTCGCTTTGAGTAATGATGTTTTTGATCTGTGTTTGTGGAGGGTTGCAATCCCCTGATTTGCCAAGCGGGCGGCACTGCATTTCCCGCAACGAAACTCAGCTATAGCAAGCTTAAATGTGTGCTTGTGTTTGCGTGCCTGTAAAAATGCAATCGCTACTTCTCCAAAAATCATATAGGGGTAAATACCTTCGATGCGCTGCAACCCTTCTTTTTTGATCCAACCAAGCACTGTATTTGGAGAAACGCCCAGCAATGCCGCAAGCTCATTTACGAAATATGATTTTTTTGCCGTGATGTGGCGCGTGTTGATGCGTTTCATGAGCAAAACTCCTCTATCAAGGCGCGGATGTCTTCCACGCGCCATGCGGTGGTGCGTACACCAAGTTTTACTGCTTTGGGAAAGCGTCCAGATTTTACACCAGCCCACCATGTGGACTTGCTAACGGGGATAACGGCAAGCACGGCAGGAAGCCGCATAAAACCTGTTTCAGGCAACATCATTTTAATAGTCATTTTTTTTATTCTCCCTTGTTGGTTGTCAGTATGTAGTACTATATACATACTTTGATGAAAAAAAATGCGCCTACAGCTTCAATGCAGTCATTCGGTGTTTGACTGCATCTTTAGACACGTGAAATAGATCGGATAAATAGGTCTTGGTTTCGTCATGATTTTGATTTTTAAAGTTTGTTGTAAAATCTTGGTATGCTTTTCTGAAATCATCTTCAGGCATAAGCAATTCGGCGGCAAACATGTTTGCTTGTATTTCAAGATTCTTTCGCTCTTTGTCAGGTAAGTTTTTGTGAAACATTGGGCTTGCGCAATCCCCCATGTATTTTCTGTGCAGGGCAGAATGCCCGATCTCATGCGCTATAGTGAAACGTAAAATCCGCTCCAGATTGTCTTTGTTTTTGCCTTTAGGCTCAAGAAATTGCTCGCATAAAATGATTTCCTCCTCGGGTAGAATCATCCCCAGCGTGCCTTTGCCGTACGTCTTTTCTAATTCAAAAAAATAGATTTTTAACCCTAATTTTTGGGTGGCGATTCCTTCAACATCAGTTACAAAATCATGCTGATATTTTTTTCTTATTACATCAGTGTGGGTTTTTATTTCACGAGTGGAAACAAATTCAACCTTCATCCTTTTTCGCCCATTTCCTCAAAAGCCCTGCGTATTTTTGCGGTGAGTTCTGAATAATTGCCAATAACTCAGAATCCACCTTATTTGCGTGCGCAAGCAATGTATCCGTGTCATAGTCAAGTAGTTGTGCCATATTCTTAATAACTTCTTCCGAAGGAGGAGGAAATTCCCCACGTTCGATTTTGCTCATGTAAGTGGGGGTAATATCGAGTGCAATCGCAAATTGACGCTGGCTATATTCCTTACCTTCACGCAATTGCTTTATTACCTCTCCGAATGTCCCTTTTTTAATCATAAAAAGTTTCCTCTATAGTGGTTTGATAGGTACCATGTAATACTTATTACACATAGAGTCAAGCACTTTTTTTAAAGTGCTTCTATTTTATTTGTCTATGGGTTCATATTATCCAAATAATCCCCCCACCATTGCATCATTTTGCGGCGTTCGGGGAGATATTGCGCGTGGTTATAGGCAGCACGGACTTTGTTGCGCTCGCAGTGGGCAAGTTGTCGTTCGATATGATCTGGTGCAAAGCCATGCTCATTCAGGATGGTGGAAGCGGTGGCGCGAAAGCCATGCCCCGTGGTGCGTGAGTGATAGCCCAAACGATAAAGCGCATAGAGCATGGTGTTTTCACTCATACATTTTGAAGGGCTTTGTTGATTTGGGAAAACATGCTCACGGTTGCCGCTGTGATTCTGCAATTCACGCAGCACGGCGATTGCTTGCGTGGAAAGCGGCACAATATGAGGGTCTTTCATTTTCATGCGTTCGGCAGGGATGCGCCACTCTGCCTTGTCAAAATTTACTTCTTCCCATTTTGCACCGCGCAGCTCGGTGGTGCGCACAAAGGTGAGCATCAGAAATTTAAGGGCAAGTTTGGTTTGCGGTTCGCCATCATACGTTTCGAGCTTGGTTAGAAATTCGGGCAATTCATCCGCCTTCAAATGGGCATGGTGTTTGCGTACAGGTGTTTTGAGGGCACCGCGCAAATCGTTCACGGGATTATAGCGAGTGCGCCCTGTAATAATCGCATAGCGATACACCTGCCCGCAAGTTTGCATCATGCGTTGCGCCATATCCAGCGCACCTGATTTTTCGATGACTTTAAGGCAAGCGAGCAATTCGGTGGAGTTAATATCAGCAATCGGGCGGTTGCCAAGTTTAGGGAAAATATGCGTTTCAAGGCGGTTTATCACATCGCGGGCATAGTGTGGCTTCCATTCATGCAAATGGTGCTCATACCATTCGCGGGCTATCGCCTCCATGTTGTTTTCAGCTTTAATCGCAATTTGCCGCTTGGTTTCTTTCTTGATTTCGCTGGGGTCGCTACCCGCTGCCAGCACTTTGCGAGCGTCATCACGCTTTTCACGGGCTTTTGCTAGGCTTACTTCAGGATACACCCCAAACGCCAACCGCTTTTCCTTGCCTGCAAAGCGATATTTCATGCGCCAATACTTGCTACCACTTGGCATAACCTCCAAATACAACCCGCCACTATCGGCGAGCTTGCGGGGCTTTGCTTCTGTCTTGGCGTTTTTACATGCGGTGTCGGTTAGGGACATGGGGGCATCTTTCCTATGGCATATTATCTATGCCCCCAATTATGCCCCTAGTGTGGGGGCATATGTCAATAAACGGCATCGGAGCGCATAGGACAATCTATACGCTACAATCAGCTATTTGTCTAGTGTTTTTGGACTGTATTGGATGATTTTGGAGGGAAAATTGGTCGGGGAGATAGGATTCGAACCTACGACCCTCTGGTCCCAAACCAGATGCGCTACCAGACTGCGCTACTCCCCGACACGTAACAACCACCAGAAAACGTCTGGTAGCGTTTTATAATTTATCCTTCACTCACGTTCAGGTGGCAGACTGCGCTACTCCCCGACATAGATGATCAGATTATCAGATAATTTGATGACTAAGCAAGGGTTATAAAGCAATTGCATTGTTTCGCTTAATAATCTAATAATCCAATCATCAAATCATCAAATCATCAAAATTCCGAGACATCTTCTTTAACCATCAACAACTAACTGTCAACTAAAATTATGTTCAAAGGCGTATATACTGCATTAATCACTCCCAAGGGGCAAATTTTTTCTCATTTGATAGAGCCTCAAATTGATTGGAAAGTGAGTTCATAAATTCTTGTTTATCACTTTGTAAATAAAATGCATTTCCTATAAATATATCACAAAAAAATGGGACTAAAACGAAATCACCTTTGGGAAGGGCTTTACCTAGCCCGTGTATAAATACTGGTGTAACAGGAATATTAGGGTATCGTTCAGCAATATGGGCAATTCCCTTTTTAAATTGCGAAATATGTTCTGGCTCTCCGCGCGAACCTTCTGGAAATAATATAATAATATCTCCATTATTAAGCGCATTGCAACATGGTTGTAGCGGGTCATAGCTCTTACTGGCTTTACCACGAGAAATTGGAATGATACCGATAATTTGTGTGGAGAACCATGCCAGCAATCGGTTTTTTAGAAAATAATCAGTGGCAGCTATGGGATGAATTTTGTGTAATTGTCTAAGTGGAAAAAGACTAATGAGAACTAGTGTATCTAGGTGACTATTGTGATTTGCAACAATAATTGCAGGTCCTTCGGTTGGTAATAATTTCCCCCTGCGGACATTCAATCCGAGCAATATTAACACAATTATTCTTACCAATATAAAAAACAGCAAACGCATGAGATCGTGTATATTTTTTATGATCTAGTAATAAAAATAATAAGTAAAATGGAAAAATAATGGTGCGGTAAAAGTCAGGCTGTCGATTCTATCCATAATGCCACCATGTCCTGGAATTATTGCTCCCGTATCTTTTACTCCTATATCCCTTTTAATGGCGGAAATAGTAACATCACCGATAAATCCAGCGATACTAATCAATAAACCAGCTAAAAGAGAGTGCGGTATATCAAAAGGAGTTATATAGGGAGCTATGATGATAGCGGTGAGGGTAGTAGTAAAAACCCCACCTATCAAGCCTTCCCATGTTTTTTTGGGACTAACGATAGGAAGTATTTTATGTTTTCCAAAAGATTTTCCCCACATATATTGTGCCACATCATTTAGTTGTGTAAGAAAGGCTAGATAAAGCAATAGTCCTGTACCGCCAGATAGATGGTTGGGTAACGTTGGTAGAACAAGCAAATAGGCGGTGTGGCTAATTGCAAACACACACAGCATTAATCCCCAATGGATATTACCAACAGCATTTAAGAAACCCTCGGTTTTTTGAGTGATAATCATACGAAAAGGAACAAAGAGAAAGGCATATACTGGTATGAAGATAATGAACATTCCATACCATTCTTGATCTGCCAAATAATACTGAATAGGGATGGTGATATATGCCCAAAACAACACTCGCCTATCGGCGCGACGAGTAGGGATCATGGATAAAAATTCTTTGAGTGCAAGGAAACTTAATAAACCAAGAAACCACAGTGATACTGTACGGCTGGTAAGTATAGCGAAGGTAAAAATCGCAATCATTCCCCACCAACTTTTGGTACGGAGGACTAATTCTTTGTAATCCTTCTCTGGGCTGTGTTTGGTAAGTGCGAAAACAATAATGCTGGCTATAAACAACAATATCCATACGCATCCTGTAGCATAGATAATTGTTGAATTAGGCACGCTTTTCTGCTTCCTTTAAGGCGTTATTGGCACGATTATAAATTGTTATCAGCAATAATAAAACTACAATAGCAAAAATTATATTAAGCCAGAATACTGAGATTATTCCTAACCCTAGCAGTAAACCAACTGTGCCAAATACAAACGCCCGATCGCTCTTTCCCATTGGTCCATCATAACGTCTGTTTGCACCAATTTGGATGCTGATTAATCCTGTCATTTCACTTATAACTGCAAGCAAGCAGATAATAACTACTATCCAGCTCTCAACCCCAATAATTAATGCAAATGGCAAATATAAAAATATATCCGACAGTACATCTCCTAGTTCATTGAGAATCGCCCCGAGTTTTGATTGCATATTATATTCACGTGCTAACATTCCATCTATAGCGTTAAGTGCCATGCGGATAAATAGTAATGGAGATAATAATAACCACGGTAACCGCGCTTCTGGTGCAATAAGCATATACAAACCGCCCAATGCAGAAAGAACGATGGCGGAGAGTGTTACTTGATTGGCTGTAACTCCACTCAATGCAAGGTTTTTAACCATGGGGCGCAATATGGCTTGAAAGCGACTTTTAAGCTGATAAATGGTTGGCATATTTGTTGACGATTGCATTATGAAGGTTTAATAACCATTATCCAACAACAACCTCAACAACTAACTGTCAACTAAAATTATGTTCAAAGGCGTATATACTGCATTAATTACCCCATTTACTGCCAAAGGCACTGTGGACGAAGCTGCATTCCAGAAATTTGTAGAATGGCAGATAGGGCAGGGGGTGCATGGGCTTGTCCCTTGTGGAACTACTGGTGAATCACCGACTCTGACTCATGATGAGCATAACCGTGTTATTGATTTATGCGTGGAAGTGGCGAGGGGTAGAGTGCCGGTTATGGCTGGAACTGGCTCAAACTCGACTGATGAAGCGATAATGACCACGCGTCACGCTAAAAAGGCGGGGGCAGACTGCGTTCTGGTGGTTGCTCCATATTACAATAAGCCGAATCAGGAAGGCTTATATCAGCATTTTAAAGCAATTAATGATGCTGTGGATATACCGATTATTTTATATAATGTCCCGGGGCGAACTATTGTTGATATTAAAGACGAGACTATTGCGCGTCTGGCAGAACTGCCTAATATTGTTGGTCTTAAAGATGCAACTGGGGATCTGGCGCGACCATATACTCTAAGGGCAAAATTAAAGAAAGATTTTTGTCTGCTATCTGGTGAAGATATGACGGCGGTGGCGTTTAATGTTTCTGGCGGGCAGGGGTGTATTTCCGTTGCGTCCAATATAATGCCGAAAGCTTGCGCGGAAGTTCAGGAAGCATGTTTGAAAAAAGATTATGTCAGTGCGCTGACTTTGCATGATAGGTTGGTTGCGTTAAACTCTGTTTTGTTTTGCGAGACTAGCCCTGCTCCGGTTAAATATGCAGCGTCACTTATGGGTAAGTGCCTTGCTAATCTGCGCCTACCTTTAGTTGGGGTGTCAGAATCGTCACAAAAAGAGATTGAAAAAATATTAAATAATTTGCGCTTGCTATAAAAGATTTTTTCATCTTTATTAGTAGCCGTGTTGGAATGATTCCATGTCAGGAAAAAAGTCAGTAAAAAACAATACAGCTGGTAAAAGCTCCGGTAGCAATAAAACCAGCTCTAGTGTTGCGCAAAATCGCAAAGCGCGTTTTGAATATTCTGTTGAAGAAGAATTTGAAGCGGGTATTGTGTTAACAGGAACTGAAGTTAAATCGCTACGGGCGAATAAGGTTCAGATAACTGATGCGTATGCCGGCGAGAAAGATGGCGAGATATGGCTGTTTAATGCCTATATCGCGGAATATGCTGGTGGGAATCGTTTTAACCACGAAACCAACCGTCCGCGCAAGTTGCTGCTGCATAAAAAGCAGATACGCAAGTTGCTGGGAAGATTAAAAGTTAAAGGAGTGACGCTGGTGCCGCTGTCGCTCTACTTCAATAGCCGCGGTTTGGCGAAAATAAAATTGGCACTGGCAATGGGTAAAAAACAGTATGAGAAGCGTGACACTATAAAGCAACGGGACTGGCAGAGAGATAAGGCCAGGATTATGCGGAATAGAAACTAATAAACTGTGATAAAAATGGGTATTATATATGTTGGAAGCAATTACAGATTTCTGGAAACCGGTAAAAAAATCAGCGCAACCAGCCAAACTTAGCTTGAAAGATTTGCAGATCGGTAGCGTTATCGGTTTTGGTTATGTGCCACAGGTTGCTCTTAATGGACGCAAGCTTACGGTAACCGCAATTAACAGCTATCAATTCGGTCAGGATGTTCTCACGTCTTTTGTGCTTAGCAATGATAAAGATGTTGAAGTGTCCATGATTGTTGCTGAGGCACAGGGCGAGCAATATCTTGCTATTTCCCGGCGAATTTCCATAAGTGACAGGAACAAATTATTTGATAGCGAAGCGTTAAAAAATATCACCTCCGATGAAGCTATGACTACCTTTAAATGCCGGGATAATGTGCCGGAATTAAAAGGCTGGCTGGTTGGTGGGTATAAACGAGAAATTCAGGGTATGCGCGGATTTTTGCATAAATCTGATTTCCGTGATGGCAGTGATGGATCTCATTCTGGTCAGGAATTCCAATATACTTTACTGGGTAGTAACAGCAATGAACATGCTATAGAGATTGAATCCTATCTTGATGGAAGTGTTGATGTTTATGCTACTATTTATCGCCGTACCAGCGATATTTCTGAGATTACCTATTCCGGTAAATCGCAAGTGGTGGATTTTAAATCGGAAGTTAAGGATGATAAAACCCCAGATTTTGCCGAAATAACTGATAAAGAAGAAATAAAAGAATCAGAGGAAAAAGAGACGGCGAATGAACAGCCAGAGCCGGATCTGATCGTACCAGAAAAGACAGAGAAGGAAGAAGAAAAATTCGAAGAAGAAAATCTCGAAACAATGAAGGCTATACAGAAAGAAATCGAAGCAGATTACGATAAAGACAGGTTCGATTCTCCAAGAAGGAAAGCAGTTAAGCTTGATGTAATACCACTTCCGCACCTTGAGCCAACACCGCTAGAGCCTGTGATTGCAAAGCATGATACAACTATAACAGAAACAATAAAAGATAACGACGAGGAGAAAAGCAAAATGAGTGCATCAACCACAAGTGAAGCTAAATTTGGGACTAATGGCGTTGCTGGCGCTGATTATGCGTCTGGCTATTTAAAAGATTTAAAACAGGAGATTAAAACAGTGACTAAAACAGTAAATGGTATGGATAATGAAGCGGTGGAATGCGACCTGCGTGTTGCTAATCATGTGATTGATGAGGCAATACGTAATGAAATGCGTTTGTCTGATGTGGTGCGCCGCATTATAGAACTTCCTGTATCGCATCAGGAAGCAGTGCAGATTCCAATTAATCTTTCTGATGAAGATTATTCTTTGCTGGCTATTCGCTATGGTATTCCAGCATCTGACCGCAATGCTATCAAGCTTCGCATTATCCAGGATCTTAGCGATTTTTCCGGTAGCAAGAAGAAGAATTCGTAGTGATTTGGTGGTATAGCAGTTAACGTTTAACTAGCGTCATTCTCGAATTCCTTCTCCCAGAGGGAGAAGGAGTCGCATCTCATTAACTTGCTAATTAATCGTTAACTGCTATCCACTATTTCGGTCCTACCAACATTGAAATCTGTTTGCCTTCAATGCGCGGGGACTGCTCTATTTTTGCATGCTCAACAAGTGCTGTTTGCACCTGATTTATGACCTTCATGCCTATCTCAGAGTGATCCATCTCGCGACCACGGAAACGTAAAGTGATACGCACTTTGTCACCTTCTTCAAGGAAAGATAGTGTATTGCGAATTTTTATTTCCAGATCGTGTTTGTCAATCATTGGTCGGAGTTTTATTTCTTTTATAACTACGACCTTCTGCTTCTTTTTGGCCTCGTGTGCCTTTTTCTGAATTTCATAACGGTACTTACCGTAATCCAGAATCTTGCAAACCGGCGGCGATGCTGTCGGAGAAATTTCTACTAAATCCAACCCTGCTCTTTCGGCAAGGGAAATACCTTCGGATACGGATACGACACCAACCATGTTACCGTTCTGGTCTACTAAGCGGATTGATGTGGACGTGATTTCGCGGTTAACGCGTGGTTCATCTTGGCGACTCATGCTAAGTCTAACAACAGTTTATTCAAACAGTCCTCCTGTAAAAATTAATAAAATAAAAACTAATAAAACAATTATATTCGCAATAAGTTAATAATTTATTGCGCTGTACCCTAATAGCTGAAATCCGCAGAAAATCAAGAAAGAAATCATTGATCCGGTATTCCGGCTTCCAGCAATAAAGCGTGCTTGGCATCTTTAAAACCCTGCAATTCCTGCCTTTCTGAGCCAAGCCTGCGGATGGAGACGCTGCGGTTTTCCTGTTCTTTTGTCCCAACTACGAACATTACCGGAACTTTTTGCAAGGAATGTTCGCGCACTTTATAATTGATTTTATTGTTAGAAATGTCGAGTGCTGCGCGGATTCCAGCCTGTTTTAACAGTTCGCAAATCTCTGCGGCGTAAGCGTCTGCTGCTTCGGTAATGGTTGCCACAACCACCTGCACAGGGGCAAGCCAGATCGGGAATTTGCCGGAATATTCTTCAATCAGAATGCCAATAAAGCGTTCCAGCGAGCCGAGAATCGCACGATGGAGCATTACCGGACGTTGTTTGCTTCCGTCCGGCGCAATATAATTGGCATCGAGGCGTTCGGGGAGTACGAAGTCAACTTGTAATGTGCCGCATTGCCAGTCGCGACCAATAGCATCACGCAGCACAAATTCCAGTTTAGGGCCATAAAATGCACCTTCACCAGAATTCAAAGTCCATTCCAGACCGGCAGCATTTACTGCTTCTTTCAGGGCGTTTTCGGCCTTATCCCAAGTTGCATCTGAGCCTGCGCGTTTGGCTGGTCTGTCAGAAAATTTTACGCTTACCTGAGTAAAGCCAAAAGTTTTATAGACATCTTTAAGTAAATCGCAGAAAGCAACGGTTTCAGAGGTGATTTGGTCTTCGGTGCAGAAAATATGCGCGTCATCCTGCACGAATCCGCGAATGCGCATGATGCCATGCAAACTGCCGGATGGTTCGTTACGGTGGCAGGTGCCGAATTCCGCCATGCGTAGCGGTAGATCGCGGTAGCTTTTGAGTCCCTGACGGAAAATCTGCACGTGGCAGGGGCAATTCATCGGCTTTACTGCCATTGTGCGCTCTTCGTCGGAATTGCTCACAAACATATTTTCGTGGAATTTTTCCCAGTGTCCGGAAGCTTCCCATAAGCTGCGATCAACCAATATCGGTGTTTTTACCTCGATATAGCCATTTGCGCGGATCTTGTTGCGGATATAATTTTCAATGGTGCGGTATAGCGTCCAGCCTTTATCGTGCCAGAAAACCATTCCGGGTGTGTGTTCTTCAATGTGGAATAGCTCAAGTTCTTTGCCGAGTTTGCGGTGGTCACGTTTTTCCGCTTCCTCGAGCATGGTCAGGTAGTTTTTAAGATCTTTTTCTGAAGCCCAGGCTGTGCCGTAAATTCGTTGCAGCATTTCGTTATTGGAATTGCCGCGCCAGTAAGCACCAGCAACTTTCAACAGCTTAAAGCCAGTGCCGATTTTAGCTGTTGAGTCAGCGTGCGGACCACGACATAAATCAATGAAATTGCCCTGACGGTAAAGTGATATTTTCTGGTCGGCTGGAATTGCTGAAATAATCTCGGCCTTATAATGTTCTCCTATGGATTTGAAGAATTTTACAGCTTCATCGCGATCCCATTCCTCACGGCGGATAGGCTCAGAGCGTGCTACAATTTCCTTCATCCGTTTTTCAATAGCTTCCAGATCATTGCTGGAAAACGGGGTAGGGCGGGAGAAATCATAATAAAAACCGTTATCGATTGCAGGACCAATAGTCACCTGCGTTTCCGGAAACAGCTCTTTTACTGCTTCGGCGAGTATATGGGCGGTGTCATGGCGGATTAATTCCAGCCCATCCGCGTCTTTGGCGGTGATTATCTGGACATTGGCATCGTTTTCTATTGGCAGGTAAATATCGCGCAATTCGCCATCCACACGTACGCACAATGCAGCTTTGGCAAGCCCAGCACCAATGCTTAAGGCAAGCTCAGCACCAGTTACGGCACTTGGAAATTCTTTTTTTGAACCATCAGGAAGGGTGATTATAGGCATAGTGGTGAATAGTGATTGGTGGTTGGTGAATGGTGGTTAGTTATAAGGGAAATTTACGCGCTGTCCAGTGGTTGTAGAGAATAAAACCACAGGTTACTTATGCTGCTGAGCGTTTACATAAGACCGTAGAACAGCGTTAATAGTACCTTGATAGCCTTTACCTTGCCCTTTAAACCAGTTTAGGACATCGGCATCAAGCCTCATATAAAGAGGCGATTTAGGTGGTGTAACTTCCACTATAACCTTGTCCCAATTAAAAGGGTCTGGCGCACTATCAATGTCATGGGCAATAGCATTTTTAATTTCTTTATCGGTCATGGAGTCAATTTTGCGCCAATCGGTCTTACTTTTGCCCTTAGTGCGCATATGATTTTACCCTATAGTGTTGTGTATATTGTCTTACCCATTCTTTCCTGCCATAGATCTTCGCGAGGGAGGGTATTAAAGAATATGCTTACTAGATAGATTTATTTTGGGAATATTTTGAGTAATTAAATCAGTATTAGTACCATCATGTATTGCTGTTCCTTGGAGTTTTTTTAAATCGTCCCAGAAATCTTGTGCTGTTACCACCCCTACTGCTGTATTCAGTAACCAATAATTGTCATACATTTTATCGGCATCAGCATCTCGTCCAACAGCTTTTAGCAAATCATGAGCAGACCACACACATTTAGTTAAATTAGGTGCTTTGCCATTTTCCACGTCATACAGTATAGGTCGTAATCCAACCATCCCAGTTACAGTATATGCAATTTTGGCAAACAGGCTATCCATTATAGGTATCCAATATATTTAAAATAGGCATCATTTCCTTATATAAGATTATTCTAATTTATTTTTTTGTAAAGAACAATCAGGAAATTAATACATTTTTGTGACAGCTAACTATCTATTAATTACAATTTAGCTAATAGACTGTATTTAATGTATAATATATAGGTTTATTGCAAAGGTGAGGGGATTTTATATTAATACCCCCGCTCTTCCGGCGGGAAAGATATTGTATTTTCAGCATTTTCAAGGCGTACTGGGCGGGTGGAGTGATTGATTTCGCCATTTTCGCTCATGGAAACCAGGCTATGTACCAGCCAGTTTTTATCATCTCGCTTCGGGAAATCAGCGCGGAAATGTGCGCCACGGCTTTCGGTGCGCTTTGCGGCTGAGGTTAATGTTACGCAGGCAAGGCGGAGTAAATTATCAGTTTCCAGAGCGTCCAACAGGTCATTATTCCAGATAAGGGATTTATCAGCCACTTTCATATCATTCTTTGCAATTTCCCAAAGTTTGGAAAGCTTATTTACTCCTTCAACCAGCAAATCATTAGTGCGGAAAATATTGCCGTGCTGTTGCATGGTTTGTTGCAGTTCTTTCCGGATTTTATTAGGGCTGGTATTGCCGGTGGTATTCCGCAGCTTGTCAAAGCGTGACAATGCTTGCTCAAGCATGCTATCGGTAATTTTTTTATGTGAAGTTTGATTTCCAATAGTTTCTACCGCCAATTCACCAGCGGCTTTTCCAAATACCACCAATTCAAGCAAGGCATTGCAACCAAGGCGATTCGCTCCGTGAACCGAGGTGCAGGAAGCTTCGCCGATGGCAAGCAAACCTTCAACGATTTTATAATCCTGTGAGCCGTCAGGCTGCACAGAATCTGCTGATGGAGATATTGTGCTAGTGCTTCGCGCTCCACAGGATTTAATTACTTCACTACGCATATTGGTTGGGATTCCACCCATTGTGTAATGCACGGCGGGAATAATTGGTATTGGTTGTTTATGTATATCAAGGCGAGCAAAGGTTTTGACGATTTCCTTGATGGAAGGTAGTTTGCTATCAATCAACTCGGCTGGCAAATGTTCGAGGCGTAAATGCAGATGATCTTTTTTTTCACCGCAACCATTTCCGGCGAGTATTTCCTGCACCATTGAGCGCGAGATTACATCGCGTGAGGCAAGTTCCATATAAGATGGGGCGTAACGCTGCATAAAACGTTCGCCATTGGCGTTGCTAAGATATGCTCCTTCACCACGCGCACCTTCAGTGATGAGTACACCTGTATTATATAAGCTGGTTGGATGGAATTGAATAAATTCCATATCCTGCAGCGGTAGTCCGGCACGCAAAACCATTGCATTGCCATCGCCGGTGCAGATGGTGGAGGCGGTTGTTGCCGCGTAAATCTGTCCGAAACCACCGGTGGCAATTATGGTGGTGTGCGCCTGAAACACATGCAGTTCACCAGTTTCCATCTGCCATGCCAGAAGCCCAAGACATTTTTTGTTTTCATCAAAAATCAAATCCAGAGCGGTGTATTCAATAAAGAACTGAACATTCTGGCGAAGTGCCTGAGTATACAAAGTATGCAGCAAGGAATGGCCAGTCCGGTCAGCCACAGCGCAGGCGCGATAAGCCAGCCCGCCTTTGCCGAAATTGGTTTTCTGCCCGCCATAGGCGCGTTGGTAAATCTGCCCGCTTTCATCACGGGTGAAGGGCATTCCCATTTGTTCCAGCTCAATGATGGCTTCCGGCGCACGCTCGCACATCATGGCGATTGCATCCTGATCGCCGAGCCAGTCAGAACCACGTATCGTATCATACATATGCCACTGCCAGTTATCTTCTGCGCGATTGCCAAGGGCGGCATTGATTCCGCCTTGCGCGGCTACTGTGTGGCTGCGGGTAGGCGGAACTTTGGAAATACAGGCAACTGAAAGACCGCCTTCGCTGGCGGCAACCGCAGCCCGTAGACCCGCTCCGCCAGCACCAATTACCAGCACATCATGCGTATGAAATATCAGATTATACGATTTTCCCATACCTAATGATAGAGGCAGGCGGACAAGTTGCAAAGCACTTTCCGCCAGAAGTTTTAGCTTGTAGAAAAACCGTAGTTATGTAGATTAGCATTATTAAGACCTCTGCATAATTCGTCATTGCGAGTATTTTGTGAAAAATACGAAGCAATCCAGTAGAATGAATATATAAGATACTGGATTGCCACGCTCCTTGCAGTCGCTCGCAATGACGAAAAACGAATTGTGCAGAAGTCTCTTGTTAATTAATAATAACATTGGAGAAGTAATATGGCTGGCAGCGTTAATAAAGTTATACTTATTGGAAATCTTGGTCGTGATCCGGAAATTCGCTCAACGCAGGATGGGCGCGAAATCGCTAATCTGGCGATTGCTACCTCCGAGAGCTGGAAAGACCGCAACACCGGCGAGCGCAAGGAAAAAACTGAATGGCACCGCGTTGTTATTTTTAGCGAAGGGCTGGTTAATGTCGTTAAAAATTACCTGAAAAAAGGTGCAAAAGTATATATTGAAGGACAACTGCAAACCCGCAAATGGACTGATAAAGACGGTCATGAAAAATACTCAACGGAAGTTGTGCTGCAAGGCTTTAGCAGCGTTCTTACCATGCTTGATGGTAAAAGCGGTGGAGGTAGCGGTGAAAATGCTGGTGGTGGAAATTATAACCAGAGCTATTCGCAAGCATCATCACCTGCTCAAGGACAAAAAGCTCCTTCTGAGCTGATGGATGATGAGATTCCTTTCTAAAAAGAGGTTAGGATTCGGGATTCAGAGGTCAGGGAAGAACTTATACCAGAATGGTTCTTACCGGAATATTGAAGCCATGAAGCAGCTCATCGGCATTCATGCGTTTTTTGTTGGGGCGTTGCAGGATAAGCGGTCGTAAAATACCATTTCCGCAAGCAATGCCGAGCTTATCATCAATAATTGTGCCAGCATTTGCGGTTGTTGTGGTTGTTTCAACTGTTGCATCAAATATTTTTATTATCTCATTGTTATAGCTGAAACATGCGCCGGGTGCTGGTGATAACCCAAGAATCTGCTGGTATATTTCTTCTGCGGGTTTCTGCCAATTAATCAGGCAGTCTTCCTTAGTTATTTTCTTGGCGTAGGTAACGCCAATTTCCGATTGTTTTTGTGGTTTTATTGTATTTATTTTATCCAACACTTTAAGAACCAATGGTGTCGCCTTTTGTGCAATTTCATCATGCAATTTTCCGGCATTGGTTCCTTCCGGAATATCTATATTCTCGCTAAGCAAAATATCGCCAGTATCTAGCCCTTCATCCATTTTCATTATTATTATCGCGGTTTTTCTATCGCCCGCCATAATGGTTCGTTGAATGGGAGCAGCACCTCGCCAGCGTGGAAGCAGAGATGGATGAACGTTGATGCAGCCATGCGGATAGGCTTCTAAAATAGCTTTTGGAAGTAATAAACCATAGGCAATTACTACGGCAATATCAGCTTTATGGGCGGCGAATTTGCTTTGTTCTTCGACAGATTTAAGGCTTGCTGGCGTGTAAACTGGCAAATTATGTTCCAACGCGAACTGATGAATCGGCGACGGAGTTTCCTTTTGTCCGCGTCCGGATGGGCGCGGAGGTTGGGTATATACTGCTATAATCTTATGCTTACTTGATTGAATAGCCTCAATAACAGGCAACGCAAACGTTGGCGTCCCCATAAATACTATAGATAACGGATGACTTATGACGGATGACAAATTCTCTGCTTTTTCGTTATCTGCCATCTGTCATCCGTTATCCACTAGCCGTGGTTGCAATTCTCATCGTGCACATGATGGTGGTCATGATCATGGTCGAATGCACCGGCTTTTTTCATCTTTGTCAGTCTTCTGGTTATCATGTCACGCTTAACCGGTGAAATATGGTCAACAAATGTTATGCCATTTAAGTGATCAATTTCGTGCTGTATGCAGGTGGCAAGCAAGCCATCAAAACTTTCTTCGCGGTCTTTGCCATCTAAATCAGTAAATTTCACGCGGATGGATGATGGGCGGATGATATCAGCAAACTGATCAGGAAATGAAAGGCAGCCTTCTTTATAGGATTGTTCGTCACCGGAATCATTTAATATTTGCGGGTTTATTAAAACATGCTGTTTGCCAATCACCAGCTCTTCGTCGGCACCTTCCTCTTCGGCATAACGTGAGCCATTCCACTCAACATCCGCAACCAGAACCCGTTTATGGATGCCAATCTGCACGGCGGCGAGACCTATGCCACGTTCATAATACATAGTTTCAAACATATCACGCACCAGCTCACTGATGGAATCATCAATGGTTTCGACAATAAAAGATTTGGTTTTAAGCCGTGGATCCGGCGCGATTATTATAGAGCGAATGGTCATAGTTTTTGTCCAATTAGTTAACTTTAGGGTGGAATAGTATTTCAGTCATCTATAAACCGGAAAACAGCTCTTTCTTCACATCTTCCCAAGGCACTGTTTTTATTGTACCAGAAGCAATTTCAGATGCTCGTTTTTCAATTTCCTGTTGCCATGCCTCGCTGATTTTAGGTTCGGAAATCTCTCCTTGAACACTATCAAGAAGAGTTTGCGCAAGATCTATTCGCTCACCCACCGAAAGGTTAGAAAAATCAAAATTATTCATAAAAATTACTCCATTAATCTTTATGGCATTCTAACACACATCCTTAAGTCGTCCAATAATTTCTTCTTTGCCTAGTATTTCCATTACCTCGAAGATGCTGGGAGACGTTGTTTTTCCTGATATTGCGGCGCGCAGTGGCTGGGCTACATTGCCTAATTTCTGTCCGGTTTTTTCGCCATAATCCTTGCAAAGCTGCTGTAGTGAATCATGATTCCAAACGGTTTGCCCTTCTAATTCGGGCAGGATTCCTGTTATTATTTCGCGCCCGCCTTTGTCTATAATTGCTTTTGCTTTTTCATCAAGCTGCAATGGCCTTGTTGTTATATAAAAAGCAGTATTTTCAGCAAGTTCAATAATGGTTTTCGCTCTTTGCTTTAAGCCATTCATGGCTTTGAGGAGTATATTCTTTTGCTCACCATTTACTGTCCACTGCCCATTATTCACCGCTAACTCTACCAACCTTGCATCATCCGCCTCGCGCAGATAATTCCCATTCAGGTTTTCAAGTTTGGCGAAATCAAAGCGTGATGGCGATTTACCAACCGAATCTAAATCAAACCACTTAATTGCCTGCTCAGTGCTGATAATTTCATCATCGCCATGTGACCAACCGAGGCGTAGCAAATAATTACGGAGGGCTTCCGGCAGGTAGCCCATTTTTTCATATTCACCAACACCGAGCGCGCCGTGACGCTTGGAAAGCTTTGCCCCGTCTGCACCATGAATCAGCGGAATATGTGCGAAATTCGGAGATTCCCAGCCCATTGCCTGATAGATTAAAAGTTGGCGGAAGCTGTTGGTGTGGTGGTCATCACCGCGGATAATCTGGGTGATTCCCATATCGTAATCGTCAACTACTACTGCGAGCATATAAGTTGGTGTGCCGTCGGAGCGCAGAAGCACCATATCATCAAGCTCGCTGTTTTTAACACTTACCGTACCTTGCACCTTGTCATCCACGGTTGTTTCACCATCAAGGGGGGCTTTCAGGCGCACAACTGCCGGAACTCCGGCAGGCGCATTTTTATTAGCATCACGATAAGGACTGCGGAATTTTGCATTAGGATTTTTAGTGCGGAATTCTTCAAGTTCAGCCTGAGTTGTGTAGCAATAAAAGGCTTTGCCGTTTTTAACCAGTTCGTGTGCTACTTCGGCGTGGCGCGGTGTGCGGGCGAATTGATAAACAATCTCGCCGTCATGATCCAAACCCAGCCATTTCATGCCGTCAATGATTGCTTGGGTTGCCTCTGGAGTTGAGCGGGCGCGGTCAGTGTCTTCTATCCGCAGCAGGAATTTGCCATTATGGTGCTTGGCGTATAGCCAGTTAAATAAGGCAGTGCGCGCGCCGCCAATATGCAGAAAACCGGTGGGAGATGGGGCGAAGCGGGTTATTACGGTCATAGAGAGGGATGAGTGATTAGGGGTTAGGGGGTGCATTGTCATACTGAGCGTGAGCGAAGTATCTTAACTAAAAAACTCAGGGAGATTCTTCGTTACACTCAGAATGACAGCAGATACTACAGAAGTGTATTTGCGTCAAATCCATAGTCATCCAGCAGCTTCTTTTTTACATTTTCCGAAGGCGTAAGACCATAGCCGGAGGCAAGGATTTTGCCGTAATCGTTCAGGTCAAACTCACCGCCAGCGACCTTTTTCAGCATTTTTATTTTTTCACTCGATGCTGATAAAAAATAAAAACAGTCACGCTCATCCAGATCCTTGCAGGTTATAAAATGAACCTGCATATTGCCTGAACCAACTATTTTATTAGCGAATGACATTTTTATTATTAAGACTCTTACTTTATCTTTCTGTTTAGCGATATACATAAGGTGTAGGGCTTGTGACCGTTGCTTGCCTGCCTTCACCGGTTGGATTTTTAGCAGATACACTTTCAATGTTTTCAGTAACTTTGCTAAGGTCAATAGTGCCAGGATGCCGTCTATTATATTTTTCAGCAATTTGTTGCACAGTATGGGCTTGTTCAACAACAAATGGGTGATCTTTATTTGCACCATCAAGAAGTATTTTTCCATTTTCTCCTTGTTCAACTTTTTTATGAACAAGTTTTATGGCTTCTTTAATGTGGTTAATATGATGAGTTGTGCTATCAACACCTTCCGGAACTTTTGGTATGGTATAGGTTCGCTCATTTTCGTTATAATGACTTTGCTGTTCCATAATTTTCCTGTTTTTTTATAGTGATTTTTTGGGTTGCGGTGATTTTACCTCAGCTTTATGCCCAACACCTTCAGGTTTTGGTTCTATTACTTCTATTTCGTTGTTCGGTGACACTCTCAATTTGAAAGCTCCGGTACCTTTCTTATCTTTTCCTTTATGGACAAAGGTTACCGTGACATTTTCTTCTTGGGCAATAACTAGCGCGTTTTCAAGAGACTTTCTTAGTTTTAGATCGTTCATATCCGTTGTTGAACACTGAGGTATAGTATACTCGTGTGTCTCTGGATTATACAGGCTTGGATTTGGATATTGTTTCTTGCTCATTTTATTAACCTTGTTATTTAAACATAATTTGGGAAGTCGGCGAAGATGTTACAGAGGCAGAACGACCTATGCCATCAGGCTTAGCTAGTTTTTGGTATTTAGTAAGAATCTCTTCTGGTGTACAGTTAGTACATATTGATAACCCAACCTTATTATCAGTATCAATTAAGGTAATTTCTCTTTTAAAATGGTCAACGAACCCGATAGCATTGTTTATATGCTGTTTGATTTCATCAGACTTACTGCCAGATGGTATGGTGTAGGCTTTGTCTGCAAAGCTAAAATTATCGACTCCTGGCAAATCTTCACCAGCTTTATTTTCTATTTTTATTATTTTATTCATAATATTTGCTTTCATAATGTTCTATTCAGAACATTTGGTTTCGCCACACATATTGCCAGTATTTCACTACATTTAAAGTTAAGCTTTTGTGACAGTTAAAAGTCATTGCCCTTAGTTATTGATTTTGCTAGAAAAATGCATGGAAGATAAACCGAAAAATTTATTTAATATTTTCTCAAAGGAGCATGACCGCCTTGTATTATGGATTCCGGTGCTGTTTGGCATTGGTATCGGCATATATTATTTACTGCCTTATGAGCCGGATATCTGGGTTACGTTTGGGTTTTGTGGTTTATTTACTCTGCTCACCGCATTGTTTTGGAATAAAAGCGCGGGTCGCCTTGTTTTTATAGCGGGCTTATTGGTAAGCCTTGGGATATTACGGGCGGAAATCAGCACGCAATCAGCAGATGCACCAATTTTGCAGGAAGAAGTGTTTTTTCGGTCTGTGCAGGGTAATATTGATGATATCCAGATTCGGGAAAAAGGCGAAAAACTGATACTCAGCAATGTGGAGATTGATGGGTTTGAGGAAAGCGAAACGCCAAAGCGTATCAGCGTTTCTTTAAAGAAAGTGGAAGAGGGGTTGAATATTGGCGATAAAATTCAGCTGAATGCCACGCTGTTTCCACCGCCCACTCCGGTTTTGCCCAAGGCTTATGATTTTTCCCGGATGTTTTATTATGAGCAGCTTGGCGCGGTTGGCTATTCGCCAAGACAAGCTGTAATTCTGGAAAAAGCCAGGGAAAATGATTTTGATGAGTGGCTGAATGGCAAGCGTTTAGCACTGACTGAGCGTATTCTTGCGCCGATGTCGCCGGAAAATGGCTGGGTTGCTTCGGCTTTGATGGTTGGTGAAATGTCGGGAATAGCAAAGGATACAGCCGATGTTATGCGCGAATCGGGAATTTACCACGTGCTTTCTATTTCCGGCTTGCATATGTCGCTGGCGGCAATGCTGGTGTTTGTCACTGTGCGGTTTTTGCTTACGCTTTATCCACCGTTGGCGTTGCGTGTTTCTGTAAAGAAAATAGCTGCTTTTGTCGCCTTGTTAAGCTCGTTTATTTACCTGTTGCTGGCGGGATACCCTGTACCTGCCGTGCGTTCATTTGTCATGGTGGCAGTGGTGATGCTGGCTATATTATGCGACCGTTCCGGTATCAGCGTTTTTTCCTTGGCTTGGGCAGCAGTTATTGTGCTGTTATGGCAACCGGAATCGCTGCTTGGAGCGAGCTTCCAACTGTCTTTCGCAGCGACACTTGCGATTCTTACCATTTATGAGCGTTATGGTGGCGCGTTATATAGTGATAATATAGGGTTTACGCGCCGTATATGGATTTATTTCTTTGGCATAATGCTGACATCGCTGGTTGCCACTCTTGCTACCACGCCTCTGGTTATTTACCATTTTAACCGTTTTACATTATGGGGGATTGCAGCCAATATGCTGCTCTTGCCGTTGGTTTCCATGTGGATTATGCCAGCAGCGGTAATTGCATTTCTGGCAATGCCGTTTAACCTGGAATATTATCCGCTTATCGCGCTGGACTCAGGAATTTCTCTTATGATGCAGGGAGCAAGATTTTTTGCAGAACTTCCATATGCCTCCATCGCTTTGCCATCGCCACATTTTTATGGGTTGCTGTTGTTTATAACTGGTGGGTTGTGGCTGTGTATCTGGCAGCAGAAGTGGCGTTTACTTGGTATTCCACTGGCAATAATCGGAGTTGCAACTATAGGGCTGCATAAGCCATATGATTTATTGATAAGTTCGGATGCCAGCAAGGTTGCCTTACGTCTTGATGATGGCAGATTTGTTTTCCTGCGCGGGAAAGAAGATAGTTTTGACGGGCAGGTGTGGCTTCGGGCGCATGGACAGGAAAAAGCCGCACAGCTTGACGAGATGGATAAAAATATTGGGAGCTGCGATAAATATAAATGTGTGATGAATGCTTATGGTAAGAAAATAGTGGTGACCAAAGGCAAGAAAGAAATTGAGAATAGTTGTCTGTTCCCCTTGTCATTGCGAGGAGGTGAAACCGACGAAGCAATCCAGAAAAACAGCGAGATAAAGAAAAATGGATTGCTTCGCCACAAAGAATATGTGGCTCGCAATGATGAATTAACAGATATTCCCGATATTGTGGTTTCCAGGAATTATCTGGGAGATATAGATAATTGTGCGGCAGTTCCGTTGCTTATTGACGCAGAATATTTACAGGAGAAAGCGGCTACGGCTTTGCGCTTTCATAATGGCGAAACGCAGATTGAAAGCAGTAGCGAGTATCGTGGTGATAGACCATGGGTTAACAGTGGTTATTAGCGGTAAAGGACCCCGTTTGGCTGGCTATCTGATATAGATTTTTTAGCAGACAACTTGAATTTTTCCCTCATATAACCTTTTACGTCAGAGATTTCTCTTGCTGTTGGTTTTTTATCAGGTCTTGCGTAATCTTTTACAACTTTATCGACAGAAGCTTCTATCGTATCAATGGTTATTGATTCTGTGTCAGGATGCTTTTTAATCTCCTTAATCTCCCTAATAGTAAATTTGAGAAGGATATCTGCGTTTAGCGACCATTCTTTAGGTTGATTATTATTAGCATTATCAAGAAAACTATCCAAATCTATAAGAGTTATGGATGGGGTGGATTTATTCACTGTATTTTTTGCCCAGGAAAACATCATAGTTATTTATACTCTTCTTAGTTAAGCTTTTTCTTATAATAGTAAAAAAATATTAATAAGTCAAAAAATAAATAATCCATGCTTTTCAAAATGAATAATGTAGCTATTATGCTGCATTCTTATAATAATTATCAGGAAATCTATGAATAATCATCCGTTACTCAAGGCTCGTCAATTCCACAGCCGGATATTTGCTGTTATATTGGCTGTTCTGCTTATGATTAGTGAACCAATGTTGTCGCAGGGAAGCTTTATCCGTGATATCTTGTTCTGGATTGGCTATATATTGGTTATTTTTGGAGCGTTTGGGCGGGTTTATTCATCCGTTTTTATTGGCGGAAGGAAGAATGACGAGGTGGTGCGTTCTGGCGTGTTTTCAGTAGTACGCAACCCGCTTTATGTGTTTTCATTCATAGCAATGGTTGGAATAGGCCTGCAATCGGGAATGCTATTTATTACGGCTATTTTAGTGGCTGCTTTTATGTTGTATTATCCAGTGGTGGTTGGAAAAGAAGAGCTGTTTCTTGAAAATAAATTTGGTCAACCATATATAAAATATCAGCAGGAAGTGCCGCGCTGGATACCAAACTTCAAGCTATGGAATGAGCCGGAGCAGGCGGATGCCAAACCTAAATTTATCCGCAAGACCATTTTTGATGCCGCGATATTTTTTCTGCCGTTTCCTGGTTTTGCTTTTATACATTTTCTGCAAATGAATGATATATTGCCATTATGGCTCTCACTACCGTAGAGCATATGCCTTTGGAAATTATGGAAACGGAAAGCCCGCTTACCTCTGCTCTCAACCAGCAGCAGCGTGAGGCGGTTGAAGCGACGCAGGGAGCGGTGCTGGTGCTGGCCGGCGCAGGGACTGGCAAGACGCGGGTTCTTACCACGCGCATTGCCTATATACTCACTAACCGCCTTGCTTACCCTGGTGAAATTCTAGCAGTGACTTTTACCAATAAAGCAGCAAGGGAAATGGCAGAGCGGGTAAATCATCTGACCGGCTCGTCGCAAGCATTGTGGCAGGGTACTTTTCATTCAATTGGCGCGAAAATTATCCGCCGACATGCTGAAAAAATCGGGCTTGCTTCCAGCTTTACAATTCTGGACACTGATGACCAGTTGCGCTTGTTGAAAACCATTCTTGCCGAGCAGAAGATTGATGATAAGTCACTGCCACCAAAATTATTTCTGGCAATTATCCAATCTTGGAAAGATCAGGGTTTAACTCCTGACAAAATTACCAATACTAAAGATTTGCAATTGGCAGCCGGACATGCCGTAAATGTTTACAAGCTTTATCAGCAACGGTTACGCAGCCTGAATGCCACTGATTTTGGTGATTTAATCCTGCATATGCTCACGCTTTTTACCAGTTTTCCTGAAGTGCTGCGCGAGTTTGCCAGCCGTTTTAAATATATTCTGGTGGATGAATATCAAGATACTAACGTGGCGCAATATCTGTGGCTGCGCCTGCTTGCCAGCTATCATAAAAATATCTGCTGCGTTGGGGATGACGACCAATCAATCTATAGCTGGCGTGGCGCGGAAGTTGGCAATATCCTGCGTTTTGAAAAAGATTATCCGGATGCTAAAGTTATCCGCCTTGAATGTAATTATCGTTCTACGCCACATATTTTGGCGGCAGCGAGCAGCGTTATTGCCAATAACCGCGGGCGTTTGGGCAAGACTTTATGGACTCCGGTTAAGGATGGCGAGAAAATCCGCCTGAAATCGGTATGGGATGAGGGCGAGGAAGCTCGGTTTGTCGGTGATGAAGTGGAAAACTTGCAGCGTCAGAAAACCAGCCTTAAAGATATGGCAATTCTGGTGCGCGCTGGTTTCCAAACTCGCGCTTTTGAGGAGCGATTTTTGACTCTCGGCGTTCCTTATCGTGTAATTGGCGGACTGCGTTTTTATGAACGGCAGGAAATCCGCGATGCAGTCGCTTATCTACGCATTCTCGCCGTGCCGCAGGATGATTTAGCGTTTGAGCGTATCATAAATACGCCAAAGCGCGGGATTGGGCAGGCGACGATGCAGCAATTGCATAGCACCTCCCGCTCGCTGAATAGTTCGCTTTACAACGCTACTATTAATCTGCTGAAAACCGGAGCTATTAAAGGTAAGCTGGGAGCTTCTTTGCAGAAATTTATCAGTGACTGCGAACGCTGGCGCGGGCAGCTTACAACTTTGACCTTGGGTGAAGTTACCGAGCTGGTTCTTGAAGAAAGCGGATACATACAGATGTGGCAGCAGGAAAAAACTCCGGAAGCGGCGGGCAGGTTGGAGAACTTAAAGGAGCTTACGCGGGCTATTGGTGAGTTTGAGAGTATAAATGCATTTCTTGAACATGTGAGTCTTGTCACCGAAGCTGCCAATAACGATAATAGCAACGATATGATAAGCCTGATGACGCTGCATGCCGCTAAAGGGCTAGAGTTTGATGTGGTTTTCCTGCCGGGATGGGAGGAGGGTGTATTTCCCCACCAGCGGGCGATTGATGAGTCGGGAGCGAAGGGGTTGGAGGAAGAACGCCGCCTTGCTTATGTGGGGATTACCCGCGCCCGCAAAAAATTATATATTTCGTACGCCGCCAACCGCAGGATTTATAACCAGTGGCAAAGCAGTGTTCCTTCACGTTTTATTGGTGAAATTCCCAGCGATAATGTTGAGCAACTGGGCGGTGGTGTGGTTAATATGGCGAGGAATGGTCTGCAAAACTGGGGGCAGGAGGTGGCGGATATTCTAGCTTCTAGCGGTTCAAGCTCGTCATTGCGAGGAGGCAACGCCGACGCGGCAATCCAGAAAAACAAGACTAATGACCGGATTGCTTCGGCTTCGTCTCGCAATGACGAAGAAAGTAAGTTTAAAAAGGGGCAGCGCATTTTCCACCAGAAGTTCGGTTATGGCTATATATTAACCATTAGCGGCAACACACTGGAAATCAGCTTTGATAAGGCTGGAAAGAAAAAATTACTGGCAGATTTTGTGGAGCTGCCTCCATCCTGATAAAATTCTATTAATTATCAGTGGTTTGCTGAGTTTAGGGAAATTGTAATAATTTGCAGATAAGCTGTAACAAAAGCTTAACTTGAGAAATATCCTTAATTTAGGTAGCTTTAGGCTAGGATAATAATATTTTGGCTTTATTTAGTAATATTATGGCAGAACAGATAAAAGCAGAGCTTTCTACAGATGAGAAAAACAGACTCATTGATGGAGGAGTTCGCAAAAAATTTGCCGAGTGCGATGAATTTTTTTTAAAGTCTGTTGATGCTGCAAAGGCAAAACATCCAGAAATTCATCCGGGAATTTTCGATGCTATTAAAAAAGCGCATCAAGAGCATCTCCCAAAGTTTATTGATGGTGTTATTAACGCTCAACAATATAAGAAAGAATTTGATTCTCAATTGAGTATGGAGGGTATTAATAAAAAAATTGGTGTTGCTTATGAAGAATTTAGAGTTTCGGTAAAAGATAAAGTTAAGACTGCTGCCAGTGGATTAGTTCCAGAAGCTATTATGGATGGTCAGATTGAAAAGGCTTATAAGGCTATTGAGCCGGAGCTGCCGAAGGATGGCGTAGGTATATTCGGCACTATAGGGAAAGCATTTTTTGATCCTGACAAAGGCGGTATACGCTGGGGTGCGATTGCTGGGCTTGCTGCTGGGCTATGGGCTGGTACGGCGATGGGAGGTGGGCTCGAAGGTGGGATTCTTGGTATTGTTGCTCTGGCTGTGTTGGCTATTGGCGGTGTGATGCTTGGTAATTTTGTATCTGATGCTTATTCTGATAAAAAGGAACCGGAAAAGGAAAAAGGGCAAGAGAAATCATTAAAGAGAGATACAGCACTAAAACCAAAAGTAGAAAAGGATAAAGAACTGAATTCGCAAATAGTAAAACTCGATCCTTCAGGAACTACCATTATTTATGTTGATAAGGATGGTAAGAATGTACCTATTTCTCAAGGAGTACCTGCTAATATAGCTGAGCTAATGCAGATTAAAATTAATTCTGGAGCAGGTAAGGATCTTGCCTCAGTTACTGAGGTTGCTTTAATAGATAAAAGTGACGGAGAAGCTAGACCTGTAAAAATGTCGCCTAAATCTCCAGTAAATTTTAAAGTCCAGAAAAATGAGTCAAATGGTAGCTATATTGAACTTGGTGAAGAATCAGTTCAGGCTGATTTAAAAAATTTGAGGGAATCTGTAGAAGAAGAAATGAAAAAGAGTAAGGGTGGTAATGCTGAAAGCCTAGAGCAGAGAAAAGACGTAAAGACAGAGAAAACTGCGGAAACATCAGGGCAGCCTTTTGAGGATATTTCATTGAAAGGATATGTTGCATCAGAAGATTACAAGGAACAAAGAGCCAAAGAGCAGGCTGATGAATTGAAGAAAAAATCTGGAGGAAGTGGTGTAACTTTGACACCTGATGGTGCTACAAATCATTCAATTCCAAATGTGCTTCTTGAATTTGCTCGCGCTAATACTCAAGGAAAATAGGTATGGGAGAAGACAAAACATTGTTAGAAAGTACAAAAGAGTTGGCTGAGAAAACAACCAAAAAGGTTGGGGAATTGGCTGATGAGGCTCGTGATAAGGCTGACTCATTTATTAATGGCGATAAATCATGGTGGGATAAAACTAAATCATGGGCTGGCAATTCCTATGATAAAGGCAAGGAATATGCGGGAAAAGCAATAGATACAGTAAAAGATGCAGGGAAAACGCTGGATGATAAAACTGGTGGCTGGCTGGGTGATAATAAAGGCTTGCTGATGGGCGGGTTAGTTGCTCTATTAGCCGTTTTTGGAATGGAAGGCGGTTCTATATGGCCGTCGCTGATTGCGATTGGTGCTTTGTTAGGCGGAGCGTTTATCATGGATAAAGATACAGGTATGTTCAGCGGGATGTTCAAGAACAAAGATGAACCATCGAAATCAACAGGGCCTTCTAAGGAAATACAGCCGACTACCCCGACAGTTACTGCACCTGACGTACAAAAAGCTGTGCCGACTGGAAAATCTAAGGATAATAAGGCATATATAAGCTTTAATGGCGGTGATATTTATATTGATACAAATGGCAATAAAAAGACACCACCTCTAGATAAGATACCTAGTTTAATGCATATCAAAGTTGATGGAACAGGAAAAGCTACTCATGTGTCTGTTGCTGATGAGAGTGGAAAACTTCTTCGTAATGACGGAAAAGAGCAGATGGTCACTATTGTTGATAGTGATATAAAATTTGATATATTGGTTGATAAATCAGGCGCAAAACATATTGATTTGAATGATGAAAAAAATATGCCAGCGTTGATAGATCTGCGCAAAATAGGAACTGAAGTATTGAACAAATCCAAAGGACAACCCTCCTCTCTGCAAAACAGCGACTCTGCGTATACATCTCTTGGAACTCTTGCCTCACCGCATATTTCAGCTAGTGCTAAAAAAGAGCAAAATCAAACTTCGGTTTGATAATATAAATATAGTCATTCCAGATCACGATGGCGCGTGGTTATATTATATCCAGCCTGCTCAAGAAAATTTCCTAGTTTCTGAACCGTATAAACTGAGCGATGGCGACCGCCGGTGCAGCCGATGGCAATGGTCAGGTAATTCTTTCCTTCTTCCAGATAGCGGGGGAGTAGCTGCGATATTAATGTGGTCACATTTTTGAAAAAATTAGCAAAATCTATGTCTGATTCTATATATTTTCCGACTTCCGCATCAAGACCTGTAAGCTGGCGCAAGCCCGAATCATAATGCGGATTTCTTAAAAAACGCACATCAAATAGCATATCCGCCTCGCGGGGGATGCCCAGTTTAAAAGAAAACGAGGTAAGAACAACGGAGAGGGTACGTTCATTCTGGGCGAAATGGCTTATTATGATATTGCGCAAATCAGCTACCTCGGTTTCGCTGGTATCAATTAGTAGATCCGCTTTTTCTTTTAATTTGCTTATGAGTGCGCGTTCATGATGAATGCCATCAAGAACTGTTCTATCAAGAGCCAGAGGATGACGACGGCGGGTTTCGGTAAAACGACGGCGCAAGGTTTCATCATCAGAGTCCAGAAATAAAATTTTAAAATCAATGTCAGGGTTATTTTTAAATTCGGATATTACATCTATAAAATTCTCGATGGAAAAATCACGGCTGCGAATGTCGCTGCCAATTGCTAAGTTCTTGGAAGAAATGCCGGAATTTATTACCAATGGCAGGAATGCCAAAGGCAAATTGTCGATTGCTTCGAACCCGGAATCCTCCAGAGTTTTCAGGGCAATACTTTTTCCAGCTCCTGACATGCCTGTTACAAGTACGAGTTTCATAAAATCTATTTCACCTGAAGAATATTAATAATTTAAACATATTTTTCGATATCTCTACTGCTATGTATAATTCTGGCAATTATCAATCTGTCATTTTTAATAGTAAAAACAACCACGTGTTTTTCAATATTAATTATTTCATACCCCTTCGGCAAATCATCCCTGAAGTGACCAATCCCAGGATTTTCTGCTAATAATCGTATGCCCTCATATAAAGATTGCAAATAAACATCCATCTGCTCTTCACCATAATTCGCAATAGTGTATTGCGAAATGTCTATCAGATCATCTTTTGCAAGTATTGATATCTCAAGTTTAAGAGACTTTTGGTATGGCATCTATGTTACTATAATGGTCGCCATCATTATTTTTACGTATTGCTTCCAGTTTTATTTCCTTAAGCAAATCAGGAGTAAGGGAAATTATTTCTCCATTTTCTATGGAATTTATCCCTTTAGCTACGGATTTAGAAAAATGCTGTTTTTGCTCTTTTTCTTCCCTCATATGTTGCACAGCAACACGTATAAGTTCTTCCTCGCTAATATAAATTCCGCTGCTTATCTCAGTTTTTATAAAATTTTTATCAGCACTGGAAAAGTCGATATGCATAACAAATTCCTTTAAGCACAAAATATATGTGTTTATGCTAGCAAAATTAGCAGTTATTGTCTATCACCTTGTATACGGACGATAATATTCAGTTGGATATAAAAAAATGCCAGAATTAGACGAAATACTTACACAAAAACTGCAAATATTGTTAGCAAAAGAGCAAAAACGTGTAGTTTTGCCAAGTTTTCGCCATGGTGGAGTGCATATTTCGCGTGGTGGGAAGGAATTTGTTTCTTTTAGCTGCAATGATTACTTGGGATTGTCCGGTCATCCGCGGGTAATTGCTGCTGCTTCCTCTGCGTTACAAAAATATGGGGCAGGGGCAGGGGCTTCACGATTGGTAACTGGTGAATGCCCACTTTACAGCGAACTGGAAGAGTTGCTTGCGGAATATTATGATGTGCAGGCAGCTTGTGTTTTCGGGAGTGGATACCTTGCAAATATAGGCGCTATTCCTGCGCTGGTTGGTAAAAATGACCTGATTATTGCTGATAAATTAGCACATGCCTGCATTATTGACGGTGGAAAATTATCTGGGTCTACTATGCTCCGCTTTGCTCATAATAATGTTGCACATTTGCGGATGTTGCTTGAGGCTAACCGTGTGGAATATCAGAACTGCGTGATTGTAACTGAAACAGTGTTCAGCATGGATGGTGATATTGCTCCGCTTGCGGAATTATCGGCACTGGCTAAGGAATTTGACGCATGGTTAATGACGGATGGGGCGCATGGCTTTTACCCCCTCCCTAACCCTCCCCCGCAAGCGGGAGAGGGGATTATCAAAATGGGAACTCTTTCTAAAGCAGCAGGGAGTTATGGTGGTTATGTCTGTGGTTCAAAAACCCTGGTGGAATATTTGAAGAATGCGGCACGCAGCCTAGTTTTTTCTACGGGGCTTCCACCAGCGAGTCTGGCAGCATCAATAGAGTCATTGAAAATTATGAAAGAGGAGCCAGAACTCTGCCACAAACCACTTGAAAATGCTAGATTATTTACCCAGATTATTGGGTTGCCGGAAGCGCAAAGTGCCGTTGTACCGCTGGTTTTAGGTGAAAATAAAAAGGCAGCAGCCACTTCCGCCTCACTTGCAGAAAATGGTTTCTTAGTATCCGCAATCCGTCCGCCAACTGTCCCAGAAAATACGGCAAGGTTACGTTTTACGTTTTCTGCGCTGCATACAAAAGAACAGATTGAAAAATTGTGTGATGTACTCAAAAAACTGCCAATTTTTACGGAAATGGCTAGTAAATCATGAAAATACTTACTTTAAGCGGATGGGGGCAACCGCATGACGCACTCGCTGATATAGCCCCAAATGCCACGCATTTTGATTATGCAGATTATGAAACCATAGATGCTGCGCTGACGGGCATTGCTGAGGAAGCGAAAAAGCATGATGCTATTATTGGCTGGTCGCTTGGTGGTCAGTTGGCAGTTCGGGCTATTGCCACTGGTTTAATGCAACCTAAAAAACTGATTCTTATTGGTGTGCCATTTCAATTTGTGCGTAATGATAATTTAAAAATGGGAATGCCACGCGATCAATTTGATAAATTCAGGGATAATTATGCCAAAAATGCACCAAAAACACTAAAAAAAGCATGGGAATTGATTATTATCGGCGATAAAAGCTCTGAATATATCAAAAATAGGCTAGAGAATTATAATAATACGGTTGTTATGGAGAAAAATTGGCTGCATTGGCTTGATATGTTGGATGGTTTCAGCTGTAACGAGCTTGATTTTGCCAATTTTCCAGCAAGTTTATTGTTGCACGGCGAGCAGGATGCGGTTGTGAACCACGCACAGAGTGTAGAGTTTATAAAGACTATTCCGCAAGCGAAATGCATAAGTTTTCCTAACGCTGGACATGCCCCGCACTGGCATGATAGTGAATTAGTCAAACTCCATATAAAAGAATATCTGCATGTTTGATAAGAAAATAATTAAAGTAAATTTTAATCAGGCTGCTGCTAATTATGATAAAAATGCAAAATTACAGGAAACCATACGAAAACAAGCTGCAAAGATCGCGACTAATTATTTCCCTGGAAAAGCGAAGGTTCTGGATTTAGGCTGCGGCACTGCAGAATTTGCTATTGAACAAAAGAACTGGGAAGTTATCGGGATCGATATTTCTTATGGCATGTGCGCTGTGGCTGCTGGCAAAAATACCGTTGTAATAAATGCTGATGCTAGTTTTCTCCCAATCAAAGATGATAGCGTGGATGCTGTTTTTTCATCACTTGCCCTGCAATGGGTGGAAAAACCCGAAGTGACTATAAAAGAAATATTACGAGTGCTTAAACCGCAGGGAACAGCAGTTATCACTATTTTTGTAGATGGAACTTTAAGCGAATTGGAAGAAGCATTTAAGGCTGTTGATTCCAAACCACATATCAGCAAGTTTGTGGAAGCAGGATATTTGTTATTACAGACGGCACATATGGGTGGGATGATGCTTGAGGTGGGTAATGAACAGACATATATAGAATATTACGATGATATTTTATCGTTGATGCGCTCTGTAAAGAATATCGGTGCCAGCAATAAATTAACAGGCAGGCGCAAAGGGCTTATGACCCCGGCGCAATTAAAAAAACTTGAAAAAGCTTATAAATTGAAAGACGGTAAGTATCCGCTTAAATGGAATGTGCTGACCATGGTTATTGGTAAGCCATCTAATTAAGGAAATCTAGTGATGGATAAATTTTTTATAACAGCGACCGGAACTGAAATTGGCAAAACCTTTGTGACTACTGCACTTTGCCGCGAGTTAATAGCGGATGGGAAAAAAGTGGTGGCGTTAAAGCCTGTTATTAGTGGTTATGATTCTGGTGATAGGCGAAGTGACAGCGCGCTTATTCTGCAAAGTCTAGGGAAGGAAGTTACTGAAGAAAATGTCGCAAAGATTTCACCGTGGCGATTTACCGCTCCACTTTCGCCGAATATGGCAGCGGGGGAGGAAGGGGAAAATATATCGTTTGAAGAACTGGTGAATTTTTGCAAAAAACATGAGGAATTTGACGCTGATATTTTGTTGGTGGAAGGAGTAGGCGGGGTTTGTGTTCCACTTAATGATAAATATACAGTGCTTGATTTGATGGCTGAATTAAAAGATTGGAAAATAATATTGGTAACTGGTAGTTATTTAGGTTCAATAAGTCATACTTTAACTGCTGTACACACACTCATAGCTAGTAATATCAAGTTGCACGCTGTTATAGTCAATGAATCAGAAAATAGCACTGTGTCACTTGCGGAAACTGTTAATACACTAAAGAATTTTATGAAAAAACCGATTGATATTGTTACTTTGCCACGTCAGCAAGTGTCATCTTTAAAAAGGCTGTGTTTATGAGAGAAAAAGATAGTTCAGCAAAGCCTTTTGATTTGATGGAATTTTTGCGAATTCGTCCAAGAAAGATTGATGAGAAGTATAAGAAATATGCAAGCCTGAACCGCAGGGCATTTGCAGCTACAATTGACACTTTCATTGCCATGTTTACTATTTCTCCTATTATAGAGTTGATACTGAAATACTCGGTTCAAGTCAGAGAAATTACCGAGGCAGAATTTTCAGCTATTCATAACAATCCAGATCCACAATCCAAGTATACAGAATTCAAGAAATTATTGATCGAATCTGGAAAGCTTTATGAGTTTTTGCTAAGTTCAACCTTGCAAATAGTCTTACTTATTGCGGCTTCGGCTATCTGCTGGAAAATCTGGTCGGCAACTCCTGGAAAGATGTTGCTACGGCTCAAAGTTGTTGATGCTGAAACAGAGAAGCCAATGACCAACCGGCAGATTATTATCAGGGCACTTGGTTATATACCATCGTGCGTGGTGTTTTTCCTCGGTATTATCTGGATTTATTTTAATAAACGCAAGCAGGGCTGGCATGATAAAATGGCAAATACTGTTGTAATTATTATTACTTCTAAAAATAAAACTGCTGATTTACCCAAGGAACCTGCTTAGCTGTTCGTCTAATAAGTGAGTCGTAATGAATAATGAGCTAACAATAATAGAATTGGCAAAAAAAGGCGATGCTGCCGCTTTTCGTCAATTGTTGGATCAGCATTATCGTATGATGTACCGCGTTGCTTATCGATTTACCGGGCAGGCGCAGGATGCAGAGGATATTGCACAGGAGGTATGTGTGGGGTTAGTACACAAATTGCAGAGTTTTAACGGTAAAAGCAGCTTTTCCACATGGCTTTATCGGGTGGTGGTTAATTCCTGCCATGATTACCAGAAAAAACGTAGTAATCACCGTAAGTTGGAAAGCAACTATATAGATTTAGAAAAAAATGAACAAAGCGATAAAAACGATTCAGATAAAAAATTATTGTGGCTTTACCGAACGATTGGAAATTTGGAGCAATCATTGAAGGAAACCGCTCTTTTAGTGCTTACGGAAGAACTAAGCCATGCTGAAGCAGGGAAAATATTAGGTTGCGCCGAATCAACGATTTCTTGGCGGATGCATGAAATTCGTAAATATTTGAAAAATGCAATAGGTAGTTACAATGACTGATAAACAATTCCCGTGCTTGACACGGGATCCAGTAGAAAAACTTGATACCGACTTTCGTCGGTATGGAGGGATATAATGACTGATAATTGGGATGAAATAGAAAATCTGCTGAAAAATAGCAAGCCACCTGAGCCATCAGAAGTGGCTAAAAACCTCGCTATTTCCAAGGCTATGGCGGAATTTGAAAAAAAACATGCAAAATCTCACCAAGGAATATCTCCTATGGTTCGTCTTATAGATGCAGTTCGCTCTGCTTTTATAAATACGATAGGAGAATTTAACATGAGAAAAGCATATATATTAGCTGGTGGGGTTTGTGTGAGCCTGTTGGCAGTTACACTTATGAATAGCACTTATTTATCACGCGATTTATTGCCGAAACCAGCAAGTGAGGAATCTTATAAAGGAGATGTATCAAAGGATACTATTTTTACGAAGGAAAAATATGCAGGTGAAAAAGTAATAGCTGATAAAAAATCGGTGTGGACTGCAGAGAGTTCTGCGGTGCAATCTCCGTCTGCACCAGTAGCAATGTTGCAACCTCCACCACCAGCAGAAGCAATGGCGTATGAACCTGCACCTAAACAGGAAATGGCAAAAAATAAGGTATTTTTTTATCCTGCAGAAAATGGAGCTGATGCCATGTCGCCAGGCGTGGCTACCGGTTCGGCAGATATGCCTGTCAGCAATATGATAGCTCCGTACCCTGATTATGACTGGCGACAGAATTATTATCAGAATGAAGGTCGGGATAAATTTCAGGATAGTAAGGAAAACCCAACCAAGCTGGTGAAAGAAGAGCCTATTTCAACTTTTTCGGTGGATGTTGATACTTCGTCTTATTCTTTCATGCGCGCATCGCTGAATAACAATGTTCTGCCACAGAAAGATGCGGTGCGGATTGAGGAAATGGTCAATTATTTTCCTTATGATTACGAAGTACCCAAAGATAAATCTGAGCCGTTTAAGGCCAATGTTTCAGTATTCCCAACTCCTTGGAATCCCGACACTAAACTTATGCATATTGGAATAAAAGGTTATCAGATTGAACAAAAAGAAAAACCACATTCCAATCTGGTGTTTTTGATTGATACCTCTGGCTCGATGAACGATCCAAACAAGCTGCCATTGTTAAAAAATTCCTTCAAGCTGTTGCTGGATAGTTTAAAAGCTGATGACACAGTGGCGATTGTTACTTATGCAGGTAGTGCCGGAGTTGCGCTGGAACCAACAAAAATCAGTGATAAATCTAAAATTATCAATATTCTTGATAATTTGGGGGC
>Ga0105164_10000040_pt1 | contig 92829 bp, 78 predicted proteins | sample VDWuncwatermetaG_FD_89674 | JGI IMG/M metagenome (GOLD analysis project Ga0105164, IMG submission 89674) | Wastewater microbial communities from Netherlands to study Microbial Dark Matter (Phase II) - VDW unchlorinated drinking water | ecosystem: Environmental > Aquatic > Freshwater > Drinking...
GCATATTAGCAAATTTTGCGCCTCTGTATGATTTACCGTTACTGTAATAATGACCAAGATTAGTTTGTATAAAATCTAGCTCGTTTTTTGGTAAAATTAAAATTTTTGCATGTAGTGTCTTGAGTAAACCAATTATTTTTTCATGGCTGTATTCTTCTTTAAAAGTAATGAATAACTCTACTTGCGGCGCACTAATATTAAGATTAAAATTCTGCGGCATCTTTGTTGCGGTCATTACTGTAAACACCAGCAGCCCCACAGAAGCTAGGCCATAGATGTACCGAAATTTAAGCGTGTGAGTTAATATTTTTTTATATTTATGAGATAACCAAAAAAATAAATTTGTGGCTTTTTCGCCAGTGGGTTTTTTAACATAGTGCTGAAGATGATTGGGTAAAATAAAAAATGTTTCAAACCAACTGAGCAAGAGTGACACCGTGATTACCACGGGTATGGAAAAAAACACCGTTGTTAGCTCGCTATCAATAAGCAAAATCGGCAAAAAAGCGCAAATAATAGTTAATATTGTAGCGCTAACCGGCACAATTAATTCTTTGGCAGTGGTTGATGCCGCAAGTTTTGGCTCTAGCCCTTCAGTTAATAACTGGTTGTATTTTTCAGCAAATATAACCGCATCATCCACTAAATTTCCCACCACGAGAATCATGGCAATAAGTGATATTAAATCAATTGAAACTCCTAATAATTTTAAAATAAAAAATGTACCAAAATACGAAATCGGTAGTCCAATAGCTGTCATTAAAGAGGTTCTCCACCCCATGGCTAAGGCTAATACAATTAAAACCAAAATCAGCCCACCCACACCATTTGATAGCAGCACGTTAATCTGCTGCTTAATAAAGTACGGACTGTCATAAAGAACCCTGATACCAACACCCGGAGGTCGTTCAATTTCAGTTAAAGATTTCTGCACTAAATCAAAAGTTTTAATAGCGTCTTCTTTTTCATATTTAAATAATGTTAATTCAGTAGCTTTGACCCCATCAAGCAAATAATGATGTTGGTTATTTTTGGACTGCTCATATTTAACTTCAGCAATTTGCCCGATCGTCAGTTTATTACCCAGGCCATTATTTCTGATCTGAATATTTTTAATTCTTTCCAAATCAATTGCGGCACTCGCATATTCTAATAACCAGCTTTTACCACTGACGGAGTTGTAACCAATAGTGTTTGAATTCAATTCTGCACGCACCGCATTTCGTATTTGCGCAATAGAAACTCGCTTTTGATTTAGCTGCTCTTTATCAAATTTAATAAAAAGATGAAAAGGTTTAAGCGAAGACTCGATTTCAGAAACTCCGCTAACTGCTTTAAGTTTTGTTGTTAGGACCTGCATAAAGTCATGATGAGATTCATTCTGCGTATCTAAACCCGTAATTCCAATGTTGGCTAAAAATATTTTCCCTGCGCTTATCTGCGCTACTTCCACATTTCGTATTTCAGATGGTAATAACCTCATTTCAGATTGAAACAGGGCCCGAGCTTCTTCAATTTTATCAGACAAGTTTTTTACTGATTGAGGGAATGACAGTGTAATACTTGCAGAACCGGCACGACTGGTGGATGTTATCTCTTCTAAATCTGAAACAAGACGTAGTTTTTCTTCAATTGGTGACGTGATCAGCCTTTCCACCTCACCCGCTGAGGCATTTGGATACGAAAGACTCACTCTGACATAATTAAATTTAAAAGCTGGATGTAAATCTTTCTTCATCGACAAAAGCGAGACTAATCCTATTATCGTTATTACGATCGTGATTATCATTACCCATTTAGTTTTTTCTATAAAAAGATCAATTAACTTATGAAATATATTTTGCATGCAGTTTTCCTAAAGTAATAGTTAAAGCAATATTTAAAATAACAACTATTTATGGACCAAATCATAACCCAATCAGATCAGTTTAAACAGCCAATCTGTTTATTTCAACATCACGTATGTATCTTTTTCACAGTAGCTAAGCTAGCAATTTCATGAATAAATAATAACCCGTAATTCTCTTAATTAAGAATAAATTCTAAAATCTAAGAATTTATTAAAATTTAAAGACTCACATCAAATATACTCGATTAGAGCGGGCTAAGCGCTGGCATTTTCATTGCTAATGTCACATTACGTTCATCACATCTTGTGCGAACAAAAAAGTAATAACAAAAAAATTGGGGGTATTATGAATAAGTTCACTTTTACTAAGCGTCTCGCGTCTGCATTTATTACGACTCTTATCATAACAGGCATTTCACAAAATTGTTTTGCTAAATACAGTTTAGCCTTTGCTGAGCCTAATGAGTTTGAAAAAGAGATGCGTGAACAATCATCCTTTGCAAAAGAAATGGAAAAGGAAAGGGAAAAAGAATCCCTAAGAGATAAGTCACACGACAACCGTATTAAAATCGGCGAAAACACCTCTATTGGATTAGAAGGTGATCGTATCAGCATACGAAAAACTTTTTTACTAGATCTAACGCATGAGTGACATCATTTAACCACTACTTCATCACTACTTCATCACTATTTAATCACTTCCCAAAAACTTCCTGCGGGGGTATCACTCACCGCAATTTGCCATTCAGTTAGTTTTTTACGAAGCTCGTCAGCCTTTGTAAAATCTTTGGCTTCGCGCGCCTTTGTCCGCTCAGACACTAGAGAATCTACTGAGGACCTTTGCAAACCGAGTTTAATTAATAATTTATCGTCCAGTTCTATTAAAAACTGCTCAGGGGGCTCTTGAAACAAACTTAATATACGTCCAAATTTTTTTACAAAAATTAAAAACATATCACATTGACTAGCTCTTTGCGAATTTAGTTTTAGCCCCCTACGAATACGCGAATTGAATTTGCGAATCATTTCAAAAACAACCGCAAAAGCTGATGGGGTACCAAAATCGTCATTAAATGCGGCTTCTATTGATTGCCAGGCCTCGGACAATTCTATTTTATACTTCTCATCTGCAACAGGCTTAATGTTTGGATCACTGGCCAGTACACTTTCAGCCATCGCCAGAGCGGAGTAAAATTTTGCTAAGCCCGCATACGCGCGATCAATGGTGTCCTCATTAAAATCTGCCACACTACGGTAGTGCACAGAAAGCACTATCCATTTATAAATTTCTGGATGATGCTTTTCTGAAAACTCACGCTGACTTACCACATTACCTACGGACTTTGACATTTTTGTGCCACCAAAATTAAACATATTCCAATGCATCCAGTATTTTGCTAACTGATGACCGCTACAGGCCTCGGATTGTGCTATTTCATTTTCGTGATGCGGAAATACTAAATCAAGACCACCGCCATGAATGTCGATTTGATCGCCAAACATTCCTTTAACCATAGCTGAACATTCAATATGCCAACCCGGGCGCCCCTCACCCCATGGCGAGCTCCACTTTAATTGCTCAGTCGGTTTCGCTGATTTCCACAGTGCAAAATCCAGCGGATTTTTTTTTCCGGCATCCACCTCAATGCGCACGCCCTCTTTAAGTTGATCAGTTTTTCTGTTTGATAACTTTCCGTATTCTGTAAATTGCGCAATTTCAAAATTAACGTCGCCGCCCGCTACATAGGCTTTTTTCTTTTCAATAAGTTCTGACACCATTGATATAATTTCTGGCATGAACTCCGTTACTTTGGGGCTTTGATCGTGAGCCCGCAAACCTAAGATTTGAAAGTCTTTTTTGTACTGAGCAATATAGGTATTTGATATCTCAAGCGCCGATTTGTTTTCTTTTAATGCGCGATTTAAAATTTTATCGTCAACATCGGTAAAATTTTGCGCATACTTTACTTCATAACCCAAATACTCAAGCCAATTACGTATAAAGTTAAATACGACCGGCCCCCTAAAATTTCCCACATGTAAAAAATCGTAAACGGTGGGCCCACAAACATAAATTGTGACCTGATTAGCCTTTAAGGGTTTAAAAACTTCTGTTTTACGGCTGAGTGTATTGTATATATTTAACATTTTATTTAACATTTTTCTAAAGCTTTCCCTACTCGCATTAGAATTGAGTTTTTATTCATTAAGGGCACTAAAATTTTTAATTCGGCGCCATGGGGCTTTCCGATTAAAGCTATGCGTATAGGAAAAAATAAATTTTTACCCTTTTGTCCAGACTTATTTTTAACTTCATCTTGAATTGCTAAAAATTCAACTTCTGAAAATGATTCTTTGGGGTGAGCACTTACCGCCTCTTGCCAGGCCCTCAGCACTACACGAGTAGATTCTAGCAATAAAGTCTCTGCACTTTCTTTTGCAATTTCAAACTTATCATCATCTAAAGGCGAATATAAACTCACAGCATCTGATAAAATTTCCATGTAGGGCTTAAATAATTCCACAGATTGTATTTGCCAATTTAAATCGTGAGGCAACTGCAAACCCGCCTGATTTAAAAAGGGTTCGATTTTTTTATATATTTCAGCGCTTGGCAATGCGCGCAAGTGCTGTGCATTGATCCATTTAAGCTTGACTCGATCAAAGATTGCCCCTGAGGGGTGCACGCGATCTAATGAAAAACTTTCACACATTTCATTTAAGGATAAAATTTCTTTTTGGTCGGGATGTGTCCAGCCCAATAGAGCTAAATAGTTTACAAGGGCCTCTGGCAAATAGCCGTCTTTTTTAAACTGTTCACAGGCCACCGCACCCTTACGTTTAGATAACTTCTGACGATCCTCATCTAAAACTAAAGAAATATGTCCAAAAAAGGGCGGCGCCCAGTTAAATCCCTCATAAATCATCAACTGTCTTAACGTATTGGGTAAGTGCTCTTCCGCCCTTAAAACATGTGAGATTTTCATTAAATAATCATCCACGACACAGCAAAAATTATACACCGGCATGCCATCTGATCTTAACAAAACAAAATCCCCCACCATATCTGAAGGAAATCTAACTTCCCCCCGAATGAGATCTCTTAAAATATAGTCTTTTTTAAGATGGCGGGTCTTAAACCTAACAACGGCTTTTTCGCCGTTTTGCAGACGCACATGAGCTGCGGCCAATGATAAATTTTCGTAGGGGGATTCCACATGTGTTTGTGCCGCTATATTATTTTTGCCATTATTCTCGCTTGTTTTTAATTTTTCGCGCTGAGCTTCAACTTCTTCTTCACTCATAAAGCAATAATAGGCCTTGCCGCCCTCTAACAATTCAAGCGCCATTTTTTTATAAATTTCTTGTCTTGCACTTTGCCGGTAAGGCGCTAGCGGGCCCCTATCTTTTAGTGTTTCTGGATGAGGCCCTTCATCCCAGTTTAAACCCAGCCACTTAAGATCTTGAATCATCTTCTGCAAAGATTCCTCTGTTGATCTGGCCTGATCCGTGTCTTCAATGCGTAAAATTAATTTTCCGTTATTTTTTTTTGCAAATAAATAGTTAAATAATGCTGACCGAGCCCCGCCTACATGTAAATAGCCCGTGGGGCTTGGTGCAAAACGAACTCGTACACTAGAAATCTCTGAACTCATAAACAGCCCCCGCAACAAATAGTTAAACAAAATAAAAAATAAAATAAAATAAAAAATCAGGATTTAACACCTGATTTTTTTAATAGCTATTAGCAATTAATATATTTTTACATTTTTAATATGATTTTGTTAGAAATTATTGCACACCAAATATCGCCATAATTTCAGCATCAGAACCCACTACATCTTTAACATCAGGTGCTAAATTTAATTCTTTTAATAATAAGTTTTTAGCAGTATCCAGCATCTTTTTTTCACCAAAACTCAGCTCTTTATCTACCTTTAAAACGTAAAGATCGCGCAAAACTTCAGCAATTTCAAAAACAGAACCTGTCTTGATTTTTTCCATATAATCACGGTATCTACGATTCCATGTTTGGGTATCAATTTTGACATCTTTATCTTTAAGAATTTCAACCACACGGGTGGCTTCATCTTTAGATAACAAGTGCCTTAAGCCAATTTTCTGAATATTTGCCGCTGGAATCATAATTTTCATACCGGTTTCAAGTATTAGCACCGAGTAAAATTGGTGCTCTGCACCCATGATTTCTTTTACTTCGATTGAATGAATTTTGCCAACCCCATGACCCGGGTAAACGGCATGGTCTCCAACTTTAAACTGCGATATAGTCTGTAACGTAATCTGTGACATCATTCCACCTTTTTGGTTCAATAGCCGATTCTAATAGCATGACTAGCCGTCTTTGAATGCTCCGCTAACCATGAAACTTATAGCACTTTTGACACTCATCAGCAAAATTAATGCAAAAAAACATTTTTTTTTGTAAAAGCTTCATGATAAGTGTCCACAAAACAAGCAAAGCGTATGCTATTTGAATATTTTATACAACTAACTAGTGATATAAATGATAACGCGACAGTTTATACTTACGTCCTATCTGTACGGCTAGACGGCTAGATTTTTCTTCGGTCTAACTGAAATCTTTAACTATTTAGACTAATAAACCGATAAGCAATTAATGGAAAATTCGCATGCGTAACGCCACCAACTCTAGCGCTCTTTTAAGCATTTTTGTGCTAACGATTAGCCTAAGTCTTGCAACATTAGCCCAAAAAAATTCGGTCGTTTTTGTCACACCAAAAAAAGTAAATCCAAAAAACATAAATCCAGAAAATTTAAAGCAAACTGAGGCCGGCGCTTTATGTGCAACTTGCCCCACTGCCGCAAGTGTCCCGACACCTGCCGCCATAAAAACTGATTCAGAAAATATCAATGCAGAACTTAAACCTCGCTTTGCGGACGCCACCTTTTACTGGGATTTAAAAAGCGATGTCGCACAACAAACTATTTCTACTGATTCTAAATCAAGTAAGCTTAGCTTAAACACACTAGAAGCCACTCAAATTAGCGATCTGCATCAGCAGGCCTTTAATGCAACAGACTACACCAGTTTTTTAGCCTTATTAAACGCCAACAAAGACATGCTGACCGATGCGCAAAAAATTACTTTTCTTTCAATGTTGGGGCAAAAAATGGCCCAGGGCTATAGCAGCACCACAACGCAAAATACAAATATGCAAAGTCTTTTTTTAAATGCCCAGCTCGGAACACGCACCGGCGGGATTTGTGGTGATATTTCTACATTTCTTACTCAGTCGGCAAAAGCGCTAGGTTTTGATAATATAGGTATTATGAGCAGTATTTGGCAGCGGGATAGCTTGCAAAAAACCGGCTTAGGCCATGCCATCGCATATTTTCGGAATCCAAAAACTGGTGAATATTATATTCAAAATTATAGTACTATCTTTAATACGCATCAAAAAGATTCTAAATCTGCGGTGGAAATTGCCACTCGAGCTATGGGCATAATTACCGGCACTTCTAATGTGCAAAGCCCAAACGGTGTGGTGCATGTTTATATTCCGCAAACTTCTAATTGGGTTAAAGGGCTTATACAAGCCCAAACTCAGTTTGCCTCTACAGATTCGAAAGTTGTTATGCGCCTAGGTAAAACCGAACAGTTTTTTGGTGTTCAGGGCACCATGCAAGACGGCCATTCGCGAGCCTCAGCCTTTGCCTTTCGTAATCAGATTGAAACCAATGCCGGCCCCTATACCTTAGACGTGGCGGGCCTTGCTAGCAGTGAAACCCAAAACAATAAGCTTATTAATAAAATAATTGATGAAGTTCATTACACCTCTAACGTCTATGGCGGCTACCAGCACCTTTCTGGGCCTGTGATCAGGTTTGATGGCCCTAGCCAAAAAGGGTCACAGGGCACGGTATTTATTGGTGGCGGTATACACTTAGCCGCCAAAGTTAATTCGACCACTGTTAAAATTGAAGGCAATATGCATGTTAATTACAAGGATTTTCGTTTTGTGGAAACAAAATCTGGCGTAATTCAGGATATTTCAAAGCAAGTTAATTTGCCCGTTAAAGTGGAGGCTGAACGCGTTTGGCATTTAACTCCTAGATCTGACACTTTAAATACTCCCTATGCACTTAAAACAGCTTATGACCGCGTCGGTGTTATTTACGACCCTGCTGCAAGTAAAAATAAATACTATTTAAAAGTAGGTGCTGACTTTTTATTACTTGAGGGCGCCGATAAAATGTCAGCCCAAGCGGTTAGAACATATGTTAAAGCCAATGTTCCCACAGAAAAATTAGGGGAGTTTTCAGTCTATGTAGATGCCAGTAAAATGCTTAAGAATCCAGCTAAAGATCCTTTTTATGAGTCCGGCGTTAGCCTAAGTATGAAAACAGAATGGAAAAAAAAATTAGATAGTATTAGATTTGGGCGCGAAAAATCCGAGATCGGCGCCTTTATTAATGTGACTAAAGGCAATACAATTCAAGCCTTTGGGGTGCTGGGTGGCACAGTCACCACTCCACAGTTTCAAGGCGGCGCTAGCACTACAAAACGCCTGTTATTTTACTTTAACCAGCCCATGTAGATTGTTTTGTCCGTCCATTATTGCTTAACCAGTAGCTTAACCAGCCGCATCAGCCTTGCCTTTATACAAAATTATCCTTAACCTAATAATGGCTTTTCTTAGAGCTATTTTGTTCTAACAGACGCCGCATAAACCACAACTCTTACTGAGTAAGCCTAATCATAAAAGCAGCTCATTCTTTAAGAACCAAAGGAGTTTTTATGAATACGACCACCTCGCAAACCGCAACTAATTCCCGCGCCAACGCATTTTTGGCCTCAACCGAAGCTCCCGTCCGAAAAATTGAAAAAATTAGAGATCAATTTGGCAAAGAGGCCCCGATATCTGAATATTTTGGCTGCATGACATTCGGCCTTTCGCATATGCGCGAAAAATTACCCAAAGATGCTTATGCTCATTTAATTAAAACTTTAGACTTCGGCAAAAAACTTCCAAAAGAAACCGCTGAATCCATTGCCTCTGCCGTAAAAGAATGGGCAGTTTCTAAAGGGGTTACCCACTTCTGCCACTGGTTTCAACCCATGACAGGATTAACTGCCGAAAAACATGATGCGTTTATTTCAATTCAACACGCCAATCACTCTGAACTTCGGGTGATTGAAAGATTTACGGGCTCGCAGCTCATTCAAGGCGAACCCGATGCTTCATCTTTTCCATCAGGTGGTATGCGCTCAACTTTTGAAGCCCGTGGTTATACCGCTTGGGACCCTACCTCGCCCTTATTTATTATTGAAGAAGATAACGGAAAAACTCTCTGCATCCCCACCGTTTTTTTTGGTTATCACGGCCAGGCGCTTGACAATAAAACTCCGCTGTTAAGATCAGTCGAAGTGCTTTCAACCGAAGCCGTGGAGTTTTTAAAGCTCGTGGGTGATGTGGATGCAAAAAAAGTACAAACCACATTGGGTGCAGAACAAGAGTACTTCTTGGTAGATAAAAATTTTGCGGCCCTTCGACCTGATTTATTAATGACGGGACGTACATTATTAGGCGCTTCTTCCGCGCGTGGCCAGCAGTTAGAGGACCATTATTTCGGAGCCATCCCATCACGGGTTAAATCCTTTATGCAAGAAGCTGAATTTGAACTTTATAAATTAGGTATTCCAATTAAAACCCGTCATAATGAAGTCGCCCCCTCGCAATTTGAACTGGCCCCGATTTTTGAAGATATGAATATAGCTTCAGATCACAATCTGCTAACTATGGACGTATTAAAGCGCGTAGCCCTAAAGCATGGCATGATTTGCTTGCTACATGAAAAGCCATTTGCCGGTGTTAATGGCTCAGGTAAACACAACAATTGGTCTATGGCCAACGATAAGGGCGAAAATCTTTTAGAGCCAGGGCACACACCCCACCAAAACTTAAGATTTTTAGCTTGTTTAGCCGTTATATTAAAAGCTGTTCATAAAAATGCCGCCGCAATACGGGCCTCGATAGCCAGCCCTGGTAATGATCACCGTTTAGGTGCGAATGAAGCTCCACCGGCTATTATTTCAGTATTCCTAGGTAGTTTATTAGAAAATATTTTAAATTCGATTGAATCCGGCAAGGCCTTAAAGGCCACTGATGAGCAGATTATTGATTTAGGCATAAGTCAAATTCCAAATATTTCAAAAGACTACACTGATCGTAATCGCACCAGCCCCTTTGCTTTTACCGGCAATAAATTTGAATTCCGCGCAGTGGGGTCTTCGCAAAATGTAGCGGTCCCGATGTCTTTTTTAAATGCGGCAGTCGCCGCCTCTTTCAGAGAGTGCTCGCTTGAATTAAAAGACCTACTTAAAAAGAAAAAACGCGATGAAGCTGTAATGGAGCTTATTCGCAAAGTAGTTAAGGAAACCAAAACCATTCGTTTTAGTGGCAATGGTTACTCGGATGAATGGAAAGCCGAAGCAAAAAAACGCGGCTTACCTATATTAAACACCACACCAGAGGCCTTAGAAGTACTCAAAGATAAAAAAATAACCCAATTTTTAGTGGATACCAAAGTGCTGACTAAGGAAGAAATTGATTCACGCTATCATATATCGGTTGAACGTTATGTTAAAACACTAGACATCGAGCACTCGAGCCTACTTGAGCTAACCAGCACTTACATTATTCCAACCTTAGAAAAACAAATGGAGCAACTGGGCGCAACAAATACCTCCATAACATCTTCTGTGCTAAAAAAGCTTCACAAAGCCCGCATCAGTGAATTTGAAGCAGTTTTTGCGGAGGTCCTTTCAACTTATGAAATTTTTAAAGTCAAAGTTGAAAAATCAAGAAAAGGTCATGATGAAAATCAGCGCATGTGGGAAATTATGGAAGATTTACAGCCGGCCTCATTTAAATTACGTGATGCCGTTGATACTTCAGAATTATTAGTGGCTAACGAGCTTTGGCCACTACCGAAGTACCGTGAAATGCTGCTGGCCCATAATTTAGCCTAATCAATTAGCTAATCTAAAGTAGCCAGCGACCTAATCAAAAAATTCAAACGACTGTTGCGGCACGATATCCACAATGCTGCCGTCAACAGACGTTATAACCGGAGTTGATCTTCCGGCTTCAAGCTTATAAAGTTTAGCATCTGCTGTTAAACCAAATACTTGCCCGCCGGCCTTGTGAATGCGTGAATATTTTTGATCAAGTTTCACATTAGAGGCCTTTAAAGACGCTTGCTTGTTCGCACAGCCGACTTCATATATTTCGCCACTTTCGGTTGTGACCAGTGCGGTGTATTTATCGCGGGCATAGCCCTCTGGATAAATTAAACCTGTTGCCGTTAAGCCATTTGGCAGTGAAAATTCTTTCATTGCTGGCGACCTCGGATCACAAATAAGTGTCACCTTGTTTTTATAAACGCGCGCACTCCATTGGGCCCCGATGTGCAAATCAACTAAATTCGCTTTTAATATGGGCGCCAGTGCATTGTACTCGGTGATAAAATCTGATGGTGATTGGCTGAGCTCACCTTCATTTTTAGTAAACACATACTGAGCCTTAAGTGTTTTGTCATACGGAAAAATAACAGTGTGCTGACCTCTTCTGACAAGTCTACCCAGCGCCGAAGCCTGACCTAATTTTTTAATCTCATTTTTTTGTATATCTAACGAATGAAAATCCAAATTTCGAGTTAAAATAACTAAACTTTCGGTGCGATTGATTCTTACTGAATTTTCAAAAGCCTCGTCGGCATAAATAACTGCCGATGATTTAGCATAGGCTTTTAAAGCCGGGTGAATGCCTTCTGCAAACTTAGCTAACTGTGCATAAGTTTCAACAGTAACTGCATAAGATCCACCATCATTTATTTTAACATCACACGCCCCTTGTAGCCCCTGACGCGCCCCTTTCGAACACGTTATGTGCGGAAAGCCATCAATATGGCGGGCCTCATGCATCATCACACTCGCGCGATCTAAAGAAGAAAAGCTATTTGTTAAGGCCGCAGGGCAGGTGTACATGGTTTTATCACCATTCATGTACACATAAGCAATAACCCCCTTAGGGCAGTCACTCACAACGTTCAAATTATTAATTCGGCCAATAAAGTAGTCGTACCAGTTTTTGGCAAATTTTCCGGAAAATAATTCGTCTTTACTGGGCTGCATCGTTTGCGAAAATTGAGTTTTACGCATAAATACGATTGACGAAACTAAATGCCAGTTTTTAGAGTTATCATCACAAAAATCAGCATTCGCTAAATTTGCAAACTGACGGAAGTGGCTCGCGATAAGCTTCATTTCAGATTGCGCAATACAATCTGTACCAATGTTAATATCTGCCTTAGCAACAGATGAAAAAGATAAGGTCGTAAACACCAGTGTTGCAATTATTCCTAAAATTAATAATCTAGCTTTCATGATTTCTCCTGTTGATTTTTGCTAATATTCATTGCTAATTAAAGTCAGCAAATCCTACTCAGTTTGATTATCAGTCGGCAATCAATTAAGTTCTTTTAATTTTTTTTGCGCATAGCTCCGTACTTGTTCTGAAGATGCAGAGTCCACTAATAACTTTAGCTTATCTAAGGCATTAGAATCTGTTTTGGCTCTTTGAAATAATTCATCAATTTGCATATAACGAATGGCTAATTCTTGCGTGCGTTTAATTTCGCTTTCTGTATGAGGAAGAATGGGCCCTGTGTCTGGAACCTCTGTTTGAGCTATATCATATAAAGATTGCTGTGAAAACTCAGCCGGATTCAAACTGATTAAATAGGCTGATAAAATTCGCTCGTTAATCGGCAAGCTTGAATTTATGGCAATTTCTTTTAAAATTTTAATCTGCTTAGTTTCTAGTTTTTGTGCTTGCGCTTTCAACTGAATCTGCTTTATGTCTGTGTTGTTACTGGCTAAGTTCATGGCGCGCGATTCTGTAGTGATCCAGGTTTTAAATTCTTCATCACTAGTTAAGTTTTGCAAAGCCCTTATGACGTCTTCACTTTCACCCTCTGCAATTGATGGTTTAATTAAAAAATCTGTTGAATTCTTCACCATTTTTTTAACATCAAAAATAGCCTGTTGAATAATGTTATTTTTAGCAGAATTTTTAATATAATTTTGATTATTTGTGTGTTCAGTGTTTTGTGTAGAATAATAAACTGCAAACAAACTAAACAGTATTACAATAAATATAAACTTGCGCATACAATGCTTGTAACTCAACGAATATCTTGATAGCAAATTGTATTTAAGGAAACCATGAAAGCAACTATTGAAACAAGCCTAACAAAAAATCCCCGCCCCAAAACTCCGGCTAGCCAACTTGGCTTTGGTAAATACTTTGCCGACCATATGTTCACTTTAGAGTACAATTCGAAAGCTTGGATAAGCCCCAAAATTACACCCTATACCTCTTTAATGCTAGAGCCTGGCGCTGCGGTTTTTCACTACGGACAGGCCATGTTTGAAGGCCTAAAAGCCTTTCGTGCCGTAAGCGGAAAAATTCATTTATTTCGCCCAGAGTTTCACGCCAAAAGAATGGCTAATGGCGCCGCTCGCCTTTGTATGCCCAGTGTTCCAGAAGATATATTTTTAGCCGCCATTGAAAAACTGGTTAAGGTTGATGAGTCTTGGATTCCTACTGAAATAGGCTCTGCCCTGTATTTACGCCCGACTTTAATTGGCACCGAGTCTTTTTTAGGGGTGCGCCCCTCTGAAAAATATTTATTTTTTATTATTAGCTCACCCGTAGGCGCTTATTATGCAGAAGGTTTTGCTCCGGTTAAAATCTGGATTGAAGATGAAACCGCCCGTGCCGCGCCTGGCGGCCTGGGGGCCATTAAAGCGGCCGCCAATTATGCCGCAAGCTTGCAAGCGTCGACCGCGGCTAAGAAAAAAGGCTTCTCACAAGTTTTGTGGTTAGATGCTTCCGAACGTAAATACATTGAAGAAGTCGGCACCATGAATGTATTTTTTTACATCGGTGATGAAGTTATAACCCCTAGTTTAGATGGTACAATTTTAGCGGGCTCAACGCGCGATTGTGTTTTGCAAATATTAAAAACCTGGAACATTCCCGTTAAAGAAAGAAAAATCAGTCTTGCAGAAATTAATGAGGCCCATAACAATGGCCTACTTAAAGAAGTCTTTGGCTCCGGCACCGCCGCCGTTATTTCTTCTGTGGGGGAGCTTACCGGTACTAAAAATAAAATTATTATTAATAATGCCAAAGTCGGCGAACTAACCCAAAGACTGCATACCGAAATTTCTGCCATTCAATATGGACTAAAACCCGATATTTATAATTGGATCAAGGTGCTGGATCAAGGTGCTGGATTAGCCTAACCCACCCCTGCCAGTGCGCTAGGTCCATAGCATTTCATTAATTCCTCTCGCAGCAGCAGATGTTCCTTTTTACTGAGCTTGGGGTCTTTGGCTAAAATATCAAAGGCGGCATCGCGCGCCACTTTTAAAATATCAAAATCACGTACTAAATTCGCCATTTTAAAACCCGGAAGCCCCGATTGTTTAGCTCCCATGAATTCACCCGGCCCCCTCATTTCTAAATCAAATTCGGCCACCTTAAAACCATCGCTTGTTTTTTCCATAAACTCAATGCGAGTACGGGTTTCTTGCGAAATGGCGTAGCCCATAATTAAAACACAAAAACTTTTATATAAGCCCCTACCCACGCGTCCGCGCAATTGATGAAGCTGCGAAAGACCAAATCTTTCTGCGTGCTCAATAATCATAATGGTCGAGTTCGGAACGTCGACCCCCACTTCAATAACGGTGGTGGAAACCAAAACATCAATTTTATGCTCACGAAATTCATTCATCACAATATATTTTTCGGTGGGCTTCATTCTGCCATGCAATAAGCCGAAGCGAATTTTTGGAAATTGATTTTTTAATTTTTCAAATTCCTCGGTGGCATTTTTAAGATCGATTTTTTCGCTTTCTTCCACGAGCGGATAAACTACGTAGGCCTGACGGCCACGCGCAATGTGTTCACTCATAAAATCAAGGGCCTGCAGACGTTTTGATTCGGTAATGACGCGCGTTTGAATTGGCATGCGCCCTTCGGGCATTTCGTTAATAATAGAAACATCTAAATCTCCGTACACGGTCATAGCTAAAGTTCGGGGTATGGGCGTTGCCGTCATAATTAAAAAGTGCGGAGAGGCTCCTTTGTTTTTAAGCTGCCCGCGCTGGGCCACGCCAAACCTGTGCTGTTCGTCAATAACTACCAAACCCAAGTTTTGAAACTGCACCCAGTCTTCAATTAAAGCATGGGTGCCAATTAAAAAATGAATTTCTTTTGTAGTTAATTTTTCTAAAATTTCTTTGCGCTCTTTGATTTTGGTTTTACCGGTTAATAAGCCTACGACGATACCTAATGGTTCAAAAAGTTTTTGCGCGTTTTTAAAATGTTGTTCGGCTAAAATCTCGGTCGGTGCCATGAGGCAAGTTTGAAACCCGCTATCAAAAGCCTTAGCTGCCGCCAAAAAACTAACTAAAGTTTTGCCCGAGCCCACATCGCCCTGCACTAATCTATTCATAGGCTTTCCAGATTCTAAGTCTTTTTTTATTTCAAAATAAGCGTTCATCTGGGCCTGGGTCAGCTTAAACGGCAAAACTTTAATAATTTTATCAATGGTTTTTTCAAGTGCAGAAAAAACCAATCCTTTTTCACTTTTAAGATCCGCTTTTTTTGAAGCCAAATAAAGTTCCAACCAAAAAAATTCTTCAAAAATAAGACGCCGGTGGGGCTCTGATTTAAATTCATTATAAAGAGTACCACTGTCGGCTTCGGGTTTATGAATGCGGTATAGGGCTTCATCAATTCCGATCAGTTTATATTGACGAACTAGCTCTAAAGGTAATTTTTCAGCGGGCCACTCTTTAATTTGTTCAAAACAAGAGGCTATGAGCTTTTCAATTTTTGCAGAACCTAAACCTTCGGTTTCAACATAAATTGGAATAAGCCTATCTTTTAAATCTTCATCAACTACTATATCTTTTAAATCCGGATGATGAAACTCAAGGCGTCCGCGATACTGAGTCACGCGACCAACCACCCGCACTTCTTTACCATTTTGAAATCTTTCAAAATAACCCTTATAGGGCGAGCGAAAAAACCTACAGCGAATTTGGCCAGAGGAATCGCGAATTAAAATGTCGTAAATTTTTCGCGAGGAATTTCCCAGATTGTTAGATGAAATACCCACCACGGTAGCTTTAAGGCTTACCCTATCGTTTTCCTTAAGACTTGCGATATTTCGCGCTGCTCTTTGATCCTCGTAAGCGCGTGGATAATTTTGCAATAAATTCATAACTGTTTTTATAGCATTTCGCGAGAACAACGCGCCCAGCTTAGGTCCAACTCCTTTTAAATATTGAATTTCAGTCTCTAGACGTAGGGCCATGCTTGTATTTCATGACAAAAAAAAGACGACGTCAAACACACAAAACAGCTACACTAATAAAAATAAGCTTAAAAATGAGCTTAAAATGGGTATAAAAATGATTTTTAGCGATTACTTTCGTATTCGACTCAGCACAATCCGGGCATTTGAACAGCTGCCGTTTGATATTTTTTTACATCTTGACGGAAAATTAGTCAGCTACATGCGCCAAAATGAAACGCTCAGCACTGAAAAAATTGTAAGTCTCCACACTCAAGACAGTGGTGAGTCTTTTTTTGTACACAATGATTTTAAGCAAATTTATCGTGATTACATTAAGTTCTCAATGAATTCAGATAAAATTTCTAATGATGACAAAGCAAGCATTCTGCGCGAAAGTTCTATTGCTATTTTAGAAGACCTTTTTGAAACTCCAGATGTGGGTGCCGCCCTAGAGCTATCAAAACCCATAATCACTGAGCTTCTGCAATTTATGGAAAACGCACCTGAATCCATCGGGAATTTAATCAGCTTATCTAGTCATGATTTTTACACTTATAATCATTCTTTTGATGTGTGTATTTATTCATTGGGCTTAGGTAACGCGCTAGGTTTTGATAAAAAAACTTTAGACGAATTAGGCCAAAGCTCTTTATTTCATGATATCGGAAAAAGAAATGTACCGCTGGAAATTTTGTGCAAAAAAGGCCCGCTTGATGAAGACGAATGGGTTAAGATGCGCCTACACCCCACCTACGGACTTAAAATTTTAAATCAAAACATCGGCATTAGCGATGCCATTAAAGCCGCCTGCTACGAGCACCATGAATCTTGGAGCGGCGGGGGCTACCCCCAAGACATTGCCGGTCACGAAATTCATCCTTTTGGCCGCATCGTCGCCTTAACCGACACTTACGATGCTATGACCACCCAACGCTCGTATAACACTCCCATGAAACCAACTGCCGCCCTGCACATGATGAAAGATAAGCTTTCGGGTAAGTTTGACCCCGATATGCTAAATGCCATGTATTCTATTCTGTTTAAAATGGAAAAAAAGGTTTCTTAATAAACTAAGAAATAAACCAAGTGCCCAGAGTGCGGCTTTGCGGATAGGCCCCAGATTAACGTCTAGTCTGCCAAACTGCAAAATCAGAACCTCTTCCCAAAAGTCTATAAGTTACCGTATATTAAAGGCTGATTGTTCGAGCTTGATTATACACCAAAAAAAGGGGCCGCATGCGATCCATAGGTCTTGATATCGGCGAGTACTCGGTTAAGTTAGTTGAGCTTACTCAGCACAAAAAAATTATTTCTATTAATCAAATACAAGAAAAATTGTTAAGTCAAAATGTGAGTGCTGAAGATAAAGAACTGGAAGTTATTGAATTTGTGCGCGCCTTTTTAGCTAGCGGCGATTACTCTCAAAATAGCGCGCAAATCCGCTGGATTTTAGCCGTAAAGCAAAGTCAGGCTACTACCCGATATAAAACCTTTCCATTTTCTGACAGAACTAAAATTCAAAAAAGTTTATCTTTTGAAATGGAAGAAGATATCCCTTTTGATGCCGACAACTGTGTATTTGATGCTAAGGTCATTCATACTCAAGGCGCAAGTGCCGATATATTGGCCACGGCAGTGCCAAAAAATCATGTCGAAAAAGTTGTTTCGCTGGCGGCTAATTTTGGCATTGAAATACACGCTATTTCTGTTGATGGGCTGGCCTATGCTAACCTTATTGAAAACTGGGATTCCCCTCCCCCGGAAAAAATAGATGTATTTAATTTAAATGATAATATAAATACAAGTGAAAAAACAAAAAAAAATATTCAGATTATTTTAAATATTGGGCACCAAAGAACTTTATTTACGGCCTATGAAAACAACCGCTTAATTTTTACCCGCAGTTTATTCTGGGGCGGTCAGCAATTGATTCAAGAGATTATTAAAAAATATGAAATTTCTTACGTTGAAGCCGTGCGCGTTTTACACACTCAAGGCATTATTATTTTAAATAATGAGAATGTTAGTTTTGAACAGGTGCAGCTTTCAGAACTTTTAACAAAGGCTTTTACAGATTTAACACGCGATGTGCAGATGACACTTATTGAATTACAAAGTGAATTTAATGCCACGATTACCGCGCTGCATTTTACTGGTGGCGTAAGTTCGTTATTAAATTTAGGGGCTTATTTAACTCAAAATTTTGAAATACCCTGTAATCCGATTTATTTATTGCAAAACTACATCAGCTCTTCAAGTTCACTTTCGTCTCCAGAACAAGCCAGCAAGGCAGAGTCTCGCTTTACAACGGCGGTAGCGCTTGCGCTAGAAGCTTATAAAAAATCAGTGAACCCCGCTACTAATTTTCTAAAAGGAGAATTTGCTAAACAAAACGATAATTTGAGTTTTTTCTGGAAAAAATGGGGTCCAGTTATTCAGGTGGGAATAGCGGCACTGTTTGTACTGCTTATTTGGACTTCATTCAGACAAAGTTTTACTATTTTATTAAATGAAAAAGTTGATATGGCTCTACTTACCCAAGCCAAAAGTGTAGCTCGACTATCCAAAAAACAAGCCAATGAAAATGGTGTAAAAAAATATATAAAAGAAAATAAAAAAAAAGGCGCTGAACTAAAACTTGTCGCGCAAGTGGCGCAAATGAATTCGGCGCTTGAAGTTTTAAAAAAAATTAGCGAGGTCGCGCCTCAAAAAGATCAAATTAAAGTTGATATTATGACCTTTCAAGTTAAAGACGATCTTGTGCAAATCTTAGGCTATGCTAGCTCTCTCAAGGATGTTGCGGCTCTTACGCTAAATCTAAAATCTATAAGTACGGATGGGGTGGTTAATAATCTTCCGTCTAAACTTGGGCTGGTGCCAAAGCGAGTGGCCTTTAATCTTTCATTTAAATCAGACCGAGGTTTAGTTAAATGAGTTTATTAACCAATCTCGGCGAACAATTTAAAATACTGGGAACTAAAATTTTACTACAACTTCAGGAATCTCCAGGGGCGGCACAAGTCAAAGACCGTTATGAAAATATGACTCCTGCCGGACAGAAGACGACTGTTTTTTCTGTTGTGTTTCTAGCATTACTGTTGGTTTTTTTTATACCACTCAGTCGGTTTTCTGAGTCGCAGTCCAGCCTTTCGCTTTTTGAGGACAAACGTAATTTAATTCGCGATCTTTTTAAAACTTACCGCGAGTCTTCAACCCTGCCTGATGTCGCGATTCCCCCCTCTTTTATAGAGTTAAAATCTTCTGTTGAGTCTATTATATCTCAAGCGGAACTCCTGCCTGAACAAAATCTCGGAATGCTCGAAGGCGCTGTTGAGGGGCGGCTAATCCCCTCAAGCTTGGTGTCAAATGTTTTACTCGTTAAATTAGCCAAATTAAATCTTAAACAAATAGTGGATATTGGCTCTTCCATTGTGCACATTTCTGACAGCGTAAAAATGAAGGATCTTATAATCAGTGCTCACCGTCAGGACACCCGCTACTATGACGTAACCTATAAACTTTATTCTTTAAATGTTCCTGCTGCAATTATTGAACCTCCGCCGGAAATAGAAAAAACATCTAAAAAAACTAGAGGATCTAACGAATGATGAATACCCTTGTTATTTCCATTCGGTTTATTTTTTTACATAAGTGGAAAATTTTATTAACTATTCTAATGACTTTGTTTTTCACAGTTGTGTTATTTCCATTAAACGACCTCAATGATTTAATTTCATCGCAAATTTCTAAATTAACTGGCAATAAGGTTTTTTTACAATTAGATAAAATACATTTAAATCCTCTTTCAAATTCCATATCATTTAATAAACTTTATATTGAAGCTCCGCAAATATCATCTTTAAGCAGTGAAGAACTTAAGGTCACTCCATTTATTTCAGCTTTACTTGCCAAAAAACCCGGGGGTAAAGTAACGGCGAAGGGATTTTTAAAGGGCGAAGTTGAAATATCAATCCATCCTGTAAAATCTGCTAACGGAATTGATAAATCTAAAATTGAAATGAGTGCTCACAACATCAGTTTAAAAGAGGCCCGCCATGCGGCAAACCTGAGCCTTCCAATTAAGGGCGAACTGAATCTGACATCTCAAGCGCTTGCCGATTTGACCATGACCGAGCAACCTGAGTTAGATATAAGCCTTAACATTTTAAAATTTGAACTGGCTTCCACATTTATTCCGCTACAAGATTTTGGAAAAATTGCTTTGCCTGAAATTAAACTTGGCAAAATCGAGCTTAAAGGTCGCCTTTCAAATGGAAAATTTTTAATTGAAACTGGTAAGTTTGGTACCAATAAAGATGAATTTTATGGTGAGGTCACAGGTGACTTATTCCTGACTTTTCAAAATAACAATGGCCAAATTAACCCGATTATTGGTGCCTATAATATTTCTTTAGATCTTAAAGCCACTCAAACTTTTAAGGATAAAGCTAAATTATTTTTATCATTTTTAGATGGCTATAAAACAGAGGCGGGAAGCCTCAGTCACTATAAATTTAAAGTTTATGCGTCTGAAATGGGAATGCCGCCGCAGTTTACCCCGTTAAGATAAATTTACGTTCGGCCCTTAATTCCGAATTCCGAACTGCAAAACACCCCATTCCTACACCAATTGCTTAATAGGCAGGCCGCAGTTCTGCATAAAGTTAATGCAAATGAGATTCACTAGTTGACTCATTACTAACACAAAAGCAAAACAAACACGGGAGGGCATATGTCTGGAGTTAACAAGGTTATTATTATAGGTCGTTTAGGTCAGGATCCTGAAATGAAGGCCATTGGTCAGGGCACTACAGTGACTCGTTTAAGTGTCGCGACAAGCGAAAATTGGATGGGTAAAGATGGACAAAAACAAGAGCGTACGGAGTGGCACCGTATTGTGGTTTGGGGTAAGCTTGCCGAAATCTGCGGTAAGTACTTAGTAAAAGGTCGCCAAGTCTATGTAGAAGGTCGTTTACAAACGAACTCTTACGAAAAAAATGGCGTCAAAATGTATTCTACTGAAATTGTAGCTAATACAGTTCAGTTTTTAGGTTCTGTTAATAGCGATACTTCGGTTTCTGCAGGAGGCGCCAGCACATCCATGAATCCATCTCACGGAAATGATGCCCACTTTAAAGATGACAACGCTGATTTTGGGCCAGAACCCACATTCAATCAAAATGAAGATATTCCATTTTAAATATTATTAGAAATTTGGGGTCTTTTAAATAAAGCCTTTTGTCCAAACAAAAGGCTTTATTTTTTTTACAAATACACTCACAATCATTTGATGTATGCTGCCTTTGTAAAAATACTTAGTCCAATATTTAGTCCAATATTTAATTGTCTCTTTACATTTTTATTGTTGTTTTCAATTCCGGCACTGGCTATTGAAATTATTCAAAGCAAAGACAACAAGGTGCTACTTGATTTAGAGGATGAAAAACTATCCGTTGGACAAAAAATTTTTCTGCTCAATTCTAGTGGAAAAAAAATTGCACTGGCCACTGTACTCGAGTCCAAAGATGGGCGCGCGATTGCAATTATCAATAAAGGCAGTACACACGATGCCAAATATGTTGATCTGATCAGCCCTATTAGCAATACCGAAGTGCTACCTGAAGAATTAGGGACTGAAAAACCGAGCCTAGCAAAAGGCCTCTACCGCTTGAGCGCTGTTAAATATTCTGCGCTGTTAAACTTATCCATGAACAATATGAACACTAAACAATCCGATGGCGCCCAACCAGTTTCAAATCAAGAAGATGTCTCACTCAGAGGCCTCTCTATAGGTTTAACTGGAGCCATTGACTACCCTTACCGGGATCTGGTCATCCTTCGGGGCACAATAGGTTATGAACCTTACGATGTAACCGGTAACTCAAAATATTTATCTTGTAGCAACTTAAGCTCAAATGTTTGCAATGCTTCAATTCAATATTTTTCAACTGGGGGGTATATTAGATTTAATATCACTAAATCTAAATATCAACTTTGGCTGGGCATCGGCGGTACTGGAAAATTTCCGTTAAGCAAATCTACTTCCGCCTTACGACTGAGTGATATTCAGTACACCACCACTCTTGCGGTGGCCAGTGGCATTGATTATTTTTTTAAAAACAAAAATTTTATGCCAATTTCAATCGAATACCAACTTTTTCAAAAATCTGACACTGTTTCCGCTGGCCTTATTATGCTAAGAGGCGGCTATGGTTGGGCCTTCTAATCCAAAGAAGAAGAAGAAGACCTGCCTGCCTGCCTGCCTACCTACCTGCCTAACTAACTACTCACTCTTTGCACATTAATAATACCCTTAATTTTTTGTAGCGACAGTATGGCATTAGATAATTGGGCTATATCTTTAACTGAAACCTCAAATAAACAAATGGCTTTTTTATCGCGCGTGGTTCTGATCTGCGCGGATTCAATATTTATACCCTGCGTAGCAAAAGATTCTGACATTAATTTTAGTAAACCTTGCACATCTTGTGAAATCACCTCTAACTTAACTTGACGCTCTTGTCCTTCTAAGGCTGTTTTTGCCGACCAATTTACATCCACACGCCTAATTTGGTCATTTTCAAAAACTTTTTGGCAACCAGACCGGTGAATGATAATTCCCTTACCTCGACTAATAAAACCTGTAATTGAATCTCCAGGTATCGGGCTGCAACACTTTGCAAAGTGCACCAAGACATCGTCCATGCCATCAACAATGATAATGGAGTTTGATTTACGCATCTTCGCTTTTGCGGATTTAACAATTCTTTCCATGATTGTGGCATCCGGAGTTTTTTCAGCTTCTTTTTGCAAGGCTTCGGGGCTTAAGTTTTTTACTAATAAATTGGCTTCAAATTTTCCGTAGCCCACGCGGGCATAAAGTTCTTCTAAATCAACAATGCCACTTTCGCTGATATATTTTTCATATTCGGGCCCTTTTAAATATTTAGTGGCCGCCATGCCAAACTTACGAAATTCTTTTTCAACAATTTCTTTACCCATTGTGATGGCATTACGTCTTTGTTCTTCTTTAACAAACTGCCGAATTTTTGATTTGGCTTTATTTGTTACAACAAACTTAAGCCAGTCCTTTGATGGAGTTTGGTTTTTTGCGGTTACAATCTCTACGCGATCACCATTAGTAAGCTTGTGTTTAAGCGGCACAAGGCGGCCGTTTACTCGCGCGCCAGTACACATACCTCCTAGATTGGTGTGAATCGCATAGGCTAAATCAACTGGCGTGGACTCGTCCGGTAATTCGATAACATCACCTTTTGGAGTAAAAACATAAATATCTTTTTCAATAAGGCCGGTCTTAACTGTATCCAAAAACTCATCCGCACCTTCGCCGGTTTGATTTAAGGACACAAGCTCACGCAACCAATTGGTTTTTTCTAATTCATTTAAATGCAACTGGCCCCGCTCTTTATAGTTCCAGTGTGCGGCTATTCCTTTTTCAGCAATTAAATGCATTTCTTCTGTTCGAATCTGAACTTCAATACGATCCCCACCTGGCCCAATAACGGTAGAGTGTAATGATTGATAATTATTAGACTTGGGCATGGCGATAAAATCTTTAAAGCGCCCCGGAATGGGCTTCCAGATCGAGTGAATATAACCTAACACCTCATAACATTCGGGCATATTATTTACTATAATTCTAAAGGCCAGTACATCATAAACTTGATCATAAGTTAAATTACGCGAAGTCATTTTACGGTAAACCGACCACAAATGTTTGGCGCGACCATAAATTTTAACATTTTTAATATTTGTTTTAGTTAAAACCTCATAAACATTTTTTTTAACATCCGCTATATATCTTTCGGTTTCCTCTTCATTTTTTTTGATAATCTGAATAAGTTCATAAAATTTATCCGGGCGTGAATACCTAAAACTTAAATCTTCTAGTTCCACCTTCAGGGCACTGATACCTATTCTTCCGGCTAACGGACAGTAAATTTCAAGTGTTTCTTGTGCTATCCGCTCTTGTTTTTCATAGGGCATATGATTAAGTGTGCGCATATTATGAAGACGATCACAAAGTTTTACTAAAACCACACGGACATCTTTACCCATGGCAATAATCATTTTACGAATGTTTTCACCTTGTTTGTCAAAGCTACTTCTGAAATTCATCAAGCCAATTTTAGTTACACCATCAACTAAGGCGGCCACGGTATCGCCGAATTCTCTTTTGATATCTTCCAGCGTCGCGCTGGTGTCTTCAACGGTGTCATGCAAAAGTCCTGTCACAATTGTGTCGATATCTAAATGAAGATCGGCTAAAATGGACGCCACATTTAACGGATGCGAAATGTAAGGCTCTCCTGATCTGCGCATTTGCCCTGCGTGGGCTTTTTCAGAAAATAAATAGGCTTTTTCAATTATTTGCACGGGCGCGGCCGGATGATAAATTTTAACTTTTTCGCAAAGCTCTAGTATTGATTTTATTTGTTTCTGTGGCAGTCTATCTTCAGAAAAAGTCTCAAGCATAATAGTAAATTATAAAACAGGCCAAAGTAATTGGTCATTCAATTACTTATTAAGGTCTTTCAGCATCTCTGTCTGCGCGGTTGCCGGGTCAATTTTAGATTCAAAACCAACGTTACCCATTGCCACTTCTCGCAATGAATTAACAATGTATTTGTTGTTTTTAGTGGCTACCGTACAATCACTACCTTTAAGAAGCTGTTTGGCTCGCTTAGCCACCAGCAATACTAATGCAAACCGATTTGGTACTTTATCCATACAATCTTCAACAGTTACTCTTGCCACTTCAATACCTCGATTATTATACTTTATGGGTCTAAATTTAACGCAAGTCTAAAATTATACCTCTAAGTAATCCATTTTTCAACTATTTCTTTAAATTCAGCGTAAGATCGATTAAAATCATCATTAACAATCTGTACATCAAACTCATTTGCCTTTAGCATCTCTTTTTCAGCGTTAATCATACGAATTTCTAAGTCAGCCGGGGCGCCGCCATCCCGCTTTATGACGCGGCGCCTTAGCTCGCAAATTGAAGGTGGCAAAATAAAGACTGTCTTAGCCTCAGGATATTTAGATTTAAAAGTCACCACCCCTTGAATATCTATATCCATTATAACGGCTTTGCCTCGCACCCAAGCCAGTTGAATTTGCTCGTAAGAGGTTCCATACAAACTGGTGTGGACACGCGCCCACTCCACAAAAAAACCTTCTTTAATTTTTTTTTCAAACTCTTCTTTTGAAATAAAAAAATAGGGCTTTCCGTGACTCTCATTATGACGCATCATTCGCGTGGTGTAGGTAATAACATCGTGAATGCGGCTGTCTTCCGTCGCTAATCTTTCTACAAAACTGCTTTTTCCGGCACCACTTGGTGCGGCCACAATAATCATTTTAGTTTTCATTCAATATTCTGCACTTGCTCCCTGAGGCGCTCAATTAGTGTTTTAGCTTCAACTACAGCTTCAGTAATTCCCGTCACTTGGCTTTTTGATCCAATTGTATTAACTTCACGTAAAAGCTCTTGCGTGTAAAAATCTAACTTCTTACCTTCTACAATTGGTAGCTCCACCAGCTTTTCAAAATTCTTAAGATGCTCGGTTAACCGAGTTACCTCTTCGTTGATATCGGCCTTTTCAAGCTGAATGACAACCTCTTGCGAGATGCGTTGGGGGTCCAGCGGAAAACCTGCCACTTCTTTGGGAAGTCTCGACTTCAAACGGGATTCAAATCGCTCTTGCAGTAATTTATTGGCATCTTCACGTAGTTTTGAAACTTTATGAATATGCTTTTGTAATTCTTTTAAGTTTTTCTGTAAATCTTTTTTTAGCGCCGCCCCTTCACGTAATCTTTCAATGTCAAATTTTTTAAGAGCTGCCTCAAAGGTCTTTTTTAAGAGACTAACTTCCTGTACAGTCAGTATCTCTGATTCTTCAACTTGAATAATATCTGGCTGTTTAATGATCTGCTCTAATCTGACATTTTCATTCAGTCTTAAATCTGTAGATAATTTTTTAAAGGCTTTCAGGTGCTCTTGGGCCAATTTAGTGTTGACCACAATACGCCCCGCGCTGCTGTTAGATTTATTTTTTCGCGCAATATATATATCTACTGTGCCACGAACCACTAGCGCTGAAAGTTTTTTTTTCAGGTCTGCTTCATGTGCAAAATACGTGCGCGGCAAATGAAAGCGAGTTTCTAAAAACCTGCCATTCACCGCTCTGATACTAATTTCAATCGAGACTTCATTACTTTGTGTTCGGAAATTTCCGAAGCCGGTCATGCTTTTCATCGTTTTATTATGCGTTTCAGTAAAGTGAGGGGTCAAACTTAAGATCAAGATTACGTTAAGAATTGCGCTAAGGCTTGCTCTTGCTTAGACCAAAGTATGGCGCCATCGCGCTTAAACCAGGTTTTCTGTTTTTTGATTAATTGCATGGTACTCAGCTTAATGGCTTCAAATAACCACTCTTTGCTTTTCTGATGGCGTAGAAATTCGACTGTTTCTTTATATCCTACGCTTTGCAGGGGCGCCCACTGAGTTAAATTCAGGTCGTAAAACTTTTTAGTTTCTTCTATTATTCCGTCATCAATTATTTTTTGGGTGCGTAGCTTTACCCTTTCAACAAATTCATTTTTTGAAAAATCAAAGCCGATTTTAATATGTTCATATGGAAATTCATTTTTATTAACTGCGCGGTTCATCCTTAATTGCGATGGTGCCAGCCCTGTGTATCTGATAATCTCAATCGCGCGCACGAGGCGGTAATGATCATTGATATGTATTTTAGTGTCAGGATCTTTTTCTTGAAGTTCCGCGTACAGCGGCGCAGCTCCACTAATTGCAAGCTCATCCTCAATGATTTTTCTGAACTCAATAGGAACGGGCTCAATATTAAACATGCCTTTTTCTAAAGCCTGAATGTAAAAACCTGTTCCGCCCACAATAAATAAGGGGAATTTAATTGAGCTATCTAAAATTTTACCATCTAAAGTTTGGCTGTCTAAAAGTGCATAAAAATCTTTTAAATAATCGCCCGCCGTCATTTCACGCGGAGCCTCTACATACTGATACAAATAATGATTCGCGCGGCCTTTTTCAGCGACGCTAGGTGCGGCCGAGCCAATAACCAGACCTTTATACAATTGAACACTATCGATATTAATTATTGATCCTTGGTATTTTTCAGCCTGCTGCAAGGCCCAGGCACTTTTGCCGGAAGCTGTCGGCCCTACGACGAAGATGCATTTTTTTTTCATGATGGTGGGTACAAGCTCCATTTTTAAAGATACCAAAAGCAAACCGCCGCGATGAGCGTTGGAGTTATCGCACTTACAAAAATATAAAAAGGACTTAGTCCACTCTCTCCAAAAGATGAATTAAGTATTCCATACCCCGCAGGATTCGGGGCATTTGCGATTACCGTCAAGCCCCCCCCTACAACGCTTCCCGCAACAAGTGCATATTTGGATACATCCGTAAGTGATGACACCTGCGAGCCTAAATAAGTAAGTGCGGCATTATCAGTAAATGCGGTAAGACCAATAGCACCTAAGTACATTTGAACTGCATCTAGACTAACTAAAATGGGCTCAAGCCACCACTGCTGTTTTCCACCTAAGACGACCAACCCCCCCAAAAAGAAAGCGACTAACAAGCCTTCTTTAATTTTCAATTCACTCTGATATTCTTTCGTCACTGTCACCAGTCCAAGAAAAAACATAAACAACCCAATAAAGACAGACATATAATGTGAACTGGCCACAATCAGAAACAAAAATGCAAGGTGAACAATACCCACCCAAACAGGAATACGATGGCTTTTCGATAACTTGTGCAGCTCCCATTTAACCTTAGAAATCTCTTTATTGAATCTGAAAGTAACAAGCGACGTGGTCAGGATAACTGCCAGAGCAGCCTTCCACCCAAAGTGAGTCAGCATAAACACTAAATCCCAATTCCATTTTTGCGCGACCATAAGAACAGGCGGTGCAGCGTAGGGCGTTAATGTTCCTCCAATAGATATGTTTACAAAAAGTAATCCGATAGTGGCATACATGAGTTTTTGTGAAATACCTTTTTGGTAATAACGTTGCAGTAGAATCAAGGCGGTCACGGTCATGGCAGCAGGCTCTGTGATGAAACTTCCTAGCAGTGGTCCAATAACCAAAGTTGACCAGTAAAATGATGTGGACTTATTAATTGGCATGATTCGCGAAAATATTTCTATAAAACTTTCCGCAAGTTCCAAAATTGGCTTAGAAGAGCACACCGTCATAATGACAAAAACAAAAACAGGTTCTGTAAAATTTCTATTTTGTAAGTACTCAATTGCTTGCGCAGACCCTTCAGAAAAATAAAAATACGCCAAAAAAATTGCCGCCCAGACGCCAAAAACAATTTCGACCTCTCCTAAGAGATGCAGCAAATTCTCGGCGGGCGATCCTGCCGGAAAACGCAGCGCCAGATGTTGAAAGTGTTTAACCAAAAAAGTATGCAAAATTGCAAGACCAAAGCAAAAACTTGCAAAAACCTCTAAGGACATCACAAAACCTCACACTCTACAGGGGGAACTTATTGCGAACGCCGCATTGATTTCTTTTCGTATTTTACCTAGCATTTTACCTAGCATTTTACCTAGCATTTTATTTAGTATTCAGCCTCAATGCAACGAATTCTTGTGCATTTGATTGCGAATTTCCACCACCTGTGCGGCTTTAAAATGGTAAGGTTTTCCGCACATCTGACAAATAACCTCAGGCTCTTCATTTTTATCAATCATATCTTGCAAATCGGCGGCTCCCAACACTTGCAATGCCGCGGCAACGCGCTCTTCATTGCATGGACAAAAATAAGCCACCTTATAATTATGCTCTAACTGAGTATAGGGAATGCCTTCCAGGTAGGGCTGCACTAAATCTATCGGCAATCCCCCGCCCCGTAAAATTTTTGAGACACTGGGTTTTTTTGAATCGGTATTTTTTTGCAATAATTCCACCACAGAGGCTTCAACTCCTGGCATTACCTCAATAATAGTGCCGCCAGCCTTTAGTACTTTGCCATTTTGATCCAAAAAAATTCCTAAGGCCACAATCGAGCGAATTTGGTCAGATTGATGTAAATAATGAGCAATATCTTCACCGATTTCGCCACTGACAATTTCTACCATTCCATTGAAGGGCTGTTTCTGAAATGGCGTATGGCGCGCGACAGTTAATGTGCCGCTGCCTAATGCTTTGGCTAAATTCAAGCCGCCCTCATAGCTTTCTGGTTGATACTGCGGGCTAGGAGTATAAGCTCTAACATGACCTTCGAAATCAGCTTCGGCATAAATACTTTTAAGCGGACCATTACCCCTGAATAAAAGACCCACCTGCTGTTTGTCTTTTAACTGGGCCGCTAAAAGTAGGGCTCCCACCATGGCTTTACCTACACCCGAGGTAGCCACCGGAAAGGCATTATGCAATTTTTGCATTTCGCTCACCACCTCAGTGGCATCGATTGCCGCCGCTCTTATAGTTAAATCATTCGATACGAATCTTTGAACTTTAGTCATAGCATAACTTATCAAATCACTTGGGTTGACTCAAGAAATAAGCTACTCTTACGGGATGAAATTTGTTTTGTTTAGACATGCGCACAAAGGCTTTCAGCCTTTTGAAGATCCCGAACTAAGTCCTCAAGGTTTTGAGCAAGCTTTGTGCATCGGGGACCTTATAGTAAAAAATAATTTAAGCGTGCCAACGCATTTATTTGTTTCGCCTAAAAAAAGAACCTCACAAACATTCTACCCTTTGAGCCAAAAACTTAATCTAAAACTTGAAATTAAATCAAACCTAGACCAGCAAAACCAATACGAAAGTTCTTTAGCCTTCAAAGCAAAAGTACAGCAGTTTATACAGGAGCTTGAGAGCTTTAAAAATCCGAATTTTGTGATTTTCGCCTGCACTCATTACGACTGGATTGAGACCGCAATGACTTTAATTAATTGCGATAAAGAGCTTAATTCATTTGAGTTTTCTCATTGGGAGCCGACTCAGTATATCGAGTTTGAACTGCCGGGGAACCGACATTGGAGATTTATACAAAAAGGCACGGTAATAGGAAAGGCTCTCTTGAGATGAATTCATTACTAACTAAAAATATTTGGGCGGTCGGACGCAATTATGCGGAGCATACTAAAGAGATGCAGGATAGCATTCCAGACAAAAACTTAAATGAACCTTTCTTTTTTTTAAAAGCGGGTACTTGCATAAAAACAGGCTCAAAAGTAACTTTACCTAAATGGTCAATTGACGTGCAGCACGAAATTGAAATAGCTCTAAGAATTGATGAAAATTTAAACTTCAGCCATATTAGCCTAGCTCTTGATCTTACTGCCCGCGATACGCAGCGCCTGGCAAAATCTAGAGGTTTACCCTGGACGCTGGCTAAATCTTTTGCAGGAGCTTGTCCAATTAGTGAATGGCTTAGCCTTGAGACTTCCCACCCCTTTGAGAACCTAACTTTTGAATTAACTAAAAATAATGTTCTGGTACAAAAAGGCTGCGCAAGCGATATGATTTTTAAACCCCAACAGCTACTTGAATATGTAAAAATGCATTTTCCACTTGCCCCCCAAGATATTATTTTAACCGGAACACCTAAGGGGGTCTCGGCCCTAAAATCTGGCGACCACCTGCAAGCTACTTTACAAAAAGACAAGCTCAAGATTTTAACTTGCCATTGGGACGTCGTCTAAAGCACAATCAGCAGCTATTATGCAAGACACTCAATCTAAGATCTTATCTTTAGGCGAAGATATTTTAAAAAAAATTGAATCCCAATCAAAGGCTTCTCTCTTTTCAAAAGATTTCTGGTATGGCTCTATTATGGAATGGAGCATGAGGAATGAAAAATTTAAAACCAATATGTTCCGCTTTGTTGATGTGCTCCCCGCCCTTAACTCTGGCGATGAAGTGGCTAAGCACTTAAAAGAGTATTTCTCTGAAGGTGGTAAAACCGAATTGCCAGCGGTGTTTAATGTGGGATTGGGACTTGGCTCTTTAGCCCCTGGTTTAATGGCCGGGGCAATCAAGAAAAATGTAACGGCTATGGCTAAAATGTTCATCACCGGAGAAAACCCTCAAGAAGCTCTGACGGTTTTAAAAAAAGCACGTAAAAACAATTTAGCTTTTACGGTGGATATTTTAGGCGAAGCCACTTTATCTGAAAAAGAAGCCCTAGATTACCAAAGACGCTATCTAGAACTGATCGACTGGCTGGTTAAAGATGCAAGTGGATGGCCCGAGATCCCCCAGCTGGATCGCGATGAGGGCGGCGCCATTCCTAAAGTTAATGTCAGTGTTAAAATGACAGCGGTGTATTCGCAAATTAATGATAAAGCCTGGTCTGAAACTAAAACTATTTTAAAAAATCGACTGCGTCCAATTTTTAAAAAAGGAATGGACCTAGGAGTATTTATTAATTTAGATATGGAACACTATGCTGTTAAACATTTAACCTTAGAAGTTTTTAAAGAGCTCATTAATGAACCTGAGTTTAAAAATTACGCTTTCTTTGGCTGTGTTGTACAGGCTTATTTACGCGATTCTTTTCAGGATATAAAAGAACTTACTCATTTTGCCAGCGTGCGCGGAACCCCTTTTACTATTCGCTTAGTCAAAGGCGCTTATTGGGATTCAGAAACCATTGAAGCTGTGCAGCGCGACTGGCCCATTCCGGTTTACACTGTAAAAGCCGAAAGCGATGCCAATTACGAAATTTGTGCTAGTTACTTACTTGAAAACTACAAACATATACGCGTGGCACTGGCGTCGCACAATGTGCGTACACTGGCGGCGGCATTAGTTAAAGCCGAACACTTGGGACTAGCTAAAAACGCCTTTGAAATTCAAATGCTTTTTGGAATGGCTGAGCCCATAAAAAAAACTTTTTCTGAAATGGGCTACCGTGTGCGCGAGTATGCTCCGGTTGGCGAACTTATTCCTGGCATGGCCTATTTGGTACGCCGGCTTTTAGAAAATACCTCTAATGAATCATGGCTACGTGGAAAGTTTGCAGAGGGTAAAACTTCTGCGGAATTACTAAAAGACCCTTCTGTAGGCCTAGTGGCTGACTTAACTAATGGCCTAGCCTCTGGCTTAGCTTCTAGCCTATCTTCTGGCTTAATTCGAACTGCTGCCCCTCATCGTAAAGACGCACATTTATTTCAAAATGAAGCCTTGCTGGATTTTGCAAATTCTGAGGTTCGTGAAAATATAATTTCTGCGCTGAATAAATTAAAGTTTGCACTACCAAAAACTGTCGTTCCTACAGTTGCCGGTCAAACTTATAAAACCCAAAATATCTATCATCGAAAAAATCCTTCACTTGTATCTCAGACGCTAGCTCATGTGCACATGGCTAGCACTGAAATGGCTGAAAAAGCCTTACAAGCCGCCCACAAGGCATACAGCAGTTGGAAAAAAGTAAGTCCCTTAGCCAGAGCCGAACTTTTAGATAAAGCTGCGGACATTATGGTTAAAAATAAATACAGTTTAATGGCTACCCAAATTTTAGAAGTCGGAAAACCCTGGGCCGAAGCTGATGGCGACGTTGCCGAAGCCATAGATTTCTTAAGATACTACGCGCGCAGCATGCGTAAACTTGCACCACCACTTCGCGTGGGGCATGCTCCGGGCGAGATCAGCCACTATATTTACAAACCCCGTGGAGTTGTATGCGTTATTGCCCCGTGGAATTTTCCACTGGCTATTCTAACGGGCCAAGTGGCGGCAGGGCTTGTTACCGGAAACACCGTGGTGATGAAACCCGCCGAACAAAGTTCATTAGTCGCACTGGGTCTTTTTGAAATTTTAATGCAAGCGGGTTTTCCCACTTCAACTGTAGAATTTCTGCCTGGGTACGGTGAAGAGGTCGGTGATTATTTAGTCAAGCATCCGCTCACCACCACAATTGCCTTTACAGGTTCAAAAGCCGTGGGACTACTCATTGCTAAAAATGCCGCAGATGTTAAACCCGGCCAACAGCATGTTAAAAGATGCATTATCGAAATGGGTGGAAAAAATACGATTATCATTGATAATGATGCCGACCTTGATGAGGCGGTTGATGCCGTGCTTTATTCAGCCTTTGGCTTTGCTGGGCAAAAATGTTCAGCGGCCTCACGCTTAATTATTCTAGAAGAGGTCTATGAAAAATTTTCAGAGCGCTTAATCGAGGCCGCTAAATCTTTACAAATTACCGCAAGTGAAAACCCTATGGGTTATATGGGGCCTGTTGTTGATGATGAGGCCCACCTCCGCTTAATGAGTTGTATAGCCAGCGCTGAAATTAAATATAAAATTCTATATAAAAGTGAGGTACCCGAAGGCGGTTATTTTGTGCCGATTACAATTATTAGTGATGTAAACGCAAGTGATGATGTCGCACAAAACGAATTCTTCGGCCCCATTTTGGCGTTAATCAAAGCCCAAAACTTAGATCATGCCATTGAAATTGCAAATTCCACCGAATATGCACTAACCGGCGGAATTTTTTCACGCTCTCCAGCCAATATCGAAAAAATCAAACAAGAACTTGAAGTCGGCAATATGTACATTAATCGCGGAATTACGGGCGCCATGGTGGACCGTCACCCCTTCGGAGGCTTTAAGATGTCAGGCATTGGCTCAAAAACCGGCGGCCCTGATTACCTTATGCAATTTATGGAACCCATCGTTATAACTGAGAACACGATGCGCCGAGGCTTTGCCCCTGAATATTAAATTAGTATATTAAGTTCTAATTATAGAAAAACTATTGAATTTCAATATTGGTAACACGGCCTTCGTCGTCTTTAATCAGAATAACTTTGCCAATAGCGCGGCCGGCTGAGTTTTTAAGAGTGATTTTTTCAATTTTGGTATCGCTGTTAGATTTTTCATAAGATTTAGCATCTTTAAAAATTGAAGAGTAGTCTTTAATTAAATTGTCAAAATTTAATTCTAGAGCTGATTGATTAGCTATTAGGCTTATTTTTAAAAGTTTTCCCTCTACAACGCGAGCCTCATATTTACCTGCCAAGGCTTCATATAAAAACTTTTCATTCAGACTTGGCTTTATACCTATTAGGGTTTTACCGGTTTCTTTAGCAACTGTTCGTGCTAGCTCTTGTTCCCATTTAATTTGTTCGGGCTCAAATCGTTCTCCAAAACTAGCCACTTCTCTGTTTTTTTCATAATTTTTTTCATAATTTTTTTCATAATCAGTACTGTGCATGATCATTTCATTGATGGATACAGACCCAACCGCTACGACAATTAAAGTGAAAAATGCTATTTTTTTTTGATTCATACCTAAATTCTACCTCAGTTTTAATAAAAAAACGAGCGCATTACGCTATGACGCCATTATAATTTTTAAGCTAATTCATAAGCTAATTTTTAAGCTGCCATTTTACGACGGCGTGCGTGCGCAGGATCAAGATGGTACTGTTTAACTTTTCGGTATAAAGTTGCACGCCCAATACCTAAAGCCTTAGCGGCCTCTGTCAAATTACCCTTAAATTGATTAATTGCAGATTGAATGGCCTTCAATTCAAGTTCATCCATCTTTTGAATTTTATCTATATTATGTGCAGGAAACGCCACAACATTTTGGCCCGAAGCCTGAGCGGTGGTTATTGGACTGGTTCCCGTAGTTAGGGCCGGCAAGCCATTAACCAACTGGGACCTAAAAAAGGGGTTCTCTAGGCCCTCTCTCCACTGCTGACCCGCATAGATATAAAAACTCACCTCTTGTCCCTCGCAAGATTTCTTTACTTTTTCTACAACTTCTGGAGTTTCACTAACTATATATACAAATGAACGAGCCATTTGGCCTCCCCTTAATATTTAATGAGTCAACTGACTCATAATAATGTATCGGTTTGATATTAAAAAAAGATAAGGGCTAGTTGTGAAATAAAAAATTATTATTTATCATTTTGAGACGCTTAAAACTCGCTAAAATACATATACATATTTAATGCCAGAAAATTCAGGACTTAAGATGGGGGTTATTGTCGTTTGGCTACTGGATTTCGTCAATGTTTCCGTTGATACAGAGTTCTGCCTAGAGTCCAGAACAGAAGCGCGGGCCATAATAAAACCCACAAATGCACCCGCTACAACATCGCTTCCCCAATGTGCATCGTCAGCTAACCGAGACAAGCCTACAACTACCGCCACCGGATAAACCAGCATGCCGGTCTTCCAGCCATAAGAATAGGTTAAGCTTGTGGCGGTCGCAAATGCGGTAGCTGTATGCCCCGATGGAAACGAGTGAACGTTTTTGCTGTTACCCGGGCGTGGCCTCCCAAATGAATACTTCATGGCAAAAACAAGCGCCGACTCCCAAATTAAAGCCCGCGCGTGACTTTTCCAGTTTTCTTTTTTATCGTCAAAAAAATATTGTCCACCAAGTATCATTGTTCCCGCAATGCCTGAGCCCAAAAAATCACCGACAGCCGCAATAGGCCTAGACATTTGCTGATGATTTTTCCAGTTATCACGTAGACGCTCATCACTGGGTTGAACCGCTAAACTTGATAGCGCGCCCGCCGCCAAAAGCGATAATGAAGTTTTATCCGTGGCTTTTTTCAGTACGGTTTCAGTAGCCAACACCTCTTGTAAAATTACTTCTGCATAAGAAAATTGTGCAAAAAAATTTACTGCTACAACAAAAAAAACTAAGCGCATAAAATAAAATATGCGCCCAGATTATCTACGACCTGATTTGATTTTAATCTGTAGTTTAGAAATTAAGTGCACTGCCATTTTTTCTTGAACCTTACACATTTTTAATTCGTCACGACGATAAGATCTTTGTGATGGCGTCAATGTTCCGGTTTCTAGCTCCATTTCATAATCCATTTTACTTGCGCGAATGCCTTCAAGCTCTTTTGATTGCTGTTTAAATAATTTTGTTACCCCACTTACCGGCGCGACTTCAATCCACTCTTCTTTTTGTCGGTACCAAGAAACCATACGTAAAAAACGGGCCTTATTTTTAGCTAATGTGAACTTCGGAAACGTGGATTCATTTAATTCTAAAATATTATCCACTGCATCAAAATCAAAGTCATTTTCGTCTTCATAATTAAAGCCACCGGTTTGGGCTAGCTTTTCTAATTCAAGTGCGGCCTCGGCCTCTTCTCTCGCTCTTAATGACATTCCTGATTCGCTTTCCGCCGCATCCTCATCCGCTTCGGTGTCTATCTCGCGCTCAATTTTTTTAAATTCTTTTTCTTCTAAGCTTGTAGAGTTTGCATTTATTGGATTAACAATTGTTGCCATATCAGTTGTTGACATATATTACCCCCGTAATAATTCTGGTTCATTTTGGTTTACTTACAGCGACTTGACTTGACTCTTATACCTTACTATTGACAATGTCGCAATACGTCAAACAGCATTTAATTGAATATAGTGTAAAAAAGACAACTTAAAACCTTCAGCAGGCTTGCCTGCGATTAAGTCTGTAACTACAGTGATTTTTTTAAAAGCAATTATCTTACTGAGGAAACAAGCCTGGCATTTTGGTTTTTTATACTTTTCATGACTCTTCTACGCCTGCGCGCGGCCACACAGTTTGGCCTAGGTGTTGATGAGGCCCATTATGTATTGTACGGAAAAATTTTAGACTGGAGCTACTTTGACCACCCTCCGCTGGTGGGCTGGGTGCAGTCGCTATTTCAGCTCTTACCGATTGATCATCTACTTCAAGCGCGGCTTCCCGCAATTTTAATTTCAATACTAACCTCAAAACTTATTTTTAATTTTCTAATCCGCAAAGAAGTTTCAGAAAAAAACGCTCTCTACGCTGTGTTAGCACTAAACCTAACACCAATGTATAATGCCTTATCCGTCGCTTTTTTACCCGACACTTTGTTAATGCCGCTAACTCTTCTGATTATTACCTCCACTGAAAAAATATTATCAGTTGCTCCTGGCGCCTCAAGACTAAAAAATGGAGTTTTAAAAAATTGGCTGCTTTTAGGTTTATGGTTGGGGCTTGCAGGTTTGTCAAAATACACGGCAATCCTTTATGTTTTTTCACTGGTGCTTATTTTTATTTACAAAAAACGTACAAATGAAATTTTTAATATTAATTTATGGCTAGGCGTTATTACTGCTACCACGTTAATCAGCCCTGTACTCTATTGGAATATTAAAAATAGCTGGATCAGTTTTCAGTATCAAATGAATCATGTTTTAACGGCTGACGCTTCTTTTTTAAAAAACTTAGGTGAATCTTTTGTTATGCAGTGTTTAAGCTGGGGAGTAGGTCCGTTTATCGTGGCGCTTTTTACATTTTTCATGATGCTTAAAAATTTCAAAACTCAAAGCAAACACGTTGTGAGCCTAATATTTTTATCTGTATTTTTATTATTTTTTATTTATGCAGCTACCTCTGAAGCTTTACTGCCGCATTGGATGCTGATTTACTTTATTTTGATGATTCCACTAGCGTATGCCTTTCTATTGCAAAGAAGCAAGCGCTTTACTAACACGCTTATTCTAGCCACTGGGCTTTCGGCACTTTTGAGTTTTGCTATTTTATTTGAACTGGCATTTAAAATATTTCCGGCAAAAATGACATCTTCACTATACGAAGGCATCCAAGGCTGGGATGTCGTTATGAGAAAGGCGAATTCCCATTTAGCCATTATTAAAAATCCAAAAAAAGCCTTGGCTGTTATGAATTGGACCCTCGGCAGCCGTGCCATGTATTATAATGAACAAATGTCAGAAGTTTTTGTGATAGATCAACGTTTTGATCAATTTGATATCTGGGCCCCGCAATTAAATATTGGCTATGATCTCATCGTGGTCATTGAAGCCACTAAAAAAGCGGAGCATCTTGCGCAACTGAACTGCACACAATTAAACGCCGTGGGTGAAACAAAAACTCTGATAAAAGAGATACCCGTTAATTACTTTTTATATTATCATTGTGTTAACTTTTTGGGATACAGGTAAAACCAGTTCTCTTATTGTGAACTACGTATGTGAACTACGTATGTGAACTACGTATTGTGTTGCTGTTTTCATTTCAAATGCGCTTCAATTGTATCCAGTGACAGATCCGCTCCGCATTCCCACTCAATATAATATTTTCCATTAATAATTTTTAGAAACTCTACGGGAGAAGACAAAGCCTCAAAGGCTTCAAATTTTAAATAGGGGCTAACGTCAAAAACACCGGTTCGCCCATCTTCAAGTTCAATTTTTAATTTATAAGGAATCTCTGGTGTCACTGAAATAATTTTCATTGATCTAGGCCCTTTATAGGAAAAGGCTTTTTTCCAACCACCGCTAATTCCCAATTCGCTTGAAGATCTTCTTTACGGACTTCTATCCACGCGATGACTAATTTATTTTTATTAGGTGGCAGTTGCCCCGCCAATACGCTTCCATCAAGAATTGAGTAAACTCCCACCTGCCCTTGATATTCAGCATGAATATGTGGTATTTTATGTTTTTCAATGTCTTTAAAAAACATTTTAATCAGAATTCCATAAAACATTGAAATTGTCGGCATTTTAAGTAACCTCACTTGGCACACAAACTATAAATCAAACTCAAGTAAAAATCCAGATAATTAAAACGTCTACGCAGTTAATTTTTCAACCGACTATCTAGGTGAGCTTCTGAAACGGAGCTTTCTAAGGGATCAATTTAAAAGAGATACCCGTTAATTACTTTTTATATTATCATTGTGTTAACTTTTTGGGATACAGGTAAAACTATGAAAATAGAAACTATGCGAAAAATCGACTACGGCGTGGGCATCCCGCTGACTTTTCTTGTCACCTTGTTTAAGTTTTTATTTCCCGCTAGGGCTTTACAATCAGAAAAACCAAAAAATGTTCTTTTTATTGAGCTATCTGAAATGGGCAGCGCCATTCTGGCTGACCCGGCCATGCAAAGAGCCAAAACTCTGTACCAAGCTAATATTTTTTTTGTTATATTTAAACGCAATAAAGCCAGTCTTGATTTTTTAAAATCAGTTCCTGAAAAAAATATTTTTACTATTGAAGACACCTCTTTATTTAAAATAATAAGAGATTCTTTGCGCCTTGCTCTTTGGTGCGAAAAACATAAAATTGAGGCGACGATTGATCTGGAATTGTTTTCGCGGGCGACGGCCTTGCTTTCATTTTTAACTCGCAGTCCGGTGAAGGTGGGCTTTCACAATTATCACGGCGAGGGGCTCTACCGTGGCCATTTTTTAAATCGCAATGTCAGCTACAATCCCCACATACATATTGCTAAAAACTTTGTAGCCTTAGTGGATGCTGCCTTTACTGATGAGCTCCAAATTCCCTATTTAAAAAAAGAAATCACCGATAGCGAAATTCAAATACGCAAAATTAGCGTTAGCGAAGCCTCTAAAGAAAGAGTCTATAACACTATTAAAGGCATTTACTCCAAAATTCAAGCCTCTCAAAAAATTTTACTCGTAAATCCGAATGCCAGCGAGTTTTTACCTCAACGAAAATGGCCTTTAGAATACTACACACAACTCATTAAAATAGTTTTAGAAAAACACCCTGATTATTTGATATTAATGACAGGGGCTCCAATTGAAAAAGCAGAAATTCAAACTATAGCAGACTCAGTTAAAAATGAAAGGTGTCATAATTTTGCAGGACTTGTGGCCTTTAACGAACTTACAACGCTCTACACTCTTGCAAAAGTTTTAATCACGAATGATTCCGGACCCGGGCATTTTTCAAGTGTCACCAATATTAAATCTTTTGTTTTTTTTGGCCCCGAAACACCACATTTATATGGCTCTTTAGGAAACTCTACACCTATCTACGCAAACTTCGCGTGCTCACCATGTGTGAGCGCCTACAATCACCGAAAAACCCCTTGTCAAGACAACCAGTGCTTAAAAGTGTTAACGCCTGAAATAGTTTATAAAAAAATATTCCAAAGTTTATAACGGCGTTATCAAACTCCTGCTTATAGATTCACCAAATTAGCTCAAACTGTTGCACCTTGACATATGCACTCTGTTTATCTAATGTGTGTATTTTTACATGGAGCTTTCTAATGAAAATCGTATCCATTCTTGTATCGTTGCTGCTTTCACTTTGTTCCTATTCAGCATTGGCATTTGATGAGGGAACCTACACTTGTGGAAGCCGCGCCGATTTCCATGAAGCCATCTATAAAATTACCACTTTGACTGTAAATGGCGTGTCACTTCCGTACTTAGAAATAACAAATAACTACTACAAAAAGCCTACTGATCCAAATTCAAAAAATCATACTTATCAAGCTAAAGGCATTGCGAATCATTTCATTGACGATGAAGTTAGTGAATTTTTAATTCTTGGTCATTTTACGCTTAAACTAACCAACGGAAAAATTATTTGTAAAGCTAACTCATCTGATCTGTAGTCTTGATCTGTAGTTCTGATCTGTAGTTCTGATCTAGCAGGCGCTTGTGCACGACTGAAAAGCTTTTAATGAAAAGTCTGATTGCCTTTTTCTGGCACAATCGTCGACCGAATTTGAGACTCCTCTAGTACCACTATATCCTGGCCACCCGCTTTTTCTATTAGTACATTGGCGGCTTGCCCGTCCGCCTCATCTTTTAAATGCAGCCTCACAACAATTCCTCCCTCTTTCAAGTAAAAATTATAGCGTTTAGCGGCTGTCTTGGGCGTGCCTATTCCCACCAAAGCTCCACTGGCCGCTCCAAAAAGTAATCCGATGAACATACCAATCATTGTATAGAAAATATGTGCGGCCCAGCCTAATCTCATAGGATCTTTGAGCCCAATAATAAAACCAACAATTCCTAGGATAAAAAAACCGGTAAAAGCCCCGATCATAGCACCCGCTTTAATGCTTGTATCCTGCTGGTAAACAAAGTCGTGACTGGCAAGCCCTTCGGGTATCAACAACGAAATATCGCGCAATAAATAGCCGTGGCTTTTTAACAATTTAATAGCATTCTTGGCGCTTTTCTGATTTAGAAACATTGCAAAAATAGAATAATTTTTGTGTTGTAAATTACTATTTTTTTTTACATGTTCTGTTAATTCGACATTCGTTTCCATATAGTCTCCCAGCATAAGTATGACTCCATTTATTCATCATTAAATAAATGTTATGCAAATGACATTCCATTTTCTATTGTTAATACTATGGAGCTGGTAACGAAAACAACAGTAAGGTTCAGATAATGAACGAGTATTCTTTATTTAAAATATAGCTAGACCTGCTGTAAATAAATAATAAAACCTATCACAATAATTACGACTAAAATAATTAAGAATACAGATGCATTTAATATGGTTTTCAAGGCCTAAGTCTAAAACATTTTAAACTTAATGCAAGACTTTTTAATTAAACGTATTTTTTTGAGATTGTTACATTATGAGACTTTACCCTTGGCTTTATAATATAGAACTAAAAGCAGCCTACGAACTGAAACTTGTGGAAAAAATAATTTCATAAAACTCAATTTATAAGTTAATTTATTAGTTAATTCAGCCGAAGTTACTAGAGATGTCTATTTTAAGGAGGCTGAATGTCTACACGAGTGCTGTTATGTGACGATAGTGGCGCAATGCTTGCTTTGCTTGAAAGACGCATTAAAGAGGTGTGCACTCTGGGTTTTGAAGTTGTGGGAAAAGCTAAAGATGGCAATGAGTGCATTATAAAATACAACACCCTTAAGCCGGACCTCGTCCTGTTAGATATCACCATGCCAAACAAAGATGGCAGAGAGTGCTTACAAGAACTTTTAATACAAAATCCGACAGCCAAGGTCGTTATGGTTTCAGCAGTTATGGATGATCAAGTTCGAAATGCTTGCCTTGCTGCCGGTGCTAAAGCTTTTATTAGTAAAGGTGATTTAATCTCCGCGCAGGATTTTATGTCAAAAATTCTTCCGGTGATTCAACCCATCGTTATGGCCGCTTAACAAATCAAGGGAAAGCTTATTTAATGGCTCTAAATTCTCACGAAACCTTTGAAAAAATGATTGTATTAAATGCCACGGCTTTTGCGGAGGTCGCGGCAAAAAACATTAATGCCATGTTGGATATCAACAGCACAACAATACCGGCGCGATTTTCTGAAGATGGCGTTGTGAGTAAAAATAATTTTTTTGTATCTATTATGTTTACCGGAATGGTTTTTGGTGAATACATCCTAGCTCTAAATACAGAATTAGCGGCTCAACTTATCGGCAAAACTTTTGATGGACTATCTGAAGAGCAAAAAACAGAGCTTTTACAAGAAATTTCTGATTATTTCTGTGAAATTTTAAATTTAAGTGTTGGCGATTGCATTCGTGGTTTATCTCAGACTTATCAGAAACTTACAATAACAGCGCCCCGAGTTTATATAGGACAAATTAAGTATCCTAAAGTTAAAACTGGCCTTTCCACTTTAGAAACAGAAAATGGCGAAATTGAATGTTTTTTATTTGTTGATGAGATGAAACTCGACATTGCTGATTCTTATAAAACGGCACTGCTCTCTGTTACAAAAACGAATAGAGAACTAAAAGCCGCCTACCAACAATTACAAGAGCAGCAACTGCATTTAGTGCAGACTGAAAAATATGCGGCGCTTGGCACCATGGCTGCAGGCGTCGCACACGAAATCAACACTCCATTGTCGGTAATTTTATTAAATGAATCTATTATGCAAGACTTACTGCTAGAAGAAGATCTCAACCGCGAAAAATTTTCACGTATGCTTAAAAAAATAGAAGATACCGTAACAAAAATTTCTAAAATTACACAAACACTTAGAGCTTATGCCGTAGATAATTCAGCGGCAACTACAGAGTCTGAGTTTAAACCAGTTTCTGTCAATGACATTATTGATTCCGCATTATTACTCTGTGAAAACTGGCTTCAACAAAATAGTATACAACTCACCGCATTTAAAATATCAGAAACGGTTCAAATTGAGTGCCGCGCACAACAGCTATCACAAATAATTTATAACTTAATACTAAATGCAAGCGACGCCATTAAAGACTTGCCTGAAAAATGGATCCGAATTGACATTGAAGACGCTGGAGATCAAGTCGTCATGAGCGTAACGGATTCGGGCCCCGGAATACCATTGGCCCATCGAGATAAAATTTTTGATCCTTTTTACACCACAAAAGCGGTGGGTCAAGGTATGGGCCTGGGTTTAAGCCTTTCAAAGGGTATTATTGATATACACCAAGGAAAAATTTCATATGATCCAAATTCAAAAAATACAAAATTTATTATAGTCTTACCAAAAATTAGAAACCAAAACGAAAGCGCCGCATGAATAATACGAGACGAGTTCGAATATGAAAAAAATATTAGTCGTGGAAGATGATGATTTTTTTCGTGACACTATCTGCGAAGTTTTAAAAGACAAATACTCTATTATTCAAGCACCCAATGGAAAAAGTGCGTGTGAAATCTTGTCAATTCAAGATGTAGATTTGGTCTTGACAGATGTGCAAATGCCAAATTTTACCGGCGTTGATTTGCTTGAATGGTCTAAAATAAATAAGCCAGTTCCCTTTGTTATTATGACTGGCTTTTCTACTTTACTTCAAACTAAATCGGCCTTTGACTTAGGGGCAAAAGGTTTTATATCTAAGCCTTTTAAGCTTGCAGAATTATTAACAATTCTCAATTCTCTCTTAGGCGATACAACCAAAGCTAAAGTCGAAGAAAAAAGTATTCAGCTTTACTGTAAAGTATTAATTGATGATTTTGTAGCTAAGCCAAAAATTGATTTTGATGTGTACATTAAGTTGTCAGACTCTAATATTATCAAAATTGCCAACAAAAACCAAGAACTCCCCAGAGATCTCCTAACTCAGTACAAATTAAAGGGTCTAAAATATCTTTACATTTTAAAAGATGATTTTAATAAACTTATTGAGTTTAATTTAAATCTGGCCAAACTTATAAAAAACCGTACTGATGTCTCACAAGAAAAAAAAATGAATTTTTTAAAGTATACCGGCGACTCACTTTTAGAAAGAACATTTGTTGATGGCATCAGCGATGAGGACTTAGCAGAAACTAATCTGTTTATAAAACTTGCCGTTAACGCCGTAACGGACTCAAATGAAAACTTCGAGCTGCTTTCAATATTAAATAATCACTCTGACCATGTATATGCAGACTCTGTTGCGGTTTCTATGTATTCAATATTAATGGCTAAAGAACTTGGGATTGAATCCAGCGTGACACAGTATAAAATTTTTATGGCCGGCATGTTTCACGATATCGGCAAAAAAGAAATAGATCCAAATTTGTTCTTAAAGCCACGACATTTAATTACAAAAGATGAACGACAACTCATTGAAAGTCATGTTGTACGTGGATACGAAATCCTGAGTACATTAAAGACAGTTCCATCTGAAGTTTCACGTATTGTTTATGAACACCATGAAGATCAGCAAGGTCTTGGCTATCCGTTAAGAAAAACAAAAAAAGATCAACACCCACTGTCAAAAATAATTCAATGTTCAAGTATTTTTTTAGAAACAATTAATATAAGCAAAATGGAAGGAACTCCAATTGTCGTATCTGGCATTCTTGACCATATGCTGAAAATTTATGAAGGGCGTATTGATTTGCAATGTATTCAAGCGCTAAAGAAAGTATTTAATGCTACGTAACTACTCTGAAGATTTTATAATATTATCTGCACTTTATTTGCCCATTGCCGCGTTTGGTATTATGGCACTTCAGTACTTTTACATGCGGGCTAGAATTAAGTCGTACAAATTAAAGCTAAACCAAGTGCTCGCTGAAAGCTTGTCATACCGCGAAGCCCAAATTAAAGCTGAATCACAACTTTTAAATTCAAAAAAAATGTCATCACTGGGCGAAATGGCGGCGGGCATAGTTCATGAAATCAATACGCCCCTTGGTATAAATCAATTACTACTAGATAAAGCACTGGTCGAATTAAGAAACCACACTCCCAATAAAGATAGATTGATAGAGGTCATAAGCAAAATAGAAACCTGTTCGAATCGAATAGCAAAAATTATCAGAGGCTTAAAAAGTTTTTCGCGTGATGACCAAGATGACCCATTGCTTTATGAAGATCTTGGCGAAATTATTGAAGACTCAATCGGTTTGTATCAACAAAAATTGTATTATAAAGGTATTAAACTTAGCGTTACACCAATAAATGAGGAGATTTTAATTGAATGTCGAAAAACAAGTCTGAGCCAAGTCATATTTAATTTTCTAAACAACTCATTTGATGCCATTGAAAATCTTACTGAAAAATGGATTAAACTTGATATTGAATTAACTACAGAATCGGTTAAATTGCTATTTACTGATAGTGGCTCAGGAATTCCATCTGAGGTTGCTAAAAAAATGTTTCAAGCCTTCTACACAACTAAGCCCGCCGGAAAAGGTACAGGCCTAGGGCTGAGTATCTGCATAGAAATTATCAAAGCACACCACGGCAGTATTCAATTAGACTCTTTATGTACCAATACGCGATTTATTATAGAACTTCCACTTCGTCAGCCTATTGACATTAAAAATCCAAACGACAATAACAGTGATGATTTTAAAAAAATCGCCTAAAAATATCTCCAATTATTTGGAGCGGGAGACGGGACTCAAACCCGCGACCTATGCCTTGGCAAGGCATCGCTCTATCAACTGAGCTACTCCCGCAATTTAAATTACGAACTAAAATTTAATTTGAAACACCAGCAACTGTCAATAGATCCACTCACTTTATGGTCACATTGCTTATATTTTCAGCTATATTCAATACCTAGATAAAACAAAGCTTATACCTTAAGATAGACTTGATGAACATCATCCATTTATTATCTCAGAATCATCTTACAGGTGCAGAAGTTTACGCCGTTACGCTGGCTCAGCAACAATTAGCTCAAGCACATCAAGTTTATCAAATATCTAATGATTTTTTTTTGGAGACGCCAGCAACAAAAATTAGCCGTGATGTCGAGACAACATCAAAATTAATTTCTATAAAAAATATTTTATGGCTTTGGCACTTTCTTCGGCAAAAAAATATTCACGTTATTCACACCCATTCTAGAGCTGCCGCAAAGCTGGCTTACTGGGCTACAATTTTTACAAAGACCGCGCAAATTTCGACTGTACATGGCATCCAGCACGCATCTTTATCAAAAAAACTATATAATCAATATGGTCAATTTATTATTGCTGTCTGCGATAATATTAAAACTCATCTTATAAAAGATTTTTTTTATAATCAAAGTCGTATTAAAGTCATAGCTAATCCGGTGTCAACTACGGACTACTACTCTATACATTCTACAAGCCACGCTACTTCTTTAAAAATAGCCATTATCGGGCGCACCACCGGCCCTAAAAAAATACGCACCGAACAAGTTCTACAAGCTTTAAAAGATACCAACGCTGAAATCACGCTTATCGGTGGCAAGTTGGCAGACTTAGATATTAAGGCCGAATTAAAATCTAAAATTAAAGAAGTTACTCACATTAAACTTAATAGCCAAATTTACTCTCAATATGATTTAATTATAGGTTCTGGTCGTGCTTGTATGGAGTCGCTGCTTACTGGTATTAAAACGATCGCCTTTGGCGAGGCCAGTTATATTGGACTTATCACTCAAAATAATTTTTTTGCGGCGCTCAAATCAAATTTTGGCGATATTCACCCGGACTCCCAACATCCGGTAATAAATTTGTCGCAATTTAATAGCGATGTGCAGGCCAAATTTACAGAACATCACGTTTTAGCCAAACTAGCTCAAAATGAATTTTCATTGAACCTTTTATCACCAAAAATCCAGCGACTTTACGAATCCGCATATTTTTTAAAAAATTATTCTTCTTGGATTCCAATTCTTATGTATCATAAAATTCCTGAAACAGAAATAAATTCGAAACATAAAATCTATGTCAAACAAAAAAACTTTGAAAAACATCTGCGATTTTTTAAAAACCGCGGCTTTGAAACCATTACTTTTTCTGATTTACAAAAATTTCGAACTGGAATTAAAAGCTTCGTTGAATTTCCTAAAAAGCCTCTTATATTAACTTTTGATGATGGCTACACCGATAATTTATTGCAAGCCTCGCCGCTTTTAAAAAAATATAATTTCAAGGCGCAGTTATTTTTATTGGCTAATTCTGAAATTAATTATAACAGTTGGGATATGAACGCTAACGAGCCCCTGCATAAAATTGTTTCAGGCCCAGATCGCCAACAGTGGAAAGACTCACAATTTGAAATTGCCTCGCACGGATTTTCTCATAAAAAAATAACAGAATTCAATGTTGAAGCAGCCTTTGCAGAGCTTGCGGAATCAAAAAAATCCTTAGAGCAAGAATTCAATATTACAATTAATGCTTATGCCTTTACCTATGGCATCACCGATTACAATTCTGCCGTGCTGGCACAAAAAGCAGGCTACGATTACGCGGTTAATACAGACCGTGGTGGGCTCTTGATTGAAGAAGAACCTTACAATGTTTTTAGAGTTAACATGTTTCCGGAAGAAAACTTATTTTCTTTATTTAAAAAAACCTCTAAATGGTACCGAAAATACTATTTTATTAAACGAAAAAAATAATTAATAACCAAAGTTTTTTAATAGGGAAACTGCGGCTACAGCTAGGCCATAGGCCACCAAGTTACTAAAAAATAATTGCAATAGCGCCGGCTTCCACGAACCCATTTCGCGCTTTAAAATAGCCACCGTAGACGTACACTGAAGTGCAATCATAAAAAATATTAAAATTCCTACAACGGAGGCCGTCGTAAAAATTAACGAGCCATCTGCAAATTTTGCGGTTTTCATAACCCCAGTCAGACTGCGCAGTTGGGCGTCACCAGAGTCTTCAATATTAAATATTAATGCCAAAGATGAAACAAATACTTCGCGGGCGGCAAATGCCGAGATCAAACTAAAACCCACCCGCCAATCAAGACCTAAGGGTTTAAAAATAGGCTCAATCCACTTTCCGGCTTGGGCGGCATAACTTTGTTGAGCAATCGCTGATGAAGTTGAAGAATTCTGTAACATATCTGCACGTGGAAAATTTGTGGCAAACCATAAGATAACCGCCAATATTAATATAATTGGCCCCGCCTTAAAAACAAAACTTTTGGCTTTAGCTATAGATTGTAAAAAAATAACCCCTAGATGTGGTTGGCGATACAGCGGCAATTCCATCAACAAACGTGATTTTTCTTTATCTTTAATAAAAAAAGATAATGCCCTTGCGGCTATTGCGCCAATTAAAATTGCACCAAAATACATCAAAGACATTACAAATCCCGCTAAAATTGGTTTTTCACTGCCATATAAAAAACCAATTAGCAGAGCGTACACGGGTAAACGTGCTGAACACGTCATAAACGGAATGATACTTTGAGCTATTATTTTTTCTTTTTTTGAGGAAATATTACGTGTGGCCATAATCGCCGGTATTGCGCAGGCAAAGCCCGACAATAAAGGTACAAATGATCTTCCCCCAAGTCCTACTAAGGAAAGCGGTTTGTCAATTAGGGCGGCCACCCGTGCCAAATAACCCGTGGACTCTAACAATCCAATGCCAAAAAATAATATAAAAATTTGAGGAATAAACATTGCCACACCGCCAATGGCGGTTATCAAGCCCGCGCCTAAAAACTCACCCACTAGACCGGGCCAATGTACTATTACATAGTCTGTTGCCGCACCAAAGAAGCTGTCAATTAAATCCATAGCGGGGGCGGCGACCCAGTAAACTGCAGAAAATAACAGCGACATAAAGGTAAAAAACAAGACAAAGCCTAAAATTGGATGCAAGAGTACTGTGTCTAACTTATTTGTTAAATTCCGCGCAGATTTATTTTTATCGCGCTTGATAAAAGCTTTTTTGCTAAGAGTCTCGGCCCAAAGTATAGTTTTTTCCTGCTCTGTTAAGGACCAACTTGGACTCTTATGCTTTTTGTTTTCAGCTAAGTCTTTTTTATCTGCGCCTAAAGTAAAATTTAAAACTAGATTTTGTACGATTTCATCTAGTCCGCGACCTAAAATTCCATCAAATAATATCACATTTGAACCTAGCGCTAATCTTAAAATTTCCAAATTCAATACAGAATTTTCTTTTTCAATTAAATCACGCATGGTGATTACAAATAAAATTGGATAAGTACTTTGAATAAGTTGTTTCGCTAATAATAAATGCCGACTTAACTGAGTTGCATCCAGCACCACAATAACAGCATCTATATGATGAATAAGCCTGTCACTCTGTTCATTGTTCTTAAATAATACATCATTAAATAATACATCATAAGTGACTTGCTCATCTTCAGATTGCGGCACTAGCGAATAAACGCCGGGCGTATCAATAATCGTAATGTCTACTTTCGCTATACGCTGACTTAACTGTGTACGTAAAAATCCCTTACTATATTCTACAGTTGAGCCCGGATAATTGACCGTTTTAGATTTTGAACCTGTAAGCCAATTATAAAGTGTTGTTTTACCTGAGTTCGGTGCGCCTACAAGGGCCCATGTAAACATGCAAACTCCTCACGATTTAGTGCAAGGCGCGTCTCACCAAATTGAATAATCACAACCGAGTTCCAAGAAATTTTTGCAACCACTTCTATTTCAAGCCCCGGATGCAGCCCCAAATCATAAAAACGCCGTATTAAGCCTTTATCAAGGCTACTCTCGTAGTCAGACATGGAATGCCTATTTAGGGGTGCTTCAATTTTTTGTATAATAAATTTTTTCATGATAGCTGGAATATAGAATATATCTGGAGTTAACTTGAGTCAAGTAATTGAGAGCAATTCTCATTTAGTTTTCATTCGCAGAAAAGTAAAAATTTTTTTTGTTTAAAGATTGAAAGTAGCGCACTTTTGTTGTTTAAATTCACTTAACAATAACGATATGGGATAATTCAATGAAAAATTACTACCCGCTACAAAATATTCCTGTGCGCCAAAAATTTCAAAAAGGCGATGTGCTTGTGCTTTTTGGAGAACTCTTTAACCGTGGCTATGCCAATGGTCTGGTTGAAGAGGCTGAAAAAAACGGGCTCACGATTGTGCGGGCCACCGTCGGACGCAGAGACATGGATAATAATCTTAGGCCTTTAACAAGCGAAGAAGCTGAAAGCATCCCCAAGCCTTTTATTAATATTCCGCTTGAGGCCGGTTTTGATCTGGAAAAAGATGAAAACGAAAAATCTCCAGTTGATTATTTGCAAGGGATTAAACTGAGTGAATGGCAAAAGGCGCGCATTCCAGAGGCCTCGCTGCAGCAGAGCAAAGAAAAAGGTCGCACAAGATTGCGCCTAAATACAAAAAAATTCTTAACTGAATTAGTGCCTCATTTAACACCACTTACCGGACATGTGCATTTTGCGCACTTGATGGCCGGTGGTGTGCCCCGATGTAAAATCGTAATGCCACTCATGAACCGAGTTTTTAAGGGCATCGGTGATCGTTTTTTAGAGTCTGAAGCCTTATGGAACAGTGGCATCGGGCAGTTGTTACAACAGAACTTTCATGAGGTGACTGCAGAAACCTTTAATATTCTCATTGATGAATCCACTAGCTTGCGTGAAAAAATTAAATCTCAGGGTGGTCGCATTAGTTATGTGGCCTATGGTTACCACGGCACCGAAATTATTATTAATGATAAGTATCAATGGCAATCCTATGCTCCGTACATTCAAGGTTGGGCTAAGCTTGCACTTGAAGATTTTTCGAAAGCCTGGTCACAAAAAGGGGTTAACTGTTGCGTTTACAACTGTCCGGAGATTTTAACCAACTCCAGCTCCCTATTTCAAGGTGTAGAAATTCCACTTTATAACCTTATCCGTGCCTTTGAAAAAGAGGCCCCATCTCATATTATCACGCAAAAAATAAAAAATGACTGCAAATTGGCGTTAAAAGAAACTTCTACGATGTCGCAAGTTTTTTCTATTGTTGATGATTTTCTTTCGTCTGAAATTTTTCAAAAAACCAGTATTTATCAGGGTTGGCCGCATCACTCGCAAAAAGACCAGCTGGCGGCGGCTTTAAATACTTCTAACTTGGTTATTGCCCTTCACAAAGATGAAAAATCACTAATGACCGCGACCTTAAGTGAACTTATTTTTAAAGCTTGTGGCTACATTATGTTACATGACGGGGTCAAGCCCCAGTCACCCGTTGTTTGGATTGGGCACGATATGGTGGTTAAAAGTTTAGTTTAGGTTAGGTTAGGTTAAGGCTTGCTCACCCAAATAAAGTCAGCCCTAGGCCCCTCAAGCGGTGAAGGCTGCAGGGCCTGCTGAATTTCATCATGAGTCATGCCTTCAGCCCAAACCTGCGATAGCGTGACTAACTGAGCTTCTGGCTTGCGGACTAAAATCCGGTTTGGTGTGCCCCCGCCGTACTGCACATGAAATTCACCAATAACAATAACCAAAACCTGTTCTGGATTTTGCTCAATGAATTTTACGGCCTGCCAAGCCATGGTGTCATCCCAAGCTGATTGCGAGGCAAAACAGTTCGCAGGTACTTTGCAATGACTGCCCGCTATGGCCATAAAGCGAGCTTTGTAGGAATCACGTCCAATTTGAAAATTCGGCGGCATAATTTTAAGATCTACTTCATTCAAACCAGCTAGACCATTTTTAGAAATTTTAGAAATAACAGACCTTGGAATATTAAGGCCTAATGATTTTTCACCATTTTCAATAATTGGAAAATTTAACTGTGACTTATAAAATTCAAACCCAAAACCACCCCACTTAATATTTTGCAAAAAGGCGTCTTCGTTTAGTTGGCCTACTCGATAGAGGTCAATATAAGTCTGATCTGTATAATTAATAAACTCTAAACCCACCGACACTTTAAGCCCTGCCGCCCGCAAATGATTTAAAATTTCTATATGTTGATCGCGATGGGCGGCAAGCCCATGATTTTCACCCAGCAGCAAAATTGTACCCGGTTTAACCTGAGCTAACAAACTCTGTATATTTGTTTGAGATTGGGTTTTACCATCAAAAAGTTGAGAAAAAGCCTGAGAAAAAGCCAGATGAGAGTAAAATATTGATGTTAATAACAGCAAAATAGATATATTTGGCATAAAATCTCCTAATTCAAGTCAGACATCTTATATTCCATTGACGAAACGCTGTCACATATTTATAAAAGAAGTCTTCGGATTTTGAATTTTTTTTAGAGGTGAATCATGGCAAAAAAATCAGGTCGTATTATTGTAACTTTAGAATGCACAGAAGCTAAGGCCGCCGGTAAAGCGGTATCTCGTTACACCACTACAAAAAATAAAACCAAAACACCAGGGCGTTTAGAAAAAAAGAAGTATAATCCTAATCTTAAGAAGCATACGGTTCATAGAGAGACTAAATAGTTTCTATTCATGATTCTAACTGATAAAGAAATATTAAATCATATGGAAAAAGGCCTCATTAAAGTGGAACCCTTTAATTTATCTTGCCTGGGTACAAACTCGTATGATGTGCATTTAGGCAAAACTTTAGCCACATATGAATCTGATATTTTAGATGCTAAAGCTCATAACAAAATTACCACATTTGAGATACCCGAAGAGGGTTACGTTTTAATGCCTGATAAATTCTATTTGGGCGTTACCGCCGAATACACCGAAACCCATCAGCATGTACCCTTTCTAGAAGGTAAATCCAGCGTAGGCCGCCTAGGAATTGATATTCACGCCACCGCCGGCAAGGGTGATGTTGGTTTCTGTAATTATTGGACACTAGAGATTTCAGTTAAGCAGCCCGTGCGCATATACGCAAATATGCCCATCGGCCAACTTATTTATTTTGTCGTTAGCGGCGACATAGAAAATCTTTATAACAAAAAAGCCAGCGCCAAATACAATTTAAAATCAAGTATTCCGGTTGAATCAATGATGTTTAAAAATAAGTTTTAATGTGTACAATTAAAGTAAAAATTATAAAGTGATGGTTTAATACCCTATGATAAATTTCTTGCTCAAAATAATCAGTTCAGTTTTAAAAAGTCTTATTGTCTTTGTTATTTTATTTATTATAGCCGTCAGCCTCTATTCCGGCAAATTCCCCCCTAATTTGAAATTAGTTAAAGACTCTGTCGACCAACTAGCGCAGGCCAAAGAAAAGTATCTGGCACTAACGCGTAAATCTGAAAATTACTTACAACAAATGTCTGCAGAAGAAAAACTTAATGCTGCAAACGAAACTAGAAATACAAATACAGTGGAAAGTGGTGGCCGTAGTAACAAAATTGAGACTGACAATATTCAGTCTCAATTAAAAATTATTAAATCACAAATGGACCGCATAGAGGAGCAAAATAAACTGATACTGAGGTCTTTATCAAAGTCTATTCGGGACTAGAAGACGCTAAGTCTTCAACTGGTGGTTGAGGTGTGGTTAGGCTGGCAATCAAGAGAAATATCTTACCAATATCGACTCTTGTTGAACTTAACGTCCAATCATAAGTGCAGGTTTTCGAGTCTTCCTTCAGATTACATTCATAATCTTTAGCAAATTTTTTCATTAGAGGTACCGGAAATGGCGTGCCTTTTTTCAGCAACCAGACAAAAGCCCCCATAAAATCTTTTTCTTCTAAATCTTTAAAAAAACTTGTTTTTTTAAGCAGCTTAATTGTTTCCGCAAACACAGGGTAGGCATTAAGCGCCTCGTTTTTTTCTAAAAATCCATTGCTATTTAAATCATGCGTGAAGAATATCATTTCAACATATTGCACCACATGCGGAAACAAATTAGCATCGCACAATAACACCGTCTGATTGTCGCTTGGTATATGACCCGCAGCACTCAATAGAGCTGCATAATACTTTTTGTTCAGCTCTGGACTAAGTTTTAATTCGCCATTGTTGTCTTTTTCAGTTTTAAGGGCGGCAAAACCCGGCAAATCCATAAATGAGTTTACTTCAGAAAAATATAAATCCCACAAACAGGTTTCTTCAAATTCAATTTTAGCAGTTGTCTCGTGCATTGACTTAACACATTTCTGCATGGCTATTTTTTCAAGACTTTTGGCCCTAGCCATACCTGACATAATATGCAAAACTAAATGGTCAACTTCTTCAAAACTCGCCAATGCGTCACCATTTGAAACCGACAAAAATAAATTGGATTCTCTAAATCTTGAAGCTACAAAGCTCGTGCTTTTATCTGGATCCACTAATTCTAAATTAAAAATCATATCTTTAAGCTGATCAAACCCAAATTGCACTTCCTCCAGTGTGACTCCTGTTAGCTTATTGACTCTATCAAGATCACTCGCGTAAGAGCGAATAATAACTCTTGATAGGGCACGGCTTATATTAGCTTTATTCAGGTCCTCTAAATGATAACGCCCATTGTTTGGAGTTAAAATTTTCAAATAAGCTTCCGTATTAAAATTCATTAAGCCATTAGCCGAAACAGCTCTGTGCAACTCTTGTAAGCCGGCGCCTCTAGTTTTTTTCAAAAGTTCCGCGACAAGCAAATCTTTTGCATATTCATTTTGAGTTGCAAAAAGTTCCCCAATAATAATTTGATTTTCGACAAAATAACTTACCTCGGTCTGCAACACAGTCAGGGCCTCTGAATTGAACCCAGGTTGTGTTTTTTTAGCCAGTCTGTTTTCTGGCGTGTTTAATATATTATTCCATAAAGACTTAAATAATGAATCAAGCCCTTTTTGAGTAAACTTTTTTTGTGCTGGTTTTGAATTTACATACTTAAGGTCTTGTGCCACTAATATTAATTCCGAAAGTTCTGTTGTCGTGAACACATGACTTTCTTTAAAAATAAGTAGATCTCGAATAAGACCACCGATCTCAATAGTCATTTGCTGATGCACTTTCCATTTCTCAGTAACTTGTTCAGCTTTTAAATTATCATAAAAATACTTGTATCTTAAAATTTGAGAATAAACCTCGCCTAGGGTTCGTGTAAACGGCAACCACTCTTTACCTGTTAGCGCCGAATTTCCACCAATAATTGATTCTTTAAATTTAATTATTAAACCTTTAGTCGTCACAATTTTTTTAAGGCTTTCATCGTTACCTTTAGAAAACTTAGTGATTTCAATTATCAAATTCATTAAATCGCTTATTTGATAACTTCTTTCTGTAGAGGCCAGCAGATTTCCTAACCGGTTTAAAAAAGCTTCAAGGGCGTTTTTAGCTTGAACAAACTTGCTTTCAACAAGGGCGGCATCTGCCGCCCCTGTACTTTGAGGCCGCCATTTAGAAGTTAAAATTTTCATGTGTGGGGCCAGTTTTGCTATTTCTGGCTTTAATCTTTCAATAATACTAATGATCCCATCAATTTCATCTTTAGTTATTATGTGAGTGTGCCCCCCCACCAGCACAACTTTTAAATTCATAATTTCTAACATAAACTCCTGATTTATTTTTTTTTCACCTTTTAACAATTTTGACGTTACAAAATTAGAAATTTCTTCAGATGAATAGACGTCATTATTTTTTCCGCGTACATTTTCTTTGAAAGTTTTTATAGCCTCTTGTAGACAAAATATCGACTCAGTAACTTGTTCACTACTTGCCTCTCCATTTAAAAAAACTTTTAGATTTTCTAATGACGAACTTAGGCAAGAAGCACTTTTAAACTCTAGCACATTTTCAGATTTGTTTTTTTCTCCTAATTTTAAGCCACAACTAACACTAAAAATAACAGCCAAAGTTAAAGTCAAAGTTAAAACCCAAGATAAAACCTCAGGTAAAATTAATTTTAATAATTTAGAATACATAATTAACTCCGGCAAAAAATCTGTCATTGGCCTGGTTCTGATCTAAAAAATTTCCTTGTGAATTTTCTGGCAGCTCGTTTTCAACACCGATAATGTCGGCGCCTAGGCTTACGTGCAAGTTTTTTATTGGGGCATACTTAATTTGTGCTGATAATAGCGAGCCCTTAAGCACTTGATCATACGTCATATTTAAATCGGCTTCAACCGCCTGGCTCGTAACATAAAATAAATCGTTTTTTACTCCAAACCGAATAGGTCTTTTAAACTGTGTGCGCGAAGTCGCAACCGCGGTTGCACTTTCTTTTTTTGCACTGTTTAAGTCTTTAATTTCACCACCAGAAACTACGGCCATTGCAGAGTAAACTTCAAATTTTCTGCCTACGTTCGCACTTAAATCTAACGAAATAAAAAAACTGTAAATGCTGAGTGGATTTAAGGTTTGAATCGTCTCCAAATCAAGCGCCACTTTGTTTTCTGGTTGATCTGATAAAAACGAAAAACTGGTTTTTAAATTTTCATAATCTAAATTTAAATCGACCGCTTGCAACTCGTGCATCAGCACTTCAGGGGTTAAAAGTACATAGCCCTCAAAATTTGAAATATTACTGTAAGTATCGCGCGAAAAAGCAATTTCATTTATCGGCTTTTTAGCTATGGTCGCCAAAAATACGGGTCGTGTTTTGTTTTTTCCGGCAAAAACATTTAACATAAAACCGCTATTCGATATAAGTTCTATCATTTTATAATCACGAATGGCGTAGTTAATATTACTATACTCTGAACCAAATTTAAATTTTGAGGGCGGCTGCGGAGCCCACCTATTTGAAGTGAGAACTTGCCCGTTTTCAATTTTAATCTGTGGCCCTTGGTTTGGAATAAAAATTGGCATATACGTACCAATAACCCCAAAATTAGCATTTGAAATTTGTCCACTAATACCTGTAAGGCCACCCATAATAAAATTGATATTGTCGTTAGTTGAATAGGCTTGTATTATACCTAAATTAAAAAAAGCGTCAGCAAAACTTAGACTTTCTGTTTTTCGTCCTACGGTCACACCACTTGCGGCACTGCCAAAACCCACATAGGCCTCTGGTAGTGCATAATAAAAACTGTTCTCTTGTGAAAAAGTACCCAAAATTAAGTTTGTTTTATTAAAAAATGATCCCGTTTTTTTTAAATTTAATTCTAGTTGAATTTGTTGTTGAAAATTATTATCTACATTTGAGGCTTCAGCGTAGCTTAAGGCTTTGATCTCTAGTTCAAGTAAAGCTTTAAAATTATTTTTATTGCTTTGCTTAGTATTCTTATAGACTGAAGAACCTGAATTGATTCGGTTGTTGCTACTTTCTGCAAAAGAAAACTCCGCTACAAATACAAATATAAATACAAATAAAACCAATATAAACATCATACAATTAAAGGGTTGGTACGCTTTGTAGCACATATATTGCAATTACATGCTATAAGTATTCCAAGCTCATAATTACTTAATTTGCTTATGGTGTTGATTTAATGTCTAAGTTATTCATTTAAGGCGTAAAAAGTCAGTGTCAAAAAGTTTGACACTTTTTTATTCACATTTTTTATTCGATCATATTTATTCAATAATATCTAAATGATAACGCTTATTCAGCTTGGTGCCTGCAGCTCTGATTATGGTGCGCATGGCCGCAGCGGTTTTGCCTTGTTTGCCAATAACTTTACCTAGGTCTTCTTTATCAACTTTTAAAGCCAGCAATGTAGTTTGCTGCCCTGGAATTTCGTCAACAATTACATCATCAGGCTTATCCACCAAAGATTTAGCCATGTGCTCAACAAGTTCTTTTAAATTATCCATATTTTCTCCCAGATCTGTCTCTATAATAAACAAAAAACTGATTGCAATAACAACTACTATTTAGGCTTTTGCTTTTTTTGCAGTTGCTTTAGCTTGTTTTTTTGAAGGTTTTGTTACTACGCCCGCCAGTTTTAAAACATATCGTGCTGTATCCGAAGGCTGCGCACCCTTTGTTAACCAGTCTTGAGTTTTTTCAACATTTAAAGTTATTTTTTTTTGCTTGCCCATTGGAGTCGGAATGTAGGTTCCCAAAACTTCAATAAATTTACCAGTTACATATTTACGAGAATCTGCAACTGTTATTCTGTATGCAGGATCATGCTTTTTACCAACGCGAGCTAAACGAATTACGACCATGAAAATACCTTCCTTAATATGAAAAACAACACCTGCACTGCAGGAGCAAAACAATAATCAGACAAGATTTATAACCTAATTGCACGAATTTACAAATGATTTTCTTAGGATTTTTACATTTGAGTACTTACACTATGGCTGACGCGTCGCGCAGACAAATATGTCAGCTTGAAATGGATACATTCACATCTAACGTGGTGGCCGGGGTGTTGTGGTAGGCTACTCCAGCATATTTTTTAAATTTTTTTGAATTTTGAGCTGAATCATCTCAATAGTTTTTTTTCTAATGGACCAATTTTTTGTAGCCGTCTTAAACAGACTGGCAGCGTGCGAAACCTCGTCGATAATCTGTTTCGATTTTGTTAAGTTTAGCCCGACCCTTTCAGAGAGGTTTATCAGATCACTTCGTTTTGGCATAAGCCCTTCTCCGCAAATGTCCATGTGATGTTCACCGCTAGGGCCATAGCTGAATGTTAAATCGTACACTGGGCTTAGTTGCCACTCATACTTTTTATTCATCAGATAGGTAAAGTTTTTCGGATGATCATCGCGGTTATTAAAAATAACGTTAAATACGCACTGGCGAAAGGCTCTTAGCACTTGTTGCTCATCGTGTGTTAGGAGCCATGTGGTTCGCAGAAATGTTATATAGTCAACGCTTGACGGCTGCTGGAAGTCTGCATTCAGTAACCCAGCCAAAGTGTGTGACATTATTTTTATTTTTTTGTCGCGATCAAATCTTTTAATGCCAAAAGCCGATAGCTTCGGGCCAAGTTCAAAATATTCTGTAACCGTTGTGTGTAGGCCCGCCTTTTTTGCAAGCTGCATATACAAAGCTTCAATGGCGCATGCCTCAAAGTGCTCGTGCTGCGCCGGAAACTTAACAAGCCATGATTCAAAGCCATTTATTTGCTGTGAAGCGATATTCTTAGTTTTTTGATTGTACTCAACCAAAATTTTGGGCCTTGCACCCTGAGGCGAGCCCCCCATCTGAGCTAGCTGTGGCAAAATATCACTGGCTTTGTCATTTATAACTTTTTGAACTTCGCTAGCAATTTTTAAAATCGACAAATCATTTTTATTAAGTTCCTGGTTGAGTGCGGGTTCGTACTCAAGTGCCCCGATGCCTCTGCCATTCAAAAAAGAAAGCCGATCAAGAGGCGAAATCTGCCGAAGGTCCAGCCCCTGTTTGCGAAAAACTTTATCCATCAAAAGCAAGCCCCAGCCATCTGGAAGACTGTCTGAAATAAGCCCGGGAAGATGCTGTTGATAAAGTGGAAACCGGCTATAGGCCGTAGGTTTTAATTTTAAATTCAGTGGTGAAAACTCTATTTTATTTTTTAGTGCTTCGGTACTATATTCAAAAAGCAATTGAGAACTGCTTTGGGCTAATTGACCTAAAACCCAGTTTTCTCCCCATCCGGCATAAATAACTTTGACTTTTTTCATCGGGCTCTTTTTCTTAATCGTTTGGTTTTTAGTTTTTCAATTTTTTCAAGGTCTGCAATAGATTGGGCTTCAACATTAAATAAATTTTCAAGTTCACCCGCAAGCCCAAGAGTGCAGACAATCTGAATAAAATTTTCAAACGAAACCTGAGCTTTTGTCTCTAGGTTTTTAATCGTACCGGTAGACACTCCGCTGCGCTCTGCTAATTCTTGCTGCTTCATATTTTTAAAAAGCCGCTGCGCACGCAAGCGATTTGAAAGTTCGCGACAAATTTCAGTTGGCAGCGCCAATTGAAATACTGGTGCTTTAAAGTATGTTTTATTATCTTTTAAATAGTTTTTTATATTCATGCATATATTATATTATCTTTAATTCAAAAGAGGCAAGTTTAAAATAAGGTCGAATTTTGGTGGGCCATATAAGCCGTACAATAAATACTGTGACAAAAAATAACGTTAAAACGGAAACTTCATAGAGTTTTTACCACCCTTTATAGGATTACCCATGGATTTTCCCATGCCCATTTTTCCAAAACTTAACATCATTTTTTTGGCGTCTTCAAATTGTTTAACCAGTTTATTAACGTCCTGAACCTTTGTACCGCTGCCAGAGGCTATTCTTTGGCGTCTTGAGCCATTTAAGACCCTATGGTCTTCACGTTCTTGTCTCGTCATTGAGTTAATAATAGCTTCAATTTTTTTTATCTCCGCATCAGGTGGTGCCATGTTTTTCATTTTCTTAGACATTTCGCCCATGCCGGGTAAAAACTTAAGCATAGATTCAATACCGCCTAATTTTTTAAGCTGCTCAATTTGTGCTAAAAAATCAGTTAATGTAAACTGATTACTCAGCATTTTTTTAGTCGATTTTTCAACCTCGTCGTGATCCATCACTTCTTGCGCACGCTCAACCAGCGTTAGCACATCTCCCATATCTAAAATTCGTCCGGCTAGCCGATCTGGGTGAAACACTTCAAGAGCTGAGACTTTTTCACCTACACCCATAAATTTAATTGGGATACCCGTCATTTCGCGTATAGAAAGAGCGGCCCCTCCACGTGCGTCGCCATCTACCTTCGTTAATATTAAGCCCGTAAGGCCCAAACGCTGATGAAATGTTTCGGCTACGCTTACTGCTTGCTGACCTAGCATGGCATCCGCCACTAATAAAATCTCAGTGGGCGCGATGATTTTTTTTAAATCTTCAAGCTCACTCATTAAGGCATCATCCACTTGCAAGCGCCCGGCGGTGTCTAGAATTAAAACATCAATCATATCTTTCTTAGCCCAACTGAGTGCCTGATTTAAAATAACTTCGGGCTTCATTTGTATTGTGGATTCAAAACAACTAAAATTATTTTGTTTAGCTAAAGTCTGCAATTGCTCAATGGCCGCCGGACGATAAACGTCTGCCGGCACAAACCCTACTTTTTTTCCTAACTTTTGCCTTAGATAAAGCCCCAGTTTAGCGGTAGATGTTGTTTTACCGGCACCCTGCAAACCCACCATCATAATCACTGAAGGGTTTTCGCGTACATTCACATCGACTTTTTCTCCACCGAGAGTTTGCACCAGTTCCTCATGGACAATCTTAGTAAACATTTGTCCGGGATTAATATTTTTAATGACTTCAATTCCAATAGCTTTAGTTTTAATCCGATCAATAAAATTTTTAACCACTTTATAGTTAACATCAGCCTCAAGCAAGCTCATGCGGATTTCTTTAATGCTCTCTTCAATATTAGATTCCGAAATAGCCGCTTGTCCTTTTAGCTTTTTAACTGAATTTAAAATTTTATCAGATAAACTTTCAAACATATTAATTCCTTTTTACCTTCTAATTTTTACCATCTAGAAAACGAACCTTTTTTTAAGGCCAGTAACGCCATAAAAAAGCTAACCACTAGCCCAAGCAAACTGATAAATACAGAGAAAGGAAGCTCAACATCGGCCGCCCCCAGAATAGAATATCTAAAGCCATTAATTAAATAAAATAGCGGATTTAATTTAGTAAGTGTTTGCCAAATTTCGGGTAAGCTTTGCACAGATATAAAAACTCCGCCTAAATAAGTTAAGGGTAGTAAAATAAATGTACTAAAGGCACTAAGTTGATCAAAAGTTTTTGCCAAAAAAGCTATAAAAATACCAAGAAAAGCAAAAATTAATCCGCCTGAAATTAAAAAATAAATCATCCAAAACGGATGAGCTATCGTAAAAAACTCATGATACTGTAAATAATAAAAAACACTACCAACAAGACCCGTAATGATTGCAACAACCGAGCCGCGAAAGACTCCACCAAAACCCATAGCCCAAATAATATAATAATGTGGAATGGGCGCAACACGTAAATCTTCTAAGTCGCCCGAAAATTTAGAGGTCACAACAGATGAGGATGAATTTTGAAACGCATTATTAATTAAACCCATTACCATAAGCCCTGGAATCAAAAAAGCCAGGTACTGCACCCCATCTTTAAGCGGCTGTACACTGGCCCCTAATGATACTCCAAAAACCAGTAAGTATAAAAAGGAGCTGACTATGGGACTTACCACCGTTTGAATAATTACTTTAATAAATCGCTTAATTTCTCGTCTTAAAAGTGTAAAAAAAATAATCATGTATTCACCATTTTTGAAAATGCATCTTCAAGTCGGCCTTCTTCAATTTTAAGATCATGAATTTCTGCGATATCAATTTCATACTTAGCCAGTAGCTCGGCAATGCCTAATTGATTCGATTCAATGTACTCTTTAGTCTCACCGCTTTTCATAATCAGTATCAATTTTTTGTGCGAGTAATTGGTAATCATATCTTTAGGCGTGCCATCGAACAAGAGTTTTCCCTTATGAATAATCGCCACCTGGTCACACATTTTTTCGGCCTCTTCTAGATAGTGCGTCGTTAATAAAATAGAAACTCCTTCATTTTTAAGCTCCTGTACAAAGCGCCATAAAGACTCTCTAAGGCCCACATCTACGCCTGCAGTGGGCTCGTCTAATAATAACAACTTGGGCTTATGCACGAGCGCTTTTGCAATCATAAGTCTTCGTTTCATTCCGCCAGAAAGTTGTTTTATTTTTTTATTGCGGTGTTCATACAATGATAATTTCTGCATTAAGTAATCACATTGTTCTTTGTTTTTATAAATTCCGTAATATCCAGATTGAAAATCAAGAATCTCCGCCACTGAAAAAAAACCCGTATTAATTGCTTCTTGATGAACTACGCCTGTGCTCATTTTTGTTTTTAAGGGGTTTTTAATTACACTTTCACCAAAAACCACGACCTCGCCAGACGTTGGCACCTCTAATGTGGTGATGGCCCCAATTAAAGTTGTTTTTCCGGCGCCGTTCGGGCCTAAAAGGCCAAAAATTGAACCTTGGAGAATTGTAAAATTAATTCCTTTTAGGGCCTCAACTGTCAAGCCCGCTACTTTATCGATATAAGTTTTTTTTAAATCTTTAACTTCTAGGGCTTTCATATTTTCTAATTCCTTTTATCTGGCTCTTGATATGCTGGAGGCAAATACAACTGCGGGATTTTCTTTTTGTGCCCAATTCAAATCCCATTCTTGATTTAATAATAATACCGGCTGCAAAGCTACATCCTGGAACATCTGAAAATTTCCCTTGAGTTGCGTAATAGGCTTACCCTCGGGTGTTCGTGGCCATCGTGCCACTGTAAACGGTAAGCGTGTAAGCTTGACCTCTAAATTATATTCGCCCTGCAGGCGATGAACTAAAACTTCAAATTGTAGTTCTCCTATAGCCCCCACGATAGATTCTTGATTACCCACAATGGGATCTATAAACAACTGAATGGCGCCTTCTTCAGACAAATGATTAAGTGCCTCGTTTAACTTGGTACGTCTTAAAGCATCTCTGACTGTGAGCTTAGCAAATAATTCGGGAGCAAATTTCGGAATGTCCTCAAACATAACATAACCTTGCGAGGAAACACAGTCCCCTATGGCAAAATTTCCGGTGTCATTCACGCCCACAATATCCCCCGCGAAGGCCTCATCAACTGTAGCTTTATCTGCGGCAATAAATTGACTTGAATACGAAAGTCTGAACTCGCGCTGAAGTCGTGCATGGTTCACTTTCATGCCACGCTCAAACTTACCTGAGCAGATTCGCAAAAATGCAATGCGGTCTCTGTGACGCTTGTCCATATTGGCCTGAATTTTAAAAACAAAGCCCGTGAAATTAGTTGAAAGTGGATTGAGCTCTTCGCCTTTTTTAGTTCGACGTGCCTTTGGAGACGGCGCAAAATCAGTAAAAAATTTCAGAAAAGTATCTACACCAAAATTTTGCTTGGCCGATCCAAAAGTAACCGGCGAAAGTTTACCCGCTAAAAATTCATTCACATCAAAAGGGGGAAGTGCACTTTCTATTAAATCTAATTCTTCACGGACCTGCGCTAAAGTTTCGTAATCTAAATATTTTTCCAGAATTGGATCTTGGGGGCCCAAAAAATCAAATTCTTCGACTTCTAAAACATCATCACGCCTTTGATTATAAAAACTTACTTTTTGAGTCAAACGATTGTAAATACCCTTAAATCTTGGACCAATGCCCAGCGGCCAAGTCACCGGATAGCATTGCATATTTAAAGTTTTTTCAATTTCTTCAATCAACGTAAGCGGATCTTTACCTTCACGATCCAGCTTATTGACAAAGGTAAAAATTGGAATGCTGCGGAGCCGGCATACATCATAAAGTTTTTTGGTGCGATCTTCCACGCCTTTGGCCACGTCAATTAACATACAGGCGCTTTCAACAGCCATTAAAACTCGGTACGTATCTTCAGAGAAATCTTTATGTCCGGGAGTATCGAGCAGATTAATACGCAATTTATCAAAATCAAAAGTCATCACCGAAGAGGTGATCGAAATTCCCTTTTGGCGTTCAAGCTCCATCCAATCAGAAGTAACCGCCTTTGTTCCGGACTTACCTTTGACCTCACCGGTTTTATGAATGACTCCACCATGAAATAATAATTTTTCAGTCAACGTGGTTTTACCTGCATCGGGATGCGAAATAATGGCAAAAGTTCTGCGGCGCTGGATTTCTTTTTGTAGAGCTTCACTAACAAGATTTGACATATTTATTCACTTTATTTCGATCTTATAGCATTAGACAAGTTGATTCTGGTATTATGCACTTGACCTTATGGCTTAAATTACATATATTTAAAGATTAGCGCTCAATTTAGGGTGGTTTGGAGCCACCATGATAACTGAAAGGCTTTATGATAAAAAAAGCTGCTGACTTGTCCCCCTATTTTATTTCAACTTTTTATAAATTTCAAAAAGACGAAAATCCTTCAATCACCAAGCTCTATTTAGAAGCGCAAGCCCGTAAAGCAAATACTCGGGGATTAATTATAATTGGCAGCGAGGGCTTTAATGCGAGCATTTGTTCTAAAACTCAAATTGATTTTGAAAACTTTAAACAAAGTGTTCGCACTTATTTTGAAACACCTGATTTACTTTTTAAAGATAGCACCTCTCACGTGCGCCCATTCAGACGTTTTAAAGTTAAAATCAGAAACGAAATTGTTACTCTTGGCGACACCACCTTGATACCTTACAATTTGGATGGAAAAAATCATCATCTTTCACCTACAGAATGGAATCATGTTCTGAAAAATGAGACCCCGGTTGTTATCGACACCCGCAACTGGTATGAAACTAAAATTGGCACCTTCAAGGGGGCCTTAAACCCTATGACCGACAAATTCACTGAATTTCCAAAATATCTAGAAAGTAAAAACATACCCAAAGAAAAAAAAATTCTGATTTTTTGCACCGGCGGAATACGCTGCGAAAAAGGAATTTTAGAAGTGCAAAAGCAAGGTTACAAGAACGTCTACCAATTACATGGTGGTATTTTAAATTATTTAAAAGAATCTCCGAATGATCAATTTACTGGCGAATGTTTTGTATTTGATCACCGCGTAGCGGTTGATCAAAATCTGCAACCCAGCCAAATATATCGCCTTTGCCCCCACTGCGGCCAGCCAGGAAAAACTGAGATTAATTGCAAACGTTGCGATACCCCCGAACTGATCTGTGAAGACTGCTCGCAAATTGAATTCAAAAAAAATACTTGCTCTAAAAACTGTGCCCATGCTTATGAGCTGCACCCAGAGAGAAAAGCACAAAAACAAGTTGTACCCTATGAGCTTGATGAGTGGTAAGCTCGTTTTTTTTAAAACATACCACTCCGCGCTTTAGCCTGAATAAATGAAAAAAAGAAGACGGCATTGGGATCATTAGCCACATGGACAATTTCGACCTTCATTCCTTCCACAATATCTTGGGTGACATATCCTGATTGCAGCAACTGCTCACTGGCACTCATTAAAAGTTCACTCCAGAATTCTATAATTTCTTTTCTTTTTTGTGGATGGCGGTTATCTAAAAACCAAGTTTTAACTTCGGTTTCAATATTACGGTAGCCATTTTGCATTAATAGATTACCAAGTTTAGCACCCATGAAGGGATCACCCTTTTGGTCGTACTGATAATCATTAAAGGCCATCCAGTACTTCCACACATTCGGAGAATACGGGTCAAGAAAAAATGACGAGTTTAAGACCTCAGTAATATAAACCACGCCCCCCGGGCTTAAAACCCTGCGCACTTCTGAGAGCACACGTCTGGGGTCGGGAACGTGTTCGAGTACAAAACAAATAAAGGCGCCATCAAAACTTTCAGTCGTAAACTTTAAATTTTCGGCACTCATAAGTTGCAAGTCGTAGCGGTCTTGAGCAAAAGCTAAAGCTCCCAAATTTTTTTTGGCGGCGGCTAATTGCTTATCATTAAGGTCAATACCCGTTAATTTGATATCAGGAAAGCGTCGCAGAAGAATTTCTGACTGCGCGCCCACCCCGCAGCCGACTTCGAGTACATTTTTAGTCGAAGAAAAATTTATATTTTGATAAATGGTGTGCTCTGCAAAACGCGCCTGTCTTTTAAGGCGATCTTGTTCGATTGAAGAAAATCCGTGCAAATAAGGGAAGTCTTTTTTATTTTCAGAACTATTCATTAGCTTTCCCTCTTTACTGATTCAAAATACTGGAAGGACACCTGAAAACTGTAGCAATAAAAATAATTCTTCTGATTTCGTTTACAACATCCTCCGTCGCGACCGCCTTAGTCTCTGGCGCAGCCGGTTTAGGGGTTGCACCCGTGGCGCCCACTTTGGCGGTGCCCGTATTAATATAGGCGACTGAGTCCCTATTTGGCAGTGTGTTGGTGTTTTTACCTTTTAAAAAAACGATGATATTTCCACCCAGTTTATGTGTCTTATTGCGAAGGTCAACTCGGGTTGCCAAATCCATTTCGGTCTCAAGGGTCCCGACGGTTTCATCTTCTTGCACGCTTGAAACTTCTCCCACATAAATGCAACCCTTAGGCTCGGTTTCAAATACCCTTACTCTTTCGGCCCCCGGAGTTACATCATAACTTTTACAGGAAAATAAAAAAACGAGGCTTATAAAAAGAATTACTCTACTCTTCATTATCATTATCTTCTTTCATGGGTTCTAAAACTTCATCTTTTTTGTTAGGATGCGCCTTTAAATATTCTTTTACTTTAGCCGTATCTGGCGCCAGCATGGTGAACATGTTTTTACCCTCTTGCTTAGGTGGGGCTTCGACTAAGGCCAGATCTTTTACGTAATCAATGGCTTTCATAACCACGGCTAAACCTGTTTCTTGGTGCGCCATTTCTCGCCCCATAAAACGTAAATTAACCTTGACCTTGTCGCCATCTAATAAAAACCTACGCGCATGTTTCATTTTAGTTTCAAAATCATGTTGGTCTGTGCGCGGGCGCATCTGTATTTCTTTAATGGTGACTATGACCTGATTTTTACGAGAAGCCGCCGCTTTTTTCTTTTCTTCGTATTTATACTTTCCGTAGTCCATAATTTTACAGGTGGGTGGCTGGGCATTGGGCGCAATCTCTAGCAAATCTAAACCTTTATCTTCCGCCATCCTTAGCGCTTCCGGCACAGTCATTACGCCGAGCATTTTTCCTTCGTCATCGATCAAGCGCACTTGCTGAGCCCTGATTTCACGGTTTACGCGCAATCCGTCTTTTTCGCGCTTTTTTTCTCGATCGAATTTTCCCGGCGGTTTTGGTCTTGGTGTGAATGTAGTAATGGCTAGCCCCTTTGTATTGGTTAATATATCAAGCTTGAATAATTTCTGCCTGTAATTTTCTTTCATTTATATTATTTAAAATTATTTTTTGCGCAGTAGTCCATGGAATATTGTTATGCATAACTCCGGTACTTAAGCGCACGGACACGGTTTTTTCTTCAGCCTCTTTGTCTCCGATAATTAGCATAAACGGAGTTTTTTTAATTTGCGCCTCACGAATTTTATAATTTAATTTTTCGCTGCGTCGATCAAATTCAACCCTGATTTTGACCGCCTTCATTTCTTTTTCAATCTGCTCACAAAAATCATTCACTCGGTCCGTTACATTTAAAATCACCACTTGTGTGGGTGAAAGCCAGGGCGGCAAATGCCCCGCAGTGTGCTCTAAATACACACTGATAAATCTTTCAAGAGATCCTAAAACCGCGCGATGAAGCATCACGGGCCGGTGCTCTTTGTTGTCTTCGCCAGTGTATTTTAAATCGAAAGCCTCCGGCAAGTTAGGATCCACCTGAATGGTTCCGGTTTGCCAAGATCTACCAATAGCATCAACAAAGTGCATTTCTAGTTTTGGGCCATAAAAAGCCCCCTCACCCGGAAGATAGGTAAATTCAAATCCCATCTCTTTAATGGCATCCGCCAGCGACTTCTCTGCTTGATCCCAGTACTCTTCCGTGCCGATGTGTTTTTCTGGCCGCGTGGCCAAATATAATTTATAATTGGGCATACCCAGAGTTTGATAAATACTATTAAGCATTTCTATAAATTTAAAAATTTCTGATTTTAATTGATCTAAAGTACAAAAGATATGAGCGTCATCCTGACAAAAAGTTCTTACCCGCGAAAGCCCATGCAGTGAGCCTGATTTCTCATAGCGATGAAGCCGGCCAAAGTCGGCCATTCTAAGTGGTAATTCACGGTACGAATGTTTTTCTGAAGCAAACAATAAACAATGGCTTGGACAGTTCATAGGCTTTAGTCCGAATTCACGTTCATCGAAATTAATAAAATACATATTGTCTTTATAATTTGCGTAATGGCCCGAAGTTTTGAATAAATCCAAATCAAAAATTTGCGGTGTGATGACCTCTTGATAATCATATTTTTGATACAGCTCGCGAATATAATTAGTAAGCTCATTGTATATTACCGTTCCCCGCCCAGTAAAAAACGGAGATGCCGGCGCCCACTCGTGAAACATAAAAAGTCCTAGCTCTTTACCCAGTTTACGGTGATCGCGTTTTTTAGCTTCTTCAATTTGTACTAAATATTTATCTAAATCTTTTTTATCTTGAAATGCGGTAGCATACACCCGCTGCAGCATGGGGTTTTTTTCATCTCCCCGCCAGTAAGCGCCCGCCACCGACATTAATTTAAAAGCCTTAATTTGCCCGGTTGACTGCACATGCGGCCCACGACATAAATCAAACCAATTCCCTTGATGGTATATTCCAACAAGAGTTTCACCTTTGTCCGCTAGGCCTTGAATAAGCTCAACTTTAAATCTTTCATTCAGAGATTTAAAAACATCAAGAGCTTTAGCAATGGGCCAGTTTTCACGCGTTAGCGGAAGATCTTTTTTTTGTAGCTCCAGCATTTTTTTTTCAATAATATCAAAATGTTCTTCGGTAAAGTTAAAAGGAGAATCGAAATCGTAATAAAAACCATTTTCAATTACCGGACCGATAGTGACTTTAACTTCGGGCCAAATTTCTTGCACCGCCTGAGCCATGAGGTGCGCCGCAGAGTGACGAATGACCGCTATAGCCTCAGTAGATTTAGTGGTGATAAGCTGAATTTTAGTGCCATTTTTTAACGGCAAACGAAAATCAATAACTTCATTTAGACCATTAATTTTAGCGCCGAGTGTGTCTTGCGCGAGGCGCGCACCAATGCTGGCCGCCACTTCTAAAGCGGTAGGTTCGTGGTCAAATGTGCGTATTGAATTATCGGGCAGAATAATTTGAATTTCAGACATCGAGTTATGAAATTAACATGCAAATTGAGTTGGACTGTAGCTTAATATTTTTTTTTGCATCAAGTTTTATAGTTTCATAAAAACACCGAGATATCAACAAAAATGAATCTGGTAGAATTTGTTTATATGCTGCAATACCCCAAGCTATGCTTAATTATTAAGCAATATATAATATTTAAAACTAATACGTTACATGATGCTTAACCGCTTCGTGCATTCTGGGATCATTCACCGCAACAAGACTGTTTTTAGTCATAAATTGAGTCATGGTCAGCAGAAATAATCCGGCAAAACCTAAAAATATTCCTACTTCCCAAAAGCCGAATTTAGGAACTCCGTCATTAAAGTTTGGATACACCAGCCAATAAAGATCAACATACTGCATGACCAAAACTAAAATTGAAATTGGAATTAAAATGGAGTTGCTCCGCTTAGAGGCTCTGGGGAGCAAAGCTAAAAAAGGCACAATAAATCTAAAGATTAATAATGCAAACGATACGGGCATCCAACCATTTAACGAACGGATAATATAGAACTCGGTCTCTTCCGGAATATTTGCGTACCAGATTAACATAAATTGTGAAAATGCAATATAGGCCCAAAAAACCGTAAAGCCTTTTAAAAACTTTCCAATATCATGCTGGTGCTCTTCGGTGATGTAGCCTGAAATCCAGGGTGAGCTCCGCATCCAAACAATAACAATAGCTAAAAATGCCATGGTGGCCTGAATGGCCGCCGCAAAACAATAAAGTCCGTAGATAGTTGAGTACCAAGTTGGCAAAAGTGACATCATCATATCAATTGAAAACATTGTAAAAAAAATTGCAAAAAAAGCAATATAACCAATTGAGTAAGTGATATTTTTATAGGTTAGGGCGTGATCTCCCGATTGATCTTGCTTTAATGAATTACCTACAATCAGTTTAGCAAAATATAAACTACCCAGGCCAAAAATTACAAGTCGAGTGATAACAAACCACGGCGCTAAATAAATTTGCTTACTGTGCGCTAGGTGTTGCATAGTTGCTGGCGTGCCCCAAGCATAAAGATATTTAAAACCCAAGATTAACACTAAACTTGAAAGCAACATGACCGGAAAGTAACTTGTCATGGCCTCTGCCAGTCTTCGAATGGAAGCGCTCCATCCGGCTTTTGCAGTATAATTAACGGCGATAAAAAATAGGGCGCCACAAGCTAGCGAAGCAAAGAAAAAAAAAGCCGTTAAATATGACGTCCACAGTCTTTCAGGGTTTTTAAACACGCCAAGCGCAAATGTAATAATTCCTATAATAATAAATGTGTAAATCGCGGACATGAGTGTCTGTGGGGCTTTGAAGGCTGTAACTTTAAGTACTTGATGCGCATGAGTGGTGATGGGAGTAGATGACATTTTCTGTACCCTTTTCTATTTATTTTCTTTTTGATTTTGATTTTGATTTTGTAACGTTCTTATATAGTTAACCACCTGCCAACGGTATTTTTGTGGAATATGCGCCGCATAGGAGCCCATCAGGCCCTGCCCGATACTGATGACATGATAAAGTTGACCATCGGTCCAGTCTCTCATTTTATTGCTTAATAGACTTGGGGGCTTTAAAGCCATTTTTTCACCAATTGATAACTGCGCCCCGCCCTCGCCATTATTTCCATGGCAAAGGGCACAGTTGGTTACGTAGTATTTAATTCCGGTTTTTAGGCTGTCCTCTGAAAAATCGCCGGCCAGTGGGTTTTTGTTTTTAACGGCCCCTGCAATATCTGCTTTATAACGATACGGCGTAAAACCCACGGGCTGCGTGCCTTCTGGTGGCACTCGCATACCGGAATGATTTGGTGAAGTTTCGTCATACTCTTGCGATTTAATCGCGGGAGATTCCATCATGTCCTGAATTAGTTCTCTATTTGGTTTTGATTTGTCAGAACAAGAAGTCAGGACCAAAGCTAATAGCAGGCCCACAAAAAATCTTGCTAAAAAAATTGAAATTTGCATTTGAGTTGTTTTCATTAGTACTCCGCGACTTTCTTAACTTCCGCCGCACCCAGCTCTTTAAATAATTTTTCTATGCGATCTTGATTGTATCCGATGTCATTTTCCGGAATAAAAATTGCAAACTTGTGACACGTTAAATCTTTATCTATAACCGGTGGATCAATTCTTGGCATTTTACACATGTAGAATAAGGCGCCAACAGTACAGAGCGCGGCAAATAAAATTGTTAATTCAAACATAATGGGAATAAATGCGGGTAACGAAAACATGGGTTTTCCGCCAATATTTATAGGCCAATCTATCGCCGCAGTATAATACACTAAGCCTAATCCGGCTAACAGCCCAAAACCCGCCGCCGCAAAAGTGACATAGGGTATTAGAGAGCGTTTAATCCCGCAGGCCTCTTCCATTCCGTGTACGGGGTAAGGGGTAATGGCATCAAATTTTACAAAACCAGATTCACGTACCTTGTAGGCCGCCGCGATAACTTTATCTTCATCTAAAAAAATTCCGGCGATGCCGCTGGTCACAATTTTCTGAGCCATTAATGGCCTCCTTGATTATGATTGTCACTGCCACTGCCACTGTGATTGTCACTGTCGTTATCTTTACCCACATTCATAACCGGCTTAATTTCGGCAATTGAAATTGCCGGAAAAACCCTTAAATACAGTAAAAAAATGGTAAAAAACATACCAAACGACCCTACCAATATGGCGGTGTCATACATAGACCAAGCATACTGTCCCCAATTCGACGGCAAAAAATCACGATGTAAGGAGGTCACCGTAATAACAAAACGCTCAAACCACATGCCGATATTTACAAAAATAGAAACCACAAACATTACCGGAATAGACCTGCGAAGTTTCTTAAACCAGAACAGTTGCGGAATCACCACATTACAGCAAATCATAATCCAGTAGGACCAGGCGTAAGGGCCAAAAGCCCTACTAACAAAAAACACATATTGCTCGTAAATATTTCCTGAATACCAAGCAATTAAAAACTCGCTTCCATAGGCGTAGCCCACCATAAGGCCGGTCATCATAATAATTTTATTCATTACTTCCATATGATCAATGGTGATGTAGTCTTTAAATTTTGGCCAACCCATGCGCATTAAAGTCATCAGCGTGATCACCATAGCAAAACCTGAAAATATGGCGCCCGCCACAAAGTAGGGTGGAAAAATCGTGGTGTGCCAACCTGGTAAATTAGAAACCGCGAAGTCAAACGATACTATTGTATGCACCGATATAACCAGTGGTGTAGATAAACCTGCTAAAATTAAATACACCATTTCATAGTGTGACCAATTTTTTGCAGTACCTCTCCAACCCAAAGATAGCGCGCCGTATATTGTGCGGCGAATTTTATTTTGAGCACGGTCTTTAAGTGTGGCTAAATCTGGTATCATGCCCACAAACCAGAATACGGTGGAAACCGTAGCGTATGTTGAAATTGCAAAAACGTCCCACAGTAAAGGCGATCTAAAATTCACCCACAATGGTCCCCGTTGATTCGGGTACGGAAATAACCAGAAATCTAGCCACGGACGCCCCGTATGAATTAACGGAAAAATTCCGGCAGTCATAACCGCAAATACGGTCATAGCTTCCGCCGACCTAGCAACAGAAGTTCGCCATTTTTGTCTGAATAAAAATAAAATAGCCGAAATTAAAGTTCCGGCATGACCAATGCCTACCCAAAAGACGAAGGTGATAATCATAGTGCCCCAGCCTACCGGATGATTAACTCCAAGTAAGCCCATACCGGTTGCTACGACCATCGCAATTGTCAGGATATAAAATAAAAATAAAGTCTTAGCACTAACGAACAAGGCCATCCAGCCTTTAGAGGGAAAACTTTCAACTGGCGCGCAAATATCATCAGTAATTTCTTTTAAAGTTTTATTACCCAGTACCAGTTGGGCTCGCTTCATGGGTGGAATATTAAGCTGCGTACTCATGCGTGACTTCCTTTTGAGGTCAATTTGTCATTATTTTTAATTTTAGATAAATAACGCACCGAAGGTTTAGCATACCACTCTTCTAAAAGCGCATAAGCGCGCTCTTCGCTTTTAAAAATTTTTGCGACCGCAGAGTTTTTATCGTTTAAATCGCCAAACGTAATAGCGCTGGCTGGGCAGGCAGTTTCACAGGCCACTTTAATATCTCCGTCTTTAAGTGCGCGACCTTCGGTTTTTGCAATATTTTTACCTTCCTTAATTCTTTGAACACAAAAAGTACACTTCTCCATAACCCCGCGTGGACGCACCGTGACCTCTGGATTGAGCGACATATGCATTGGCTTTTCAATTAATTTTGCATAATTAAACCAGTTAAATCTTCGCACTTTGTATGGACAATTATTAGAACAATAACGAGTGCCCACACAGCGATTGTAAAGCATTTCGTTTAAGCCTTCGCTGCTATGAACAGTCGCCGCCACCGGACATACGGTTTCACAAGGGGCATTGTCACAATGTTGGCACATAATCGGCTGAAACACCGTTTCGGCATTCTCAACATCTCCGGTATAGTAACGATCAATACGTATCCAGTGCATTTCTCGCCCCTGCATGACGTATTTTTTACCGACCACATGAATATTGTTTTCAGACTGGCAAGCGGTCATGCAGGCCGAACAACCCGTGCAAGAGTTTAAATCGACACTCATTCCCCATTTATGACCGTTATAATGGTGACCAGACCAAAGTGACCACGTGTGGTGGCGATGAATATTCGCCGATTTGTTTTTTGTATAATCTTTATTGGTGGCCGTCACAACGATTTGCCGGCCTTCCATAGCGTCATGTCCCTGAGTTGTAACTAAATCATAATGTTTACCAATTTTTTTAAGTTCCACGGCCAGCCCTGAAAATAAAACTTTGTTATTTTCAAGAGTAGCCAAAACATAAGCGTCTTCACCTACTCCATTACCTACTTTGCCGGCGGCCCGGCGGCCGTAACCCACGGCTACAGCAACTACCTCATCGTGCAGACCTGGCTGAATATGCGTTGGCAAATTTATTCTTTTATCATGAACTTTAACTTCAACTAAATCGCCTTCGTTTAGTTTTAGTTCTGTCGCCAGTTTAATTGAAAGGCACGCGTAGTTGTCCCATACAATTTTAGTTACGGGGTCTGGCAATTCCTGCAACCAACCAATATTAGCTAACGCGCCATCACCTATTTGCACCTTTGTATAAAGAGCCAGTTCAAGCGGTGAACCCATGTTCCTTTTTTTAAAATGCGCAAAGGCCTCTGGTTTAAAATTTCTTGCAGGGGAAGTCTGAGCTGTTTCTCCGATAATACCTGACTGCAAAAGATCGTTCCAGAAAGATTCGAAATCTTTTTCCTTGTCTTTTCCTTTAGCAAGCTTAGGTGCCATTTCCTCTTTCCAAAAATCTCGTAAATAATCGTAATAAGTTTCATGAGAGGTTAACCGCTTGGGCCCCTGGTTGGCTAAATAAGCCCAAGTCATCAAAGATAGCTGAAACGAACGTGTGTCATACATAGTTCTGATCAAGGGTTGGTGAATTGAGTAAACTCCGCTTGCAAATTCGGTATCGCCCCAAGTTTCTAGTGCATGATTATCCGTCGCGATCAAATGGCAAAATTGCGCCGTCTCATCCATTTTATCCCCGGCATAAATTATGGTCTGAACTTTTTTAAGCGCCTGCGCAAAACCCAAATCTTTTGATAAAGCGTAAAGCGGATTGGCCCTATATATAATTAAAGTTTTAACTAGACCTGCATTCATTTTTTTTACAAGTTCTTGCACCGCCTGATACGACGCATTTAATCGGTTGTTGCCCTTATTAGCTAAGACAGTTTTTCCCTCATTTTTTAAAATTGAGTTCAATAAGTTAACTGCAATCTGCAGATTTAAAGAGTCTGAGGTTTTTGTTTGAAGACCTCCTGCCACCACTAAAGATTCACCGGTATTTTTTAGCAATTCGTCCGCAATTTTTTTGAAACTTTCTTGAGAAATTTTTAATTGCTCGGCCGCATTTTTATAGGGTATTAACGCCGTTTTAATAGCTTCATTTGCCGCATAGCCAGTTGCTACTAGAACTTCGCTAATTAGGCCCATCACCACCGTTAATTGCATTGAAGGTTTAATTTTAAAACGTAAATCGGCATTTGCGGCGGTAAGAGAATACGTCGAATCAAAAGAAATCAAGCGATTCATGGTTTCAATGTTTTTTCTGGCACTTGAAAACTGACGAGTGAAGCTTACCGGCGAGAGCCAGGACCCTAAAAAGTCGGCATCTATAGAAACAATCGTTTTAGCTTTATCAAAACGGTAAAATGGCACATTTGAATCTCCGTAAGAAGCCAATTGACCCTCTGTAATATCATCATGTGCCAAAGGTTCCCACACCACCTGTTGCGCCCCAAAAGCTTTATTAAAATCATCAATCACGGCCTGCGTAGCCGGAGAAGAAATGTTTCCCGTTAAAATATACACCGAAGCTTTTTTAAGTTCTTCTACAGCTTTTTTATCTAAGTCTTCCCAAGAAACGCTAACAGTTTCTTTATTCGTTCTTTTTTCATTTAGCAGATTTCTTTTAGGACCTTGTAATCGCTCTGGATCATATAAACTTAACAATGAGGCCTGGGCCCGTGAAGACACCGCCCCTTTATTTAAGGGATGCGATGGGTTCCCCTGAATATGCACAGGCCTACCTTCGCGCGATTTAATAAGTAAACCCAAACCCTCTTGTCCGTCAAAATAAGTCGAGGTGTACCAGTTAGAGACCCCAATAACAACTTCTTCGGGTTGCATGGCATAGGGTACAATTTTTTGCACTGGCCGGCGGATACAACCCGAGGCCGTTGTTAGCGCAATTGAGGCCCCCATTAATTTCAAAAATTCACGCCGCGCCCATTTATCACCTTCGCTAGCGCTTTCGGCCCCTTCGTTAATAGATTCCTCGCGTAGGGGTGACGACATAAATTCAGTTTGCAAAGCTTGTTTAAATTCTGGGGTGTCGTTTAAATCTTCAAATGATTTCCAGTACGTGTGATCTCTTTTGTGATCATTTAATGTTTGCTTATGATCAGGTGATTGCGTCTTCATGTGATCCTTCTTCTTTAAGTGCTAGCTAAATGGTGACTAGTGATGGCAAGTTGTGCAGTTAAGTGGGGCTTTGTTTTCCGGTTGACGGTGACAATTAATACACCAGCCCATTGATAAATCAGAAAACTGATAGACCTTCGCCATTTTTTCGATGGGTCCATGGCAAGTCTGGCAGTTCACACCTTTTTGAATATGAGCTTGATGATTAAACTGCACATGGTCTGGCAACATATGAACCTTAACCCACTCAATTGATTTATTATCAGCGTAGGCTTCGCGGATTTTTTTAATGCTTTCTTTATCTGTAGCCACCTGCTGATGACAATTCATGCACGTAGATAAGGCTGGAATATTTGAAGTTTTAGAAAATTCAACCTGATTATGACAGTATTGACATTGAATTTTATGAGTTCCCACATGTAATTCGTGACTAAAAGGAATAGGCTGCTCAGGCGCATAACCACTATTGTAGCCAATACTCTGACTGGTCCTTACTTCTGCATCTGGAGATTGCCAAAGACAAGCTGAAAGACAAGCTGAAAAAAATAAGCTCAATAAGCCTGCTAGCAATAAGCCTGACAAATTTAATGCAGCCGGCGCGCACAAAAAACGAAGTTGCATAAACATCCTTTTTTAATCTTAAGGCTATGATTTAAAAGAATTTTTTGTGATTTGTCACGGATTTTCAGTAGTGCTTTTTATATAGATTTACTCGTGTTTTTTATGATATAAGAATAAGCAACAAATAAAAAATGCAGCCCCACAAAAACCGCAACATACTCAATCCCCCCCGCGCCGAATCCATACGAATGAAGCCCTGCGCCAAGCACAAAATTAACTCCGTACCAAGCCATAATAACCAAATTAAATGTGATCACTCCAGACGCTAATATTCCAAAATTTTTTAGCCATCCCACCAGCCGCGCATGCAGCACAATGATGTAACCTAATAAAGCAATTAGCGCCCAAGTTTCTTTTGGGTCCCATCCCCAAAACCGCCCCCAAGAGTAGTCGGCCCAGATACCACCTAAAATTATTCCTGGAGCTAAAAAAGCCACACCAATTTGCATAGCACGGTAAACTCCGGTGGTAATTTTCTTAATTTTATCATCATGTTTTTTTTCATCAAGAGCCATGTATATTAAACCCATATCACCCAAACCAAATGCCAATAAAAAAGCTGCATACGAAATCGTAATGGTCATCACATGCACAATCAGCCAGTAATTACTGCGCAAAACCGCTTCAAGTGGTTGCAGACTTGGATCTAATATAGCAGGAGCAGAGTCTGCTATTATTAATGCAAAAAGTCCCATCAAGCTTCCACCAAGTAACATAACTTTATATTTATATATTATTTCAAGTATAATCGAAAATAAAACTGCGCCCCAGGAGGCCCACACCACAGTTTCATACATATTCGAAACTGGCGGACGTTCTGCAAGATAAATTCGATAAGCAAAACCAAAAATATGCAGCAAAAAACCTAAACTTACAAAAAACCAAGCCAAGTTCATTCCGGAGTTTAAATTACGTATCCAAATAAAAAGTAAAATCAGCGAAGCCACTAAATAAGACAAATAAGCCCAGCGAAACGGGTGAAAATCATTGTAAAACACCTCTGTTTTAGCTTTTTCGCCAAGCTGATATTTTGCGGAGTCTGATTTTTTTGCCAAGGTTTCAAAAGCCAGAACAGATTGGTCTAATTTTTCGGCGGCTATTTTAATTTGCGCTGCGGTTGAGTTCCTATCTGATTTTAAACCTAAATGTACCGCAATATTTTTACTGATATCTAAAAACGAAGCCTGCGCAGCTGCCGGCAATTCAACCACCGCAAGCCAAGTGTCTTGCGTTGATAAAGGGTAAATTTTCATAAGCTGGCCCGAGGCCATCGCCTGAAAAATAAAAAATTGATTCTCTATCCGCTGAATCGCCTGAAAGTATGGCGTTAATTTTTCTTTGGTCTCGCGTTTATTTTGCAGCTCTTGCATAAGACTTGAAAAACTTTCAGACTTAAAAAGCTCATCGCCACTAAAGTGCTTTTTATCTTTATGCAGTTTTAATTTTGCTAAAATCTCGTGGTGCTTAACCTCAAACAAAGGGCGCCCCACCCAGCTTTCGGGGGATAACATCCAAGTTAACACCACCCAGTGGGCTTCTATAGGCACAGCATCTTCTTTAGCCATGTAAGTTTTTTTACCATATATCAGCTCTAATGTTTCTTTAGCAAAAGTATCCAAAGGCTTAATTCGTCCGGCATCCTGCACCGGTAAATAACGAATTTGTTCGCCTAAGCTGACTTGTAAGCTGACTTGTGAGCTGACTTGTGAGCTGACTTGTGAGCTAACTTGAATGAGCGCGGAAAAAGTATTTAACGGAAAAAGCAAAGTGCAAAGCAACACTGGTAGTAAAGTAAAAAGACTTAGAATTTTCACAATAGAGAATCTCAAATCTGGCCTAATTTATTCTGCCAGATTGCACTATGCTGCCGCTTTGTTTTTATTGTCAATTGTCTCCTCATTGGCCCTGGGCATTATGCCCGCTTGCTGCCTTCTTCTTTGACTTTTACTAACGACTTTTATACTGCTTTTTTAGGCTTTTTAGGTCTTTTTCTGTAAATTGGCCTCATATATTCGTGGGTCTTTTGCGCCGCTGGTAAAATAGCCAAATAATTCCCAGTGAAAAAACCAGCGACCCCAAATACTTAATCCAGCGCCCGGGGTCGCGATTAATTGAAAAAATTGAAGCTATTGGCTGACGCGTTTGCTCATCTTCCTGAAAGCTCGCCTGATAAATAGTGTAGCCCATAAATTTGAGGGGCTCATTCATTGAAATTGTTTGCTCTATTTGAAGGCTTGGCGATACCGCCTGAACTTTACTTGAATACTCCATAGCCCGCATAGTGCCTTGATATCTTTGCACTTCAAATTGTTGTAATTTTAAATCAAAACCCAAATCAATACGGCGGTTCTGGTACGACAGCAAGTACGCGCTTGTGGCGCCAAATAATTTTACCATATCATTTAATGCTAGCCACTTTTCAATATTCTGGTGCCGAATTTTAATCGCCGAAGTTGTTAAGGGATTGGGACTTTCAAGCGAGGTCACTTCGTACTCTTCACGTGCTCGCGGCAGATAATCTAAAATTCTAAGCTCTAAACCCATCCAGCCGGTTGAAACCACCTGGCCTATTTTAATAAAGCCGGTGCTTTTGGTTTTAACCGCGCCGGCATTTTTGGTTTTTTTAGTATTTTTATTAAATATCGTGTACCTGATTTTCTCGGAATCAACCGGAGTTAAATAAATTTCATTCTCAAATAAAATAGACCGATGAGGTACTTCGCCTAGGTGCACCTTGGCCGGACCAAAATTAAATGAGGCCAATTTATTTTTTTTACTCTGAGTAAGCTGTTCCACTTGTTTAACATTTGCATTCATCAACTGAAAGCGAACGGAGGCTCCGGCAGATAGTTCTGATGTGGCTTTAATTTTGTTCTGCAAACGTGCGTATTTTGCATACTCTAAAATTTCAATTTTATCGTTTCCTAGCTCTAGAACAAAAGGTTTCTGAAGACTTGGAGTGTTATTAAAAAAATCCACTTCTTTATTGGCCACTTTAGCATATTTGTCGCCGTCAAAAGTGGCGTACACCACTAAATCTGTTTGTCCGATTGAAACCATATTATTTTTACCGTTAATATTTATCAGCATTTGCCCGTCAAGACCGTACCTGGAAGTTACAAACCCGCCAAAAATAATTAAAATAATTCCCGCGTGCACTGTCATAAATGGATAGTGTTTGTACTGCCAGGGCCAGCGATCCATCACCACCACACTCAGGTTATAGACCAGTAAGCTCATCGCCCCCCACATTAGCCAAGAATCATACACTATTTTTTTTGCCGCAAAGGCATCAAATCTGGATTCAATAATCGTGCCCCAGGCCAGTGTTATTGCAATCATGGCAATAACCGGAATTCCAAGTTGAAATGAACAAGAAAATCTCCAGAATTTATTAATTATTTTATTTTTAAAAATCATTTTATAAAAAACTACTCTGATATATTTATTACGTCAAACTCGGGGAAGTTCTGACTTTATGTAGGTTAAGGCCTTTAGAATTTTTTTCTGAATCAATTGCTGCCCCGGTAATATATGTTTGGTTTTTTCATCCAGGTAAAGTGCACGATTAAGTTCAATCTGCAGCACCTGCTGGCCGGATTCAGGCCTTCCATAGTGCTCTGTAACGCGCCCTCCCATATAGGGCCAATTGTAGCTTACTTTAAAACCCGCGACTGCGTAGGCCGCAATCACTAAATCTCTAAAGCGCGGATGGCAGCTTTTACCTAAGCAATCGCTAACCACAATGTCAGCCCTCATCTGGCCAGGGTCTTTGTGTAGGCGCGTGCCTACCGAAGGCATTGAGTGGACATCAAGTTGAAAAATATTTTTAAATCCTAAGTTTTTAAAAGAATTGTAGTGATTTCTGATGCCGGCATGAAAAGGTTCATAAATTAATTGAGTGAGTTTTTGGTGTGTTTCTGCGCCCATTGGTTGTGGCATCAGGCGCACTTCATTTTTAGTCATGACCCAATGGTAGCCATCAGAATGCACTCCCGCGCTTTGAGCTGCACCAATGACAGAGTCCTGATCAATATCACTAGGTATTCGGTTCAAATCCACCGCATAACGGTGCCATTCGGTTAGCTGATAGGGGATCTGTAGTTCATTTAAACTAGATTTATATAAAATATCCACATAGCGATCGACATCAGACATTAAAATTTCTTCTGACAAATTTTTAAGCCATGGGGTTAGCTCTGGCACGCGCTCGCCAGAGTGCGGAATTGAAACAAAAAGCGGAATAGTTTGACTCATCCGTAAACCTCCATTGATATATTAATATGAAATATTATACAGATATTAATATGAAATATTATACAGATATTAATATGAAATATTATACAGGGATTAACAAATGAAAATCTACACAAAAACTGGCGATAAAGGCATGACAAGGCTGGTTGACGGCAGCTGCGTTGAAAAATTCAATCCACGCGTTGAAGCTTACGGCAGTGTTGATGAATTAAATTCCAGCCTTGGGCTTATTCGTAGCTCTCTGCAACCGCAAAATCCATTATCAGAGCCATTACCAGATCAGCTACCAGATCCATTTAGTGAACTAAACCTGCAACTTGAAATTGTGCAAAACCAATTGTTTTCTGTAGGCTCTTTACTGGCCACCTCAGAACTTGCGGTTTTTAATAAATTACCGCAAATTACAGTGGCCCACATCAACCAACTGGAACAGTGGATTGACCGCTACTCTGAGACCCTGCCCGCACTTAAAAATTTTATTTTACCAGGAGGCCATGTGACGGCAAGCCTACTGCACATCAGCCGCACCGCATGCCGGCGGGCAGAAAGGCGCAGCAGCGAGATTTACGCCAAAGAAGACCAGTATCAAAATGTTCTAATTTACTTAAATAGACTTAGCGATTTGCTTTTTACATGGGCTCGCTGGGTGAATCTTAAAAAAAAATACACTGAGACTCTCTGGAAAAAAGAACATGTATGACGACCACCTAGTTTTAGAAGAAGCCACGCCCGCAAATTCACAAAAACTCAACGATTTCTTCACTTCTATTCCCACCAAGGGCGAAATTGATGTGAAGATTCAACGGGAACAGCATTTTTTTACTTTTTATCAACGCATTGGTTTACCCTATAAAACCTATATTATTAAAGATAACAATGAAATCGTAGGTACCGCTTCATTTTTGTTTAGAAACTTAAGCTTTCAAAACAGAACTCTTAAATTGGCCCAGGCATGTGACTTAAGAATCTCCTCTAATCGAAAAGCCATTATGTCATGGTCTAAATTTTTTCATCCAATTTTAGAAAAGCTAAGAGAACATGAAAAAGTTGATGGTTTTATTACTTCTATTAACCAAACGGAAACTCAGGCGATGAATGCCTTTATTCGCCCAAAGCTTAAACGCGCTCAGCAACCCCAATATGCCTTAGCAAGATCTTATAATTTAGTTTCTATTCACGGTTTTTATCCGTTTTTAAACCGTCCGAATAAAAATATAAGCGTCCGCCCCTATCGGGCCTCTGACAAAAAAATATTACTGGAGTACCTGATTAACAATTGTAAAAAAATAAATTTTGTACCTCATGAATTTCTAAATGATCCCGCTGAATATATTAACCGCTCGCTGCTTTATTCATGGAGCCAATTTTTAATTGCGTTTAACAGCGAAAATGAAATTATCGGCTGTGTTCAGCCAATCAGTTCCAGCCTGCTACAAGATTATTTACCGCAAGATTACAGCCCGCAGTCACACAACTTAAGGCAATTTTTAAAGGTCACCCAATTTTTAGGTTTTGGCAGGCGCCTCACTCGCCCCTTTTCACGCAGCCAAAAGCAAGAGGCTTTAAGTTTTAAATTACTACATTTTTTAATCTCGGGTCACCCCGAAGTCTTTAATGCCCTAATTCGCGCAAGCTTTAAAACTTCTATGCAAAATGAATTTTTAATGTACGCCTATGAAAATTCAGAGTATAAAAAACGCCCACCTAAGGGGGCTATTTATTCAGAAATCCCTTATGGACTTTATTCGATTGAAACTTATGATCGTCATTTTTTACCTGAGTTAAGTTTATTAAATACCACACCAGTTTGGCTTGATTTTATTTGGTTTTAATTGACTTGCGCTATCTTTCCGATATCGCCAACTACCCATAACAAATCTTCATCCAATAGTAAAATTGAAGATTCAGGGCTGAGCATCCGCTGACCGTGGCGCTCAATACCAACAATCATTCCGCTAATCGCATCACGCAAGCCACTGTCGCGAATTGTTTTACCAACAAAGCTTGATTTTGCAGTTAACTTTATAGATTTAAGTCCAAATAATTCATTCTTGCGGTGATGATTAAGGCTTTCATCTTTTTCATCTATATAAGTCTTTACATTATCTAATTGCTCATCTGAACCAATAATAAAAAGCCTATCGTACGGCATAATAGTCCAATCTCTGCCGGGGGCCATATGATTTGTATTTCCACGTTGCACTAAGGCAACCGTGACTTTAAAATTTTCTTTTATTTTTGCATTTAGCAAAGACAGGCCCACAAGTTTAGAGTTTGGATGAATTACAAATTCTACCAGACTTACATCCCAGGGCGTGAGCAGGGGTAATTTAGGCCCACCTTCAACATATTTAATTTTATATTTACCTTCATAGCTTTTAATAAAGTGATCTTCAATGTTATTATACAGCTTGTTTGAAACCTGACTGAATAATAGCAATGCCGCCAAAACTAAAAACATAATAATGCCCGCTGCGGAATTGATATTTAAAAAACCATTAACAAAAAAGGCAATTAAATTTAGTGCTAAAAAACTTCGGGCTAATTGAATACCAATTGTCAGTTGATCCACACGCGCCCGGTCTTCATTCGACAGATGAACGCTAGACCTGCCAAATGAAATGGCCCACAGAAACGGACTGGCAATTGTCAATGACAGTAAGGTTAAAAATAGCAAACTGATTAATTTAGTACCAAAGACATTTACAAATAAAGCCATCATAAATTTTTGTGAAAATAAAAAAATGGCGGTAACAACTATGGTGTTTAATAATATTCGCCAACCAAAGGCTCGCCACAAAATACGCGCGGTTCCGGCTTTGCCACCTTCAGATTGTACCGCAGCTTGGTATCTTTCCAGCAATAAAAGCACTCTCATTGGTAATTTACTTTCTACCCAATCACACAACGGAACAGAGGCTCTAATTAAATAAGGAGTTGTAAAAGTTGTAATCATAGAAGTGGCCACCGCAATTGGGTATAAAAAAGAGCTGGTCACATTAAGAGCTAAGCCCAATGTTGCAATGATAAATGAAAACTCGCCTATTTGAGTTAAGCTCATCCCCACTTGAATAGACGACCTAACACCTGATCCTGAAATTAACGAACCAATTGTCGCTCCCATGAACTTTCCGCAAATTAACACCAAGGTTATCAATAAAATTTCATAACGGTATTCAAATATAATGTTCGGATTAATGAGCATCCCAATGGAAACAAAAAATATTGCAGCAAAAAGATCGCGCACTGGATGCAGTAGTTTTTCTATTCTTTCACCTTCTTTAGTTTCGGAAAGCAGCGAGCCCATTACAAAAGCGCCCAGCGCTGGCGAAAATCCTAACTCTGTAGTTATAATCACCATCAATAAACATAAGCCCAACGACACCACGACCACGGTTTCATCACTTAGCAAATGACGAATGCGGCTGATCAGTGCGGGTAGTAGATAAATTCCAATAATAAACCAAAGAATTAAAAAAAATCCCAGGCGAACACTAGATAATAATAAATTAATTCCCGATAAGCTCTGCGAGATTGCCACCGTCGAAAGCAACACTAATAATAGAATAGCGACAATGTCTTCGATTACGAGCACCCCAAACACTAAAGAAACAAATCTTTTTGACTTCAAACCTAACTCATCAAAAGCTCTAACAATAATCGCGGTAGATGAAATAGAAAGTATTCCGCCCAAAAAAAGACTGTCCATAGGTTTCCAGCCTAATAGCCGCCCAACAACAAAGCCAAGACCCAACATAAACAAAACTTCAAATGCGGCCGTTATAGAAACAGATTTGCCAACTACTGCTAATTTTTTAAAACTGAATTCAAGACCTAAACTAAAAAGCAATATAATCACGCCGATTTCAGCCCATATCTGTACAGAGCTGGTGTCTTTAACTGACAATATAAATGGCACGTGAGGGCTTAAAAAAAATCCTGCAATTAAGTATCCTAAAACTACTGGTTGTTTTAATTTTTTAAATATTAAAGTAACGATAGCCGCCATTACTAAAATAATACCTAAATCTTGAATAAGCTGGGGCAAATGAATCACAATCTATTTTCCACTAGCTAAATCCACAGCCATATTAAACACTAAAGCATTAGGTTTTGAATCTTTAGGATCTAGGCAGAAATAGCCTACTCGTTCAAATTGATAACGTCTGTTTAAAGTGGCCTCGGCTAAATTAGACTCTAATTTAGCCCTTTTAATTACAGTGAGTGAGTTTTGATTTAAATTAGATTTCCAATCTACACCTTCTGGCACGTCTTCGGGAGAGGAAACCGCAAATAGGCGGCCATAAAGTCTGACTTCCGCCTCGATACAATCAGTAACAGAAACCCAGTGTATGATGCCCTTTATTTTTCGTCCATCAGAGGGTGGTTTCCCGCCCAAGGTCACTTCATCATAGTCGCAGATCAGTTCCGTTATTCTACCAGTAGAATTTTTTTTAACTTCTTTACATTTAATTACATAGGCGTTTTTTAAACGAACTTCTTTGCCCGGTGCCAGTCTATAAAAATCGGATTCAGGGCTTTCCATAAAGTCAGACTCCTCAATGTATATCTCTTTAGTAAAGTAAATTTTCCGCTTACCAAGTTCGGGCTTTTTAGGGTGCACGCTTGGTTCAAGTTGTTTTTTTTCACCCATTGGCCAATTATCAATAACGACTTTGAGTGGTCTAAGTACCGCTAAAGCGCGATCTGAAATTTCATTTAAGTGTTCGCGCACGCAGTTTTCAAGCAGTTCAAATTCAATCAGACTTTCAGCTTTTGAAACACCAATACGCTTTGTAAATAAACGTAAAGACTCTGGCGTGTAGCCACGTCTACGCATACCTGAAATTGTTGGCATGCGTGGATCGTCCCAGCCATTCACCAAATTTTCTTTTACTAGCTGTAAAAGCTTACGCTTACTCATAACTAAGTAGGTCATATTAAGTCTAGAGAACTCGTACTGTTTGGGCACGGCCGGCACCGGCAAATTTTCAATACACCAGTCATAAAATGGCCGGTGATCCTGAAACTCTAACGTACAAATTGAGTGGGTGATATGCTCAATGGCATCAGATAACGGATGCGCGTAATCATACATCGGATAAATGCACCACCTACTACCCGTGCGGTGATGAGTGGTTTTACGAATACGGTAGAGCAGTGGATCACGCATATTCATGTTCGGCGATTGCATATCTATTTTAGCTCTGAGAACATGCTCGCCTTCAGAAAATTCACCGGCTTTCATTCTCTTAAATAAATCTAAATTTTCAGCTACACTGCGGCTACGATAGGGCGAATCTATCCCCGTTTCATTGAAATTTCCGCGGTGCTCTTTAAGCGCTACTTCACTTAAACTACAAACATATGCTTTGTTGTGTTCTATTAAATACTCGGCCCAATCGTACAATTGCTGAAAGTAATCAGAAGCAAAATACAGATGCTCTTTATGATTTTCCTTCCAATCAAACCCTAGCCATTTAACATCACTTTGAATAGCTTCAATATACTCAGTGTCTTCGGTTTCGGGGTTTGTATCATCAAATCTTAAATGACAGCGTCCACCAAAATCACTGGCCAAGCCAAAATTCAAACAAATTGATTTCGCATGCCCAATATGCAAATACCCATTAGGCTCTGGTGGAAACCGCGTGATCACACGACCTTCATTTTTACCATTTTTAACGTCATTTTCAATAATCTGCTTTAAAAAATTAGCGGCTTCGTTTGGAATTTTATTTATCTTAGACATAGACTGTTATTGTGGCTCACTTAGCAGGCTTTCGTCAATTCTAGCAACTTAACGCTAGCCTATATTTTTAGCAATTTGTTCAAACTATTAAGAATTTCAGACACCTCAGTCCGCGCCTGTTCGGCTGCCTTAAAATCGCTTAATGTTTGGCGGTGCGCCACCGGATTACGTAAATCCTGCAACCACATCAGCTTTTTACATAAATTAACTACCTGCGCTTCGTCGTCGCTAATGTGAATGAGTGGCTTTTGCACTAAATGCGTCTTACGAGCAAAAAGCAATAACACCACGGCCCAAGCTCTTAAACCATCTAAAATTTTAAAATGATCGTTAATAATTCTAGAGTTTAATATTCCTTGCGCAACGAGGCTCATTTTATGTAAAGGTAACGATTGCTGATTAAAATACTTCTCAAGCGCCAAATTTTTCAAGACACGATCAAAGGAAGGGTTTGAATCATTCAGCTCATGAAGGTGAATATAATTTTGAAATTCATGCAGCCTGAATTCAAGCTTAGGCAGTAAAATTTTACGCCCCAATTGTTTTTCTAAAATGATATCAAGAGCCTTGCTGTATCCCAGAATACTGGTGGATTTATCCACAAATGAAGTGTACATTTCAGGGTGTACAAATGGTAGCTCGGCAGAACGTAGCGCCGACCTTGCCGGCTCTTCATATTGATTATAACCCGCTATTTTTTTAGAAAGTTCAAGATCAATATTAATCACTTCGGCATCTAGCTTTTCGCTCTGCATTAAATTATTAGTTTGCAAGGCCACAAAAATATTTTCTTTGAATTCATTTAATACATTTATTTGATGGTGATTTGAATTTTTTTTCAAAACCTCTACTAACTGATTATAAAAATAATCAGTAGATTTCTCGGGAGCTTCAAATCGCCGACAAATTTGCTCCACCACTTCTGGCCGATCTAGATGATTGATAAAATAGTCAAAGACTAAACGCTTGGCTCTTAAACCTGGGGTGGCCAGCAAACTGTCCAAAGCTCTGCCCCGCACAGCCTCAATAGTTGAATTTAATAATTTTGCAATGTTCTCTGCCACTTTTTCATCTTGATACGATTTTATTGCAATAACTGCATTTAACTGAATTTCAATACCCGTGTGCTTTAATGATTCAACGACAAAAGTTTTAAGAGCAACAAATGGCAATTTGGAGAGCAATAATAACAAATACTTATGCACTTCAGATTTTTTAACATTTTGCAAGGTCTCTTGCATGGTCTCCGGCATGGTCTCCGGCAAGGTCTCTTGCGCCAGGCATAATATAAAATTTTCTATCTTTTTATTTTTTAACAACAGAATATTTTGAGCGGCAATGGATTTAATTAATTGAATGTTAAAATGCTTAGTGACAAGCTCGTTAGAAACATAATTCTCGAGTTGTTCGACTGCAAAACCGGACGGCGCTCTTTCAAGGTAAAACAGTAGACTTGCTACTAATTCTTTTTTAAATAAATTTTGTTTTATAAATAAATTTACTTTGGACGTACTAACTGAAATTTGCGCTAATGCTCTGATAATACGGGCTTGCACCTCAATAGCAGTCTCACCCAAAAGTAAAAATTCCATTTGCTTTTCAAACAAATTTATTTTTTTAATATCAAATTTATGAATTAGTGCCCAATTTAAATACTGGTTAAGAATTAGAATCTTTTCTGTCGAATTTAAATTTTTATACTCTTCGCCCTTAAATATCTCGGTAAAAATTTTATCGGCAGAGGGTAGGCAGTTAATTACTAAATGAAACCATTGTTCATTTTTTATATCTTTTTTAGAAAAAATCAATTCCGTATAACTATCAGAATACTGACGCGACAAGCTGCTACTAAATAAATCAAAATTAATATTCGCAAAGCCATCTAAAAATTCTCTGTACCAAATTGAAACATTACTAAAGCTAAGTTTTGATAAAATATCAAAAAGTGGCTTTTGCTTACCTGGTGCCATAAATAAATCCAGTCCCGCCCGCACATCGACCTCAGAAAAAGTATTTAGTTCTAGCGGCATAGCTTCATGGTAAGATTTTTCTTCAAAAATTTTTTGCAGGTAATCTTCGGCCTTCCAGTTCGCCCGCAGCATTACCTGATTCTTAACATTCTGGTAAATTTGATATTCAAAAGTATCGTTAATAAAAAAATTTTCAAATTGTATAATATCACTTAATTTACGTGTGATTTTACCTAGTGCCATGAGGGCGGATAGCCTTATGTCTTTAAAGTCGGTGCGCTGAACAATGTTAACAAGTGGCATTCGCGCCTCTTTGCATTTAAGCTCCCCGATGGCATAAATCAAATTTTTAGATAAGTAATGCTTTTGTTGCGCAAAGGCTTCTTCTAAATCCGTCACAAACTGTAGTGCGAGAGTTCGTTCACGGGCTTCCGCTAAAGCCAGAACAACCGCAGGTTTTAGGTGTTCAGCTCCATTTTTATACAGTTGTACCAAAAATTTTCGCGCTAATTTATTTTCTACTCTCCCTAAGGATTTAATCGCGTTCTCCGCTATTGGAATATCATTTGACTGCGTTACAGACTGTGGTATCTGGTCGATTAAAAATTCAAGTGTTCTTTGATTCGGACATTGCGCAATATTTTTTACTATAAACAATTTGGTCTCTCGCCATTGGCTGTTGTAAAAAATCTGGATGAGGGTACGGGTAGCTTCAATGGTATTAAGCGCGCAAAGCCTTTCTATGGCGCGGTGACGTTCATTTACACTTAATGAATGATAATCAAAATTTAGGTTTTCGCTTATATTTTCACTTATATTTTCGCTAATATTTTTTGTTGCGCTATTCATTGTAATTACATCGGTAAAATATCCGCTTAAATCAATTAGACCTTGGTCTAGTTATGCGACCTTAGTCCACTATTTGTAAAATCAGCAGTGCCCTGTTAGATCTCTGTTATCGGTAAGATCTCGGTTGGATCTCGCTATGACAAATATTAGACAAATATTAGACAAATATTACGAATATTAGATATCTATGTAATATTATTAATATCTATTAAATTTTTTTAATGAAATATTATCATTTTGAGATACTCTTAGATAAATTAAGGAAAAATGATGACAAAAAAAACCCGATTTCGCTTAACTTTATGTTTAACTTTACGCTTAACTTTTTTCTTAACTTTATGCTTATCGCAAAAAGTATTTTCGCACACTTTTGAAACAAACCCCAATTTTGCCACCAACCTAACAAAAGCCGTCTATGCTGATTTAGATATTTTAAAACTGGCGCACGTTCCCTTACTCTATGCCGACTCCAATATTAATGTGGGCTACGCAGTGATCACTCCAAAAATGGAGCAACGCCTTTCGCAACTAGCTCATGCGCGCGGCAGGTGCGGCAATTATGAAGCCCTTAGCCAAATTCCAAAAAATATCGTTGAGGTTGAAAATAGTTTTTCAGTTATGACGCAAATTCATAACAAAAATCTTAACTACCGCAGACTCTCTAAGAACAATCTTCAAATTTTTCCTGATCTAAGTATCACTGAAGCTTTACATCAATTAAAATCGGAAAATATTAAAACCACAGTGGCTTATCTGTCGGCTTTTCCAACCCGCTATAATAAGGGCGCACAAGCCAACCTACATGTAAATGATTTTTCAGAAAAATTAAAAATATTAATTGCAACCGCTACTTACCCAATTAGGCTTGATTTGATTTCGCATGCCAGCACTCCACAAAAATCAATTCGCGTTTCAATTCAAGGCAGTACGAAGCCTAATGAGTATGTTATCTTCGGGGCACATTTAGATTCTATCAATAGTTGGGGCGGCCCTTTAAAACCTGCGCCAGGTGCGGATGACAATGCCTCAGGCTCAGCTAGCTTACTGGAAGCCCTGAGGGTGTTAATCGCGCAAGCGCAACCCCAAAGAACAATTGAATTCTTTTGGTATGCCGGTGAGGAGTCGGGATTATTAGGCTCTGCCGAAATCGCTGAAAGTTACAAAACTGACAAAAAAAATGTTATTTCAGTTCTGCAACTAGATATGACCATGTTTCCAGGTGATGGTGAATTTAAAATTACTAGTATTTCAGACTTCACCAGCCCGTGGCTGCGCGACTATTTAAGGGCGATTAACACCACTTATTTAAATGTTGAAATCTTAGATGACAAATGTGGGTATGGTTGCAGTGATCATGCCTCATGGTACCGCCGTGGCTTCCCAACTTTAATGCCCACTGAGGCTAAATTTAATTCTATGTTTAATTTTATTCATACTGAAAAAGACGTGATTTCATCCGTGATGAGCTTTGAGCACTCTTTAATTTTTTCAAAAATAGCTTTGATTATGGCCATGGATCTGGGAAATTCAAATCAGCGCGAACCGCTATTTTAGATTAGTTTTACAGAATCTGAATCTGGCCATGGTACAGCTCAGGCCTCTTTAATGACCTCAAAGCCTTTATTCAAATAAAATTAAAAAGGATTACATTTAAATAATTCGTGGGTTAATTTTAAACACTGGTTAAAGCCTGTTAAAGCCTCGAGTAGGTTAAATACTAGTCTAAACAACAAATAAGACGGTTTACGGATAAGCGCTCCGGCCCGTGAACTGAACTTTTTAATTCAGACGAAGGTCTCCGGCAGATTAATAAATAATATTTTTTTCTAGTTCCGCTAACGTCGGACTAATTTCATTTAAAACCGATTTTTTTAAAAGGAGTTTTGTTAGCGTTTCAGGAATTTCAATTGTATTTTTAATTAAAGGTTCGACAATCGTCTCAAACTTTGCCGGATGCGCTGTCGCGGCCACGATCCAATCTCCTGCTGCCAGCTGTCGTCTTACAAAAATAGCGGTGGCCGTATGCGGACAAAAAACTGTTTTTTCGTGCGTAATAATTTGTTTAATTTGTTGATCATTCACTGAAAAAGCAGCGGCTTGTTTTTTTAATTCGTTGAGCTCAGGGTAAAGATCGCGAACTCTTTCAAAATTTGAGGGATTGCCAACATCCATTGCATTAGCCAGTGTTGCAACTGCAGATTGCGGCTGCCACACGCCACTTTGAAAATAATTCAGTACAGCACTATTGGCATTGTGCGCAAAAATAATTTTTTCTATAGGAAAACCTATTTTTTGCGCCCACAGGGCGGCAGTTGCGTTGCCAGAATTTCCGGAGGGAATTATAAAACCGGGCTTTTTATTGTAGGCTTTTTGATACTGAATACTGGCATACGAAAAATAAATCATTTGAGGCAACAGGCGCGCAATATTAATAC